>Ga0302320_10002283_pt1 | contig 45491 bp, 30 predicted proteins | sample Bog_T0_3_FD_202130 | JGI IMG/M metagenome (GOLD analysis project Ga0302320, IMG submission 202130) | Peat permafrost microbial communities from Stordalen Mire near Abisko, Sweden - Bog_T0_3 | ecosystem: Environmental > Terrestrial > Soil > Wetlands > Peat | place: Sweden: Abisko, Stordalen Mire...
GTGCAGGCAGGAGCGGAACTCAAAGACGTAGTGCACCTTTCACTCTCGGATGCTCATCGCCAGGCCGGAGTGACGGTGCCACGAAACCGCGGTGTTTAGGTTGATGCTCCGCCATCGACATGCGAGCAACGGCACAAAGGCAAGATGAACGAGTTTAAGCACCAGGGAGGATATATGTCGAAAGGTTTGCTGTTTTGGGCGCTGGCCGCGTTTGCACTTCCTCCCATGTTGGTCGCCGCGCCGGAGACACGAAGCATCTCGATTGCCGGTGAATGGCGCCTGCGGCTGGATCCTGCCGATGCCGGGATTGCCGGGGAGTGGTTCAAAAGCGCAAGCAGTTCTCCCGATCGCATTCAATTACCCGGCTCGACGGACGAGCAGCACTTCGGCACCAGGAACGAGGGGCGGGAGTTGCTCCGCCTTACCCGCGCCTGGTCATACCTCGGACCTGCCTGGTACGAGCGGGAGATCACGATTCCGGAGGCTTGGCACGGCAATCGGATTACGTTGTTCCTTGAGCGTTGCCACTGGGAAACGCGTGCCTGGCTCGACGGCTACCCCCTGGGCCTTCAAAACAGCCTCAGCACTCCGCAGCTTTACGAGCTCGGCGAATCGGGAAAACCGGGCGTGCATCGACTGACGATTCGCGTGGATAACCGCCGCCAGATCGATATCGGCGAATCGACCGCAGTCACCGAGGAGGGACCCGGAAACTGGAACGGGATCGCCGGGCGCATGGAACTGCGCGCGACCGACAAAGTCTGGATCGATGCAGTCTCCGCTTACCCCGATCCGGCGCGCAACCTGGTTCATGTCAGAGTTCGGATTCGCAACACCACCGGCGATTCTGCGGCTGCGCATCTCAGTCTCACTGTTGGTACGGCTACAGATTCCACCGATGTCGTCGTGGGCAACCTGCCGGTGGAGACCATCGAGCGTGACCTCGCGCTGGCCAGCCCTGCTCAGCCCTGGGATGAGTTCACGCCCACCGTTCAAGAATTGAGCGTGGCTTTGGCCTCGACTTCGGCCGCGGGCTTTTCCGACGAGGCCCGCATCCCGTTCGGCTTGCGCGCCCTCACCACCGCCGGCAAGCAGATGATGCTCAACGGTCGCGTTATCCACCTGCGCGGAACCGTCGATAACGGCTCGTTTCCTTTGACGGGCTATCCTCCCACTGACGTTCAAGCGTGGCGCACGCGGCTTCAGACGTACAAGGATTACGGCATCAACCACGTCCGTTTTCACTCATGGTGCCCTCCTGAGGCCGCCTTCACCGCCGCGGACGAATTGGGCTTGGTCTTCCAGGTTGAAAACCCCATGTGGATCGGCGATGGCCGGGTCTCGGCGAACGACCTGCGCGCGGAGTTCATCGACAAAGAAGCGCACCGGATCGTCGAAACCTACGGAAACCATCCCTCGTTTGCGTTGATGAGCATGGGCAATGAGGAAGGTTCCGGGCAGGATCCGTTTCTTGGCAACCTGGTGCGCAGTTTGCAGGCGAACGATCCAAGACATCTCTACACCAGCACGTCGGCGCCCGATAATGCCCGGCGGCCCGACAACTATTTCGTTACGGCAGGGCCTCGCTGGCAGAACTTGCGCGGCGATCCGCGGTTGAATCAGTATCCTCCCGATACGGCCTTTGACTATCGGCAGTACGTCGAGAAGCTCGACCGGCCCGCCGTCGCGCACGAACTGGGGCAATGGACGGTATTTCCCAATCTGGCCGAAGCCCGCGAGTATACCGGCCCGCTGCAACCACGCTATCTCGATATCTACCGTGACGCAATGGAACGCAACGGTACGCTCAGCGATGCCGAAGCCTTCCGCCAGGCCTCGGGCGCCTTCATGGTGGCGCTCTACAAGGAAGAGATCGAATCCAATCTGCGTACGCCCGGCCTGACGGGTTTCCAGTTGCTGGGTCTTACCGATTGGCCCGGTTATGGCCCGGCGATCGATGGAATCCTGGATACGCTCGGCGAATCCAAAGGCCTCATCACGCCGGAGGCCTTCCGGCGGTTCTCCAGTCCGACGGTTCCCCTCCTGCGCTTGAAGAAGCGCACCTGGACGACAAGCGAGACGCTGGAGGCTCCGGTTGAGATCGCCCACTATGGCCCAGCCGATATCGATACCTTGCAGGCTTCCTGGGTATTGCGTGACGCCGCCGGCCGCACCGTGGCTTCGGGCCAACTGCCGCCGGCCAAAGTTCCTACCGGCAGCCTTACCGCTCTCGGCGCCATTCGCCTGGACCTGAAGAGCTATCCGGCGCCGGCGCGTTACTCCATCCAGGTCACGGCCGGCGCTTTCGTCAACGATTGGGACCTGTGGCTGTATCCGGAGAAGCTTCCCGCACCGTCATCCAAAATCGTGATAGCGATGCGCTGGGACGACGCCACGCGCAAGCAACTGGCCGCGGGCCGCACCGTGGTCCTGCTGCTCGACCCGCAGCAGACGGCGCATACGGTACCCACAACGTTTACCACCGCATTCTGGGCGAATGCATGGTTTCCCGATCGCCACGAGACCATGGGCATTCTCTGCCAGCCGTCGCATGCGGCGCTCAAGGACTTCCCCACCGCAACCCACGCTGACTGGCAGTGGTGGGATCTGATGCGCGGCTCGCGCGCGTTTGTGCTGACCGGCGCAACTGCCGGACTCAAGCCGGCCGTGCAGGTGATTGACGATGCCGCGCGCAGCTACCCGCTGGGCGCGGTGTTTGAAGCGCGCGTTGGCCGCGGCAAGCTGCTGGCAACCAGCTTCGATCTCATCAACTCGCTGGACACGCGCTTGGCGGCGCGGCAACTCCGTTCCAGCCTGCTGCGCTATGCCGCTTCACGCGATTTCGATCCCCGCGCGGAACTCCAGGTCAAGTATCTTGATGAGCTTTTCAGCGGGAAGGATTCAAAACAACCATGATATAAAGCCCGTGTCAGCGGCGCCTCGTAGCGGCCTCGGTGACAAAGTTAAACGGAATTCCTGGAAAGGCAAAATGACTAATCAAGAACGATTCGAATTAACCATCAACTGGCAGACTCCAGACCGGCTCATGACCTATGACTTTGTTGACCACCGCGAGTTATTCCTGACTTATGGGGGAACCGGGAGCCTGATCGAGCGCAACGCCCGCATGGCCAAGAATATCGGCCTCGACGCGACCCGGGCCATCTACGACCCCGACCACCACTGGATGGGAGGGAAGATCCAGAACTGGATACGCTTTTTCGGGGTTGATTCTTCGTCGTGGGAGGTATCCGAAACCGGCGGCACCGCGTGGATCTCCAAGCGTCCCTTCGTTGACTTGAAGGGTCTTGAAAAAAATATGCCGGCCATGCCCAAAAAGTCCGAGGTCGAGGAATGGTACAAACCGGTGATCCGGGAGATAAAGGAAGTCTACGATTCCTTCGACGTCGTCTTCATCGGCGCTGTTGAAGGCCCGGTTACAGACGCCTTTACCTATGCCGACATGACTCTATTCTGCGAGGCGATCTACGACGCTCCCGAACTCGTGGACCGGCTGATGGAGGTGTGCGGGGCTTTCTCCCAGTATATTGCCGAGGTGTTCGCGGAAAACCCATCGGCGCCTCTGATGTTCATGGGCGAGGACATAGCGGGAAGCTCCGGAATGGTTTTCAGCCCAAAATTTATCCGCCAGAAGGCAGTGCCCCTTTGGCAGAAAATTGCCCAGCCGATCCGGGACAAAGGATTCAAGTTCCTCTACCACACCGACGGCAAGGCGGATAAGGTCCTGCCGATTGTGGTGGACGAATTCGGCGCGGATGGCTTCAACCCCATTGAGCGGAACGGCTGTAACGACATCTTCGCGATTCGCGACAAGTATCCGCGCACACTGCTGTTCGGCAACGTCTGCTGCGAGGTGACTCTGCCGTTCGGGAGCTTGCAGGATGTCGAGCACGAGACTCTGGAACTGGTAGAGAGAATCGGCCCGCAAGGCGGAATCCTCATCGGATCTTCCAGCGAAGTTCACGACTTGATCCCCGCCGAGAATGCTCTGCGCATGTACCGGACGGTCCATGAATATGGACATTACCCCATAGGAGCCAAAACTTCCTGATCTTTTTTTGCGAGTTTGTGGGAGGCATGCGATGACGATAAACGGCGAGTTGTCCCGGAGGCAGTTCCTTAGCGGCAGCGGAACCCTCGTGATCGGGGAAGCGCTGCTTTCCATGGCCCCAGCCTCGGCCGCCGAAGATGTTGGGCAGTTGCAGCCGGGCTCGCCGGGCGCGGTGACGAAATCGCAAATGACCATATCGAAATTCCTATTCGGCGCCAGCGTTTATCCGGAACTGCAAACGCGTGACGAGTGGAACTCGATGCTGGACCACTTTGAGCGGGCGCATGTGACCTGCGTCCGCGTGGCCGAATCATCCTGGGGAAACATTGAGACGGCGCGGGGCAAGTACGATTTTGGTTGGGTTCATAGCTTCCTGGACGATCTTGAAAAGCGCAAGATGAAGGCCTTCCTGGGAACGGGATCCTATGTTCCGCCGCAGTGGCTGGCCGCCGGCAATCCCGAGATTCTGATTCAACTTCATCCCGGCGTGAAGGCCCATCCCATGGCGCGGCACGCGCCGTGCTGGAACCATCCCCTGTATCGTCAGGCGCTACGCGACTACATCCTGGCATTAGGAAAGGAATTCAAAGACCACCCCACGGTGATTGGCTGGCAGTTGGGGAACGAGCAGGAAAACATCCATACGCGGATCTGCTACAACCCGGCGTGCGAGGCAGCCTGGAGAGCGTGGCTGAAGAGGACCTTTCACACGCCCGCCGAATTCAACCGGCGCCTGAACCTGGTGAGCTGGGGGATGAACGTGCGCTCTCTCGATGAAATTCCCCAGCCGGGCGAGGGCGTCGAGGAGAGCGGCACAGACATCGCTGCCCTCTCGCTTGCTCTTCGGCATTTCCAACGGGATGTCCTGATGGATTTTTACGCCATGCAGGCACGTGCCTTGCGCGATGCAGGAGTCTCGCAGTGGATCATGACCGACTTTACCGACGTGTGGGACACAGTCGCGGACGATCCGCAAGCCGCGGGAATCATGGATATTGCCGGCATGAATTTTTACCAGCCTACTATCGACGATGCCGAATACTGGCGGGATCTGACTTGGCATCAGGATATGCATCGTTCGGCGTATGGAAAGCAGCACTTCATCAATACGGAGACTCACTACGGCGCCGTGGGCCAAACTTACCTGTGGGGCGATGCGCGCGACGGCAAGTCAGGTTGGGCTGGTCATCCCATGCTGCACCCGGTCCATGAGCAGTTCCGCATGTGGGGGTTGGAGGCCGCCGCGAGTGGAAGTTTGGGAATCCTCTATTGGACAGGCAATCGCTGGAGGGGCGGACACTGGCCGCAGTGCGGCGGCCTGCTGGATTGGACAGGGCGACCCGAGCCGGATTTCGATTGGGCTGTAGAACTGGGCGGGATCTTCGAGAAGTGGGGAAAGGTGCTGCTGGACAATCCGGTGAAAGCTACGGCCGTCGCCCTCACCGACTTTGACCAGCGCGCCGCGCTCGAAATCTATCCGCACATTCTTCCCAGCCGTTCTGTATTGCCGGAAGCGTTTGATGCGCTGCACCGCCTGGGCATGGGCGTGGACAGCATGAATGGGCCGGCGGCCGAGGATCTCTCCCGTCTGCAGAAGTACCGCCTGGTCATGATTCCCGCGGCGACGGCTCTGGATAATCCGCGCGTCACCGCAGCTCTGAAGGCGTTCACTGAAGGCGGAGGTGTGGTCGTCATCACGCCTTTCACGGCCTACACTGACGAAAATGGAATCTTCCGCGGCGACGGCTTCGCGGCCAACCTTCAGCCGTTGACAGGAGGCCTGGTCCGGACGAACCGCTGGATGGGTCCGGCGGGCAAAGGCGTGCCAAGCAGCCCGCAAGTGGAGTGGACGGGGGCAGGCATGAGCGGGAGTTCGCCGGTGGGCCTGGACGGCTACTGCGAATTCATGGAGGTGGGTCCTGAGGCAGAGGTGGTGGCCAAATTCCGCAGCGAGCAGGCGATCTTTGAAGGCAGGCCCGCGGCGACACTGCGAAAACTGGGGCGAGGGGTGGTGGTCAAATTGGCATTTTGGCCGGGAGACGACAGCCTGCTGAGCTTGATTCGCCGGCTCGTTCCAGACGCCGAAGGCGTGTTGAGCGCACCGGTGCCGGCCGGCGTGCTGGCCATCCCGCGCACGGACAACAGCACCTTCATCTTGAACACCACAAGTCAGGAAAGAACGATTGAGCTGCGCCGCGTGGCACAGGACCGGCTCTCCGCCGGCAGTTTCAGTGGCAAGACGCTCCTGAAACCCTACGAGGTAGTGTGGTTGGAGTAGCGAGGGATGAGAGCAAATCTCGCCACTGGAGCGCCCGGAAGAAGGAATTGAGAATGGACGACAGAATCGAGCAAGCACGGCAGCGAATTCACGATGCGTACAGCCATAAAGACACCGGCGAGATGCCGGTTCTGGTAATGGACGTGAATTATTGGGTTTCGGGCGAATCGCCGCAGTTGATTCCGGACGACTACTTCACCAACCCCGCGCGCATGTTGGAGTATCAACAGGCCAAGATCGATCGCCACCTGGCGATGTTTCAAGACGACTATATCCCCGTGCTCTGGCCGTGGTATGGAACGGTGGTGGTGCCGTCGGCGATTGGCAGCTCGGTACTGTTTCAGCGCGGTATGGATCCGGCGGTGGAGGGACGCCTGCTGTTGCGGCCCGAAGAGATTCGCAAACTGCAGCCCCCCAACCCGCTTACGGATGGCTTGATGCCGCGCGTGCTTGAAACCATTCGTTATTTCCGCCGGCACTCCAGCTTGCCGGTGATGTTCACCGATGCGCAGGGACCGCTCAACATTGCTCTCACGCTGTGCGGAGTAGAGAACTTCTTTGTCTGGGTCCGCGAAGAGCCGGCGCTCGCCCACCAGCTGATGGACTACGCGACTGAAGTGCTGATCAACTGGATTCGTGTGCAAAAGCAAGCCGCCGGTCAATCTGAGAACAACGGCGCATTTCCGCATTCCATTCTGCTGCCGCAAGGCTACGGCGGGGTGTGCATCTCCGACGACGACTGCACCGTAATGTCGCCGCGGATGTACCGGGAGTTTGTGGTTCCCTACAACAGTCGGGTATTCAAGGCGTTCGGCGGCGGAACTTTGCATTATTGTGGAAGCGCCAAACAGCAGATCGATAACTTTCTGGCAACAGATGGGCTGACTGGCATCAATTGCTTCTGCATGGGCGACTTCAAGCAAATCCTGTCCATGCAGCAGAAGTTCGAGGACCGCCTGGCGCTGATGATTTGCGATTTCACGCCGCTCTCTATCGAGTCCTACTACCGTGAGCTTCTCAAGGACCTGCGCACCAAGGGAACCATTCTAGCCACGTATCCCGCTGCTGAGTTTGCGCTCGAGGAAGGCAAGTATCAGATCGTCTCGCGCGACAGCGCGCAACTGGCGCAGAACGCGGCGCGCGTCATCGGGCCATTTCTTTCCAAGCCGCGCCAACTGCTGAAAGCGCCATAATGCTCCTGTGTATCCTGCCCGCAACCCACGGATTTCTTATGTGGTAGCGCGAGGCCAATCAATCACCGCAGTATTACCCAAATTTGAATCAATCCAGGGTGAAACATCCCAGGAAGACAAAAAAGGAGAGAGTGATGAAACCCCGCGAACGTGTTGCCATGTCACTGAGACGCGAGAAACCGGACCGTTGCCCCATGCAGGTGAGCTTCACACCGGAGTTTGCGGTGAGGCTGAAGGCCGATTTGCATCAGGCCGGCGCAGCAATGCATAACCCGCACGGCGGCGGGAACACCTACGAGTTGGAACGCGCGCTTGGCGAAGACATGCTGCTCACGTCGGTGGGATGGGCCAACTCCTACTACGCCAATGAGACGCTGGGCGCCTCAGGCGAATCGTACACGGACGAGTGGGGCATAGGCTTCAGGAACCAGCGCTACGATACCCCGTTCGGCCAGGGCTTCTTCACCGAGATGGTCGGCTTTCCGCTCGCGGACCGAAAAGCTCTTGACACCTGGCAGCCGCCGGACCCGCACCGGCCCGAGCTGTACAAGGAGGCCGAGCGCCTTCTTTCCCAGTACAAGGACGAGTATTTCATTGTGGGTGTGACCGTAACCACGATCTTCGAAACGGCATGGGCCCTGCGCGGCCTGCAACAAATGCTGATCGACTTCAGTGAGGATCCACAACTTGCCGACACCATTCTTGAATTTCCTTTCCGCTATCATCTTGCCGCGGCCGAGCGCCTGGTGAGGATGGGAGTGGACATGATCTGGACTGGCGATGACGTGGGCACCCAGCAGGGAATGTACATCTCTCCGCGCACATGGCGGCAATTCTTCAAGCCGCGCATGGCAGAGTTCATCTCCACGCTCAAGGCCATCAACCCTGAAGTCAAGATCGCCTATCATTCCGACGGGAACATTATCAAGATCATCCCTGACCTGATTGAAATTGGACTTGACGTGCTCAATCCCATCCAGCCTGCGTGCATGGATCCGGCGGCGCTGAAAAAGCAGTTTGGAGACAAGCTATGCTTCTGGGGCACCATCGACGAGCAGTACACGCTGCCCTTTGGCACTCCCGAGCAGGTGCGCGAGCAGGTGCTGGATCGGATCGAGAAGGTGGGCTACGATGGCGGGCTGATTCTGGGGCCGACTCACCACGTCCAGCTTGACACGCCGATGGAAAACTTCTGGACCATGATCGAGACGATCACCGGAACGGATAGAAGCACCATTCGCGGGCCGGAGGGCTCAAGCATCGCCACGGCCTAGCCTTGAGCGGCAATCCGTGCTTGTCGCTCATTCTCGAACCGTGTTTTTGCGGCTTGCCGGCAGCAGTGATCCAGGCAAGCCGCAAAGCACTCTTGAAGTCTGAAACCGTGTGCAGCCGCGGACTTTGCACCAGCGTTCACCATGAGGAGAGACCATGCAAAACCGGCGTCAGTTTTTACAGTCATTGGCGATTGCCGTTCCGGCGTTGAACAGCCTGCCCGCTTTGCGCGCAATGGCCCAGCCAACCGGCGAAGGCGCTGAACGATTCTTATTCGGAGCGGACGTCTATCCCGACATTGCAAGCGCCGAGGAGACACAGGGCCTGCTCGCGCTGCTCGAGCACGCGCATATGAACGTTGTCCGGGTTGGAGAGTCGAGCTGGGGCAATCTGGAGACCGGACCGGGCCAGTTCAACTTTGGCTGGCTGCGCACGTTTCTTGACGAGTTGCACCGGCGCGGCATCTCGGCCATCCTTGGGACATCGACCTTCATTCCGCCCCAATGGCTGGTCGCAGCCCATCCAGAGACGCTGCTTGTGGCTGAACCGGGATCGGGCCCCGCTCACCCCATGACCCGGCATTGCCCGTGCCTTAATCATCCCGTCTACCGCGAGGCCTGCCAAAGGTACATTCAAGCGCTGGCCACGGAGTTTCACGATCATCCGGCCGTGATCGGCTGGCAAGTCGACAACGAGATCGAGTCGATGGTTGGAGTTGTTTGCTATAACCCGGCATGCCAGCACGCCTGGCGTCAATGGCTCGAGAAAACCTACCAGACTCCCGAGGAGTTTAACCGCAGGCTGGAGCTTGTGGATTGGGGAATGAAGATCGAATCGTTCGATGAGGTTCCCCAGCCGCGCTACGGAATGGAGTCCGCGCGCAACAACGTACACGAAGCGCTTCCGGCGCTTTCGCTCGCCGAGTATCATTTCCGCCACGACACGATTCTCGGTTTCCTGGCCGAGCAGGCCGCCGTCCTGCGCAAGAACGGGGTCACGCAGTGGATTCTGACGGACTGGAATCCTGTCTGGCCCGCCCTTGCCGACGAGCCGGCCGCGCAGGCGTTCATGTCCATCGCGGGCCTGAATTACTACCAGCCCAGCACCGACAACGCGGAAACCTGGGACGATTCGCCCTGGCACCTTGACATGCATCGCTCCTGCTATAAGAAGGGCCGGTTCATCGTAACCGAGACCCGGTTCGGCGTCATGGGCGGCGCCATGATGTGGGACCCTGTTCCTACCAAGGCGCAGTTCCACATGTGGGATTTGCAGCTTGCTGCATTCGGCGCTTGCGGAATGCTCTATTGGACGGGGAATCGCTGGCGCGGCGGTCATTGGCCACAGTGGGGCGGCCTGCTCGATTGGTCCGGAAGGCCCGAGCCGGACGCCGAATGGGCCGTCGAACTGGGGGCAATCTTCGATAAGTGGGGGCACACGCTGCTCGCCAACCCGGTGAACGCGCGCGCCGTGGCTTACACCGATTTCGACAGCCGCACCGCGCTCGATATCTACCAGCCCATTCCGCACAGCCGCACGGTGTTTAATGAGACCTTCGCGGCGCTTCACCGCCTGGGCATCGGCGTTGACACAATCAATGCGCAGGACGCGGCAAAGCTTGAGAACCTGAAGAATTACGAGATGCTGCTGCTTCCCGCCGCCATCGCGCTTTGCGATCCAGCCGTGGTGGATGCGATCCGGCAATTCGTCGAGCAGGGGGGCACGCTGGTGGTTACGCCGCTTACGGGATACACCAATCGGGACGGCATCCTGCGCGGCGACGGCTTTGCCGCCAATCTGGCCAAACTGACGGGCGGCCTGGCGCGCACGATTCGCTGGATGGGTTCGCCCAAAAACGGCGAGAAACAGCAACTCAATGTGAAATGGAGCGGCGCGGCAATGAGTGGGACCTCGCCTGCCGGCCTCGACGGTTACATGGAGTTGCTCGAAATTCAGGAACCGGACACAAAAGTCATCGCCACCTTTGCCAGCGACCAACCGATCGTTGATGGCAAGCCGGCGGCGACAATTCGCGCCGTAGGCCGGGGAAAGGTGATCAAGCTCGCCTTCTGGCCGGCCGACTCCAGCTTCCTGACCTTGATTGAGAAGACAACGCGGCTGGCTTGTCCGCTGCTGGCAGACCCGCTTCCGGATGGAGTTCTAGGGGTTCCACGCACCGATAACAGCCTATTCATGATCAACGCGACATCAAAGCCGCTGCCATTCGCCCTGAAGCATGCCGCGAAAGACCGGATCAGTGGGCACACAATCGAAGCCGCGCGCAAGCTCGCACCCTACGAAGTGCTCTGGCTTGAGGGGTAGCGAATCGACGCAGATTCAGTCGCCGCTGCTTGATGCTTTTCCGTTTCACTTGCCCTGCGGCATCTGCCGCATCCTTGGAGGACTTTATGAGAACTTACCGTATTTTTCCAATTCAACGGAGGAGTGCAATTGCGCTTCTTTCGGTGCTGCTGGCCATGGCCGCTGTCAGCTCCGGGATGCATGGTAACGCGCAAGATAAGAAAATTGCGCTTGATGGCCGCAGCGCCGGCCGAACCTTCGATGGCCTGGGCGCTCTCAGCGCCGGCGCGTCTACCCGGTTGCTCGTCGACTATCCCGAGCCGCAGCGCAGCCAGATTCTCGATTATCTTTTCAAGCCCGGCTACGGCGCAGCCCTGCAACACTTGAAGGTCGAAGTCGGAGCCGATGTGAACTCCACCGATGGCTCGGAACCGAGCCACATGCGCAGCCGCAACGACCACGATTGCACGCGGGGCTACGAATGGTGGCTCATGGTCGAAGCCCACAAACGCAATCCCAACATCCTTCTCGACATCCTTCCCTGGGGCGCCCCCGGCTGGATCGGCAACGGCAAATACTACTCCCCGGACATGGCGGAATACATGGCCCGCTTCATTGAGGACGCCCGCGACAACTACGGCCTCAAGATCAACTACGCCGGGATCTGGAACGAAACCATCCATGATGACGCCTATGTCAAGCAGCTTCATGAGACCTTGCTTCGCCACCATCTCGACACCAGGATCGTCTGCTGCGATCTGTGGCCGGGCGAGGGCAAGGGGCAATGGATTATTGCCGACGAAATGCAAGCCGATCCCGCGTTGAAGGCCGCGGTTGACGCCATCGGCGTCCACTACCCGAAGGACAAAGGCAAGTGCACCACAACCGATGTGGCGCGGGCTACCGGCAAGCCGCTCTGGGCCAGCGAAGACCAGCCCAACAACGGCGCCATGCCCCTCGTGCAACGCTCCTGGCCCATCGGCGGCCGCATGCTCGCGCATCTCTATAACCAGAACTACCTCGAAGGCGCGATGACCAAGACCGAGATATGGAGCCCCATCACTTCTTACTACGACATTCTCGCCGCGCCCAACTCCGGCCTCATGTACGCCAACACGCCCTGGTCCGGCAACTACGATATCCAGCCCACCATCTGGGTCACCGCGCATACTACCCAATTTGCCCAACCCGGCTGGCAGTATCTTGACGCCTCTTCCGGCTACCTCCCTGACAAAGGCACCTACGTTACGCTCCGCTCGCCGAACGGGAAAGACTGGAGCACGGTCCTTGAGACGATCGACGCGAAGGCTCCGCAGCAGATCGCCTTCAGCCTCGCGGGCGGTCTTGCCTCCGGCCCGGTCCACATCTGGGAGACCAATGCCACCCGGATCTTCGAGCACGTTGCCGATCTAACCCCGGTGAAGGGCGCTTTCTCGTTCGCCTTCGATCCCGAATCCATCTACTCCCTCACCACCACCACCGGGCAGGGAAAAGGCAGCGCGCAGCCGCCTGCGCCCAAGCCGTTCCCCATCCCCTACAGCGATGATTTCGAAACCACCCCGCTGGCGCGCGCGCCCAAATACCTCTCCGATCAGGACGGCGCCTTTGAGGCGCAACCCTGCGCCGGTCGCGCCGGCCGCTGCCTGGAGCAGGTCGTCACGGAAAAGCCAATTCCCTGGGGACCGTTGCCTGACCCATTTACCGTCGCCGGCGATGTGGCCTGGACAGACTACACCGTGGCCGCCGATTTCGCGCTGAAAGACTCCGGCGCGGTGACTCTGATGGGAAGAATCGACTCGGCCGACGTCTTTCAGGATGACAAGGTGATCTATCCAAGCGGGTACATTCTGAGCGTACAGACCGATGGTGCGTGGAAGCTCGTCACCGCCGCTTACAAAAAGCCCATCCTCACTTTGGCGTCGGGCAAGGCGGCGCTCGTGCCGGGTGAGTGGCATCGCTTCGCACTGACATTCCACGGCAATGTGATCTCCGCGTCGCTCGATGGAACACAGTTGGCGATCGTCGGCGACGATGCCCATGCGCACGGAATGGTCGCCCTGGGAACCGGATGGAACAAGGCGCAGTTCGACAACCTCGCCGTGACGCAATAACGAAAACGGGCGAACCGGCAAGGGCCTTTCAATCAACGATTCAGCGGCCGGGAAAACAGCAACAAGGAGATGAACAATGACCACCGGACACGAAGCAAATACGAGTTCTCTGCGACGCCAATTCTTCACGGCATTGGTTTTGCTTCTCGGATTGTTGATGCTGGTCCCGTCAAGTGCCCGGGCGGCGCAGCCAAATTCGCCGCCCGCAACGGCACAAGTCGATACCGACCGCTGGCTTGAGATCGATCTCTATTGGTTCCGTCAGAACGATATCCAGGGCTCGGCACGCGAGTTCTGGGACCGGTTTCAGCCGCTGTTTGCCGGGGTTCGCGGCGATCGCGGCGTCATCCTCAATATCGGTTGGACGATCAGCGCCGTGATGGAGTGGTCCGGCGATCTGCATCAGAAGATCTGGCTCCCCACCACATCCGGCCAGGCTCGATGGGTGGATGAGAACGGCCCGCTGACCGGAACCACCGAGGAAAGAAAGAAGGGGTGGGCGGCGCGGTTTGCCGGCTCCACGCCCCGGCAGCGCCATGGCTACGACCCTTGGACCTACGGCGACGTAAAGCTGCTGTCTGCCGCCCTGAAAGATGAAGCAGCGCGCCATGGCATAGCCGGCTTCAAGGTGGGCATGTTGAACCTGGCCTGGACCAATGGCTACGGCGAGGGAAGGTTTGACGGAGCCTGGAGCCAACGCCATCACGAGGCTTTCACCCTCTCTCCCGCCGATCACCCCGGAAGCTTTTCCACGCCTCAGGGACGCTACTTCGATCCGGCCGCCCTCCTCCATGCCGACCCCATTCCGCTCGGAGGGCTGCCGCACGGAATCGCCGAAGGGACAACCGTGCACGAGGCTTATGCTGCCCAATGGGGAAGCATGTCGCGCGCACTGGGCCTCAATGCGATCATGTTGCGCGATTCGTTCGGCATGCCCGTTCCCTATTCGCGCAACGGACCCTGGGGTCCGGTCGCGCCCTCCGCGGATGTCATCCATCGCGCCACCGATGCGGTAGCCGCCTTGATCAAGGACACCAAGCTGGCCAACCCGGATGCGCTGGTCATGATGTATTCCAACGCAGCCAGTTCCATAGGCGACTGGCGCGCCAACGGAATGGACCTTGAGTCCATCGCCAAACAAGGGTACCTCGACATCTGGGTCGATCAGACCTGGGCCGGCGCCTGGAATGAAGTCGGCGTGCGCGAACAAGACTTCTGGAACAGTCCGACTCTCGGGTGGACTTACCAGCTTGGTTACATGCTCACCCACGCCGCCATTCTTGCCGACACCAAGGTGCGCCATTATCCGCTGGTTGAGACCTTCGATGCCTGGGAAGACTGGGATATTATTCACTCCGCGCCGCAAAGGCTGCGCTGGGGAATCTGGGCTTACTCCCATGCCGCGGTCAAAACGCCCCATGGCATCAAGATGCCGGTGGGCACGTATATCTCATGGGCCAACCAGGGCGAGCGCCTGCTCAGCCCGCAGGATGTGGCCTTCCTGGCGAACAACATCAATGCCGCGGTCACCGATGCGCACCAAACCACCGAGGTCTTCGGCCCAACGCTGGTTTATTCGCGCGAGGCCATGCAGTGGCAGATTGACCATGCCACGCCCAACCACGACGTCAACGAGTGGATCGATGAACAGGCTGCGTCTGTCATGAAGTGGCCGGTTCCAATTCTCTCCGCGACACGTGTCGAGTGGGTTCCGCAAGTGCAGTCGGACCTGTTTGTTCTGGGCACGCCTTCTCATCTTTCTCCGCCGCATCTTGACTCGCTTCAGCGGCTCATCAAGAGCGGGCAGCCGGTGGCCATCTTCGGCCGTTCCGAAGGCGTTGACGAATCCCTCCTGCGCCTTGCGGGAGTTCAAGCCGGCGCGCCTGCCGCTCAAAGCTCTCTTGAACTTTGCGCCGCAACCAATCAGGCTCCGGATCTTGTAAAGAATGTCCCTGCCAGCTTCAAGACCTATTGCCAGCCGGAGAGCAGCACGGCGTCGGTGCAGGCGCGTGTCATCTACACGGTCGAGGATTCCCCGCGTCTGACCGTCAACACCAGCGGCGGCAAGCGGATTGCCGTATGGAGTCCTCCGGATTTCAGGTCCATGGGGCAAATACCGCTGGCCCAGATATGGGGAAACACCGGCGCTCCCTACGCGCTTGCCGCGGGTGTGCTTACCGGCCTGCTCAAACAACACGCCGGCTTGCATGCTCAACAAATCGATCTCCAGCAGACCATGAACATCGCGGCATGGCGCGCCAGGGATGGATCGCTCCGCCTTCTGGCCGGCAATCTTGAAGAGGGATTGCGCGACGATGCCGACTTTACGCGCCACGCCACGCTCGTCCTGCCCAAATCGTGGCCGGCCGCGAGCTGGAAAGACGCCTGGAGCGGAAGCACGTTTCCCCTCAAGAGCAACCAGCTCGACATCGACTTGAAACAAGCCCAGTCTGTCCTGCTCGAGCCCGCAAAATGAGGAGCTGAACCGGTCGCCTCTATTCTGCAGGCTACCGGTTCAGCTCAGCGATCTGACTTCTTCAACACGACGGTCAGGCTGCTCGGAGCACCGGCGAAATCGGAGATGTCGAACGACGGATCGGTGCCGTCGGGCGCAGGGCCGATGACTGGCGCTTCGGGATTCGGCTTCGCCGGGACCGGCATGCTCCACGGAATGTTGACCGTCCGCTTCAGCACCAATTGCCCGTCTTTGGTGGTGCCATCGAACACATTGATGCCCGACTTGAATGAGACGTGATCGCCTTGAACCACGCCGTCAACGACCGGCGCAGGCGCATCGTCGCCTCCGAACCATCCGCCCGGGCCTTCCACGGTGCCAGTGAGTTTTCCGCCCTGCTGGGTGAGAGTAAAGATGCGCGGGGAGCCGACGACCGATGCCATCATTCCGCTGCCCGGATCGGACACAGCCACCCACAGGCCGGTGACGCCCTCGCCTTTCGGAATCGGCCTCTGCCAGACCGCAACCTGCGGGCGCAATTCCACCTGTTTGCTTGAGACCGTCGCCGTGGCGGACGTGAGCCCCGGGGATGCGGCCTCGATGGTGAGGTCGCCGGGGATCTTTTCGGTTTGAACGAGCGCCATGCAATAACCTGAGAACGCTTTGCGCGAAGTTCCCTTGTCCGGCGATTGGTCGGTGGGGTCTCCGTTGCCCACGCCGATGAGTTTCCCCGGGCCGGTGACCTTGAACGTAACCAGGTTGTCGGTGATGGGCACGGTACGTCCGCTTGCATCCTGCACTTCGACAGCGAACATCGCCACATCTTCGCCATCGGCACGCAGGCTATCGCGATCGGGCGTCAGCACCAGTTTTGCCGCAGGTCCGGTGGTGTCGCGGCGTGCGCTCATCACCTGCTTGCCGTCCTTCCATCCGCGGGCTTCGATGGTCCCGGGCGCATACTCCACGTTCCAGGCAACGTGGGCGTCCTTCTTCACATCCTTTGTCCCCAGGCTCTTTCCGTTGCAAAGCAGCTCCACCTTGTCCAGGTTCGTGAAGACCCAGACCGCGATCTTCTTGCCTTCGTAGCCCGGCCAGTTCCAGTGCGGAAACAGGTGCAGCACCGGCTTCTGCGTCCACCACGATTGGTAGTAGAAAAACGAGTCCTTGGGAAACCCGCACATGTCGATGATGCCGTATTGCGAGCTGATGTTGGGCCATCCGTTCGGTGAGGGCTCGCCGCGATAATCGAAGCCGGTCCACACATAGCCGCCGCCAAGCCACGGGCGCTCATTGCAGAATCTCCACCATCCCTCGGCGGAGGCGCGCCCTGACGTCGTGTAAGGATCGTAGGAGCTCACAAAGCCCTTCGATTTGTCGGTAATGTAGATGCCGCGCGTGCAGACGGCGCTCACGGTCTCTGTGCCCAGCACCAGCTTTTCCGGGTGCGCCTTGTGGAACGCCTCGGCCTGCGGGTCGGCGTAGTGATAGCCAATCACGTCGCAAACCGCCAGCCCCCCGGTCCCGCTGCCTGCCGCCTCACCGTTGATCATGCCGTCCACAGTGGTGGGGCGCGAGCCGTCATGGCGCGTCGCAACCTCCTTCATCGCGGTCACGATGTTGGCGCCCTTGGCGTTGGTGGCCACCGGCTCCTCGTTGCCCAGCGACCACAGAAACACGCTGGGATGATTGCGGTCGCGGCGTACAAGATGTTCAAACTGGCTCAGGCCTTCAGGATTCGAAGACATCATGCGCGTCTCGTCCATTACCAGCATGCCCAGTTGGTCGCAGGCGTCCAGAAGCTCCGAAGTGGGCGGGTTGTGCGAGGTCCTCAGCGAGTTGCAGCCCATCTCCTGCAGCTTCCGCACGCGGTAGTACTGCACCGCGTCGGGCAAGGCCGCGCCCAGTCCGGCGTGGTCCTGGTGGTTGCACGTACCCTTCAGTTTCACAGGCGTGCCGTTCAGCAGGAAACCCTGTTTCGCGTCAAACTGCACTGAGCGGATGCCGAACGGCGTCGCGTAGCGATCCACCGCCTTGCCGTCAACCTGCACCTCGGTGATCAGCTTGTAAATGTGCCGCTCCTCCAGAGACCACAGCGCCGGCCGGCTCACAACAATCTCCTGCCGGTAGTCTTGTTGATCCTTCACCCCAATGGCGGCCGAAGCCGAAACATTCCTCGCGACGGCTGCGCCCGCGGGATCGACGATGGTTGACAACACCCGCACATTGCCCGGCGCATTGCCGTGATTCTCAACTTCGGTGAGGATCGAAAGCTTCGCGCTGTTGGGGCGAAGCTCCGAGCGAACCAGGGTGCCCCATTGCTTGACGTGGACGGGTTGACTCTTCACCAGCCACACGTGCCGATAGATGCCGGCCCCTTCGTAGAACCAGCCATCGCTTCCCGTCGCATCCACGCGCACCAGCAGCACGTTGGGCTGGCCGGGGTTGGCGAAGTCGGAAACATCAAAGCTGAAGGAGTCGTAACCGCCGCTGTGCTGGCCGATATAGAAGCCGTTGAAAATGACCGTGGTCTCGCGGTATGCTCCGTCAAATTCAAGGGTGATGCGCTTGCCGGCGTCTTCGGCTTGCAGCTCGAAGATGCGCCGATACCAGCCGATGCTGGTTTCCGGGTACTTGCGGCCCAGAGGATAAAAGCCCTTGCTTTGCAGGTCGGGGTCCTTCTTGAAGGGCAGCTCGACGGTCCAGTCATGGGGCAGATTGATGCGGCTCCAGTCGGCGTCACTAAATGAAGTGGAACCGGCAGGCATGAAGTTGCCAGTCTTCTGAAAGTTCCCGGCCGAGGCACTGCCATAGCCGAAGTCTTTGCCCGGATCGTCAGCGTGTCCGAAGTGAAAGCTCCATCCGAAGTCGAGCAGGAGGCGCTCGCGGCCTGCGCCGGGAATGGCAGAAGCCAGACTGGCGGGCACACTCAGTGCACCGGAAACTTCACCGCCGGCGTGCGCGGCCGGATCGATTGGACCAAGGGCGTGGGCCGTAGCGGCGGCGGCGGGTGCCAGCAGACTGGTTTTCAGCAGGTCGCGGCGTGAAAATGTCTTCATGATAGGGCTCCAGGTAAAGATACAGGTTGTACAGCCTGAATCTGTTCAATGAAGTTATACACCCTCTTTATCGCGGCCATTTGGAATCTGAGTGATTTCTTCGATGGCAACGGCCAGGCGCTTCCTGCCACCCTGCTTCCCGGAGTGGGAGTCCGAAAAGAACTGATTCGATGAAGCGAAGATCTTCGCCGCCAGCCTTCCCCCGGCTGTCTCATCGGTACTGCTCTCGCAAGCCGAGCGGAGCGAAGCGGCTCAAGGCTTGAACGACGGCCACGCGAATTCGGTAGCGTGGGTCCTTGAGCACGCACAGGATGCAAAAGCATCTGCCTTGAATGGGCAGGGCAGGGGATTCGAGGGCAGAGCGAAGCACGGCACGCGTGCGGGAAAACTCAGTTCGCCGCGCGCGGCGAGGGTGCGGCGATGGTGAGCGTCTCCATCCGCGCCAGCCAGCCCTTCGCGTCGTCATTCCCGGTGCTGGCCGCTTTCTTAAACCAGGTGCGTGCCTGCTCGTAATTCAGCGCCACTCCCTGCCCGTACAGGTACATGTATCCGAGATTGACTTCCGCGCCTGCATCTCCATGCTCGGCGCCGTTGTGGAACCACGTGAGCGCCTGCGTGTAATCCTGCGCCGTCCCCAGGCCCTTGAAGTACAGCAGGCCGATGTTGTCCTCGGCAGCGCCAAATCCCTGCTGCGCGGCCTTGGCAAACCATTCCCGCGCCCGCGCGTAATCCTGTTTCACCCCCAGGCCTTTCTGATACATCAATCCCAGATGGCATTGCGCCTCCGCATGACCCTCAGCCGCTGCCTTCCCATACCATGCAAGCGCCTGCCCGTAATCCGGCGGGGTTCCATAGCCTTTCTGGTACATCATGCCGAGATGGTCTTGCGCGTTGACAGCGCCTTGCATGGCAGCTTTGGCGTACCACCTCAGCGCCAGCGCGTAATCCCGTGTCGCTCCCCAGCCGTAGCGGTACATGTTGCCGAGGTTGGTTTCCGCCGGGGCATACCCCTGCTGAGCGGCCTGGAAAAACAACTTAAACGCCTGGCCAAGGTTCCGCCTGGTCCCCAGGCCTTTGAAGTACATGCTTCCCAGGTGGTCTGCTGCAGCCTGATCCCCTTGCTTTGCCGCTTCTGAGAACCATTTGAATGCCTGCCGGGGGTCCTTTTCAGTTCCCTGGCCAGACAGGAACATGGCGCCGAGGAACTTCTGGCACGCTACGCTGCCCAGCTCGGCCGCCTGCTGGCATTTGACAACAGCCTCGGGGTATCTCTGCTGTTGATACAAGGTGGTTGCCTGGCTCTCGATATCGGCAACCGCGGGAGCCGTGGTTTGGGTTTCGGCAATCACGGCTCCGGGCCAGAGAATCAGGCTCAATGACAGACAGTTGAGAATACGCTTCATGGCGCAGACCTCCCTTTGCGTGGATTGAGGCTTCCTGGATTCCAGGTAAAAATGCTTTGCAGGATCGCTGTCTAGGATGAAAACGTCAAAAAAGGAGGGGCTAGCGGACCTCCACTATCTCTCAAAAAGAACACAGCAATCGGCAGAAAGTCAACTGTTGCCAGTGCGGTGAGCAGTGACCTGAAGCCTCTCTTGAAGCAAGCCAAAGCGGCGGCCCGGCAGATCGGCGCTGCATCTGTTGATAGGGGTGAACCCGCCTGCAAGGTGCCGCTGGCCACCCCGCTACATCGCCAGGATGGGCCGCCCGGAAACTGGAGAAGACGCGGAAGACGATACGGTGTTCAGCAACGCGGCGGGCACAAACTCCATCGCTTCCGGGTCCCCGCCATGTTTGCGTGTTTGAAGCGTGACCCCAAAAGATCCTTCTATCGTGTGTATTATGAACACTTTGAAAATATTTCCATGAGATGCCTGGTGGGAAATCTCATCTTGTGCATGAACAGGCGGCGAAACTTTCACCACCGGGCTGCCCCCACTCCGTAGACCGAAAAACAACCCCAGAGGTTAGGCAAACGCCCGCGATGCGCCCTTTTCCGTTGATTTGTGCGCAAGATGCTGAAAACCTTCCCTCCGCCTCGTCGCTGCAAAATCAGCACCTGCGCAATGAGGCTCCTTAAGGTACACTCTCGGTGATCAATTTTTACCCGACAATTCGGTACGGAGTGCGTATGAATTCTTCCGCCGGGCAAATGGAAGTGAAGTTCTGGGGCGTACGTGGATCGATACCCACACCGGGGGGGCAAAACATGGGAGTCGGAGGCAATACCACTTGCCTTGAAGTACGACTCCCCGGGGGCCAGGCGCTCATTATTGACGGCGGCACGGGCCTGCGTCCGCTAGGCTCATTCCTGGCAAAGGAAGCGCCGTACAGGCCCACCGACCTGCACATCTTTCTCACCCATTTTCATTGGGACCACATTCAGGGTCTGCCCTTCTTTCAGCCGCTCTATTGGAGCGAAAACAGTGTTACCTTCTACTCGGCGCTGGCCCCCGAGCAGACCCGCGAGGTTCTCGAAGGCCAGATGACGGTTCCTTACTTTCCCGTCGAGTTCCACTTCCTCCCCGCCAAGCGCAGCTTTGTCAATGTTACTGAAAAAAGCTTCCACTTCGGCGAAACAGAGGTGAGCAGCTTCAGGCTGAATCATCCCCAGGGATGCTGCGGTTATAGCTTCATCCACGGCGGGCGCAAGCTGGTCTTTGCCAGCGATTATGAGCCTGGCGACGCTGCATTCGACGGCATCCTGCGCACGGCGGCCGCGGGCGCCGACATTCTCATTTTGGACGCCCAGTTCACTCCGGAAGAGTATCAAAGGCACCATGGATGGGGGCACAGCACCTGGCTCCAGGCCACTGAAGTTGCCCGCCAGGCAGGCGCAAACAAGCTCATCCTCTTCCATCACGATCCGGCGCGCACAGACGAGATGATGCAGCAGATCCTTCTTGCGGCTCGGGAGCGCTTTCCCGAGACATACCTTGCTGTCGAGGGTGAGAGCCACGCGACTTAAGCAGCGCCTCTTCGGTTGCAGGCGCGAGGCCGGCAGGTTGCTCGCAAGCAATGGCATGAGGATCAGAAGCTACAGGAGCAAGCATTTATGAATGCCCCGCACGTTGTTCCAGGTGAACCCAGGGTGTCAGAAACTACCCAGTCATCCATCCATAACTCAACACCGCTGGCCCTGGTCTTCACCGATATGGTCGGTTCCAGCCTGGCCAAGCGGGCCGAGACGCTGGGGCCCGACGCCAGCGCCCGCGACCACGCCTATCTGGAGGGGATCCAGGCCAAGCATCTTCACCTGGTTCGCACTGCCGTGGCTGAGCACAATGGCCAGGAAGTGATGACCATTGGCGACTCGTTCTTTCTGACCTTTCAGGATGTTGTCGATGCCGTTCGCTGCGCCGCGGCCATTCAGCAGCAACTGCGGGCATTTCCCATCAACACCCCGACGGGTCCGCTGCAACTGCGCATCGGCATTCATATCGGGACGCCGGAGTTCTTCGAGAATAGCTGGCACGGCACCGACGTGGACATCGCCGCCCGTGCCGAGTCGGCCGCGACGCCACAGCAGATCGTGCTCACTGACGCCGCCTGTGCTGCCGCCGGTCCCATGACCGGCATTCAATTCCGCCCGCTGGGAACCTTCTCGCTCAAGGGCGTGGGCGAAGTGAAGTTGTGGGACGCCGATTATGACCAGCACGGCCCACGCTCAGCCGCCATCGCCTCCAATGAGGCGCGGCGCAAGAGAACCCAGATTGCCGCGGGCGTGGCAGGGTTGGTTCTGCTGGCTGCGATGGGGTACGCGGGAAGGGTTCTCTGGCAGCAGCACAAGTTGCAGCAGGAGATTGCCGCCAGAGCTTCCTCTTTCGCCAGGGACTCGATCATCCTGGCCGACATTGAAAACAAAACCGGCGACCCGGTCTTTGACACCACGCTCACCCAGGCCTTTGCCATCCAGATGGAGCAGTCGCCGGTGCTGAACCTGGTCAGCCAGCAGCATATTCGCCAGAGCATGCAATACCTGGGCAAGTCGCAGGACGATCCCATCACTCCGGCCATCGCGCGCGAAGTGGGCGAGCGCGAGGGAATCAAGGCCTATTTGACCGGCAGCATTGCCAGATTCGGCAATACCTACGTCCTTACCGTGACCGCGCAAAATACCCGCACCGGCGATGACATTGCCAGTGAGCAGGCGCAGGCCGCTGACAAGGACCATGTGATCGAGGCCATCGGCACAGTGGCCACGGCCATGCGGGCTCGGTTGGGTGAGTCGCTCAGCTCCATCCAAAAGCTCGATACGCCCTTCGGCCAGGCCACCACGCCTTCCCTCGAAGCCTTCCGCGCCTTCGCCCTGGGCGATGTGGAGCACAACAAGGGCTTGGATCTGCCGCAGGCAGAGGGCCACTACCGCCAGGCCATCGAGCTGGACCCCAACTTCGCCATGGCCTGGGCGCGACTGGGCGTTGTCTATAACAACACCGGCGAACCAGGACGAGCTTTGCAGGCCATCAGCAAAGCCTTTGCGCTTTCAAAAAACATCAGCGAGCGTGAGCGCCTCTACATTCAGGGGCACTACTACACCTATGTAACCGGAAATCTCGATAAAGCCAGCGACACCCTGGAACTGGCGTCGAGGACTTATCCGTTGGAGGTCAACAACCACGTCAACCTTGCCTCGGCACAGGCTTCGATGGGCAGATTGGAAGATGGTTTGGCCACCAACCGCAAGGCCATTGCTCTGCTCCCCGACGATGCCGTGGCGCGGGAAAACGAACTTCAATTCCTGATCCAGTTGGATCGCATGAACGAGGCCAGGGAGAGCCTGGCAGAGACGCAGCGTCTTCGTTTGGCCGACTCAACAAATCTCCTGGGTCAGGAGTATTTCTATTTCTACCTGACCGGCGACAAGGCTTCCATGGCGCAGTCGGTTGCGAAAGTTGCAGGACGCGAGGACGAGTTCCGCTTCACGTTCAACGTAGCCTTTGTCGATGAATTTTCCGGACGCTATCGCGAGGCAGAGAAGGACTGGAAACAGGCTGCCGAGGAAGCCAACTTGCAGAAGGCGCCCGATGCTCAGGCCAGTGCTTTGCTGAGCCTGGTCTCGGGCCGGGCCTTGGCCGGCAACTGCCAGGGCGCCGAACAAACGGTAAAGGATGCCCTCGCGATCGATCATTCGAAAGCTACGCTGGTGCAGGCTGCCTATTCCGCGGCTTTGTGCGACGATCGCGCAGATGCTCTGCCCCTGCTGGCGAAGTTGAGCAAGGAGTACCCGGATGATACCATCACCCAGCGCGTCGCGCTGCCCGAGAGCCGTGCCGCCTTTGCGCTGGCCGCGCACCAGCCGCAGGTGGCGCTCAAGGAATTGGCAGGTTCCAGGGCCTACTACCTGGTCTCTCAAGAGGCCTATCTGGAAGGCCTTGCCTATCTTGACCTGCATGATAGCGGCAGCGCCATTGAAGCCTTTCAGCGGGCAACGCAATACAAGGGAAACGGCGTGGTAGGTGGTTTTCAGGATTACGGCCAAAGCCTGCTCGGCCTGGCGCGCGCCTATGCCATGGCCGGCGACAAGAACTCCGCCAGGAAAACCTATGCGCAGCTTCTCGACCTGTGGAAAGAGGCCGACGCCGACCTGCCCCAGTTGCTTGCCGCCAAAAAGGAGTACGCCGCATTGCAGTAATTGTTTTTCGGATAGAACCGGCAGAGTTGGGGATCTTTGCAAATTGCCCTTCGCCGACAGCAGCTTCAAGAATGGAAAGAAAAAAGCCCGATGGAACCGCACGAACAGCAAGCCGCTACGCCCATTACCCTGGTCTTCACCGATATGGTCGGCTCCAGCGCCGCCAAGCGCGCCGCCGCGCTGGGAGCCGACGCCGTCGCCCGCGACGAAGCCTTTCTCGATGTGGTGCAGTCGCGCCATCTGCACGTGGTCCGCGAGTGTCTTCCTGCCTACAACGGCAAAGAGATCATGACCATCGGCGATGCCTTCTTTCTCACCTTCAACAACCCCAAGAGCGCCCTCCTCTGTTGTTCTGAGATTCAGCTGCGTCTCAAGGCCGCGCCCATTATGACCGACAACGGCCCGCTCAAGTTGCGCATCGGCATCCACGTGGGTACGCCCAAGTTCTTTGAGAACAGTTGGCACGGCACCGACGTTGACATTGCCGCCCGCGCCGAGTCTGCCGCCTCCGGCGAGCAGATCGTCCTCACCGATGCGGCCCGCCGCCAGCTCGGCGACATTCCCGGCATCCAGCTCCGTCCGCTGGGAACCTTCGCGCTGAAGGGCGTTGGCGATGTGGATCTATGGGACGCTGACTACGATCAGCACGGCCCGCGCAAACCTCAATTCCTCTCGCTCGGCCAGATTCGCCGCCAGGCCCGGCTGAAGCTGCTGCGCCGCGCCGGATACGCCGTCCTGGCCGCTTCCCTCGTTGCCGGTTCGTTCTTCTATTACCAGCATCGCCAGCGCAATCGCATTACAGAGAAAGACAAGCTGATCCTCGCCGACTTTGACAACCGCACCGGCGATCCGGTCTTCGATGCCACGCTCAAGGAAGCCCTCTCCATCCAGCTCGAACAGTCGCCCTACCTGCAACTGGTGGGCGACCAGGAGATTCATGCCGATCTGCGCTATCTCAATCAGCCCACTGAGCAGCGCATCACCCCCACCCTGGCGCGCGAGGTCGGCCAGCGCGAGGGCATCAAGGCTTACATCGCTTCTTCCCTGGTGAGCCTGGGTAACTCGTACGTGATTTCGGTGGACGCCTTCAACTGCGCCACCGGCGACCCCATCGCCCGCGTCCAGGTCGAGGCCGCGGATAAGAACCATGTCCTCGCCGCCGTCTCCACCGCCGCCAGCACGCTGCGCACCAAGCTCGGCGAGTCGCTGGCCTCGGTGCAAAAGCTCACCACCCCCTACATGGACGTGACCACCTCCTCGCTTGAAGCCTTCCACGCCTTCTCGCTGGGCGAGGACGCGCACCGCAAGGGCTCCGATCCCGAGGCCATCCCTTTCTACAAGCAGGCGATCGAACTCGATCCCAACTTTGCCATGGCGTATGCCCGGCTCGGAGTCGTCGAAGCTTCCATGGGCCGTGTAACCACAGAGATCGAGCTGCTGGGCAAGGCCTACAACCTCCGCGAGCATGCCACCGAGCGGGAGCGGCTCTATATTGAAGCATCCCTGGCCAATTCCAAGGGCGACCTGCCCGGCGCCATTGCCGGGTATGAAAGCCTGCTGGCCGCCTATCCCAACGACGCCGCCGGACTGAATAACTCCGCGATTGAATATCAGCTGGGCGGCGACCCGGAAAAGGGCGTGATTTTCTACAAGAAAGTGATCGCGGCAGCGCCCTGGGATCTGGTTGCCAGCGACAACCTCGCCGGCACGCTCTTGCAAATCGACAGGAGCGCGGAGGCCAAAACCTATATCGACAAAATTGCGGCCACTTCCAACACCGCCGACACCAGCCTGATCGTCAACCAGGTCGTCTACGCCTTCGAAACCGGAGATCCCTCATGGAAACAAATGGCCAGTACTGGCCGCGAGCGTCCTGACGGCTATGCAATCGACCAGCAGGTGAGCGTTAACTATTACTTGCTGGGCTCGCTTACCGAGGGCAGAAACGCAGCCTTGCGCGGCGCGCAATCGGCGGCGCAGGCCAAGACTCCCGACGCCGCCGGCAACATCCTGTCCACCGCCGCTCTCTTTGAGGCCGAGTTTGGCATATGCTCCCAGGTCCCCGCCCTGACTCAAAAAGCTCTCGCCGTGGACGCCTCGATTCAAACCCTCCCCGGCGCTACCGTAGCCCTCGCCCTCTGCGGCCAGGGATCTGCCGCACTGCCCAACCTCGAAAAGCTGGCCCGCGCCATGCCCGACAATACCCTGCTCAACTCCGTCTACATCCCCGTCACGCAAGCCGCCATCGCTCTCGCGCAAAAACATCCTGAAAAAGTCTCCGCCCTGCTCGACATCGCGCGCGCTTATCCGCTTACCTCGACCGCTCCCCTCATTGAAGCCGGGGCTTTGCTCCAGTTGCATCGCCCGGCAGACGCCCTGAACATTCTTCAGCCGGTCTTTCGCTATCGGTACTATCAAATCTCCATGGGACAAAACGGCCAGATGCCAAGCTACTCCATGGCCACTCTGCTCGCCGCGCGCGCACAGGCCATGAAAGGCGACAACGCCGCAGCCATCCAAAGCTATCGGCGCGCCATCGATCTCTGGAAGAATGCCGACGCCGGCTTCAAGCCGCTGGAAGAGGCCAAACGCGAACTGGCTGCGCTCAATCCGAAATGACGCGTTGACCAGGTCTGCCGGCGAGCGCCTTTACAGAAAACGCAATGCGGCCACGGTCATATCGTCGAACTGCTCGGCTCCTGCGGCAAATTGGTCGGCCTCGGCGCAGAGCTTTTCCGGCAGGTGAGAGAGAGGCGTGTTCAGGTGGGTCAAGAGCGTCCGCTCAACCTCCTTTTCCTCCCAGAAGTCGCCGGCCTTGTTGCACGAATCCGGAAAACCGTCGGAGATCACCACCAGCGTGTCTCCCGGCTCGATCCCCACCACCATCTCCTCAAAATTCCATTCAGGCATCATCGCCACCGGCAGGCCGCCGCCCTCCAGGCGATCCACACGGCCATCCGCATGAAGCAGAAACGGCGGCACGTGCCCGGCGTTGATATACGAACACTGCCTTCTGTCTGCCGAAATCACGCCGCAGAACAGCGTGGAATAACGCTCGGCGGTCGAACTGAGATAGAGTGCGTGGTTCAGATCGGTCATCACCATGGGCAGGCTCTTCAGGTCGCGTGTCAGCAGGCTCCGCAGCAGCGTCTGGATGCTGGCCATCATCACCGCCGCCGGAACTCCCTTGCCCGAGACATCGCCCAGCGTCAGCGCGAATCGCCCATCCGAGAGTGGCAGCAGATCGTAGTAATCCCCGCCAATCGAGTGAGCCGGCCGGCAGAATCCCACACAATCGATCCCGTCCGCCTGCGGCGGGCTCTGCGGCAGAAGACGCGCCTGCACATCCCGCGCCAGCGCGACTTCCAGCTTCACCAGCCTGGCGCTGTCCGCTTCCTGGCGCAGTTGTTCACTCTCGATGGCGCTGGCCGCAAAGTGCGCCAGCAGCCCCATCAGTCCCGCGTCGGTCTCCGTAAATCCGCTCGGCTTGTTCAGCAGTTGCAGCGCGCCGATCACTTTGCCTTCGGTGCGCAACGGAACGCACAACACCTGTTGGGTGTGGTAGCCGCTGTGGCTGTCCACCTCGCGCAGCAGGCGCGGCTCATGGGCCGCGTCGTTGGCCAGCAGCACCTGGTCGTCGCGGATGCACGCGCCCACCAGCCCCATTCCGAGGGGAATCCGGATCGGGGCCACGCCATGCGCCACCCGCGTCCACAGCTCGTTGCGCGCCTTGTCGATCAGCCATAAGGTGGCGCGGTCGGCGCCCGCCAAGTCGCGGGCAAAATCGGCGTTCAGCCGGACCAGCTCGTCCAACTGCTGCTCGCGCCCGATGCGCGCGGCATATTCAAAGATCGCCTGAATCGTGCGGTCTGCCTGGTGGGCGAAAACATCGGCGCTGACACTCATTGAAACCCTCTGGCTTGAGATACCGATATTCCTCACTGTAATACAAGAGCGCTTCCGCCGCCGGCAAACACAAAAACGTTTCCGTCCGGGTCGTCCACCACAACCGCATTTCTCTGTCTTTTGACCGCCAGGCCCCGGAGTTCCAGCCGGCTAGCCGCTGCGCCGGCATCCGCCGTCTTGAGCCGGAATTGAACCGGCAAGCCGGCTTCTGCCGCGCTGATTTCGATCCACTCCTGCGCATTGCCGCTCAGGCGCATCTGCCGGCTCCGCTTCCCATTCCGCGGCTTGAATCCGAGCCCCGCCGCGTAGAAGTTTTCCATCGCAGCCTCGGCTCCCGGCATTCTGATCCCCACCATCTCGTCCGCCACCCGCTCGTTGCCCAGATGCTTTCCCCGATCGTTGAAGTGCAGCGAGCCCGGCAGGTACTGTGTAATTTCCACCAGCCGTCCTTCCGTATCCTTGACTGAAAACAGCAGATTTCCCGCTGCCCCCTTCACCACCGGCGAGGGGTTCAGCCCACGCTCGCCAGCCAGATCGTGCAGGCCGTTTGCCGAATCCGCTTCGTAGCAAACATGCATCCAGCCCAGCGTCTCAAACTCGCTGGTCCGTGGGTACAGCTCAATGAACTGCCGGTCGTTGATCTTGACAAACACCTCTGCGGCCTTGCCGCCGTCACCCAGCGTAAACGCCTCTTCAAAGCCCAGCAGCCTGAAAAACGCGCGCGATCTTTCCAGATCGGCAACCCGCAAGGCGATGTGCGCAATGCCCGTAATCTGCGGGCTCTGCGCCTGCATGCAACAGCAGCAGGCGACGAGAAATGCAATCGCCCGCGCCCTCGCCCACCTTCCCCTCATGATCGCGACTCAACTCTCTTTATCCGCCCGCGATGCGTTCCACGCCCTGCGCTCGTCGCCGCTGCTAGCGCAGCAGTTCCGTGGCCGCCCACAACATACCTTCCTGTCCGTGGAAATCTCCGGTGCGCCGCTTTCTTTCCAGGTAATACTCAAGGTCGTTCTGCTTGCCGGTTCCCTCGCAGACGCTGGTCATATCGCCGTTCTGGTCAATGTAGCCGGTCACCCCAATCCACGCCTTGCGCGCCGCCGGCCCGTATGCCGCCGCGTCGAGCCAGCCATGCTTCACCCCGGCAATCATGGCAAAGGTGAACATGGCAGAACTCGAGCTCTCCGGCCATGCCTCTTCATGATCGATCAGTTGCCGCCACATGCCGTCCTTCGCCTGGTACTTGAGCAGCGCGGCCATCATGGTTTTGTAGCCCTTCAAAATGCGCGCCCGCTGGGGATGGTCGGCCGGCAGATCGCGCAGCATCTCGGTCATTCCCGCGGCCACCCAGCCGTCCCCGCGCCCCCAGAAAAACGGCACGTCCGGCGCATGATAGAAAAGTCCGTTGGCTTGCTGCAGCTTGTCCAGGTAAGCCACCATCTCCGTCGCCGCCCGGTCCAGATACCTCTTGTCCCCGCTGGCTCGATAGGCCTGCAATTGCAGAATCGTCAGCATGTACATATCGTCGATCCAGTAGCGCGTCTCCGCTGAAAGCCCATCCGGCTGAGGATTCTCCCACTGCTGATCGGCAAAGTGCTTGCCATATGCCAGGTACTTGGCATCCTTGGTTTGAATGCCAATCTCCAGGGGCACAATGCCGAAGATCTCGTCATCCACATGCCGCCGCGGTCCGATCAATGCCGCCTCTGACCCGCCCGGCAGCAAGGGGTCGAAGCGCTTGATGAGCCGGTCGCGCAAATCGCCGTCGCCGGTCAGTCGTGCATAGGTCAAAGCGCCGTACCATGCCCCCACTTCGCTGTAGGCAATGGTCGAAAACTGGTGCGGGCTGCCCACAAAATGCTCGGCAAGCCGTTTGCCCACCTCTGCCGGCGATCTGCCTGGAGGCAGGTTGGCAAAGTAATCCTGCTGCGCCGGCGCAGCCACAACCCCGGCCGCAACCATCAGGCCCAAAGCCGCAATCCTGAAGAAGAGTTTCATGCGCGTCCCTTTTTCGCTCAAGGTTGTGTGCGGACTCAACGCCCGCTTCTGCGCCGCCAGATTCCTGCTTATCATTCCCAATCTCCATCTTGAATCCATTTTGCCGCCAATCGTGCGCCCGCTCGACGTCACTGTTGTATCAGGTCAACGAATCATCTTCTCATAGTAGCGAACAGTCTTTGTGCCGCCGTAAAAAGCGGCCTTCCCCACTTCCTGAAAACCCATTGCCACGTGAAATGCGTTCGACGCCGGGTTGGGCGGCTCGATATTCACCTCGCAAACAACGCGGTCCTGCCCGGCTTGTTGTGCCGCTCCAAAAAGGTCTCCATAGAGCATTCTGGCCAGGCCCTGGCCCCGGGCCGAGGCCGCAACAATGATCCGGTCAATGTAGACAAACGACTCGCGATGCTCTTTGAACCAATTGAAGTTTGGGTTCAAATAGGCAGCATCCTCATCCGGCGCGTGCGTCTCTCCTCACACGGCCTCTGCGTTCCATCTCAAGTCTCTCCGTCAGAATTGAACCCTCAGGCTTGCGTAGGCTGACCGCCCCCGGCCAGAAAGAGGCTTGATCCGGCTCATCCAGCCGCTGGCCATGAAGTCGTCGAAGTTCACGCCTCCCAGCGGCAGCTCATAGTTTCTGTTGAGCAGGTTGTCGGCGCCGGCGCTTGCCTGAAGGCGTCCGCGATGCCAGCCCGCGTGAAGATTGAGCAGCGCGTATCCCGGCGTGACCTGCTCGTAACGGCGCGGGTCCACATTCGATTTGCGATCGACTGCCTGCACGCCGATGCCGGCCGTGAATCCCTGCAACTGCTCATCCAGGGCCGCTCGCGCGTTGAGCGGCATCATCTGGTAAAGCGGCGTCTGCGTGTCGAGCCGCTCGCCATGCAGCCAACTGCCCACGCCGCTCAGCTTGCCCTGGCCGAAGCTGCGGCTGTTCCAGAGCGTGCCGCTGCCGGAGAAGTCGGCCCCATGAATCCCGGCGTTGTGGTTGGCGAACTGGAGTTGGGCAAAGGTGCTGCTGCCGTAGGAGACGGGCATCATCGTATCCACATCCACGTAGTCCTGAATGTGCGTGAAGTACGGGGTCAGCTTCACCTGCCATGCTTCGGCCATGTGGCTGCGCAGCAGGACGGTGGCGCTGGCGGTGTGGGCTGTCTCCGGCTTGAGGGCCACGTTGCCAACGTAGTAGTTGCCGTCGCCAAACCAGCCGATCATGCCGCTGGCCATCATGTTAGTGGACCAGGCATAGCGCTCGTAGAGGTTGGGCGCGCGGCTCTTGCGCGCGTAGCCGAGTTCGAAGCTGCCCTGCGCATTGGGCTCGTAGCGCAGCAACGCGGTTGCGTCCATGTCCGGGTCGGTGTGGGCGCGATTCGAGGCGTTGAAGGCGTTGGCGTCGGCGGCGTACATGCCCGAGTAGCCCTCCACGGGACCGGCGTTGCTCCAGACCGTGTCGTTGCGCAGGCCCAGCAGCGTGGTCCATTGCGGGGTCCACTTGCTGGTCAGTTCCGCAAAAGTTCCCAGGCCAAGGCGACGGCCGTCATTGACGCTGACAAACGTGTTGGGGCCCATATAGGGCGCTGTGCCGGCCACGGCAGGCCAGCGATCGTCGAGAACAAAGCGATGCAGCTCGTTGCCCAGGCGCAGCGTTTGCCGCGTTGAGAGCAGGAGATCGAATCGCACCGCATAGCCCAGGTCCCGCCCATGCGTGTTCATCGGCATACTCATCGGCATGGGAAACGTCCGCTTGTCGCGCCCGATGTTCATCGAGTGCCAGGTGTTCTGCCAGAAGACGCGGGTGTCGAGCACGCCATGGGCAAAGCTCCCGCGCTCATGAAAGTTGACTGACTCGGCGAAGTTGCGCACCATGTCCATCTGCGCATTCACGAAGCCCTCATAGGGAGTGTGATGCAGGCTGGCCTGAAGCACGGCCAGATGCCCCGCGCCCTGCGCGGCAACTGTGACGCTATGGTCGGTGGTCTGCGCATAAGTGGATGTGACCTTGTGGCCGCTGCCGTCGGTATAGTCGTCGTTGCTGGCCCATGAGCCGCTGTAGCCCAAACCAAGATTGCGGCCGGCCACCCACTCCCGCAGCCATCCTCCGTAGTTCTGGCCGTTCGAGCGATAGAAGCCGGTCGCCCCGCCCTCTTCATGCAGCCGTTCCCCCGCGGCAGCAAATGCCGGCTGCGGAGAATCGACCGCCACCGTTCCTCCCAGGCTGTCGCCGCCCAGGCTTACCGGCGTAATGCCCGCCATCACCGTCATCGCGGCCGCATGCGCCGGGGCCGCGTACGAGAGCGGCGGATTCATGTGGTTGGCGCAGGCTGAAGAGACGGTCATGCCGTCTACCACCAGCTTGGTGCGCTCGTCGCCCAGCCCGTGAAGAAATGGGATCGAGGCAAGCTGGCCGTTTTCGCGCAGGCTCACGCCGGGCGTGTCTTCCAGCAGCTCCGCGGAGTTGCGGCTGCGTGCCTGGTTGTCGCTGCCGATTCTGCGCCGCATCGCGGCCTCGGTATCCGGCTCCGGCGAGTTGACTTCGATGACGGTTTTCAGCCCAGCGATGCGCAGCGCCACATTGAGGGTCGCCTCCCTGCCGGCGGCGACGGAAATATCGCGAATGAGAAGGATTTCAAAACCAGAGATGACGATGGTTGCGCTGTAATGGCCCGGCGCGAGGCCATCGAATGCGAAGCGGCCTATGGAGTTGGTCTGTTGGGAACGCGTGAATCCCGTGGCGACGCTTTTGACTTCAACCTTCGCCGCCGGAACAACGGCGCCGAGCGGATCTTTCAACACCCCGGCGATGCCGCCGGTGGCGATGCCAGCCGCGGCGGTCTCGGAATTCTGCTGGGCATGGGCATTAAAAATCGCCCCACATAGGCAGATGGCTGGCATTAACGCCAGCAAAAACCCGGCTTTCATGGGTGCTCCTCTTGCTTGAATGCGCATGACGACACGGAGAGATGGACAATGCCAACTCTCCCCGGGGCAAGACTCCACGGATAGTCAGGCGAGAAGAGAGGGAGGCCCGCGCTTTGGATGGCTGCGGAGAACAGCGATGCGCAGCAGCGCCTCGGTTTGCGGCGCAATCGCCGCCTGGCGAACCACGTCTGCGTAGAACCGCTCCGCGGCTTCCGGCTGGTAGGGGTTGGAATGTGCCGCGCAACTGCCTGCCGGGCAGCAGGGGCACTTTTCAGAGACTGTGGTAAAGCCCTTCTCGCCACGGTCGGCGCGCATCATGCGCATCATGCAATGGTGCCTGCCGCTGCGCCGGCAGCAACGCGGAAGACTCGCTTCGGCATCCGGAGCGAAGAACGGCGCAATCAGCATCCAGCTGAAAACCAGCATCAGCGATAGTGAGATTGCGCGGCGCATGGTCACAAAACAATATAGCTCTGCCTCCATCTCATTCAATGTGTTTGCCGACACGCTGACCGCCAGGCCAAGCCACTCCGCCTGCCCTGTCGAGTAGAGATTGAGACGTTGAGGCTGACAGAAACGGGTCAGTAAATGAGCGAAGATAGCGCAAATAGCGATTCGTAAAGGCCTCGGGTGCAGCTTTCTTCCGAGCCCGGAGATCGCTTGTAACGGATTGCCCAATCCGTGACTTTCATCCTATGAAAGCATCACCCAAGGACATCTGACACAATGCGTTCAAGCCTATATCGATCTCTGGGCCTTCTTCTCCTGTTCTCAATGGGAAGACTGGCCGCCGGTGCGCAGGAACCTCTGACGCTGCGGCAAGCCGTCAACGCGGCCCTGGGGCAAAGCCCCGAAGCCGCGATTGCGCGCGCGGGCACGCTGGATGCGAAGTTGGGGGCCAGCATGGCGCGCAACCAGCTTCTGCCCCAACTTGGCTTTGCTGAAGACATCTCTCGCGGAGACGATCCCGTGTATGTATTCGGCTCCAAGTTGCGCCAGCACCAGTTCACGCTAGCCGACTTTGCCGTGAACGCCTTGAACGAGCCGCTGCCGGCTGGCAACTTTTCAACCCGCTTCTCCGGCCAGTGGATGGCGTTCGACTCCTTCAAGACCCAGAAGGAGATTCACCGCGCCGACCTGTTCAAACAAAGCGCCTCTTCCTCCGCCAAAGCCGTTGACCAGCAGATCGTCTTCCGTGTGGTTGCAGCGTATCAGCAGGTGCTCTATGCGCAGCGGGAGATTGCCGTAGCCGAGCATGAGCAGCAGACGGCGGCGGCGCTGATGAGCTCCGTGGACCAGCACGTGAAGGCCGGTCTTGCCGTCGAGTCTGACAGGATGTCGGCTGAGGTAAATGCGGCAGCGCGCAAAGAAGAGTTGATTGCCGCGCAGGGCGATCTCGAGCTGGCCTGGGCGGCATTGCGCGAGGCGATGGGCGCGCCGGACCTGAAGGCAACCGAGTTGAAGCCGATTGAGCCGCACACGTTTCCCCAGGGCGCGCTGGAGGAGGAAGTAGCCACCGCCCGCAAGGCTCGTCCTGACCTGATGGCGCTGGGACAGGCGCAATCGGCGCAGGCCTCCGCGCTGGGAGCGGCAAAGTCGGACCTCGGACCCCGGGTGAGCACCTATGGCAACTGGCAAGAAGACCGCACATCGTTCAGCGGAACAGGCGGCAACAACTGGGTGGCCGGTGTCCAGATCAGCCTGGACATTCTACCCTTTGCCAAGCGTTCTCAACTGGCGCGAGAGAGCGCGGCAAAACAGAAGATCGATGCGCAGGTTGCCGCCGCGCAACAGCATCTGGTGCTGGAGGTGAGCCAGGCGCACATTCATCGCCAGACCGCAGCTTTGCAGTTGGAGACGGCGCGCGCCGCGATGCATCAATCGGCGGAGAGCCTGCGCATTCTCAAGAACCGCTATGCCGCGGGCCTTGCCACCATCACCGATCTGCTGCGGGCCGAAGACGCCGAGCGGCAAAGCCAAACCAACTACTGGCATGCCGTCTACGGAAATGCCATGGCCTACAGCGAACTTCTATATGCGACCGGCACTCTGACCCCCGATGCCGCGGAGGAATTGCAATGAAAAATCTTGTATGGGTAAGTGTGCTTACCGCTTCCGCGGCTTTGCTTGCGGGTTGTCATACCGGTGAATCGGCCGCAACGCCAGGGGCAGTAGAAACCATGAAGGCGCGCGTCGTTGAGAGCCGGCAGCAACAGGTTTCAGTGCCGCTGCGCTCCACGGGCACCGTCCACGCCAGGGAAACTGCGGTCGTCTCGGCGCAGGTAATGGGCCGCATCCAGCAGGTGCTGGTGCGCGAGGGCGACAGCGTACGCGCCGGACAAACCCTGGTGGTTCTCGACGACGCGGCGCTGCGCTCACAGGTCGAGCAGGCGCAGGCAGGCGTGATGGCCGCGCAGAACGCGCAAGCTGCCGCGCAGACCAACGCCGCTCTGGCGGCCAGCACGCTGGCCCGCTACAAGCAACTTGAGTCGGAGAAGAGCGTAAGCCCGCAGGAGATGGATGAAGTTTCCCGGCGGGCCGAGGGCGCAGCGGCCAGCGTGGATGCCATGCGGGCGCAGACCGACGCGGCCCGCGCGCAAGAGAAAGGCGCGCGCACAATGCTCGCTTACACCCACCTGCTGGCCCCATTCGCCGGCGTGGTCACGGCACGCATGGCCGATCCGGGGACCATGGCCGCACCGGGCGTTCCTCTGCTCCAGGTCGACCAGGCAGGGGCACTGCAACTGCAAACAACGGTGGACGAGTCGGTCATCGGCGCGATCCACAAGGGGATCAAGGTGCAGGTTGCAGTCGATGCCGGGGCATCGGCAAGCGGGACCGGGACTGTGGCCGAGATCGTCCCGGCTGCCGACCCATCCAGTCACAGTTTTCTCGTCAAGATCGACCTGCCCTCGTCGAGCCAGACGCGCGCGGGCATGTATGCAACGGCCGAGTTCGCCAATGGCGCACGGCAGGCGATCCTCATTCCCCGCTCCGCTGTGGTCGCGCGCGGCTCGCTCAACTGCGCGTATGTTCTCGACGGCCAGGGGATTGCGCAACTCCGCTACCTCACTCTCGGCGCGCCGCAGGGCGATCTCGTCGAAGTGCTGTCAGGCGTCTCCGCCGGTGAAAAGCTCGTTGACGCACCCTCCGACCGGGAGCTCTCCGGCAAGCGCATCGAGGTTCAGCCATGAACCAGGACTTTGGAATCGCCGGGCGGCTGGCGCACGCATTCATCAACTCAAAGCTGACGGTGCTCTTCATTGCCGCCGCGCTGGCCATTGGCATCTTCGCCGTCGCGATCATTCCCCGCGAAGAAGAGCCGCAGATCCTTGTTCCCATGCTGGACATTGCCACCGCCATGCCGGGCGCATCGCCGGCCGAGGTGGAAGAGCGCGTCACCCTGCCCATCGAGAACCTCGTTCATCAGATCTCGGGCGTTGAGTATGTGTACTCCACGTCGGCCCCCGGGCAGAGCCTGGTGATCGTGCGCTTTCTTGTCGGCACGCCGCAGGAAGATGCGCTGATCAAGGTCTATAGCAAGCTCTACTCCAACTTCGATCGCATGCCGCCCGGAGTTTCGCAGCCGCTCATCAAAGCGCGCTCCATCGACGATGTGCCCATCCTGGCGATGACGCTGTGGGGAGCGAACTACAACGGCTTTCAACTGCGCGCCATCGCGGACGAGGTGCAACACAACATCGCCCAGACAAGCGATGTTTCTGAGACCACAATCATCGGCGGCCTCCCGCGCACCATGCGCGTCATTCTGAGCACGGAGAAGCTGAGTGCATACGGGCTGTCGCCGATGGCGATCGTTGGACATCTGCAAGCCGCCAATGCCAGCGTGCAGGCCGGCAACTTCTCTGAAAACAACCAGGAAGTCCGAGTCGACGCCGGCAATCTCTTCAACCGGCGCGAGGATCTTGAAGCCGTCGTGGTGGGCGTGGTCCGCGGGCACCCTGTCTATCTGCGCGATGTAGCCGGAAAGATCGTGGATGGCGCCGCCGAGCCGTCGGACTATGTCGTCTTCGGTACGACAAATGCGGGGAGCGCCGCATCGCAGGGAGCGCGCCAGTATCCCGCCGTAACCATCACCGTAGCCAAGCGCAAGGGCACCAACGCAACCGATATCTCGAACGCCGTACTCAAGCGCGTGCATGAGATGCAGGGCGTCACCATCCCCAACGACGTCACCGTCACAACCACACGCAACTACGGCGAAACGGCGAAGAACAAATCCGACGAACTGCTGGAGCATCTTCTGCTCGCCACCTTGTCCGTCACCCTTCTCGTCGCGCTGTTTCTAGGATGGCGTGAGTCAGGCGTGGTGCTGCTGGCCATTCCGGTCACGCTGGCGCTTACCATGTCAGTGTTTTACTTTCTCGGCTACACCATTAACCGCGTCACGCTCTTCGCTTTGATCTTCTCCATCGGTATTCTGGTGGACGACGCCATCGTCGTGGTCGAAAACATGGTGCGCCACTTCCGCTTGCCTGAGAATCATGGCCGGCCCATGAGCACCGTCGCTGTTGAAGCAGTGGCCGAAGTGGGTAACCCCACCATTCTCGCCACCTTCGCCGTCATCGCCGCGGTACTGCCCATGGCCTTTGTGCGCGGCCTCATGGGTCCCTACATGCGGCCCATCCCCGTTGGCGCTTCGGCGGCCATGCTCTTCTCGCTGCTGGTTGCCTTTGTGGTTTCACCCTGGGCCGCCCTCCGCCTCGTTGGCCGTCATCTTGAAGGCGCCAAGCTGCTGCAACCGGAGACCGAGAACTGGCGGACCAGGCTCTATCGCCAGATCATGACGCCGTTGATCCAGTCTTCGCGCAATCGCATCCTGTTCTTCATTGCAGTGGCAGGCTTGCTGCTGGTCTCAGTGGCGCTTGTGCCGCTGGGGCTCGTGAAGGTCAAGATGCTGCCATTCGACAACAAGAGCGAGTTGCAGGTTGTCATCAACATGCCCGACGGCACGCCGCTCGAGCAGACCGCGCGCGTCGCGCAGGCCCTTGGCGACGAACTCGCCCGCCAGCCGGACGTGCTGAACTACCAGACCTATACCGGTACGTCGGGTCCCTATAACTTCAACGGCCTGGTACGCCACTATTACATGCGCCGCCAGCCGAACCAGGCCGACATTCAGGTCAACCTGCTTCCCGCCAAGGAACGCGACGTGCAGAGCCATGCCATTGCCAAGCGGCTTCGCCCGTTGCTTGACGCGATTGGCAACGCCTGTGGCGCGCGCATCCAGGTCAGCGAAGTTCCGCCAGGGCCCCCGGTCATCCAGACGCTGGTAGCTGAGATTTACGGTCCAGACATGGCCGGTCAGACCCAGGTCGCCCAACAAATCAAGGCCATCTTCCAGCACACGCCGGGCGTTGTTGACACGGACTGGTATGTCGAAGACCCGCAGCCCAGGCTGGCAATCCGCGTGGATGAGGTGAAGGCGGCACAGCATGGCATCGCGGTATCCGACGTCGCTCATGCGCTGGCGCTCGCCATTTCTGGAACCGAGGTGGGCCTGATTCACGATCAGGCAGCGCGCGAGCCTGTGCCGGCCATTGTCGAACTCGACCGCGCCGACCGTTCTTCCGAGCAAGGGCTTGACAATATACGTCTGCCCGGCGCCGACGGCGGCATGGTGTCGTTGCGCGAGTTGGTCATCGTCGAACACAAAACCATCGAGCGCAGCATCTATCACAAGAATCTGCGCCGCGTGGTTTATGTGACAGGCGATGTGGCCGGAGCCATTGAAAGCCCGGTCTACGCCATCTTGCAGATGAACAAGGAACTCGATCATCTCACCCTCCCCGCCGGATACACGCTCGCTCGCTACAACGCGTCCATGCCAGGGTCCACAGATCACTACTCCATGAAGTGGGACGGCGAATGGCACATCACCATTGAAGTCTTCCGCGACATGGGCCTTGCCTTCGCTGCCGTGCTTGTCCTCATCTACGTGCTGGTCGTCGGCTGGTTCCGCTCTTTCATCGTGCCGCTCATCATCATGGCGCCGATTCCACTCACCCTGGTCGGCATCATGCCGGCGCACGCAATCATGGGCGCATTCTTTACCGCAACCTCGATGATCGGCTTCATTGCCGGCGCCGGCATCATCGTGCGCAACTCCATCATCCTCGTCGATTTCATTGAGCTGCGCATCCGTCAGGGCATGCCCCTGGCTGAAGCGGTAATCGATGCCGGTGCAACGCGTTTCCGTCCCATGCTGCTCACCGCGGCAGCGGTTGTGGTCGGCGCCAGCGTCATTCTCACCGACCCCATCTTTCAGGGGCTTGCTCTCTCGCTGATTGCCGGAGCGGTCGCATCGACCTTCCTTTCGTGGCCCACCATTCCAGTGCTCTATTTCATGGTTCACTCCGGGCACAAGGGCGGGCACACTGCCGATCCTGAAACTGCAACCGAACAAGGAGATTCCCTATGACCGTCGAACGCGGTGTGCGCCTCATGGGAGGCGTCATGGTGCTGTTGTCACTTGCTCTTGCACACTTCTTTTCTCTCTACTGGCTTTGGCTGACGGCATTTGTCGGCGTCAACCTGCTGCAATCGGCCTTCACCAACTGGTGCCCAGCCATGGCAATCCTGCGCGCCATGGGTCTGAAAGATGCCAACTGTGGCAGCGGGAACTAGCAACCCCATGAATGCCCGGCGTAGTTTCGTGCATCTCAAGGATGAGGTCTACCGCCAGATGTTCCGGTTGGAGGAGAACCGCGGTGGCGCCGGGATGGGGCTCGCATTAGCCTTGTTACGCGCATGGATCGCTGCGGACTCCGATCCGGAAGGCCGCAACAATCGTATCTGGCTCCAGGCGGTGTCTCCAATCTGCCTTAACATGATTGATCAGGCTGGCAAGGCGAATACCACCTCGCTTCCTTGCGCGCGGTGAAGTCCATGCTCCCGGCACGGGCCTGGGAGCCGCCTCGCGGCGCCAACATTGTTTCGCCTCGGTCAGCGCATATACTGAAAATGTTTTCCGAATCCATGCCATGCGGCCTGAACTGATCCGAGCTACCGATCTGCTGCGCTCCAACACGCCCGAAGCCATCGAAGAGGCGATCGGTTTGTTGCAGAATACGGTCTATTCCTTCAGCATGAAGGTCTGCGGCCATCCTGAAGACGCCGAAGACACCATGCAGGAGGTGCTCTCCCGTTCCATCCCTCACCTCGCCAAAATCCAGACCCCGCAGCAGATGGCCGTCTGGCTTTACACCGTCACCAGAAACCGCTGCTGGCGCATGCGCCGCAAGCCTGCGCACGCCCCGGCTCGCCTTCTCTCGCTCGATGAGCTCATGCCCGACGGGGAAGAGCTGGGCAGGTTGCTTGAGGATGCCGCGGCCGGCCCCGAAACCAACCTCCTCGCCGCCGAGCAGCGCCACCTGCTGCATCGGGCAATCCTCCGCATCCCGGCTACATTGCGCATCGTTCTCGTGCTCCACGATATGGAAGAGCTCACCACCGGGCAGGTTGCGCAGGTTCTCTCGCTTCAGCCGGGAACGGTGCGCATTCGCCTCCATCGGGCGCGTCTCAGCGTGCGCAGGGAAATGAGTCAGCTGCTTCGGGGCGAAGCCGCGCAAACGGCCGGCGAGAAACGTTCAACCACGAAGCCCGGGACCGTGAAGCCCAAAGGCGCGCAACGCCCTGCCGAATGTCGCGACCTGTTCGCTAACCTCTCCGAGTATCTCGACGGTCGCCTGGAACCAATGACCTGTGAACAGATGCGCGAACATATCGAGGCCTGTCCTTCCTGCGTGGCGTTTCTCCGCGATCTGCGCACCGCCATCGATCGCTGCCGCTCCCTCCAGATTCCCTGCGACCCGGCCGTCGCCCCGCGCCTGCGCGCCATCCTCACCCGGGAATACCTGCGCATGCTGGCCATCCCCATCGACAAAAAATCTCCTGCAACGGTGTAACGAATTGCTGCTCTCGTGTCTTTCTCCTGATAGACGAGGAAATCAACGATGGAAGTGAAGATCACGCATCTCGATCGAACCAAATTCGCCATTCAGTCGCGCTCCCATACAATCCTGTGCGACCAGCCTGCCGAGAATGGCGGCGAAGACTCCGGCGTGACGCCCCCGGAGTTGCTGCTCGCGTCGCTGGGATCGTGCGCGGCCTTTTATGCCGTGCAGTACCTCAAGACCCGCAACCTCGCCGAAACCGGCGTTGAGGTCACAGTGACCGCGGAAAAGTTGAAGCAGCCGGCTCGCCTCGGCAACTTCCGTGTGCATGTTGTGTGTCCCGTCTCTCTCACGGAAGAACAGACTGAAGGCCTCATGCGCTCCGTGCATCATTGCCTGGTTCACAATACGCTCCTGGCCCCGCCCGACATCGAGATCGAGCTCGCCATCGGTGAGTTGCCCGTCCATCACGCGTGACAACCTGGCCTGGCCGCGCAGACACGCGACCCGCGTGCCGCGTTTGCCGCCACCGAATGGATCGAACGCCAGAGCAAAGGAACCGGCAAACATCGTGACCAAAAACATATTCTTCATTGGCTTGATCCTGGCTGCCAGCGGCCTGCTGTCGCCTCCTGTTGCGTTGGCCTGCGGTCTCATCTACGGGTTCTCCTTCGTTCATCCCTTTCAGGTTGAAGGCAAGCGCCTCTCCAAATTCCTGCTCCAGGCCTCGGTTGTCGGCCTCGGCTTCGGCATGGATCTGCACCAGGTTCTGGAAGCTGGCCGTTCTGGGTTCATCTACACCGCGGGCAGCATCAGCTTCGCACTGCTCATGGGCTGGGGACTGGGGAGAGTTCTCCAGGTCAAAAAAGGAATCTCGTATCTGATTTCAACCGGGACGGCGATCTGTGGTGGCAGTGCAATTGCCGCCATCGCTCCCATTACAGGCGCCGGCGAAGAAGAGATCGCGGTCTCTCTCGGTACAGTCTTTATTCTCAACTCCGTCGCATTGCTCACCTTCCCCGCCATCGGATTCTGGCTGCACCTGACCCAGACCCAGTTCGGACTTTGGGCAGCGCTTGCCATTCATGACACAAGTTCGGTCGTGGGCGCCACGGCAAAGTTCGGAGCCGAGTCCCTTGCTGTGGGCACAACCGTGAAACTGGCGCGCGCGCTCTGGATCGTGCCCCTTTCGATTGCTACAGCCATAGCCACAAAGCGCAAGGCGCGCATTCACTGGCCCTGGTTCATCCTCCTCTTCTGCCTCGCGGCTGTTGCCAACACCTGCGTCCCCATCTTCCACTCCGTATATCCGGTTCTCAAGCACCTTGGCATCGTCGGATTGACGGTTACCCTCTACCTGATTGGTACCGCGCTGTCCATGAAAACACTCCGCGAGGTTGGAGTCCGGCCACTCTTGCAAGGGATCGTTCTCTGGCTAATCGTTGCTGTAGGGTCTCTCACGCTCATTCGCGAGGGTTGGATTCACTTGCATTGAGTTCCAGCGCTCCCGGCAAAAGCAGCAGAGTGCTTTGAGCAACCACGCGGCAACCAACAAAAGCCGCCGCGGTCCTGCAGCGGAACCAGGGTTGCTATATCCCGAAGCCGCGACAGCCAGGTTGACGCGACCACCAGGCAGGGGCCCACATCGAGGCCGTCGCACCCATTCCCCTCGATCTCACCCCCGGCCGGCATGAGATCCACGCCGATGGCCGCGGAATTGAAGCCCAAATCATAACGGGTCCGTCGTGGCAACACTCCGGGCCACGCTGTTTTTTTCTCACCGCAATCTTCGAGACCATCGGCCAAAGCAGCTTGTATACTTGGAAAGCCATTACCAACGACTGCGTTGTGAAGGCTGCGGGCTCTCAAGGCCGCGGCGGCGGATTTCCCGGTGTAAGATCCCGGCTACCTGGCTGAAACTGGCCACCATTCACGCGCAGAGAGGCGATGGCTGGAGGCGCAATGTGCGCAAAGGTTCGGATCGAGCTCGATCCGCTTGGATTAGTTCTTGAGGCTGAGGCCGGTTCCACGCTCGAAAGCCTGCTGGCCGAGTACGGCGTCGAGTTTCCCTGCGGCGCTTCAGGCCTCTGCGGCGGTTGTCGCGTGCAGGTGCTCGAGGGCGCGGCCGAGCCCCAGGAGTCTGACCTCGAAATCCTCACCCCGGCTGAAATCGCCGCCGGCTACCGTCTTGCCTGCCGCATTCGTCCCCAGTCTCCGCTCAAGCTGAGAGTGGAACAGTGGAGCATGCCCGTTCTCGGCGATGACACTGCCGTTGCCCGCTCAGCCAACCGGGGACTGGCCGTGGCCATTGATCTGGGAAGCACCACCATCGTCGCCCAGTTGCTCGATCTCGAATCCGGCGAAGTGCTCGGCATCCGCACCGCGCTCAATCCCCAGGCCGCTTACGGCGCTGACGTCATGAGCCGCGTGCGCGTCTCGCTCCACAGCAATGAGCTCACCACCCTCATCCGCGCCAGCCTGGGTGACATCGTCGCCGACCTGGCCGGCAGCCGCCAGGCTGAGATCGTTGAAGTCGTCGTCGTCGGCAACACCGTCATGCACCACCTCTTCTGCGCCATTGACGCCGCCCCGCTGGCCTCGGTCCCCTTCCATCCCGTCAACATCGGCGAGCACCGCTTCACCGCCATCCAGCTCGGCTGGAATCTTTCTCCCTCGGCTGTGGTGCGCTTTCTGCCCTGCCTCGGCGGCTTTGTCGGCTCTGATATTCTGGCCGGCATTCTCGCTACCGGCCTCCACATCGGCCCCAAACTCCGCGCCCTCATCGATCTCGGCACCAACGGCGAAATCGCCCTCGGCAACAGTGAGCGCATCCTTTGCGCCTCCACTGCCGCCGGAACCGCTTTTGAAGCCGGCGCCATCCGCATGGGCATGCGCGCCGCCGCCGGCGCCATCTCCCATGTCTCCTGGCAGAACGGCCGCATCCACTGCGGCGTCATCGGAGACATCGACGCCCGCGGCATCTGCGGCAGCGGACTCATCGACGCCGTGGCCACCGGCCTCGAGATCGGAGCCATTCAGTCCGCCGGCCGCATGACCGCTCCTTCCCGCGAGATGCTCCTCCAGGAGCCGGTCAAACTCTACCAGGCCGACATCCGCGAACTGCAACTCGCCAAGGGCGCCATCGCCGCCGGCTTGCGCATCCTGCTCGATCACTGGGGCGCGCAACTTGAAGATATCGATTGCGTCTACCTGGCCGGCGCCTTCGGCAACTATCTGCGTCCTGAAAGCGCCTACAGAATCGGCCTCATTGAAGTTTCCCACGACCGCCTGGTGCCTTCAGGAAATACCGCCCTGCGCGGCGCAAAAGCTTCTTTTGGCGTGAGAGAATTCCCCGTCCTGAGTATCATTGAGCATGTTCCCCTTGCGTCCGACCCCAAGTTCGAAGACAAGTTCGTAGCCTGCATGGCCTTTCCAGACGTCCCTGACGCCGCCGGGCCCGCTGCGGAATCTATCCTTTAGGAGAAATCAATGCGCCTGCTGTTGGTTGGTTGCGGAATCCTGTTGCGTGAGCTGAGTGACGCCATCGTGCGCTCGCCAAACCTGATCGATGCCAATTACCTGCCCACCGGTCTCCACGATACCGGCTCCAAGCTGATGCGCGAGGCCATCCAGCAGGCCGTCGACGCCGCCGAGGGCAAAGGCTACGAAGCCATCGCCCTCGGCTATGCCCTGTGCGGCACCGGCCTGGCCGGCGTGCGCGCCCGCTCCGTGCCTCTGGTCATCCCCCGCGCGCACGACTGCATCGCCCTGCTCATGGGCAGCCGCGACAAGTACAAGCAATACTTCAATGAGAATCCCGGCACCTACTATCGCTCCATCGGCTGGGTCGAGCGCGAAGACCAGTTGGTTGAGCAGGTCGCCGGCATCGGCATGGATTGCGACCTCCAGAATCTGATCGCCAAGTACGGCGAAGACTCCGGCCGCTTTCTCTATCAAGAGATGACCGGCTACAAGAAGAACTACTCAAGGCTCACCTTCATCCGCACCGGCCTCGAGGTCGATGACAGCTACCGCCAGCGCGCTGAGGCCGAGGCGGCTGAAAAAGGCTGGAAGTTCGAAGTGCTTGACGGTTCAACGTCCATCTTCCACCGCCTGCTCGCCGGCGATTGGAATGACGACTTCCTCATCGTGCCGCCCGGCCACCAGATCGTCGCCAGCAACGACGATCTCGTTCTCACCGTCGCCGCCGTTGACCAGCCCTGACCAGTCTCGACCACTTTCACTGATGGTGCTAGTACTACAGTTGTAGATCGGAAAATCCGGAGGGAGCAGGGGGTTTCAACCCCCTGAAAGAGGGCGAAATTCCGGGGCCTTTAGGCCCGGGTCTTTGACCCCCTCTCCCGAAAAGCAGCAAATAC
>Ga0302320_10002284_pt1 | contig 45473 bp, 36 predicted proteins | sample Bog_T0_3_FD_202130 | JGI IMG/M metagenome (GOLD analysis project Ga0302320, IMG submission 202130) | Peat permafrost microbial communities from Stordalen Mire near Abisko, Sweden - Bog_T0_3 | ecosystem: Environmental > Terrestrial > Soil > Wetlands > Peat | place: Sweden: Abisko, Stordalen Mire...
GCCTGGCACTCAATCTCCTCAAACAGGAGAAAACCAAAAAACGCGGCATCAAAGGCAAAATGCTCAACGCCCGCTGGGATCATGCCTATCTCCTTCGCTTACTCGGAATTTAAATGCGTCTGCCCTGCACACTGACGCCATCAAGGCGCGCCTTATCCCGTCAGAAATCACGCCGGTACAGCGGCCATCACTTATGCCAGCGAGGCTGACGTGCCTAACATGGCGCTCTTCGGTCAGTCGGCAAGACACTGGCGCGATGCCAACCCCGGGCTCGATGGCAATCTGCGCGACCATGCCTCGATTGAGCAATTGTTAGTCCTGGCCAATCTGGAGGACATGAATGCAGAATTCATCCACATGGGACTGACTTAGGGGGGCCGGCTCAGGCGGTTGAATCAAATCGCCATTCGACAGATGCAGACCCTGACGACGTCGGCTGCGGCGCGGCAACTCGGGCCGCCAAAAAAGGAAAAGCCTTGATTCAAAATTAGATCGGGATGGTTTGGTGGGGGGTGAGGAAGTGGAGGTGGCGGCGGGTGACAGGGCGGTGGTAGGTGTTGGCCAGCGCAGCGGCGTAGAGGTTGAGCTGGGGGCGATAGTGCGCGGTTTTGGCGGCGAGGTCGCCGGGGGCGAGGGTGTCGGTTTTAAAATCCACGATCCAAATCTCGGCGGGGAGGAGGACGGCGAGGTCGACGACGCCCTGGACGACGGCAAATTCGCCGGCGGGTTGCGGGGGATCGTCGGGCGAGGCCTTGAGGCCGCTGAGGTCGGTGAGTTCTTGCGGTGTGAAGCGGGCGGTGAAGGTGAGTTCGCGGCGGACGGCGGCGGCGTGGGTGAGGATTTCCCGACCCAGGGGCGTGGTCCAGAAATCGGCGATGGCGGCGAGGTCGAGGGCTTGGGCGGTTTTGAGGGTGAGGTGGCGCTCTTCGGTCAGGCGGGCGGCCTCGGCGGTGAGGGCGGCGAGGCTGGTGGTTTGATCGAGGCGGACGTGCTGGAGAAAGGTGTGGTGCGCGGTGCCGACATCGGCGGCGGAGAGTCCGGCGGGCGGGCGACGGCGTTCGGCGCGCTCGGCGGCGGTGTCGGGAAGGAAGGGGGCGGTTTCGGCGGGCAGGTTTTCATCGGCCTGGCGGCGCAGGGCGGTGACGGAGGTTTTGGCGGGGTATTGGGTGGCGGCGTCAAAGGGGTATTGCCAGGTGAGCGCGGTCTGGAGCCGGTGACGGAGTTCGGGGGTGAGGACGGGCGGTTCGGCGGCGGCATTCGCGGCGGTGACGGCCGGGGGCGCGGGGATCTGGCTTTCCTGGATGAGCTGCCAGCGCAGGTGGGGGAGTTCGCCGACGGGGCCGGGCGTTTCGTTGAATTGGGCGGCGAACCAGAGGCCGAGCCAGTCGGCAAAGCTGGCGGCGGCGAGAATTTTTTGCGGTGTGACGGGCGCGGGGATGGTCCAGCGTTCGGTCCACTTTTTCTCGGTGACGTGGCCGGTGAGGAGGAGGGTATCGCGGGCGCGGGTGAGGGCGACGTAGAGGAGGCGGAGTTCTTCGCCGGCTTGTTCGCGTTTGCGGAGGCGGCGGGCGAGCCAATGGGGCAGGCTGGGATAACGTCCGCCGGAGCCGGGCGGTTTCACGCAGGCGCAGAGGCCGAGGGTTTCGTCAAAGATGATGTCGGCGCGGAGTTCCTGGGTGTTGAAGCCGCGGGCGAGGTCGGCGACGGCGACGACGGGGAATTCGAGGCCTTTGCTCTGGTGGATGCTTATGAGGCGCACGGCGTCCTCGGCGAGGACGGGCACGACTTCGGGGTCGCCGCCGGCTTCGCGCTGGACGGTGATGAATTTGAGGAAGCGGTGGAGGCCCTGTTGCTGGAACTGGTCGAATTGTTCGGCGAAGGCGAGGAAGCGGCGGACGTTGGCCTGGCGTTGGGCACCGCGCGGGCGGCTGGTGAGCCATTCGAGGTAGAGGGTTTCGGTGAGGACGGCTTCCAGGCACGGAGCGAGGGGCGCCTGCCGGGCGAGGGTGCGCCAGCGGGCAAAGCGGTCGAGGAAGGCGGCGACTTTTTCGTGGGCGGCGGCGGGCAGGGTGCCGGGGAGGTCGCGGCTGCGGTTGAGGGCGGTCCAGAAGGGTTCGCGGGGAGCGGCGAGCCGGACGTGGGCGAGGTCAGCGAGGGTGAGGCCGACGAGCGGGGAGCGGAGGACGCCAATGGCGGGGATGTCCTGCAGAGGGTTGTCGAGGAGTTGCAGGAGGCCGAGGAGATCGGCGATCTCGGCGCTTTCGTAGAAACCGCCGCGTTCAACGACGAGGGGGATGCCGGCGCGGTCAAATTCGCGGGCGTAGACTTCGGCACGACGACCGGGGGCGCGCAGGAGGACGGCCATGTCGCGCCAGGCGGCCGGGCGGAAGGTTTTTAGTTCGTCATCCCAGATCTCGTGGCCGGCATTTTTTAATTCGCGGAGACGGGCGGCGAGCAGGCGGGCCTCTTTCTCGGTGTTGTCGAGTTCGCCGAGGAGGCCGCCGGGGCCGTCATTGTCGGGCGCGGGTTCATCGGGTTCGGCGCGGCTGGCGGTCTGGAAGAGGAGAAGCTCAGTGCGCGGAGGGGTGCCGGGGGCGGCGGCGAGGGGGGCGCGGGCGGCGGGCGCGCCGAAGCGGAGGCGGGCGTCGTCATCGTATACGACACCGCCGATCTCGGCGCGCATGAGGGGGGTGAAGACGGAGTTGACGAAATTAAGCAGGGCCTCGCGGCTGCGGAAATTTTCGGCGAGGGCGAGGGTCTGGCCGGCGGGCGGTCGCCAGCGGGCGGCGTAGTCGCGGAAGATGCGGGGGTCGGCGAGGCGGAAGCGATAGATGCTTTGCTTGACGTCGCCGACGAGGAAGCGGTTGGCGCGGTCGTCGTCACGGCTGAGGGCCTGGATGATGCGGTCCTGGGCGGCGTTGATGTCCTGGTATTCGTCGGCGAGGACGAAGCGGAGGCGTTCGCGCCAGCGGCGGGCGACGGGGGTGGGGGCATCGGCGGCGAAGTCCCAGAGGAGGCGGAGGGCGAATTGCTCGAGGTCGTGGAAGTCGACGAGGCCGGCGTGGGTTTTATCGGCGGTGAAGCGGGCGGAGAAATTTTGGGCGAGTTGGAGGAGGGTGGTGAGGTGGCCGCGGGTCCAGGCCCAGTCTTCGGCGAGGGGATCACGGCCGTCCGGCTGGCGGGCGAGGGAGTGGAGGAAGGCGGCGTCGGCAAAGAGGGGCTTGAGGGGTTTCTCGAGCAGGCCCTTTTTTTTGGGCGGCCAGACGTTGCTGGCGGCGATAATTTTTTCGAGGAGGTCGGCGGCCTGGGCGCGGGTGAAATTGGCGGGCAGGGCTTGGAACAGGTCGAGGAGTTCCTGGGCCTTGCTGTTGTCGGCGCGCAGTTCGGCGAGGGCGGGGAGCCATTCGGCGTGCCATTGGGTGAGGGCGTCAAGGAGCCATGCGCGCCAGACGTGGGGTTCGGGGGCGGCGAAGGCGGCGAGCTGGCGGGTGAGCCAGCCGGCAGTGTCGGGGCGGGTCTGGGCGTAGTGATGGAGCTGAAGGACGAGGGCGCGGATGGATTCATCGCGACCGCCGCCATGGACCTGGATGAGTTCCTGGACGGCGAGGTCGAAGGGGGTGGTGCCGGCGTAGTGGCGCTGGAGTTCGTCCTCGAGGGTTTGTTCGGCGCGCCAGTGGGCCTCGGCGGATTCGATGATGGCGAGGTCGGGGTCGAGGCCGAGTTCGTGGAAGTGTTCGCGCACGAGGCGGAAGCAAAAGCTGTGGAGGGTGCCGATGTGGGCGGTCTCGAAGAGGGCGAGTTGTTCGAGGCGGCGGGGGTCGCCGGGCCGGGCGCGGGCGGCGTCCTCAAGGGCGCGGCGGAGGCGCGCGCGCATTTCGGCAGCGGCGGCCTCGGTGAAGGTGACGACGAGGATCTCATCGATGGCGGCGGCGTCCTCGTTGAGGCAGGCGAGGCAGCGTTGGATGAGGGTGTGGGTTTTGCCGGTGCCGGCACCGGCCATGACGAGGACGTTGCCGCGCGCGGTGACGGCGGCGCGTTGCGACGGGGTAAGCCGGTCGGCGGGCGGGGCGGGCTGGAGGGCTGGATCCATGCGCGGGGGGAGAGTATAGGAAAAATCTAAAAAGCTGAAATTCCAAAATTCTAAAATTAAGGCGGCGGACGGGGGGTTGAAGTACGGGGGGGATTGGGGCATGCTGAGGGGAAATGAACTGTATCGTCACGGCCGGGCCGACGCATGAACCGCTGGATGCGGTGCGGCGGCTCACGAATTTTTCCACGGGGCGGCTGGGGGTGGAGCTGGCGAATTTTCTGGCGGCGCGGGGGCATGAGGTGACGTTGTTGGTGGGGGAATCGGCGACGCATGGGGGGGAGCGGCGGGCGGTGGTGGTGCGGACGTTCTCGACGACGGCGAGCCTGCGGGCGGGGCTGGCGGCGTTGGCCGGGGGGGCGGTGGACGCGGTGTTGCAGGCGGCGGCGGTGAGTGATTTTGCGTTTGGGGCGGTGACGCAGCGGTCGGCGACGGGTGAAGTGACGCGGGTGTCGGCGGGGAAGATTCCGACGCGGGCGGGCGAATTACTGGTGGAGCTGGTGCCGACGCCGAAGCTGATTTTGGAGTTGCGCGGGTGGTTTCCCAAGGCGCGGCTGGCGGGGTGGAAGTATGAGGTGGACGGCGGTCCGGCGGAGGTGCTGCGGGCGGCGCGGCGGCAACTGGCGGCGGCGCGGACGGATTTGTGCGTGGCGAACGGGCCGGCCTATGGCGCGGGGTTCGGGCTGGTGACGTTGACGGAGGAACGGCGGGTGGCGGGGGCGGCGGAGTTGTACGTGGAGCTGGAGCGGTTTGTGCGGGGGTGAGGAAGCTTAAATCACAAAATGGGAAACCCGGATTATTTAACCGCAAACGCAAAGAGCACAAAAAAGCCCCGGATTTATTTACCGCGAAATATGTGATCCACGCGAACTGGGAAAGGGCCGGATTAATCGCGCAGAGGACGCAGAGAGGGATTTACTGATATTTTAAACTGGAAGCACGGGGACCGGCTGTGGTGCGGCTGGCGGTTGAACTGGAGCAGTTTGTCTGGGGGTTGTTTCCGGCGCAGGCCCGAGTTTTTCCCGGGTGTCCGTGATCACATCTTCCATGAGGACCGGCTGATTTTTAATTTTCTCAAGCGGCATTTCCTGCGGGCTCATGTCCGGAACATGGTTTAAATGGAGGTGGCAGGCAAGGTGGGATCCGGAACCGTCCGCGTTGCTGGGAGACTAGAACTCAAAATTATCGAGGTGGCAGAGGCCCCATTTGAAGGGGACCCAGCCGACGGTGAGGGAGAGGAGGACGAAGGCGAGGACGCCGGCCGCGGCCCAGGCGGTGTGGGCGTGGTAGCCGCCGGTGCCGAACACCAGAAAGGCGAGCGAGACGAGGATGTAGACGGAGCTGAGGACGAAGCAAAGGGTGCCGCCGAAGCCGCTGACAATTTTGTTCGGGTTGCTTTCCTGGAGGTTGGGATAGAGGACGCCGAGGCCGACGGCGAGGCCGTTGAGGGTGAAGGACATGACGGTGACGACGGCGCCGAAGAACAGGATGCGGTCCCAGGTCATGTTCAGGAGGTGACAGGAGAGGGTGATGAGGCCGAGGGTGATGAGGAGGGACATGGTGCCGGCGAGCCAGAACTTGGTGAGGACGACGCGTTTGAGGCCCATGGGGGCGAGGCCGATGATCCACATGCGGCGGCCTTCGAGGGAGAACTGGGGGAAGACAAAGCGGGTGGTGAGGGAGGCGAGGTTGAAGGCGCAGGCGCCGAGGTTGAGGAAGGCGACCATGTTGATCCAGAAGGGGCTGGTGAGCTGGTGGGTGAAGTTGCGGAGGTTGAGGATGTAGACGGCGAGGAGGCCGAAGAACATCACGGACTGGCCCCATTGGGTGGTGCCGCGCCAGAACATCCGCAGGTCTTTGACGGCGAGGGCCCGGACATCCGGGCCGAGCCACCAGGCGGCGCGGAAGCATTTTTCAAAGAGGCCGGCGCCGGTGTTTTTTTCACGGGCAGAAAACCATTTGGAGACGGGGCGGCGACCGCCGGCGCGGCTTTGGACGGCGGAGGCGGTGTCGTAGAAGAGTCCGCCAAAGCGGGTGAAGGCGACGGAGCCGAAGAAGAGGGTATGGCAGAGGAGGACGCCGGCGAAGAAGAGGGAGCCGCGCAGGATGCCCTCACCCCATTGGAGAATGGCGGCGGAGAGCCAGTAGCTGGGGAGGAAGGGAAAGAGGGTGAAGCGGGTGCGGGCGAGCAGGCCATCGAGGGCCTCGAGGGTGCGTTTCTCGAGGAGATCATCGGTGGCGGGCTGAGTTTTCCACCAGGCGGCGGCGGCGAACAGGGCGAGGGCGAGGAGGACGATGGTGATCTGAAAGCTGCGCCGGTCGAGGAGGCGGCCGATGCCGATGGCGAGCCAGGCGCCGAGGACGGCGGGGAGGATGATGAAGAGGCCGGTGAGCAGGCTGGTGACGAGGTAGAAAGGCCAGGGGACGTCCCGGACGAGGCCGAAGGCGGCGAGCAGCGGGGCGATGAGAAAGACGAAGGCCCAGGAGGCGAGGATGCCGGACTCGATGAGTTTCCAGCGGAATATGGTCTGGTGGGAGACGGGCAGGGAGAGCAGGAAGGCGGCCTCGCGGTTGCGGAACAGATTGGTGTAGCTGATGATGAGATTGCTCAGGAGGAGCAGGGCGAAGAGGAAGGCGAACAGGACATACACGAGGCGGTCGGTGAGGACGGAGCCAAGGCCGGGAAATTTGGCGATGAATTGCAGGCCATGGTAAAAGAGTTCAAAGGAGAGTCCGAGGTAGCCGAGGAGGAACGCGCCGATGAGGCCGGTGAGCAGGCGGGATTGCCGGCGGATGGAGGTGAGCCGACGCCAGCTTTGCAGGCTGTTGACGCGGAGCAACAGCCATAAGGCGGATGGGGCGGACGGGGCGGACCTAGACGTTGGGTCGGGCACGCGGGCACAGTAGCGGGTGATTCCTAGCGGCGCAATCCTTGCAATGGCGGGGGGATGGATTATGTTTTCTGCCAAGGTATATGATGAATGCACCCAAAACCAGCCGGCGTCGTTTTCTGCGGCGGTTGGGACTGATCGGCGGGCCGGCGTTGTTGCTGGCGGGCGCGGATGCGCATTGGGTGGAACCACACCGACTGATAGTGCGACGGGTGCGGCTGACGGACGGGGAGTCGGCGCAGCGGTTCGCCTTTTTTGCGGATCTGCATTACAAGGGGGATAAGGCTTACACCCAGAAGGTGGTGGCGGCGATCAATGCGGAGCATCCGGACTTTGTCATTTTTGGGGGTGACCTGATCGAGAAGGAGGGGCCGCTGAAGGAGGCGTTGGAACTGCTCTCCGGAATCCAGGCGCCGTTGTGCGGGGTGCCGGGGAATCATGATTTTTTTAACCGGGGCTTATACCAGACTTATCGGGCGGGTTTTGCGGCCACGGGGGGCGTGTGGTTGATGAATGAGCACCGGGATCTGGCCGGAGGAAAGATCCGTCTCATTGGATTGGATTGCAACCGGTTTGCCATCCGGCATCTGCCGGTGGCGCCGCAGGCCAAAAACATCGTGCTGGTGCATTATCCGGCCTGGGCGAATTTATTTCCGGGGCAGAGCTTCGACTTGATGCTGGCGGGGCATTCGCATGGCGGCCAGGTGCGGCTGCCATGGATCGGGCCGCTCATCCTGCCCACGAACGTGGGCAGATATGACATGGGCCGGTATGCGACGGCGTCCGGGCCGTTGTATGTGAACCCGGGGATCGGCTGGCTGCATGTGGATGTGCGGTTTAATTGTCCGCCGGAGGTCACGATTTTTGAGATTTGAGGGGGTGAAAGAGGGTCTTTTTCGTCATGAAAAAGACACGGTTGAAGGATGATGCGAACAGGGATTTTACAGTTTTCAGCCAAAAAATTCTGCACTTTGATGTGGCAGGGATTCAAGCAACATTCTGCACATAGTTTGTTACAAACAACTTAAGATTGTATTAGTATTTATTAATCACAATCCGCCTGAGTTAGTTATATCCGTTTCTGTAATGTAACAACCCCCGCGTTGAACTCCGATACACGCTCGCTAAAATTAGGAGATAAGAAGTGGTATTAAACGACCCTATAAACATAACTGCAATGAACTGTTTTAAATTTGTGCGGAAGTCTTTGGTTTTGGCGGCGGGTTTGGCCTTGGTGATGGTGGTGCCGGCGAACCTGCGGGCGGCCACGGCTTACACGTTTACCTCGTCGGGCACCTGGACGTGTCCGTCTGGCGTGACATCTGTGCAGGTGGAATGTTGGGGCGGCGGCGGGGCGGGTGGGGATGCCATTGCTTCCTCGGGACACGCTGGTGGCGGCGGCGGTGGTGGTGGTGGTTATTCCATTAATACAACAGTCAGCGTTACTCCAGGCAACGTCTATACTGTTACTGTGGGGGCGGGCGGCACGACGAATAACAGCCCGGGCAGCATCACTCCTATTTCCGGCGGGAACTCCTCTTTCGTGGGTGACAGCACCACGGTCACCGCCAATGGTGGCACTGTGGGGACCAGTGAAACTGGCAGTGGTAATTATGGTGCCGGTGGTGCCGGCGGGACCGGCACATATGCTGGCGGAACTGGTGGAACTCCTTCGTCAGGAAATGGCGGTGGTGGTGGCAGCAGCGCGGGGAATACTGGAGGTGGAAACAATGGTGCCACTGGTTCCGGCGGGGGGACCGCACCTCCTGGTGGTGGTGGTGGTGGCGCTGGTGCAACCAGTGCCGGCAATGGTGCTTCCGGAACTTTCCCGGGTGGTGGTGGCGGCGGGGCGTATGGTGCCACGTTGCAACGCATTGGTGGCGCCGGCGCTGGCGGTCAGGTGGTGATCACGGCGAACACTGCGTTCTCGTCCTTCACGCCGGGCAATCTGGCGGTTTTGTCGGCTGACAATGCTTTGACCAACAATTCCACTTTCTCGATCTTCACACTGAGCCCCAGCACGGCCAATCAAACGTCAGTGCAGTTTGAATCCATCAATGGCACGGTTGGCAGCCCCGGCACCGCTTTGCGGGTGAGCGGTTCGGCGGCTTCGGCCCCCCGGCTGGCGGACAGCGGGGACGGATCGTTGTTGGTGTTTGCCGGCTTCAACACCAATGCCGCTGGAAATACGGCCAACCATGTATTGGCACGTGGCGTGGGGACGCTGGATATAAACAATAATTACACATTGCAAACGACTTATACGGGAACCAGCGGCAATCAGGTCATCAATGCCGCCACCTTGAACAATTCCGGCTGGTATGTGGCGGATGCCGGTGGCATCTATACGAATGGCACCACGGCCACGGTGCTGGCCAACACGCATCTTCAAGGGGTGAAGAGTTTCGGGGGCACGCTTTATGCGCTGGAACAGTCGGGCACGGAAGTGGCAACCTTGTCCGTTGATGCCACCACATTGACCGGTCTGACGGGTCTATCGTCAGATGCCAATGCGCAAGATTTCTATCTGGTCTCCTCCGGCAACAATGGGACGACCTATGACGAACTTTATGTGTTGGACAACACCAGCGCGACGGCGGGGGTGATCAACAAGTTCTCGTCGCCGAGCGGCACGGCGGGGACATGGACCGCCCAGGGAACGTATACGACGGCGTTTGGCGGATGCGGTCTGGCGGCCGCCCCGGATGGCAGCGGCGGGGTGTATCTTTATGTTGCCACGGGCGGCGGCGCGACGCCCGGGAATAACGTCATTGAATTGGATGACACGGCGGCCTGGAACAGCAGCATCAGCATCACCACCGGTAACAACGTGACACTTTACACCGCAGGCGCGGCGGCGACCATCAAGGGCGTGGCATTTGCCCCGGACGCCGCTCCGAGCGTCACATCTTCCGCCGCCACATCGATCGGGACGACGACGGCGACCCTGAACGGCAACGTCACCGCGACCGGTGGTGCCACAATCACGAGCCGGGGTTTTATATACACGATCGCCAGCGGCTCGCCGGTGACCAACACGGTGTCCGGCACGACGGGTGCCTTCACTTCGAGCCCGACGCTCAGCGTCAACAAGCAGTATTCTTTCAACGCTTACGCGGTGAACTCGGTGGGGACGACGTTGTCCTCGCCGTCATTAAGCTTCTGGACGCTGGCCAACACGCCCACGGCCCCGGTGGTCGGGGCGGTGACGGGCGCCGGTGCAACCACGAGTTTGACGGTCACCATTGGAACCGGGGACAGCAATCCTTCGGGCACGGCCTATGCCATCAAGGAAACCAGCACCGGCAACTATGTGCAGTCGGGCGGTTCCTTGAGCGGGTCGCCGGTCTTTCAAACGGCGGCGACATGGGGCATGGTCACGGTGACCGGGCTGACTTCCGGCACAACGTATCATTTTGAAGTGGAGGCGGAAAATGGCGCCAGTACGACGACCAGCTTTGGTCCGACCGCCAGCGGTTCCCCGGCGTCGCCGACGATCACGCTTGGCTCGACCTCGTTGAGTTTCTCACCGACGGCGGTCAATGGGACCTCAGCCGCCATGAGCTACACGGTTTCAGGGGTGAACCTGACGGCGAACATTGGCATCGCGGCCCCGACGGGCTTTCAAATCTCCACGAGCAGCGGTTCAGGATATGGCAGCTCCCTGACGTTGACGCAGTCCGGCGGGACGGTGGCCAGCACGACGATTTATGTGGAATTCATTCCCACGGCGCAGACAAGCTATTCCGGGAATATTGCCAACACGAGTTCCGGGGCGGCCTCACAAAATGTGTCGGTGAGCGGCACGGGGGCGACGGCACCGTCGGTGACGACTTCGGCGGCCACGGCGCAGACCACGAGCGGTGCGACGCTGAACGGAACGGTCACGGGCAGCAATGGTTCGACGATCACGGATGAAGGGTTCTATTGGAGCGCGTCGGCCGGGGTCACAACCTCTTCGACGAAGCTCTCCGCCGGGATCACGACGGCGGGGGCCTTCAGCAAGGCGCTGACGGGATTGAGCGTCAACACGGTCTATTATTATCGTGCATATGCGGCGAACTCGATTGGCAGCACCTTGGACAGCAGCGGGGACACCACGTTCTACACGCTGGCGAATACGCCGACGGCCCCGCCGGTCGGCAGTGCGACGACCAGCAGCCTGGCGGTCACCATCGGCTCCGGGGACGGCAACCCGTCGGGCACGGCCTACGCCATCTACGAAACCACCACGGGCAAATATGTGCAATCCGGGGGCGCCCTGGGTGCGACGGCCTACTATCAAACTGCGTCGGCCTGGGGCACGGTGACGGTGACGGGGTTGCATTATGGGATGGCGTATGCCTTTGGGGTGGGGGCGGAGAACGGCGCGAGCACGGCCACGGCGTTTGGGCCGGCGACGGGGGCGCACACGCTCAACTCCGGTTTCACGCCGGGCAATCTGGCGGTGATGTCCGCAGATACAACCGCCAACAACTCAACATTCTCCATCATCGAGCTGACCACCAATGCCAATCAAAGCCCGGCGGTGCAGACGATTTCCATCAACGGCACGGGCAGCCTGAGCACGGTGCTGCGGATCAGCGGCTCGGCTGCTTCCGCGCCCCGGCTGGCGGACAGCGGGGACGGGTCGTTGCTGGTGTTTGCGGGCTTCAACACCAACGGCGGTTCAATCACGGGAAACAAAACTTTATTGCGCGGGGTGGGGACGTTGGATGTGAACAATAATTATACTTTCCAGACCGGGTACACGGGGACCAGCGGCAACCAGGTCATCAATGCCGCCACGTTAAACAATTCCGGCTGGTATGTGGCGGATGCCGCCGGCATTTACACGAATGGGACCACGTCTCCGGTGCTGGCCAATACGAAGGTTCAGGGGGTGAAAAGTTTTGGGGCCACGCTCTATGCCCTGCAGGCGGGCACCAGTGCCAGCAGTGTTTCAACGCTGTCCGCCGACGGCACGACGCTCACGGCGCTGACCGGCCTGACCTCGGAGTATGAGCCTTTGGCGTCGGACTTTTACATTTTGTCATCGGGGATCAACGGGGCGACCAACGACTTGTTGTATATCGTCACCAACAGCAGCGCCACGGTGGGGGCGATCAAGAAATTCTACTCCCCCAACGGGATCAATGGTTCCTGGACCGCCAAAGGCAGTTATGCCACCACGTTTGGCGGCTGCGGTCTGGCGGCGGCCACGAATGCCGGCGGCGGGGTTTATCTCTATGTTGCGACCGGCACCGGGGCGACGTCGCCGAACAATGTGCTGGAACTGGATGACACGGCCCTGACCGGCACCATCGCCGTCAATACGACCGGCAGCAACACGCTCTACACGGCCGCCAGTGGCACGACCATCAAGGGTGTGGCCTTCGCACCCACGGCGCCGACGACGGTGCAGTTGACCTCCTCGGCCCCGACGGACGCGCATTTGAGCGCCGTGACCTTCACGGCCACGGTGCAGACGAACGGGGTGACGGACACGAGCCTGGGCGGTTCGGTGCAGTTTGAGACCAATGGTGTGGCGTATGGCAGCCCGGTGGGTTTGACCGCCGGGGTGGCCACGAGCGTGAGCCTGGCGACCCTGCCCTGGGGCACGACGCCGGTCACGGCGATTTATTCCGGCGTCATCAATGCCTATCAGGGCAGCACCAGCAGCGCGGTGAGCCAGGTAGTCACGAACAATCTGCCGGTGGCGGCCACGCTGACGGTGTCGCAGACGGAAGGGTTGACGTTGCTGATCCCCTTGTCCTCGCTGGCGACAAATTGGAGCGATCTGGATGGTGACCCGATCACGATCACGAACATCAACACCGTTTCAACGAACGGGCAGACGGTTTATCTGGTCAATGTCACCACCAACTCGGACCGGTCCTTTGCGACCAACGCGTTTGGGTTCATTGGATATGCGTACAAGGCAAACACGCAGGCCGACCAAATCTCCTACACCATCACGGACAGTCATGGTGGGGTGACCACCGGTTATGTGGATATTGTGCCTTCCACGACCCCGGTGTTTGGGGCCACGCCGTCCAGCCCGATCACGATCAGCGGCAGTTCGGCGACGGTCAATTTTGTGGCCACGCCCGGATTCACTTACGAGGTGCAACGGTCGACCAATCTGGTCAGCGGCGCGGGCTGGGTGAACATCGGGAGCGTCTCGCCGAACGGCCCGGTGTTTAACTATCAGGACTATTTCACGGATTTGGGCGGGGTGGCCCCGGGCTCGGCCTATTATCGTCTGGCCTGGACGCCCACGCCGTGAAGCCATCAGTTGAAGCAACCCTTAAAGAAATAAAAAAATTGAAAACGCCTCTTATTATCGCACTGTTGCTGGCCACCACGGGGTTGTGCCGGGCCCAGGACGATGTCACATTTAGCAGCGGAACTTTGGATGTCTCGGTTCCCGAGGCGAGCCCGGCCGGGGTTTCGTATGATGCCACGTTCACCACGGCCCCGGGCGGGGGAACGGTGGAGGACTTGACGGTCCAATTGAACGTTTCCGGCGGTTTCAATGGCAATTTTTCCGCCTATCTGGTGGCACCGAATGGGACACAGGTGACGTTGTTGAACCAGCCGGGCGTGAGCGGCAGCGATCCCTTTGGCAACATGGGGTCGGGCTTTAACATCACGTTGGCGGATGGCAATCTGGCGATCACGGACACCTTAGGCACACCGGGGGCGGTGCTGACGGGCACGTTTGCGGCGGTGGGGTCATTGTCGGCGGTGAATGGTTCCGTGGCCGACGGGACCTGGTCGTTGCTGTTTTCGGATTTGGGCTCGGGCGGCGGCAGTCCGACGGTGACAGGCGTGACGCTGAACTTGATCACGTCGGTGCCGGAACCGGCGAACACGGCGTTGGCAATTTTTGGGCTGATGATGGCGGGCGGAATTGGTGTTCGCATGGTGCGGGCGAAGCGACCGGCCGGCGGGCTGAAATGACGGGCGTAACGTAGAAGTAACGTAATCTCACTTGCATTTCAGCCAAGGTATGCTAATGTATATTCAAGACGAAGTGCCGTTGCACTCGGTTGAATAAATTTTTAAGGTCATGTCAATTCGCCGAAAATCGCGCGAGCGTTTTTGTGAATTGAAGGGCATAGGAAAGAGCTACTATCATGCAAAACACGGAGATTATTGTTACGGTTTTAGTTTGGTTGGTGGTCGTGGCGGTGTTCTTTTATCAGCGGCGGCGAGTGGCCGCGCAGCGGCGGGCCAATGTGCGGGTGAATCGTAAAGCAGCTTGATTCTTCCCGGAATTAAGCCCGGGGCCAGGTGGGTTTGAGGTGTTCGTATAAGGAAGTGGTTCAATTCAGGTGGTGCAATTAGTCCGGCACTTTTGTGTTCAGGCATGGCGCATTTGTGTCATGGGGCAAACAGAAGATGCATTTGGGGTGGTACCAACGATATTCCCTCCGACAGGCGCATGGTGGCGTTTGATTTTTGGTCAACCTGACCGGGCTGACTGGATCACAGAAATTCCCAATTGGAAAACGTTGCGGCCTGGCCGCAAGGACGTCCCTCCACGGTGAGCAAATTCCAGACGGTGGCCCGGGTGATGCGGAAGCGGCGGCCGGATTTGGAGATACGCACGCCGAAATAATCATCGATATATCCCTGCCGGGTCACGGTGTCCAAAAGGCGGGCACGTTCCACCCGATTGGGGGCCTCAGCGGTCAGGCGCGACGGGGTGCGGGTGAATTCTTCCCAGGTCATCTCCCACAGGTTCAGCGCCGCCAGATTGCCATAATTTAAAACCGGGTCCGCCTCCGTGCCGTGGGCGACCAGTACAAAGGGGGCGGCAAAGAGTTTTTCCACCAGCACCGACCCGGGCTCATAATCCGGCAGCAATGCGCGCCCGGTCCAGTGCTTGAAACTATGGACGAGACAGGCGGCATGCGAGCGGTCAAGGTCAGTGGGCGCGCGGTGATTCATGGTTTCCGGCGGCCAGTATAGCGGAGGGAAATAAAAAACCAAGCAGGTCGGTTGGGATTTCCCGGCCGGCCGGCCGGCAACGGCTGGAAAATGCCAATTGACGCCGGGCGGACTCTTACCCTACCGTTCGGTAGTATTTATGGCAAAGCACGGACCCGAAACGGGCAAGCACATCCTGCAGGCGGCGCTCAAACGCTTTGCCAATGCGGGCTATGCGGCCACCTCGGTGCAGCAGATCGTGGATGACGCGCAGGTGTCCAAGCCGGCGTTGTATTATCATTTTCAGGACAAGGCGGGGCTGTTCAAGGCGTTGGTGCATGAGGCGCATGATGCGCGTTACCGGGTGCTGTGCGAGGCGGCGGGCAAAAGCCGGGACCTGCGCGGGCGGTTGGTGCATATCCTTACGGATCTGTTCGACTACATCAACCGGAACCGCGAGCTGATGCGGATAAGTTTTGCGACGATGTTTGCCGCCCCGGGCGAGGTGCCGCCGAACCTGGGCTATGCGGACAAGTGCGAGCGTAATTTTGAATTCATCCATGCGCTCATCAAGGAGGCGCGGGCGAACGGCGAACTGGACCGGCGGTTTGACAGCCAGGAACTGGCCTATGGTTTTTACGGGCTGGCCAATTTTTATGTTTTGTCCCCGCTGGTGATGCCGGATGGCGGGCCGGACAAGCAGGCGGCGCGGCGGATTGTGGAGCTTTTTCTCAGCGGGGCCGGTTCCGGAAAAAACGCGCAGAAAATCAAGGCGGACCGGCAGGCGGTCCGGGCGGTGCCCGAACAAACAAATTAATACATGAAACTCAAAGTCATACTGGCGGTGGTTCTGGTGATCCTAATATTCGGCGCGCTGGCCGGGGTCAAGACAATGCAAATCAAAACGATGATCAAAATCGGCTCCACCATGGTGCCGCCGCCGGACACGGTCACAACGGCCATCGCGCAGCCGGAACATTGGCCGGAGGAATTGCCGGCGATCGGGTCGATCGGGGCGGTGCAGGGGGTGACGGTGACGACGGAGATCGGGGGCATGGTCAAGGAGATCGCGTTTAAATCCGGCAGCACGGTCGCGGCGGGGGATTTGTTGGTGCGGCTGGACACGTCTTCGGAGGAGGCACAGCTCCGGTCGCTGGAAGCGCAGGCGGATCTGGCGGCGATCAATTTGGAGCGTTCCCGGAAGCTGCGGGCGGACAGCACGATTTCGCAATCCGAACTGGACACGGCGGAGTTTGCGTTGAAGCAGAACCAGGCCAATGTGGACAATCTCAAGGCAATCATCGCCAAGAAGACGATCCGGGCGCCGTTTGCCGGGCGGCTGGGGATCCGGCAGGTGAACCTCGGCCAGTATCTGGACAGCGGCAAGCCGATCGTCTCGCTGCAGTCCTTGACGCCGGTGTATGTGAACTTCTCGTTGCCGCAGCAGGAGCTGGCCAGGCTGGCCACGGGACTGACCGTCGCGGTGACGACGGATACATATCCGGGCCGGACCTTTGACGGCACGCTGACGACGATCAATCCGGATCTGGATGAAAACACGCGAAGTGTGACGTTGCAGGCGACGCTGACCAATGCGGACGAGGCGTTGCGGCCGGGGATGTTCGCCCGGGTGGCGGTGGATCTGCCGGTGCAGGATGATGTGCTGGTCATTCCGGTGACGGCGGTGCTGAGCGCGCCGTATGGCGACACGGTGTATGTGGTGGAGGCGGGCACGAATGCCGCCGCCGGCCTGGTGGTGCGGGCGCAACTGATCCGCACGGGGCGGGTGCGGGGTGATTATATCTCCGTGGAGGCCGGCTTGAAGCCGGGGGAGAAAGTGGTGAGCACGGGCCTGTTCAAGATGCACCCCGGCGGCCGGGTGGTGGAGGACAATACACTCACGCCGTCGACCAGCCAGACCCCGCAGCCGAACAACAGTTGAGCGCGTTGCCATGAAATCTATTACTGACCTTTTCATCCGGCGGCCGGTGCTGGCGATTGTGGTGAACCTGCTGATCCTGATCGCGGGGTTTCAGGCCATCAAAAATTTGAATGTCCGGCAATATCCGCGGAGCGATAACGCGGCCGTGACGGTGACGACGTCGTATGTGGGCGCGAGCGCGGACCTGGTGCGCGGCTTTGTGACAACGCCGTTGGAACGCGCCATCGCTGCGGCGGACGGGATTGATTACATCCAGTCGAGCAGCCAGCTCGGGGTCTCGACGATCACGGTGCGGTTGAAGTTGAATTACGACCCGAACAAGGCGCTCTCGGAGATCAGCTCGAAGGTCAATCAAGTGCGCAATGATCTGCCGCCGGAGGCGGAAATCCCGGTGATCAACATCGAGTCCGCCGATTCGCAATTTGCCTCGGCGTATCTGAGCTTCACCTCGGATATTTTGGAGGCCAACCAGATCACCGATTATCTGGTGCGGGTGGTGCAGCCACGGCTCTCGGCCCTGGAGGGGGTGCAGCGGGCGGATCTGCTGGGGGGCCGCACGTTTGCGATGCGCATCTGGCTCAAGCCGGACCGCATGGCGGCGCTGAACATCAATCCAAATCAAGTGCGCCTGGCGCTGGGCAACAATAATTTTCTCTCCGCGGTGGGGCAGACGAAGGGCTCGCTCATCCAAGTGAACCTCACGGCGAACACGGATTTGCGGTCGGTGGACGATTTCCGCAACCTGGTGGTCCGGCAATCGGGCAACAATTTGATCCGGCTGAAAGACATCGCGGATGTGTCGCTGGGGGCGGAGGATTATAACTCGGATGTCCGGTTTTCGGGGGAGAAGGCGGTGTTCATGGGTGTCTGGGTGCTGCCCAACGCGAATTCGCTGGAGGTGATCAAACGTGTCCGTGCCGAAATGGCCCTGATCCAGAAAGATTTGCCGACCGGTTTGAACGGGAACATCGCTTATGACGCGACCAAGTACATCGATGACGCCCTGCATGAGGTGGTGAAAACGCTGATGGTCACGTTGGGGATAGTGGCCGTGGTGGTGTTTTTGTTCTTGGGATCGGTGCGGTCGGTAATGATCCCGCTGATCGCGATCCCCATCTCGCTCATCGGGGCGGTGTTCCTGATGCAGGTGTTTGGTTTTTCGCTGAACCTGCTGACGTTGCTGGCGATCGTGCTGTCGGTGGGGTTGGTGGTGGATGACGCCATTGTCATCGTGGAGAACGTGGAGCGGCATGTGCGGGCGGGTAAAAAGCCGGTGGAAGCCGCGTTGCTCGGGGCGCGGGAGCTGATCGGGCCGATCATTGCGATGACGATCACGCTGGTGGCGGTGTATGCGCCGATCGGGCTGCAGGGCGGGCTGACGGGATCGCTGTTCCGTGAGTTTGCCTTCACGCTGGCCGGGGCGGTGTTTATCTCCGGCGTGGTGGCGCTGACGCTGTCACCCTTGATGGCCTCGCGCCTGCTCACGGCGGGCCACGAGGAGGAGGGATTGGTCGGGCGCATCAACCGTGGTTTTGACCGGATACGGACCCTTTACGGCCGGGTGCTGGACGCGACCCTGGCGTCGCGGCCGGCGGTATACACCCTGTGGATCGGCCTGAGTTTGCTGACCATCCCGATGTTCCTGTTCATGGCGCGGGAACTGGCCCCCGCCGAGGATCAGGGCGTGCTGTTTGGCATCGTGGAAACCGATGCCACTGCCACCATCGACCAGGCGACGTTTTATACGGCGGCGGAATACCGGGCGTTCACGAATCTGCCGGAGACTGAAAAGACCTTCCAGATCACCGCGCCGGGCGCCAGCTTTGGCGGGGTGGTGCTGGAGCCCTGGGGGGAACGTAAACGGACGGCGGCCCAACTGCAGCCGATCCTGCAGGCCCAGGTGGGAAAAATTCCCGGCATCCGCACCATCATCGCCACCCCGCCGGCGCTGCCCGGGGGCGGCACATTCCCGGTGGAATTTGTGATCGCCTCGACCGCCGAGCCGGAAACCATTTTGAAATACGCGAAGACCATCCAGCAAATCGCGGCGACGAACGGGATGTTCGCCTTTCCCCCGATCATCGACACGAAGCTGGATCAGCCGGAAACCGAGATTGTGCTCGACCGGGACAAGGTTTCCTCGCTGGGGCTGGACATGGCGACGGTGGGGGCGGACCTGGGCACGCTGGCCGGCGGTAATTATGTGAACCGGTTCAACCTGGCGGGCCGGAGTTACAAGGTCATTCCGCAATTGGAACGGGTGCAGCGCCTGAATGCGGACCAGTTGCAAAACATGTATGTGAAGGGTCCCGACAACCGGTTGGTGCCGTTGAGCACGTTTGCGACCTTGCAGGAGAAGAACACGCCGCGCACCTTGAACCGTTTCCAACAATTCAACGCGGTCACCATCAGCGGCGTGGCCATCCGGCCGCTCGGTGACACGCTGACCATGTTGGAGACGGAGGCCGGGAAGATTTTGCCGAAAGGCTACAAGCTCGACTACACCGGGGAATCCCGCCAATTGCGCACGGAGGGGAACAAGTTTCTGCCGGCGTTCGGGCTGGCGTTGGTCCTGATTTTTCTGGTGCTGGCCGTCCAGTTCAATAGTTTTCGTGATCCGTGGATCATTTTGCTGGGCTCGGTGCCGCTGGCCATGTTTGGTGCCACGATATTCATTTTCCTAAAAATGCCCAATCCCATGATCCCCTTCTGGACGTATGGCTGGACAACGTCGTTCAATATTTATTCGCAGGTGGGCTTGATCACGCTGGTCGGGTTGGTGTCCAAGAACGGGATTCTGATCGTGGAATTTGCCAATGTGCTGCAACGCACGGGGAAAACAAAAATTCAGGCGGTGCGCGAGGCGGCCCTCACCCGGTTGCGGCCGGTGCTGATGACCAGTGCCGCCACGATCTGCGGGCACTTTCCGCTCATCCTGGTGACGGGTGCCGGGGCGGCGGCCCGGAATTCCATAGGTATAACAATTGTCTCGGGCATGACGTTGGGCACGGTGTTCACGTTGTTGGTGATTCCCTCCATTTATGTGTTGATCGCCAGGCAACACAACCACGACGAAGTGGAGATTTAGAGCAATTCCGTCAAGGCTCTAGGCCAGCGGCAGTTCGATGCGGATGGTAGTGCCCTTGCCGGGGCGTGACTTGATGCCCAGGGTGCCGCGGTGCGTTTCAATGATGCGGCCCACAATCGCCAGGCCCAGGCCGTTGCCTTTGGCCTTGGTGGTGGCCAGCATGGCGGTGAAGGCGCCGCGCTGCTGCTCCGCGCTCATGCCCGCCCCGGTGTCCTTGAATTCAATGGCCACTTGACCGACTTGTTGGCCGGGGCCGGACGCCACGGCCTGGGATTTGATGGTGAGGTTGCCGCCTTGGGGCATGGCCTCGGCGGCGTTGAGAATCAGGTTGAGAAACGCCTGTTCCAACTGGGGGGCATCGCCCTGGATTGCCGGCAGGTCGGCCTGCAGATCGCGGATCAGCCGGACATTTTGGTTGGCCAGTTTGTGGCGCACCAAGAGGCCCAGTTCATCAATCAGCTCATTGAGATTCACCGGCGCCAGGGTGGGTTCCGTGGTGCGCGCGAAGTCCAAAATTTGTTCCACGATTTTGTTGAGATGTTCGATTTTGGCCTCGATGATGCGCGTGTCCTTCGAGCGGGGGTCGCTTTCGGGAAACTTTAAGTTCAGGGAGTGATACAGCAGTTTCATCACCGTGAGCGGGTTCCGGATCTCATGCGCCACTTCGGCGGCAAGGAGGCCGAGGGCGGAGAGTTTTTCATTCTGCCGGAGCTGCTCCTCCACATCCACAATGCGTTCGTAGAGGCGCGCCTTCTCGATCGCGATGGCGGAGAGCTCGGCCATGGCGCTCAGGATGCTGACTTCTTCATTGGAAAAATGATAGAGGCGGCCGGTGTAAACGCTCAGCGTGCCGATGGCCTGACCGGAGAACAGCAGGGGCACGCTCAACAGTGAAATAAGTCCTTCGCGCCGGGCCACCTCGACGTTTTGATAACGGCTGGAAACCTGCACATTGGCCACCTGCAGCGGTTTCTTGCGGCGCACCACCACGCCGAGCAGGCTTTCGCCGACGGCCAGGCGCGGTTTTTTGATGTATGCCTCCCCGGCACCGTAGCTGGCCCGGAGATCCAGCCATTCGCGGCTGCCATCGAGCATCATCAGCGAGCACATGCGGGCGGTCATGAGATTGCAGGCCTCGCTGGTGATCGCCCGCAGGGCTTCATCAAGGTTTAAGGTGGAATTGATGGTGCGGCTGACGCTGGCAAGGGTTTCGAATAGATGGACCTTGAGGCGCAGTTGTTCGTACAGCCAAGTCTTGTGGATCACCTTGGCCGCCTGCACCGCGAGCTCCTGCAGCAGGCTCTGGTGTTCCGGGTTGAAGGCGTCGGCGCGGTCGGAATCCACATTGATCACCCCGCGGATTTCGCCATTGACCTCGAGAGGTACGGCCAGTTCCGATTTAACCCCGCGCCGCACCGAGACGTAACGGGGGTCCGCCGAGACATCGCCCACACACGCGGGCCGTCCGGTGCGTGCCACCCAGCCGGTGATGCCTTCGCCGACCTGCAGTTTCAGGCGCTTGGCCGCGGCCGGCAGATTTTGGGACGCGGAGATGTCGAGTATGCCGGTGGTGGGATTAATCAACACCACCGAACCGGAGGCGGCATTCATCAAGCGCACCGCCTCGCTCACGATCAATTGCAGCGCCTCCTGAGAATCGATGGTGGAATGGATGACGTTGCTGACCTGATACAACATCAGCAATCGTTCGTAGCGCTCCGTCAGTTTGGCCAGTTCATCACTCATGCTTAAAGTCCAGGCTCCGGGTAATCAACGCACGCGGGCGGATAGGAAAAAGCCCGTCACGCCAAACAGAATGTTGGGCAGCCAGGCCGCCAGCCAGGCGGGGAGCTGGCCGTGCATGCCCAATTGCAGGCTCACCTGCTGCGTCACCAGATAGCCGGCCACGATAAAGATGCCGCCCGCCACGCCAAAGAACAAGTTGCGCCGCCCCGAGCCCGCGCCGAAGGGGATGGCGATGACCACCACGACAAGGCAGGTCCACGGGGCGGCGAGGCGGCCGTGGAAAATGGTCAGCAGGTAGCAGGCTTTGAGCCGGGGCATGTGCGGCTGCCACCGCAGATAATCCAAAATCTCGCCCAGGGAAAGGTTGTCCGTGCGCGGCGACAGGGACTCGTAGTTGCTCATTCGGACCTCGGCCTGGATTTGCCGCGGCGTCTCATCAAACGTCGCCATGGCCAGTTTATTCGTCTGGAGCTGCTTTAACAACGGGGCGCCGGCCGCGGCCTGGGCATATTCGGTCACTTGGAAGAAGGTCCAGCAGGCATTGGTGTAGACGGCGCGTTCGGCGTTTAACTGGCGGCTGGAGCCATCGGGCAGGGGCCAGTCCACCGAGAGGTTGAACATCTCGGTGGTGCGCGCGTCGTACTGGCGGATATACCATCGGCGCTGGGCGCGTTCGTTGTTGATGCCGAAGGGCTGCGTCCAGGCCTGCTGCTGCTGGTCGTCCTTGGTCTTCACATACCGGGTGCGGATCTGGAAGGCCCAGTTCGCGCTGCGGGGCACGACGACTTCGCTCAGGGCGAAGAGGACGCCGGAGGCAAGCAGGCCGACGACGAAGTAGGGGCAGCAGATGCGCCACAAGCTGATGCCGGCGGCGCGCATGGCGGTGAGTTCATTGTGGCGGGCGTGCTGGGTGAGGGTGTAAAGCAGGGCCAGCAAAAGGGCGACGGGCATGACCAGGACCAGGAAGCCCGGGGTTTGGGCAAGGCAGTATTCCAGGATGTCGAGCAGGTGCAGCTTGTGCTCCTGCAAATCCGGGAGGCCGGTGAACAGGAAGAACGAGATGTAGAAGATGAGAAAGCCGCCCAGACAAAACGCCAGCGGCGTCAGCAGTTCACGGAACAAGTATCGGTCAAGGAGCCGCATCAGCAGGCAGGTTAATCCGCCGAACCGGGTGGGGGCAAGCCTTGCCTGTGGTTGAAATCCGCCGGCCGAAGGTTGTTGAAGATGGTGCGAGCTAGTTGAGCTTCTGCGAACCCATTTTAGCAAAAAATTTGTCCTTAATGAAGGGAAAGCTGGGTCGTGAGACCCCGTCCCTGCCCCTGTCCCCGTGACGCGGGTGCGGCGTTTGAGTTCTTTGTTCACCCGTTCGAGCGGATTGGTGGTGCGCAAACGGCGTTGATGCTCGCGGGGAAAGGCGAAGGCCGCAAACCCTTGCGGGAGATTGGTTTCCATCCAGGTGGCGAGTTTGGGGGCGGTGGCGGCCTGTTCGGCGACGATCCCTTTGAGGCGGGCCTCGGCGGTGAGGCGGTCGGGACAATCGAACACGGAGCGGATGGCGTGGGCGACGGCGGCCCGCTGATCCAGCCGCGGCACATAGGCCTGGGCATTTTGCTGGAGATGCAACTGGCAGCGCTGCCAGGGGACGCCTGGGAAGACGGCCTGGCGGGCGGCCCCGAGGCCTTTATGGTCATCACTGATGAGCAGCAGGGGGGCGTGGAGGCCGCGCTGCTGGAGGCTGGTCAGAAAACCTCGGCCTCGCTGAGGGCGACACTGACGCCCAGAATGCAGCGTTTGCCATCGGGGCGGACGCCGAGGGCGACCAGCACGGCGCAATCAAGCACCTGGCCGCCCTGGCGGACTTTTTCGTACCGGGCGTCGAGGAACACATACCGGCAGGGTTCGAGGGGTCGGGTCCGCCAGGCTTCGAGTTCAGCGTCAAGCTTGGCGGCACACTGGCTGACCTGGGTGGAGCTGACGCTATGGCCGCAGAGCTGCTCGACAATGGCCGAGACTTTGCGGGTGGAGACGCCTTGGACATACATTTCAGCGATGGCCAATTTGAGGGCCTGTTCGCTCCGGATGCCCTTTTGGAGGGCGGACGGATAGAAGTTCAAATCCCCGCGCACTTGGGGGACTTGGAACTGGATGGGGCCGCAGCGGGTGGCGAGGGTTTTGGGTTTGAAACCATTGGCGTGGCCGAGGCGGGCGTCGGTGCGTTCATAGGGCTGGGCTTGCAGGGCCTGGCCGCGCTCCTGGCGCATGGCTTCGTTGACGAGCAGCCGGATGCCTTCGGCGAAGCCGCCGGAGCCATCTTCAGAGAGCAGTTGCAAAACGGTGTTCAAGAGTTCAGGATGGGTTTGGTGGGTCATGTGGTTATGGTTGTTGGCAGTGTTTGGCGACACCCCAACAGGAAACCAGTATGACCCGCCCTCGACCAGCTTTTCGCGCGCGGAGCGCCTTGCCCCCTCCGGGGGGCGGCTGCGCTCGGCTCGCTCCGCCGCCCCCCGGAGGGGGCAAGGCGGAGGGAAGAAAGACAAATTACAGAAACAGATTTACACCAACAAAAATACGGAGCTGTTCTCGTTACTGGCGATCCAGGATCTGGAAAAACATGCTTCGTTAAAAATGAAATACTCTCATATTGCGAATCAAGCCGTAGTGTTGATGCAAATCCAGACGAAACTCAGACTAACTGGTATTCGAACCATCTCCCCATCATGCTGCAGCTATCAGAAGTTGTTGCTGAAAAAGATTTGGAGGAGAAGGGTATACTCCATATTACAACCCGACTATTGTCGAGGCGTGGCTTCCATTTTCCCGTATCCCAAATTGAAAATTATTTGAAGCTTGGCAAAATTGCGTGGTTTTTTGATGGATTAGACGAAATAGTTTCGGTCGAGAAAAGAGCTTTAGTTGTTCAACACATTAACGAACTTGTGACAAACTTTCTTCCGACTGGAAACAGGATTATAGTTACTTCAAGGCCTGCCGCCATACATGTCGTCAATTTGCTTCCCGCTTTACATAAGTTGGAAATACAAGGATTTAACGAAACCGAAATAAGAACATTGGCCGAGCGCGTACTTAAGATTAAGTTAGTTGACAGCCCCAAGGGAGTAGTCCTTGATGAGCAGGATAATAGTAAATCAAGTAGCACATTGATAAACCAGCTGCTAAAGGATTGTCAGGCCAAGCCAGGGGTGGCTCGACTTGCTCAGAACCCCCTATTGTTAACGTTATTGATAATGATTTATGCGAACTCCGGCTCTCCTTCTGCAAAGCGTCATTTAATATATGAACAAGCGATCCTTACATTAGCAACAGTTCGTGGACGCGAAGCGGGCCACAGCCCAATTTCCGTGCAGGATCTTCGGGAGCGTTTGGGTGCGGTAGCTTTGTCTGTTTATAAGAAGGAGTCTGGACTGTTACCATCAAGGAAAGAGGTATGTGAAATTGTTAAGGGCGTTAACGTTGGGTCTAGGCCGGGTCAGGTAGTCGAGGTCAGTTGCCCAGGCCAAGGTCAGATCGAATTGCGGGCTATACCTGCTACCTAACCAAAACTTGCCACCACCCTATTCGACGGCTTAATTAATATTGACCAGTCTCCTAAAGCTGTAATAATGTTTGCTCAAACTTAAACTATGAGCAATTTAATTAAAGAAATTCAAGCACTACAAAAAGAAATTGGTGAGAAGCAGGCGGCGTTGGGCGAGAAAAAGGCTCTGCTCAAACAACAACTGGCCGGGATTGATCTGGATAGCGTGCCGGTTAGCAGAGGTCGCAAACCCGGACCTACACCTGCCAAAGCCGTGAAAGTGCCGAAGGCTCCCAAAGCCCTGAAAGCACCGAAGGCTAAGCGGGGTAAGCGGGTTGGCCTGGCTGAGACGATCTTGACGGCTTTGGGCAGTCAGGCTTTGGCGACTGGCGAGATCAAGACCGCCATCAACTATACTGGTGCCAATCTTAGCGCTGTACTGGCCGGGATGAAGAAGGCGGGCAAGGTCGTCAAAAAGGACGGGAAGTGGTCGGTTAAATAGCGAGCTTATTTGAACGTGAAGTGCCCGGGGCCAATCGCTCCGGGCATTTTCTTTTAAATCGTGGGCTTGGCATCAATACTACGTAAGCGTCCCACCGAGCACCTCTATCGATGGCTAGCAGAGATGTCATAGCATAGGTGCTATGACGGATATGCAAAAGTCTGACGGATCGATTTTAAGGACGGATACCCGTGGCCGCGTCCACACCCCCAAAGCCAGGCAGGAGCGATTGCTGGATGAGTTTGCCAGAAGTGGGCTCAGTGGTCCGAAGTTTGCCCAACTGGCTGGGATCAAATATCAAACGTTCGCGGCCTGGGTGCTGCGCCAGCGCAAGCGGGCGGCGGCGGCCCCACCGGCCAAGGCGACGGAACCGGTGCGCTGGCTGGAAGCCGTGGTCGAGCAGGCACAAAGCGCTCCGAACCAGAGCGCCCTAACCTTGCTGCTGCCCGGGGGTGCGCGGCTGGAACTCAGCGAGCCCAAGCAACTGCCACTGGTGGCGGCGTTGCTGCGGGCGTTGGAGCGGCCATGCTAAGTTTTTCCGGCAGCTTGAAAGTATTCGTGGGGATCGAGCCTTGTGACTTGCGCAAGAGCTTCAACGGACTGCACGCGCTGGTGACGGAACGCTTGGGGGAAGATCCCCGGCAGGGCGCGTTGTTCGTGTTCACCAACCGGCGGCATACGCGGATTAAAATCCTCTGCTGGGATGGAACCGGTTTGTGGGTGCTGACCAAGCGGCTGGAGCAGGGAACTTTTTCCTGGCCCAAGCACGTGGAGCCGCAGATCACCAAGCTGAGTTTGACGCCGCAGGCGCTGGCACTGCTGACCGACGGGGTGGATTTGCGCGGCGGAAAGCTGCGGCCGTGGTACGAGCGCGAGGCGTGAAAAAATCCGCAAAAAAGCCATAAAAAGTTTGAACCTTTTTGGCGTGGAATCGTCTGTTAATGCAGCCGATGACACCCCGCGAAACCGAACTGGCCGAGCAGCTGGCGCAATGCCTGCAGGCCCTGTCGGCGGTGCAGCAGGAGAACCGGCTGCTGCGGCAGAAAATTGATTTGCTGGTCAAGCGGGTCTTCGGTTCGAGCAGTGAACAACTCGACCGGAACTGGGACATCCGTCCGATCCATCCTAAGCGTCCGATCATCCCCACCATCACCCAATCACGAACCCATGTAACCCCCTCTCCGTCATTTGAATAAATGGGGGAGAGGGCCGGGGAGAGGTGGAGCTTAAAATTGAAAAACATTCGGCCCTTGGCCTGCAATGCCGCTCCGAACCCGACCATTCGTCTGACCCGTTCAATACGTCCAATCATTCCCACCGGAACCCTGCTTACTTCCCTCTGCCCTCTGCTCTCTCCGCCCTCATTCCCAACGTCAGTTGGTTCCGGCAAATTGTCCGGCGGCCATTTAAATATCATGCTTGAGTCCTCCCACGGTAACTTCGGTCTTGATGGATTTGGCGATGAAGCATTGCTCGTGCGCCAGGTGATGTAGCCGAGCTTCATCTGCCGGCAGGGGAAGCTTGTCACCGCCATATGCTATCATCCACTCATCTCTTTTGCGTTCTACGCTCCCAGATAAACCCCGCTGTGATGCCCAGCACCGGAATCACCAGCACCAGCGGCAACACCATAGAATTCACACAAAAGTGGTAAAAGACCACCGCCGCCATTCCGGCGCCCACCACCGACACCCAGAAGCGCCACCACCGGCACCAATCGACCAGCTCGGTGACCACAAAAATCACCGCATCGACCATCAACTGTAAAATGAGTTCCACCATACCCGCAACGTCACCCAACCGCCATGGTCCCATTGTTGTGAATAATTTATCTTTACGCCCGCAACCCCAGTTTGTCCAGCCTTATGCCATCCCCCCTTCGGCCCCCTGCGCGTCCTTCGCGTCCTCCCTGTCCGCCGAAGCTTTAGCGAGGGTGGATCTATAAAAACCAGTCCCCATCCGGTCCACTCCGCGCCCTCCTGACCGAAAATCCACTCTTCTTTCTCCTCTCTTCCCTCTTCGCGCCCAGCGCTTTTTAATTCGTATTCATTTTAAAAAACACCGTTCGCTGCCCCCTGAAACGCTATACGAAAAACGCATAAATAGTTTTAATAAAACAACTTATGAAAAAATAATCCAATGAAAACACTTAAGTAGTAGATAATCTTTAACTTGCGCCAAATAAATATATTTATTATATAATAATACACACTCACCGGAGGCCCGTCGTACGGGATTTCCGGCTATTCCGGCATAAAAAAATTGCCGGCCGGTTTTCCTTTCCTAAACCTCCCCCCTCAGGCAGCCTCCCCCCGATGACTGTGGCCCCTCCACCACCCAATCCGTTGCTCATCGCGCCCTTCGTCCTGTTGCTGGCAGCGATGGCCCTCGGCCCGGTCCTGACCCCCGCCTGGTGGGGCCGCCATTACGGCAAAGTCACCCTCAGCCTCGGCGCCATCACCGGCAGCTATTACCTGTTCGTCCTCCACGCCTACACCCCGGCCGCCCACATGGCCCATGAATACGTCGGCTTCATCACCCTGATTGGCGGCCTCTTTGTGGTGGCCGGCGGCATCCACCTCCAGGTCGGCGGCCGCACCGGTCCGCTGGCCAACACCGCGTTCCTGCTGGCCGGGGCGATCCTGGCCAACCTCCTCGGCACCACCGGCGCCGCCATGCTCCTCATCCGCCCCTGGCTCCGCCTGAACGAAGGCCGCGTGCGCGCCCACCACCTGATCTTCTTCATCTTCATTGTGGCCAATGTCGGCGGCTGCCTGACCCCCATCGGCGATCCGCCGCTGTTCCTGGGCTATCTCCAAGGCGTCCCCTTCTGGTGGGTCGCCCAATACTGCTGGCCCATGTGGGCCGTGGCCGTGGGCCTGTTGCTGGCCATCTTCTATGGCGTTGATAAATGGCATCACCTGCGCCACCCGGCCCCGCTGTCATCGACACTCCCGAAGCAACCTTGGCACATGGCCGGCGGTTCCAATCTGTTGTTCCTCGCCATCATGTTGGGAGCGGTCTTTGTGGAACATCCCCCCATCCTCCGCGAAGGCCTTATGATCTCAGCCGCAGCCGGCTCCTATCTCACCACCCGGAAAACCGTCCATACAGCCAACGGTTTCAACTTCCATCCCCTGGCAGAAGTGGCCCTGTTGTTCGCCGGCATTTTTGCCACCATGCTCCCGGCCTTGGACTGGCTCACGGCGCAAGCACCGGAGCTGCTGGGAAACAACCCCGCGCCCGGGCTGTACTACTGGGGCACCGGCGCTCTCTCCAGCCTCCTCGACAACGCTCCGGCCTACCTGGCATTTTTAAGCACTCTCAAGGGACTGACCCCCGGCTCGGACACTGCCGCCCTGCTGCACCATCACGCCGCCGCCCTGACGGCGATCAGCGTGGGGTCCGTGTTTTTTGGTGCCGCCACCTATCTGGGCAACGGCCCCAACTTCATGGTCAAGGCCATCGCCGATGAGCAAAAAACTCCCATGCCCTCCTTCACCGGCATGGTCATCAAGTATACCCTGCCGGTCCTGCTGCCGGTTTTGGCTCTGGTCTGGTGGTGCTTCTTCCGGCTCTAGTTGCTCAAAAAAGTCATATAAACGTAACATTTCCTTTGCGCGACCCGCGAGTTTGGTGGAAATTATCCCTGCCTGAAAATTAACTAGTGCGCACTCTTTACAACATAATATTTCTCATCGGCTTTATTCTGGCCTCGCCCTATTATTTTCTGCGGCTGCGGCAGCGCGGCAACTGGCGGAACGGCTTCCTGCAACGTTTCGCCAAATACCCGCCCCAGCTTAAGCAAGTCCTCACGAACAGCCATGTGGTCTGGTTCCACGCGGTTAGTGTCGGCGAGGTGGGGCTTTGCACCCAGTTGATTTACGCGCTGGAACCGCTGCTGCCTAACGTAAAAATGCTCGTCTCCACCACCACGACCACCGGCATGGCGGAATTACGCCGCCGCCTCCCCACCCACATCAGCAAAATCTATTACCCCATCGATCGCCGTAAATACGTGAACCGCGCGCTCGCCAGCATCAACCCGAAGGCGATCATCCTGGTGGAGGCCGAGATTTGGCCCAACTTCATCTGGCGGGTCAAACGGCTGGGCATCCCGCTCTTTCTGGTCAACGCCCGTATCTCAGACCGGTCATATCCCCGCTACCTGAAGTACGGTTTTATCTTTCGCGAATTATTCGGCGCCTTTACCGGTGTGGGCTGCCAGAATGAGGAGGACGCCCAGCAATTACGGGCCGTGGGCTGCCGGCCCGGGGCCATCCAAGTGCTGGGCAACCTGAAGTTTGATGCCGCCAAACTCAACGAACGCCGCGAGTTGAACGTGCCGGCCTTGTTCCGCCAGCTCGGCGTGGCCCCGGACGCCCTCGTTCTCGTCGCCGGGAGCACCCATTCCGGTGAAGAAGCGATTTTGGAGAACATCACCCGCCGACTGCGGACCCGCTTCTCGAATCTGTTTCTCGTTCTGGTCCCCCGTCATGCGGAACGCTGCCGTGAGGTGGGCCGGCAGTTGCGGTCGCAAGGGGTCAAGTTTGTTTACCGCAACGAGATCACCCCGGATACCCAATACCAGCCCGGGGAATTGAATTGTCTGCTGGTGAACACCACCGGTGAGCTGAAATTTTTCTACGAACAAGCCACCGTCGTATTTGTCGGCAAAAGTCTGACCGCCTTGGGCGGGCAAAACCCCATCGAACCGGGTCTGCTGGGCAAGGCCATGGTGTTTGGCCCCAACATGCAGAATTTCACCGACATCACCCGGAGCTTTCTCAAACAGAACGGCGCTTTCCAAGTGCCCGACCCCGAGACGCTGGAGCAGGCCATTGCCAAACTGCTGGCGGACAAGGAACTTCGTGCCGAAACCGGCCGCAATGCCCTCCGCGTGGTGCGGGAAAATCAGGGCGGCATCGACCGCACCGTCCAAATGATCTTGCAGGAACTGAAACCACGGGGGATTTACATCGCGCCACAAAAAAATATTCGTGACATCGCCGCTTGACGTATTCGTGCGGTCCCAACATATTGGCCCGAACGAAAAGGATTTTGACCCATAATTAATTTAATTATGCCCAAAGCCAAGGCCCGCAAATCGCGCTCTGTTTCGCCCGCATCCAAAGGGGCTAAGCCGGCGATTGCGCCCGTGGCCGCGCCCACACCGGCCGAGGTGACCGAGAAAATCAAGGAACTGGTCCGGGTGGCCCAGGATCAGGGACATCTTACCTACGGCGATATTCACGAAGTGTTCCCGGAGGATTCCGTCACCCCCCAATTGCTGGATGAAGTCTATTCCCAATTGCAGTCCTTGGAGATTGAGATTGTCGATCCGGCCGAAACAGACCGGGTAAAAGCGTCGGCCGACGAAGAAGTGGCTGGCAATCATCATGAGGTGTTGGACGATCCCGTCCGGATGTATCTTAAGCAGATGAGCCTGGTGGCCCTGCTCACCCGGGAACAGGAGGTGGCCATTTCCAAGCGCATTGAGGAGGCGGAGGCGGAGGTGCGGCGGATTGTTTGCTCCCTCGGTTTCACCGCCAAGGAACACATCGCCGTCGCGGAAAAACTCCTGGCCGAACCGCCCCGTGAACGTTTTGAACGGGTGGTTTTGGAAAAGAAAGTGAACAGCCGCGACACCCACCTGCGGGCCTTGCGCCGGCTCGTCACCCGGGTTCGGGACCTAGACCGGCAGGTGGACACCCTCTACCTCAAATGGCGTGACACCAAGACCCATCGTGACGAGACCCGCGCCGAATTCAAGCAGTTGGACGAAAAACTCCAGGCCACGTTCGCTGATTTTTATTTCAAACATAACGTGATCGAGGAGATTGCGCTGGTCGCCGAAAACATCCACGACAAGCTGCAATACACCCTCCGAGCGCTGGCTGACGCCGAGCGTCAGCGTGAATCCGGCCCGCAAAAACATCTGGTGGCGGCCGAACGCCAAAAAATCCAGGCCTTCGAGGAGTTTGTCCGCCTTCCTCAGGACGAATTTCTCGCGACCTTCAAACAGCTCATCACCGTCTCCAACCAGGCCGTTCAGGCCAAAACCGAGATGGTCGAGGCCAACCTGCGCCTCGTCATTTCCATCGCCAAACGCTACACCAACCGCGGCCTTTCGTTTCTGGATTTGATCCAGGAGGGCAACATGGGCTTGATGAAGGCGGTCGAGAAATTTGAATATCGCCGCGGCTATAAATTCTCCACCTATGCCACCTGGTGGATCCGCCAGGCCATCACCCGTAGCATCGCCGATCAGGCCCGCACCATCCGCATCCCGGTGCACATGATCGACATCATCAACAAGATGCTCCGGATGCAGAAACGCCTGCAGCAGGATTTCGGCCGCGAACCCACCCCTGAGGAACTCGCCGACGAACTCCGCCTGTCGGTCCCCCGCGTCTCCAACCTCCTGAAGATGGCCCAGCAACCCATTTCCCTTCAAGCCCCCGTGGGCGATGGCGATGAAGCCAGCTTCGGCGATTTCATTGAGGACAAGGCCGCTGACAATCCCTTGGACATTACCAGCTTCAGCCTCCTCAAGGACAAGCTCGGCTCCGTGCTCTGCAGCCTCAGTGAGCGGGAACGCAAGGTCCTGGAACTCCGCTTCGGATTGCGCGACGGCAACGTCCGCACCCTTGAGGAAGTGGGGCACCAATTTCAGGTCACCCGCGAGCGTATCCGCCAGATCGAGGCCAAGGCCCTGCGCAAAATGCGTCATCCCACCCGCCTCCGCCAGTTGAACGGCTTTTTGGAGATCGCCGAACTGGCCATCCGCAGCCGGCCTTCCGAATAAGCCCGTCCTGGCCTCAAAATATTCACCTGCCGGCAACACGCCGCTTTACAGAAACGCACGTCGCGTCTAAAGTCAGGTCATGGCTGGTGAACACGACGCAACTGAATTTGTAGACACCGATTTTCTGGCGCATAAAACGCCGCTGGCTCGGCCGGCGGCTGCGTCGGCGCCTGTGCCTGCTGCCGCTGACCCCGGCCGGGCGCCCAACCGTGAAGAAGTGGATCGCAAGGTGGTCGAGGCCCAGCAAAAACTCGCCGAACTCAAGCGCACCCAGGATGAATTGGAACGCGAACGCGCCGCGCTGGAAGAACTGCGCCGGCGCCAAAATGAATTTCAGACCGGCCGCCAGGAAATCATTCAAAACCTGACCCGTGGCCTGGGCTTGCTGGAGGAGGCCGAGTTCACCGCCCGTCGTGATGCCGAGCAAATGGCCAAGACCATCGCTGATTTTCGCACCGCCCTTGCCCGGGTGCAATCCGTTCGCGACGAAGCCTGGACCCGCGAAAATTTTCCCGTGGAACTCACCCGCGGCCTGACGGCCATCGAAAATGCCCGCATGGAATGGAACTCTGCCCGGCTGAAGCTGCCCGCCCTGTCCGGCAAGGCCCTGAACCGCACGGCGGATCCCGCCGTTCCGCCCCCGGCCGCCGTCAATCTGGCCAATCTGCCCTTGCCGCAGTTGTGCAAAATCGGTCTGGCCTTCACCCTGCCGCTCGTGGCCGCCGTGCTGGTCGCCTTGGGGGCGTTCCTCCTGGTGCTCGTGCATCGTTAACCTACCTGCTGAATTAATTTCTCATGGCCTGGCTGAAGAAAAAAAACGACCCCATTTCAGACAAGGCCCGGGCGCTGAATGAGCAGATTGCCGCGCTTGAATCCCAGATTAAAAAATTGGACACCAAACTGCAGCAGAACTCCGGTCTCAAGATCCGGTCCACCACGCTGCCGTCCGGCGCCGCTGCCGCGCGACCGGCTGAACCCCTGCCGCCGCCCAGACCAGTCAGCCAGGAACCGATGTTTGAGGAGATCAATCAACAGCCCATTCAATCGCCGGAACCGCCGCCCGCGCCGGAATTGTTCAATGATTTCGGCGTGCGAAAATACGATCTGCCGGCCCTGTGGAATCGCTGGCGCAATTATCTGCGCGGTCCAGATACCGCCAATCCCCGCCTGGTCAGTTACTTGGCGGCCGGCGGCTTTCAAGGCCTGCGCCCCATGCGCTACGAAAAGCGGGTCGCCCGCAACCGGTTTCTTGGCCTTGTCACCGTCCTGTTTATCATCCTCTTCCTGATGCTCTGCCATTATTACCGCAACCATGATTGAACACCATGCCTGCGACTTCTCCGGACCCCACATTTGAATTGCCCATTGCTACCAGCCAGGGGGAGTTTGTCGCGCACTATTCCGACCGCGGCCTGACCGCCCTCAATTTTCCCCGGAGCACCACCGCACTGCGTCGTCACCCGGCCATCCCCAAAGATTTGATTCAATCAATATCCCATTGGCACCGGCTCACCACCCGCGCGCTGAAACAGGCCCTCGCCGGCCGGGAATCCGCTGAATGGCCGCCGCTCGATGTGGTGACCGGCACCGATTTCCAAGGCCGCGTCTGGCACGCCCTGCAAAAAATTCCCCGGGGCGCAACCTCCAGTTACGGTGCCATTGCGCGCCAAATCGGCCGCCCCAAGGCGGTCCGCGCGGTGGGCGGGGCCTGCGGTGCCAACCCGCTGCCGGTGGTGATTCCCTGTCACCGTGTGCTGGCCGCCAACGGCCGGCTGGGCGGCTTCTCCGGCGGTTTGGACTGGAAACGCCGTCTGCTGGCAGCGGAAGGTGTGACGCTGATATAGCATCCAGGTCCTTTTCTTCAGCCTATTTTTTCCTTGCCTGATTAAGCTTTGCGTGGCAAAGTAATCGCATGGAACCAACCCAGGCCGCCGAACATCTGCAAACCATCCGGACGTTGATGGAACGCTCCGCCATCTATCGCCGCGCCTTGGCCCCCATCATGATCTACTGCGGGGTGGTGGGCATTCTGGGCGGCCCGGTGGGTGGCCTGTTGCCCATTGATTCCGCTAGGGGCTTTGTGCTGCTCTGGGCGGTCGTGGCCGGCGTGGCCTTGGGCGGAACATTCCTGCTGGTCCGCCGACAGGCCTTGAAGGCTGCCGAACCGTTTTGGTCGCCTCCGACCCGGCGGGTGACTCAGGCGTTGTTTCCCGCCTTGGTGGTGGGCGCGTTTTTCGGCCTGATTTTGGCGTTTTATTCTGCCGATTTAAATGTGTGCTCACTGCTGGCTTTGCTTTGGTGCATCCTCTTTGGCCTGGCCATTAATGCGGCCGGCTTCTTCATGCCCCGGGGGCTGAAACTGTTTGGGTGGTGGTTCATCCTGATAGGGTTTCTATTGGTCCCGAACCTTGGCGCCGGAAAATTTATCATAAACTCACCGCACTGGCTCATGGCCGGCGTCTTCGGCGGCTCCCATCTCGCCTACGGAGTTTATCTCTATTTCACCGAACCGCGCAGGAATGCATCGTGAACCCGGAACCGTTTCTCCAGCTCGATCGTGTCATTCACGAGAAGGGCCGGCTGGCCATCATGTCCATGCTGGCCGCCACGCCGGCGTTGTCCTTCACCGAACTGCGCGACGCCCTCGCCATGACGGACGGCAACCTGACCACGCACATCCGCATTCTGCAGAAGGAAGGGTTTGTGGTAGTGAGCAAATCTTTCGCCAACAAACGGCCGCTCACCACCTGCACCCTGTCCGCCGCCGGCAAAAAAGCCTTCGCCGGCTACATCGACCTGCTCGAGCAGATCGTCCGGCAAAACAAAACCAAGTAATTCTTTGAACATCTTTATCCCGGCGTGGTCTTTTACTTTTTATCGCAAAGCTTAACTTATGAAAATTCTCAAGGCCGAACATCTGGGCATGTGCTTTGGCGTCCGCGACGCCATCGCCCTGGCCCTCAATACCGCCCGCCATGGGCCGCTGACCATTCTTGGCGACCTCGTTCATAACGAAACCGTTCTCGTCGGATTGCGCGAACGCAACATCCAGATGGCCCGCCACCCGGATGAAATCGCCACCCAAACCGTCATGATTACCGCACACGGCGCTTCCGACCATGCCCTCCAGCTGGCGCAGGGCCATGGCCGCAAGGTGGTGCAAGCCACCTGTCCGCTCGTGCATTTCGCGCACCGGGCGCTCGCCCAGCTTGTGCAACAAGGTTTTCACCCGGTCATCATCGGCCAGCATCAACATGTGGAGGTGCGCGGCCTGACCGAGGATCTGACGGAGTTCGATGTCGTGCTCAGCGCTGAGGACGTCGCCCGGCTGGCGCCTCGGGCGCGTTTTGGCATCGTGGCGCAGACCACCCAGCCGGTGGACAAGGTTGCCAAACTGGTCGGCCTAATCCGCCAACGTTTCCCCACTGCCGAAGTGCATTACCGGGACACCGTCTGCCAGCCGACCAAGCAACGCCAGCAGGCGGCCATTGACCTCGCGCAGCAGGTAGACGTGGTTGTCGTCATCGGCGGGGCGCACAGCAACAACACCCGGGAGCTCGTCAACACCTGCTCGCGTTTTTGCCCGCGCGTCCATCACATCCAAACCGTCGCCGACCTGCGCCCGGAATGGTTTTACCCCGACGACACCGTCGGCCTCACCGCCGGCACCTCCACACCGGACGAATTGATTCACCAGCTTGAGAACTGGCTGCAAACCCGGTTAAATATTGTCGTTCAACATCCGGAACCCATTTTAGCATGAGCCAGATTTTGTTTCTCATTGCGCTTTTCGGTTCACCGGCCCTCGTGCTGGCCCTGCCGGTGGCCATAAGGGAAAAATCCGGCCGCCGTTTTTTCATCGCCTGGCTGCTCGCCCTGGCGGGGGTCGTGCTGCCGCTCTCCATTTTCTGCTTCAGCGTTTTCATGGCGCCAGATGCGAAGGAAAGCTGCCAACACGGCTGGCTGGACTGCTTTATCGAGTATAAGGCGATCTTGACGCCTCTGGCGCTATGGGCCACCGCCGCCCTGTATGCGCTGGAAGTTCTGCGCGTGAAAAATCGCACCGCCCGTTGGCTGGTCCTGGGCATTTTTCTGGGTGCCACCATCGCCGTGGTCTGCTTCATATTTGGATTGATCTGTTTCGCCTTTGCCGCCGATGGCGTCGCATTATTTCTGATTGTGCCGTTATATGTGGCGGTCTGGTATTCCGTCCGGGCCTGGCAATTGATCAAGGCATCGCCTTATGGCGTTTGGAATTATTTCTGGGTGCTGGCAGGTTCCCTGCCCTTTTGGATTGCCAGCCTGTGGTGGTCCTACCGTTCCTACCAGTCATTACCTGACACGGTGGACAATTGCTTCGTCGTCACTGCGGCCGGCCGTGGCCACGAACAAGTTGTCGGGCCGTTCCAAGAAATCACCCGCCACGGCCGTCCCCGGCGGGTGAACCAACAACTCCTCACCTTCTGGCAGTTCGAGACCTGGTGGCAGGCCCGGGCCCCGCGCAGTCATGCCCGGTTCCGTCACGTTTACAACTGCGTCGGCCCGATGGTCGCCCGGCAAATCACGTCCCCCTGGCTGGCGGACGCCGCCTGCGCCAGCCTTAAACCCCTCGAATGGACTGCCCGCCTGCTCTTGAAAATCACGAAGAATCCTGAATGCTAAATGGCTATCTGGCTGCGTCCATCGCCTGACGGAACCCTCTGCCCATACCGCAAAAAAAGTTATTACCATGGACAGCCAATGTCCAACCTCTTGGTTTAAGCTCTTCGCGAATCATGGGTTAACCCATGAAGCGCCGCCCGAGTCTGCGGAGGGCGGAACGGCTCTTTGACATAGTTGGATGGCTGGCGGATGGGAGTGGGTACAATGTCGTCCCCACTTCCCGGCCATTGGGTGTATCAGACCGGCCACGGCGACTAACAAAAACTAACAAATTCTAACATCGCGCGATTCTTCCAAAAAAGCCTGCGTTTTAACGTTAACTAACAAAACCTAACAAAATCTAACAACCAAAAAAAACACGGGCATCACCAGTCCGGCTGAGTCCAGCCGCAGATTGGTATTACGCTGTCTGCCCGTCCCCAACCTTGGAGCCATGGAAAAAACAGCTAAATAACAATTAAGAAACAGTTAAATAACATCCAAAAATTCAAAAAAGCCCCGAAAATAACAACAATAACACTCGAAAAAAAACGCGTGGAATTTGGCCGGGCAGGTCGCATAACTGTTGGCTTTGCTCCTCAGGTTGATAAACTATTTCACTCATGACCGTACCTGCAGCATTTTTCAAGGGCTGGGCCAAACCCGGCCCGGTGCCTCCCGGCGCGCTTTCCGGCCTGCCCGCCGTTGAGCCCGGGGAAACTCTGGACGCCACCAGCGGCCATTTCCGCCTGTTCCAGCTCGCCGATGGCCATCGTTTTTCCACCGATGACGTGCTGACCGCCTGGTATGGCACCAGTTGGTGCCCCACCGCCCGCCGGGTGCTGGAACTCGGCAGCGGTCTCGGCACCGTCGGCATGATCGCCGCCTGGCGCCTGCCCGGTGCAAATTTCGTCACCGTTGAGGCCCAGCCGGACAGCGTCCGTCTCGCCCGCAAATCTACCGCTTGGAATGGGCTGACGGACCGGTTCGATATCCGCACCGGCGATTTTCGGGATGCGCAGTTGCTCGGCCCTGACGAAACCTTTGATCTGGTGCTGGGCAGTCCGCCCTATTTTCCGCCAGGCAGCGGCGTGGAGAGCGAACATCCCCAGAAACTCGCCTGCCGGTTTGAAATGCGCGGCACGGTGGCGGACTATTGCCGGACAGCGGTGCAACACCTGACCTCGGGCGGCGTGTTCGCCTGCGTGTTTCCCGTGACTCCCGCCGAACAGGAAGCCCGTGTGCAGGCCGGTGCCCGGGCGGCCGGACTGACCATTGTGCGCTGGCGACCGGTCGTGCTGCGCGAAGGCGACCGCCCGCTGTTGGGACTCTTCCTGATGCAGCGGTCCGCCGATCTGCCGGAAACCATGCGCGAAAAAACCTGGGCCGAAACACCGCTGATCATCCGCACCCTCACCGGGGCGGTGCATCCGGAATACGCCGCCGTAAAACTGTCGTTTGGTTTCCCGCCGTGACCAAACAAATCCGGCCGGAACGTCCCCATGCCCTCATCACACATGAATAAATCACCTTGCAATTAGCCGGCTTTTTTCCAATATCTAATCATTGATTTACCATCAACACCCATTTATTCATCAGTCAAACAACATCATCCTAACCCATGAGCCTTAACCTAAAGCAGTTTGAAGTCTGGTTTGCCACCGGCAGCCAGCATTTGTACGGTCCGGAAACCCTCAAGACCGTGGCCCTGCATTCCCAGGAAATCGCCAAAGGCTTGGGCGCTTCCCCGGCCATCCCCGTCAAGGTCGTCTTCAAGCCGGTGATTGTCACCCCGGACGCCGTCACCGCCCTGTGCCAGGCCGCCAACAACGCGCCTCGTTGCATCGGCCTCATCACCTGGTGTCATACCTTCTCGCCCTCCAAGATGTGGATCAATGGCCTCAAGCAGCTCCGCAAGCCCGTCGCTCATCTGCACACGCAATACAATCGCGACATCCCCTGGGCCACGATCGACATGGATTTCATGAACCTCAATCAGGCCGCCCACGGCGACCGCGAGCACGGGTTCATCTGGAGCCGGTTGCGCCTGAACCGCAAGGTGGTCGTCGGCTTCTGGCAGGAACCTGCCGTCCAGTCCAAACTCGGCGTCTGGGCCCGCGCCGCCGCCGCCTGGGCGGATTGGCAGACCGCGAAATTCGTCCGCTTCGGCGACAACATGCGCGAAGTGGCTGTAACCGAGGGCGACAAGGTCTCCGCCCAGATCAAATTTGGCTTTGCCGTGAACGGCCATGGCGTGGGCGATCTCGTCAAGGTCATCAACGCCGTCACGAACAAGGAAATCGACGCGCTGGTGAAGGAATACGAGGCCGTTTATGAGGTGGCCCGTGACCTGAAAAAAGGCGGCCAACGCCACTCCTCCATCCGCGAGGCCGCGCGCATTGAACTCGGTCTAAAAGTCTTTCTCACTGCCGGCGGATTCCAAGGGTTCACCACCACGTTTGAAGATTTGCATGGCCTCGCGCAACTGCCCGGCCTGGCTCCCCAACGGTTGATGGCCCAAGGTTATGGCTTCGCCGGCGAAGGCGATTGGAAAACTGCCGCCCTCGTCCGCGCCATGAAGGTCATGGCCTCCGGCCTCAAGGGCGGGACCTCGTTCATGGAAGATTATACGTATCACTTGCATCCCGGCGGCAAGGTCGTCCTCGGGGCGCACATGCTCGAAATTTGTCCCAGCATCGCCGATGGACGTGCCTCTCTGCAGGTGCATCCCCTCGGCATCGGCGGCAAGGCGGATCCGGCCCGGCTGGTGTTCAACACCCCCGCCGGCCCCGCCCTGAACGCGGCGCTCATGGATTTCGGCAACCGCTTCCGCCTGCTCATCAATGAAGTCGACACCGTCAAGCCCGAGCAGCCCATGCCCAAACTGTCCGTGGCCCAGGCCGTATGGCAATGCCGGCCCAATTTTGAGGACGCCTGTGCGGCCTGGATATACGCCGGCGGCGCCCATCACACGGGCTACAGCCAGGCGGTCACCACCGAGATGCTGGAAGATTTCGGTGCCATTGCCGGACTCGAGGTGCTCGTCATCGATGCCGACACCCGCATCCGCCAGTTCAAACAGGAACTGACCTGGAACGAAACCGCCTACGGTTTGAAAAGCGGCTGGGTCGCCTGAACCTTGCCTTTGCCCCGTCGCCGGACACTGCGTCCGGCGACGGGCGCAAAATCCTCCAGTGCAGCCGCTCAATTCCATTTTGAGTGTCGGTAAAAATTCGTAACAACCCCATCTTGCCCTGCGTCTGGTTCAGTGAATATCAACCGTGCTGATTTATTGTGCCCGTTACACCCGACGTCCAGCCCGTAGGACAACCGTCTCAGTTTGACTTGTTCAAACCGGCGGAGCGGCCGGTCGTTGCCCCGCTTTCGGTGCTGCGCGGCACCGCCCGCCCGGATTTATTGCGGGAGGAATGCCTCGCCGACCTGCTGGCCGCCACCGTGCGCCGACGGCCGGAGCATCCCGCACTCATCTGGGGCAGGCGTACCGTCACTTATCGCGAACTGGCGGCTGACAGCGCCATCATCGCCGGCGCATTGGCCGCCCGCGGCCTTGCCCCCGGCCGGATCGCCGGAATGTTCCTGCCCCGTGGTGCGGACCTGTTGATCGCGCAGGCGGCCATCACCCAATCCGGAGCCGCTTGGCTGCCCTTCGATGCCGACACCCCGCTGGAACGAATCAAGACCTGTCTGGATTCCGCCGGGGCCGCCGGCTTGGTCACCACCCACGACTGGTTGCCCCGCCTTACCGGCCTGTCCATACCCGTGTGGGCCGTGGAAGATTTGCGACTGGCTCCGCCCGGTGCCGCCCAACCCGTTGGCGCACGACCGGACGATCCGGCCTACGTCATCTACACCTCCGGTTCCACCGGCCTGCCCAAGGGCATCGCCATCAGCCAGCGGAACATCTGCCATTTTCTGCGCAGTGAAAACGCCGTGCTCGGCGTGCGCGAAACCGACCGCGTCTATCAGGGCTTCTCCGTGGCCTTTGACATGTCGTTCGAGGAAATCTGGATTTCCTGGCTCATGGGCGCGACGCTCTGGATCGCTCCGGCGTCGCTCACCCACGATCCGGATCTGCTGGCGCAAACCCTCAATCAGGAGGGTATCACCGTGCTGCATGCCGTGCCGACGCTGATGGGTTTGATCACCGACCCGCTGCCGCAGATCCGCTTGATCAATCTCGGCGGCGAGGCATGCCCCGACCTCCTTGCCCAACGCCTGCTCCGCCCAGGCCGGACCGTTTTCAACACCTACGGCCCGACCGAAACCTCCGTCACCGCCAGTCTCGCGGAAATAAAACCCGGCGTGCCGGTGAACATCGGCTGGCCGCTGCCCAATTACGGGCTGCTCGTGGTGGATGAAGCCAGGCAACCGCTCCCGCTCGGCGCGACGGGCGAACTCTGCATCTTCGGTCCCGGCCTCGCCCTGGGTTATTTAAACCGACCAGAACTGACCACCGACCGGTTTGTGCCCAATCCTTTGGCGGTGGGCCCGGGGGAGCGGCTGATGTATCGCACCGGTGATCTGGCCCGTATGGACCCGGGCGGGCCCGTGCACTGTTTGGGCCGGGTGGATAATCAGGTGAAAATTCGCGGCTTCCGGGTGGAGTTGGATGAGATCACCTCCGTTCTCACCGCCCAGCCTGGCGTGGCGGCGGCGGCCGTTGTGGTGCGCCTGCTCGGCGAAGCCGAGCAGATCGTGGCCTTTTTCATTCCCGCTGCCGACCAAAAGGTTGAACCTTCGCAATTGCGCACGGCGCTCGCCGCGCGGCTGCCGGCCTACATGGTCCCGGCGCATTTTGAACTGGTCACCCAGCTGCCCCGGCTCGCCTCCGGTAAAATCAATGCCCACCGGCTGCGCGAACAGCCGCTGCAAACCATCGTGGCCGCTCCGGCCGCCGCACCGGAGACTCCGGAGGAGGCCGCGCTGTATGCCGCCCTTAAGCAATTGTTCCCCGGCCCGGCGCTCCATCAGACCGCAGATTTTTTCAACGACCTCGGCGGCCATTCCCTGCTGGCGGCCCGGCTGGTGTCGCTGCTCCGCACCGATGCCCGCTACGCCGGCCTGAGCGTGCAGGAAGTTTACCGGGAACGCAGCCTCGGTGGCATCGCCCGCGCCATGCAACGTGTGAGTGCGCAGGTGGCCGCCGCGCCGCTCCCGCCCCGGGCCGATATTCCGGCCGCCCGGCATTTCTGGTGCGGCGTGGCCCAGACGGTGTGTGTCCCGTTTTTTGTGCTGCTGCACATGGCCGACTGGCTGGCGCCTTTTTTTGTCTACCACTACTTCACCGGCGATGATGGCGACAGCATCCCGCTGGCCGTGTTATATTCGCTGGGGACCTTTGTGCTGGCCCAAGTGGCCAACTTTGGCATCGCCATCGCCGCCAAACGGCTGCTCGCCGGACGGTTGCAGCCCGGCGAATATCCCTTGTGGGGGCTCACATATTTCCGCTGGTGGCTGGCCGGCAAACTCGGGGAATTGCCCGATGTCTATCTGCTGGCGGCCACACCCTGGATGCCGCTGTATCTCCGTGCCCTCGGCGCGCGGATTGGGCCGGACGTCATCATCGACACAGTTTCGGTGGGGGTGCCGGAATTATTGACGGTCGAGGCGGGCGCGAGCATTGGCGCCTTTGTGAATCTGGAAAACGCCCGGGTGGAAGGTGGCCTCCTTCATCTGGGGCCCATCCATATCGGACGTGAAGCGGTGGTGGATTCCTACTCCGTGCTGGAAGACCACACGGCCATGGGTGACCGGGCGCGGCTCAAGGGTCTGTCCGCCCTGGCGGCCGGCCGAAAAATCCCCGCCGGTGCGGTCTGGGAAGGTGCTCCCGCCCGTGATGCCGGCCCGGCCGGTCCGGCGCTGCCGCCACGGGAATCCATCACGCTGTTCCGGCATTGCCTGGAATCTGCGTTCTTTGCCATCACGGCGATGTCCGTGTCCGTGCTATTCTTTTTGCCCACCTTCCCGGCATTCATGATGATCGACTGGATGGATGCGCACACGCTTGACGTCTTCGACACGGAACCCGGGCCGCTGACCGCCTTCGGCCTGTTCTTTTCGCTCGGCATTCCTGCCAGTGCGTTGTTCGTCGGGCTGACCATGCTGGTCACCGCCGGTTTCTGCCGGCTGCTTCCCCGGCAAAAAGCCGGACGCTATTCTGTCCACAGCTTCGCCTACTGGCACAAGAAGCTGATGACCCTCATCCTCGACATGAGCCTGCGCGTGTTGCACGGCCTCTACGCTTCCCTCTACGCGCCCGGTTGGCTCCGGCTGCTCGGGGCCAAGGTGGGCCGCCACGCCGAAATCTCCACCGCCGAGGGCATGGTCCCCGAACTCCTGCAACTCGGCGACGACAGCTTCATCGCTGACGGTGCGATGCTCGGTGACGAAGAGCTCAGTGGCGGCTGGATGATCCTGCTGCCCACCGTCATCGGCAACCGCTCCTTCATCGGCAACGGCGCCTACGTGGCTGATGGCGCGGTGGTGCCGGATGATGTGCTCATCGGCGTGCAAACAAAAACGCCCGGGAATGACCAGCTTCAGCGCGGCCAGACCTGGATCGGTTCGCCTGCCATCCGGCTGCCGGCGCGCGAGTGCTTGCAGGGCTTCCCGGAATCGCTCACGTTCCGGCCGTCGACGGCGCGGCGGTTTTGGCGCGGCGTGTTCGAGGGGCTGCGCATCGTCCTGCCGCTGGCCCTGATCATCGCCACGGGTTATCTGATCGTGGTGGAGGTGATGCCGCTGGCCGAGGACAACGGCTGGGGCTGGCAGGTGGCGCTGGCCTTGTCCGTGGCCGGCTGTCTGTTCGGCCTGGCCTCCTTTCTATTGGTGGTGGTGCTCAAATGGCTGCTGCTGGGACGCTACCGGCCGCATGCCGCGCCCATGTGGACGCCGTTTGTGTGGACCAGTGAGGCCGTCACGAACTTGTATGAGTCGCTGGCGGTGCCCAATCTGCTGGACCTCGTGCGCGGCACGCCGCTGCTGCCGTGGGCACTGCGCTTGCTGGGGGCGCGCATCGGCCGGCGGGTCTGGATGAACACCACCGACCTCACTGAGTTCGATTGCGTCAGCATCGGCGATGAGGCGGAGCTGAACGCGTGGTCGGGTCCGCAGACACATCTGTTTGAGGACCGGGTCATGAAGATCGGGCGGGTGGTCATCGGCGCGCGGGTAACGGTCGGCACACGCACGACCATCCTCTATGACACGCAGGTGGGCGAGGGCGCGCGGCTCGGGCCGTTGACCCTCGTGGCCAAGGGCGAGCGCCTGCCCAATGACACCGGCTGGGAAGGTTCGCCGGCCGCACCAGTGCGGACGCGATGAGCGCCCCTGAGCCATGGTATGTGCCCTGGCCGCAGATGCCGGCGCTGCCCGCGCTGGGCGCGGTGGTGTTGGTGCGGGTGGCGGGCAACTTGCCGCGCCCGGCGGCGCGACAAGGGGCGCGGGTGGTGCTTCGCCATATCCTCGCGGCGTGGAGCGGGCCGGCGGTGGGTTCGCAGGTGTTGAACGAGACGGCGCGCGGGCCGGTTTGGAGCGGGGAACTGGCAGGGCATTCGCTGGATATCAGTCTCGCGTATACGGAGAGCGCGGCGTGGATCGGGCTGCGGCGCGGCGGCGCGATTGGGGTGGATGCGATGACCGTCGCGGCGATACCGGAGGCGGTGGCGGTGGCGAAGATTTACCTCGGGCCGGAGGCGTGGACGATGATCCAGGGGGCGGCGGATCCGGTGCGGGCGTTTGCGGAGGCGTGGACGGCTTTGGAGGCGCGGCTCAAGTGCCGGAAGCTGGCGCTGACGGAATGGCCGGCGAATCAGGACCCGGCCGGGGGCTCGGGGCTCGTGGTACGGCATTATACGGATCAGGACCAAAATCAGGCGGTTTGTGTGGTTACGGAGGGGGGTACGGAAAAAATCGTATCGAAATAGCCGGAGATAGCGGAGGACGGGCCTCCGGTGAGTGTGGATAATTATATAATAAACCTGTATTTTTGACGTAAGCTAAAGGGTGACAATGGGTTAAGTGATTTGGTGTATGGTTTTATTCGTAAGTGTCTTTATTTTAAATGTTTGTGGATTTTTTGCATATTGTTTTGAGGGTAAAATGCGGGTGGGTTTTGGAAAGGTAATATACGAATGCGCCAGGTGCCGGAGAGAGGAGAAAGGAGGAGCGGCGTTTAAAAAGCCGAAATTGGGCTTGCTTCGAAAAAACGGACAGTAAAATCGAGTCATTTGGTTAATTGTTTTTGGCTTCGAAGTCAACTGGGGACAGGAAATTAAGGGCGCTATGAAGGCGCTT
>Ga0302320_10002285_pt1 | contig 45465 bp, 46 predicted proteins | sample Bog_T0_3_FD_202130 | JGI IMG/M metagenome (GOLD analysis project Ga0302320, IMG submission 202130) | Peat permafrost microbial communities from Stordalen Mire near Abisko, Sweden - Bog_T0_3 | ecosystem: Environmental > Terrestrial > Soil > Wetlands > Peat | place: Sweden: Abisko, Stordalen Mire...
TGGAAGATGCACGCCAGACAATTGCTCAATTGATCTCGCTGGCCGAGGCCAATGACTTCCCGAGCCTGCAACGAAAGGCGCATTACCTGAAGGGCAGCAGTTTAGTTGTAGGCGCAGTGGAGGTCGGCAAAATCTGCTCGAAGATTGAGAAGCAGGCGGCGGCTCAAGAGTCGGTTCTGTTGTTTCTTGAGGAATTGTGCTATTGTCTCGCGTTCACGTCTATCGGGCTTCGGCGCACTCCTGCGCTAAGGGAGTAAATGATGATATCGAATCAGTCAATTCGAATTGTTATTGCTGACGACCATCCAGTTGTCCGGTTGGGAGTTCGAATGATGCTCGAAGCGAACGACAACTTCAGAGTGGTTGGCGAGGCCTGCGATGGCATCGAAGTGCTCCAGAATGTCGAGCGGTTCCATCCCGATATTCTTCTTCTGGATTTGTCGATGCCAAACATGTCAGGAATGGAAGCGCTTGGCCAGTTGAAGTCACGCCATTGCAATACCAAGACCGTGGTTCTGGCCAGCAACGTCGACAAGACTCAGGTGCTCGAGGCTATGCGAATGGGTGCAAGGGGAATCGTCAACAAGGGCGGCTCGAAGTCGGAACTGCACGAATGTATTGAAGCGGTTCTCGAGGGAAATTACTGGGCATTCGGAACGCCCGTTTACGATCTCGTGAATCTTCTTCAGGAACTTATGCGTGAGACTGAGCAACCGCCAATGCGGCTTTTCGGGCTCACTCAACGCGGACTTCAGATTACCTCGCTGATTGCGGAAGGATGTACCAACAAAGACATCGCTGCGGAGTTCAAGATCAGCTCGGAAACGGTGAAACATCACTTGAAGCAGATCTTCGATAAGACAGGCGTGTCCAATCGACTTGAGTTGGCGATTTTCGCGATTAACCATGGTCTAGTACGGGCGGCTTGAGCCATATCCTGGATGACCAGGCTGTGGCGGTGCAGTATGTCGCGTCCGCCTCAGATACAAACACGATTACTAGCATCGCCACCTATCGACCGATGGTGTGCGGTGAGAAGAGGGTTCGATGATCTCATTCCGTATAACGGCGCCATTCAAGACGATTACTGCGCTATTTGTAGTTCTGCTTTGGAGCGGCGCAGCCAGAGCGCAAGGGTTGAGGGTCTTGCCTGTCAACATTCAGATGGCGCCAGGACAGAAAGCCACCACCATGACCGTGGTCAATGAGGGAAGCGCAACCACCGCTATCCAGATACGTGCCTATGCCTGGAACCAGTCGCACGGGAACGACCAGCTCGATGCTTCCGATGAAGTAGTTGCGAGTCCGCCGCTGGTCTCGATCGCTCCAGGTGCCAAGCAACTCATACGCCTCGTGCTGCGCCACTCGCCGCAGGGGCGCGAAGCTACCTACCGTATTCTGCTCGATCAGATCCCTGCGGCGGGAGAGCCCGGGGTCGTACAAATAGTGTTGCGCATGTCCATCCCGATCTTTGCTCAGTCTGAGGTCCGTGGGCTTCCGCATGTGCTGTTTCACATCGAAAGCGATGCTGGCCAGAGCTACCTTGTGGGAGTCAATGACGGCCTGCGCCATGAAGTGATCCGCGATATCATGCTGTTGGCGAGTGACGGCCGCAAACTTAGGACGGAATCCAGCGCCTCTCCGTACATTCTCGCCGGCGCCACCCGGCGTTGGCCAATTGCTTTACAAGGGTCCCCGCCACTCAAGAGCAAGACTCTGCAATTGACGGCTCACGCCGATACTAGCCCCATTGAACAGCAGGTTCCGGTTGTCGGGATTCCATAACTTTGAACGCATGGCGTCCGGATGTCTCCGCTATGTGGGGATTCTAGTTCTCGTGCTGACAACGATGCCGCGCCGGGCCACGGCTGCTGACCAGACGCTGCTCCTGGAGGTACAGGTGAACGGGCATTCCATCGGGAAGGTGGGCGAGTTCACCCTGCGTGACCGCAGGATGATGGCTCAGCCAGACGAATTGCGCGATCTCGGCTTCAAGGTTCCTGACTCTCTTATCACAGGGGATCCCGCTTCCCGCTCGTCGGGAGCGCATGCTCTAATCGCGCTGTCGGATCTGCCGGGGTTGGCTTGGAGGGTCGATCAAGAGACCCAGACGATATATGTCACAACAAGCGACGACCACCTGCTTCCGGCGCAGCTGCTCCTCGATGAAAGCGGGCGCGCGGCCAGCCGTCGCTTGATCGAGAGCGGCAAAGGCATGACGATCAACTACGACATCGCAGGTACCCTCAATGGCGGCCACATCGGTGCAAGCGGGTCCGTGGACATGCGAGCGTTCTCGCCCTGGGGTGTCATCAGTTCGGGATGGTATGCCAATACCAATTCGACTTCAGTCGGGAGCGGTTCAAACCCGGCGATTCGCCTGGATTCAACATACTCCTTCGCTGACGTGAATTCGCTGCTCCGCTATAGCATGGGCGATTTCATCACGGGTGGTCTCGGCTGGACCCGGCCAATTCGGTTGGAGGGTGCTCAGATCCGTTCCGATTTCAGCATGCGCCCGGATCTTGTCACTTTCCCCCTTCCGTCTGTTACCGGGTCGGTTGCTGTCCCCTCCACGATTGACGTGCTGGCTGACGGCAACCTGGTACTGTCGCGCCAGATCGATGCTGGGCCATTTGAAGTCCCGCAACTCCCCGTGGTTTCGGGGGCGGGCACGATCTCGATGGCAGTGACCAATGCGCTGGGTCAACAAGTGAGCGTGACACAGCCCTTCTACGCCAGCGCCGCGCTGCTGGCGCCGGGTCTGCAGACCTTCTCTGCACAAGCTGGCCTGGTGCGCCGCAACTGGGGTTCGGTCAGCAACGACTACGGAAAAATTGCAGGCACCGTGATGTATCGTCGTGGTCTGACACCGAAATTTACAATCGAGGGAAGCGCTGAAGGCACCCAAGGCACGGGCATGGCCGGTGGGGGTAGCGTGGTGCAGATTGGAAATCTCGGCGTGCTGAATTTCGCCGCGGCAGCCAGTATCGGCTCGGTCCGTCCCGGTATGCAGTTTTCCGCAGGAGCCCAGCGCATTGGCAGGGTATTCAGCCTGGGCGCTTCCGCGACCATCGCAGGACGAAACTACCGGGATGTCGCATCAATGAACGGCGACGGAGTCTTACGCAAACAGCTCAGCGCCTTTACAAGCCTGTCACTCAGGAGGCTCGGTTCCGCAGGGTTAGGCTACGCTGGGATTGACCAAGATGCGGCCACCGGCCCTGCCCAGTCGCAGGCTGCGTCGGCCGAGCACACCCATGTCTTCTCGGCCAACTATTCGCTGCCGTTCCGCCGCTTCTCGATCTATGCCAACGAGTTTAGAGACTTATCCAGCGCTGGCAGCGAAGGGCTGCAGTTCGGACTGACCATCCCACTCGGCAGACGCAGTTCTGTCGGCGTCAGTGGGACCTCGGATGGATCGGTGCAGGTGCAGGCGCAAAAGTCAGCCGCAATGATCGGCGACTGGGGCTACCAGGCCTATATCTCCGCAGGCGATGGCGTGAGCGAATTCGCCCTGGGACAATACAAATCTCCTTGGGCACTCCTTTCAGCGGGCATCAACAGCACCGGTGGGCAGACGTCTTTGCGCCTCGAATCCCAGGGCGCATTGTCGCTGGTTGATGGCGGCCTGTTTCCATCCAACACGATCTACGACAGCTTCGCGATCGTGGACTCTAGTCCCATGGGGCACATACACGTTCTGCAGGAAAACCGCGACGTGGGCACAACCGACTCCTCCGGGCGACTGCTGGTGCCCGATATGCGTGCATTCGATCTCAACCAAATTGCTATCGAGCCAGACGATATTCCGCCCGACAGCACGATTGACGTTACCGCTCGAGAAGTGCGGCCCCAGGATCGCTCTGGGGTAGTGGTCAGGTTCCCCATGAGAATCAGCCATGCCGCCACGATCCGCCTCGTTGATGAGGCTGGGGTGCCGATTCCGGTTGGCAGCACCGCCAAGCTGATTAGAACCGGCATTATTGGCCCCGTCGGCTACGATGGGGAAGCCTATATTCAAGACCTCTCTCTCGACAACCAGGTTTCGGTTGACCTCCCGGACGGCCGACACTGCAATGTGGCTTTCAACTACCGGCCCGTACCCGGAGACATCCCCATAATCGGACCACTGCACTGCACGGAGCCAAGACCATGAAGCCAAGACTCGCTCTTGCCGCGTTCCTGCTGATCGCCTGCGGCGCCCAGCAGGCGGCGGCGCAGACCTACTGCACCTCATACGCATCGAGCTTGGCATTCGGCAGCTACAATCCAACGACAGCCGATTCGGTTACTGCTACGGTGACGGTGACATGCAGCAGCGGCAATGTCTTTCATATCGGGCTCAACGCCGGGACGGGAACAGGCGCGACCACGACCACCCGCATCATGCACAGCGGTACAAACCTGCTGAACTATCAATTGTTTCAGGATTCTGCGCACACCATCAACTGGGGCAATAACCCTCCTACCGATACAGTCAACGGCACCGGCGACGGCACCGCTCACAACTTCACCGTGTATGCCACTGTGCCGGCGGGGCAGTTTGTCCCCCCGGCGTCCAACTACGTCGATACCATCACCGCAACGGTAACCAACGGCTCGGCCAGCCCTCCACAACCTCAAATAGGCGAAACCGCGACGGTCCTGGCCGGCTGCTCGGCTTCGGCGACTGACCTGAACTTCGGCAACTACCTGGCCTCCTTGGTCAGCGCCACCTCCACTGTCACAGTGTCCTGCACAAACAGCACGACTTACAGTATCGGCCTCAACGCGGGGGGAGGTGTTGGCGGGAGCACGACCACACGGAAAATGACTAGCCCTGCGCTCGCGACGCTGAACTACAAGATGTTCCGGGACAGCGCGCACACTCTGAACTGGGGCAATAGCCCCGGCACCGATACTGTAGCCGGGGTTGGCAACGGAGTCGCTCAACAGAGCACCGTCTATGGCCAGATGGCGGCGGGACAATCCGGCAATCCGGCCATTTACTCCGATACGATCACTGCGACTGTGACCTATTGAGGAAGACACACGAAGCAGAAGCTGGTTGTTCGCCTGTCAGAATCGGAGACGGGCGGCGAGAATCGAAGAGGGTGTGTGTGCGTGTGTGTGGCGGGAAATACGCTAAGTATTTCCAACGGACTGGCGCACATTCCTGGAGCAGGACAATATCTCAAGACTGGAACGTGGGGAAGGACAGTCGCGGATGCTCTAGGCGGTGGCAATCCCTTCACTGGAGCACTGGACGCGGTTAAGACTCTGTTTGGCAATTCAGCAAACGCGCAGGCCCTCGCCGAGACTGCGACCGGAATGGCGGCGGCTGGCCCATTGCAGGGATTTGGATCTCTCGCGAAGGGCAGCACGGGCGGCCTTTCTGTAGCCCCCGACATCGTTGGGAAAACCGCAGAAGTTGATGTCAAAGCGGGCGCGAAATTGCTTGGAGCAACAGCGGAAGCGGGCGAGGGAGCAGCGTCGGGCGTCGGAGTTGTATTGCTTGCTGGTTACGGAATATTGACTGTCGGTGAGGGACTTTACTGCGGCGTTACAAACTTTCAGCTTTGGAAGGATCACGCAATGACGCACAAACTATACGGGATACTTCTGGGGTTTGTTTTTGCCCTAAGGAACCCCTGCACAAGTCGGCAGCCGGCGTCATTCTTGAATAGACTATAAGCATGAAACGAAGGTCTCGTTTTCAGCAAACACTGGCGTCGCAAGCGAGTTTTGCGAAGTATGGTCGCAAGAGCAAGCGGGAGCTGTTTCTTGACCAGATGAACCAGGTTGTTCCATGGTCTGAGTTGCTGGCGCTGATTGAGCCGGTTTATCCCAAGCCAGGCAACGGCCGGCAGCCGGTAGGCTTGGGGATCATGCTGCGAACCTACTTTTTGCAACAGTGGTTTGGCTTGTCCGACCCCGGCATGGAAGAAGCGTTCTATGAGTCGGCTGTACTGCGGCGCTTTGCTGGAGTGGATCTGGGGGTGGCCGCCGCGCCCGATGAAACCACGATCCTCCGCTTCCGCCACCTTCTCGAACAGCACGATCTATGCGGCGAGATGCTGGACACGGTGAATCGCTATCTGGAAACGAAGGGCATCCGCATCAGCACGGGCACCATCGTAGACGCGACGATTATCCACGCGCCCAGTTCAACGAAGAACTCCAGCGGCAAGCGCGACCCTGAGATGCATCAAGTGAGGAAGGGCAATCAGTGGTACTTCGGGGCCAAGGCGCACATCGGTGTGGACAGCAAGGAGACGGTAGTGCATTCGGTATGCACCTCGGCAGCCAGCGTGGCGGATAAACATATGCTGCCCGACTTACTGCACGGGGGCGAACGCAAGGTGTGGGGCGATGGCGCCTATCAAGATCAGACCGAGGCAATTCACGCAGCCGCGCCGAAGGCACAGGACATGACTTGTCGCCGGACAAAGTACAAGGATTATGTAGATGAACAAGCCAAGCGCAAGAACACCACCAAGGCCCGCGTGAGAGCCAAAGTCGAGCATCCTTTTCGCATCCTGAAGCGTATCTTCGGATTTACCAAGGTTCGTTATCGGGGCATCTGGAAGAACCACCAGTGGCTGTGCGCTGCCTTCGCGTTGGTGAACCTGTACCAACACCGCAACCGGCTGGCCCCGCAAAGGGCGTAGTGTCTCTTGAGGCCGGAAAAAGGCCTCACTGAGACGAAAAAGGCAAGCAGCAGCACCCTTTTTCTGTCAGAAAACCAATTCACAAGCAAAAAACCATCCGCAGTCGAGTCGCCGCTACAAAATCACTCACCTGCGCAGAGGTTCCCTAGAGGCGCTGCGGCTACCCCACCCGAACGTCTCACCGAGGCGTCCACCGGGCTGGGGGCGCGATGCCCAAACTGCTCACTTTTGCTCATGTCGTTGATCCTATCGCGGGCTTCGTATACTTTTAGCCCTCCCCTCCGGCATTCATGAGCAAGAGTGAGCAGTAATCAGAAGATAGTTGACCCGATACTTCTACCCGAGGCAGTCAAGGGAATCACGGGAGGGCGGGATAACCCGATGGGAATGGTGTCTGCAACAAGCTTTGGTTATTTCCGCGATACCTCGGCTGCTGGAGAGTCGGTTGAGAAACATTCCTCTGAAGCTCAGAATGAGTTTGCCGCTCTTAAAGTGGCATTTGACTGTCCGGGCGGCACGGTTTTATTTAGCGAGCAGGAAATGCCTACCATCATCCTGTTCTTGATGGAAGGACAGGTGAAGCTCTCAATGAATTCGAGCGCTGGGAGGCGATTGATTCTCGGTATCGCCAACCCCGGAGATACGCTGGGACTCGCGGCTTCCCTTTCCGGAAGCAGGTATGACATCACCGCAGAAGCTCTCCACCCCTGCAAGCTAGCATCGATTGACCGGGAAGACTTTCTAGGCTTTCTGCTGCGACACCCCGCTGCCTACAAGAATGTGACACGCGAGTTGTGTTTAGACCGCACAAAGGCCTACGAGCAATTGCGAACACTCGGGTTGGCCGCGAAAGCGCCAGCGAAGCTCGCCCGGCTCCTGCTTGAATGGTGCGCTGACGGCCAGAAGACCGAGAGCGGCACTCGGCTATTCTGCTCCTTCACGCACGGGGAGATCGGTGAGTTCATCGGTGCGTCGCGCGAGACAGTAAGCCGCATCTTTAGCGACTTCAGGGACCGAGAGGTGCTTGAATCGCGAGGATCCACGTTGATCATTTCCAACCGAAGGGCGCTCGAAGTCTATGCGGGCATAGAGAGTCTAGATTAAGCCTCAATGGGCCGACAACAACGACTGTGAGATTGCGGAATCGTCGCCTTTTGCGCTGGTCTTTTCGCGGTTTTGGTATTGGCACACCGGCTCTCAGATGGCCTCCACGTAGAGGAACGGGCGGTCCTCGCCACTTCTACAAAAGTAGACTAAGATACCCGGTGCCGGTCGCTCTGGTTCGTCATGCAGGTGAGCATAGTAGGATAAGAGGCGAACCTGTCCGCAGGCTTTAGAAACTGTCCTTTAGGAGGTCAATGGTCCGGCTGAGGCGCTACAAGTTAAAGTGTGCAATAACGGACAGGGAGCAGCTTGGCAATCGCGTATCCTTCGCAAGATGAACGACGAGACACACATATTGAGAGTTGGAAAGTACAGCTACGACGGCCTGATTGTGATGTTCTCGGATGGCACCACAGCCGGATATGTCGTGGAGGAGTTGCTATCGCTGAGACCTGACCGAGAACTGACCCATGAGCCCGTTGAGCACAAGACTCCGCAAAACCATACGCGACCTAAACGATGGGCGGTTGCCACGGAAACTGTCCGCCTTTCAGAAGTTTCCAAGAACGGTAGCGGGCGAGTCCATTAAAGTGTGAAAGCCGCCGAGACATCCGTGGCCGGACTGGTCCAGCGCACCTCAGAAAATCTCCACCCGCATTCCCTCACCCGTGATTGGCCCGTCTTACACGTATTTCCCTGTATTTAGGCGACCCACGAAGTCTTGTAAGTAGTTGTAAGTACAAGTTATTACGGCCCTGAAAAGGCCGGCGTCGGCGGTTCAATCCCGTCTCTGGCCACCACATTCTAAATAAGTTAGCGGTAAATTAGAGAAATAGGCTCACCCGCAATTCACCCGTGATTGCTACTGGACCACCTGAGTTGACGGCGCGAAAAACGCCGTCAGCATATCGCCCTGCGCGGTCATTCGGTCCCTTGAATTCCGGTTTGTTAATTTGCTCGTGAAGGCGCAGGCGGTTGACTTCCGCCCAGGCTGCCGATTCGCTCGGATACTCGCTCACGAGGCCGACGGCAATGGTGTGCTCTACCCGGCGACCCACACACACATGTTGAGGAACTCGTCGTAGTTCTGCTTGCCGGCAGCAATAAGGTCCCCCTGCATGGCGCCAGTCTCGCAGACGTGCCGCTCACCGGACTTGAACTCGCCCAACAAGTGCCGCACTTCCGATCTCCGCTCTACGAGCCCAGGGAGCTTTTTCTTATCACCGACTGCAGCATGTCCTTGTCCAAGCTCAGATCCGCAACAAGCTTCTTCAATCGGGAGTTCTCATCGCGCAGGTGCTTGACCTCTTCGGCCTCGCTCACATCCATCCCGCCGTACTTCGCCTTCCTGGCATAGATGGTTTGCTTGCCGACTCCCTGTTCACGCGCCATGTCCTCGGCCGTGCGCCCCGCCTCAACCTGCTTCAGCGCACCGACAATCTGCGCCTCCGTATGCCAGCTCTTGCTCATCCGCCTTCCCCTTTCCTTCGTCCAAATCCTATTCCAAAATGGACGGATTCAGGGGGTCCGGTCACTGGCCAAGCGTCCCCGTTTCCATACCCAATTCACGCCCACCTCCGCCAGTTGGCTGAATCTGGTGGAAGGCTGGTTCGCTCTGCTCATAGAACCCAGGTTGCGGCGCGGCATCCATCGCGCAACCAAAGAACTGAAAGCGGCCATAGACTGCTTCATCGAACAACACAACCACGACCCAAAACCCTTCATCTGGCACAAAACCGCAGACCAGATTCTCGATTCAGACGCAAGGTTTCGAAAACGAGTTAACGACTCGGGAAACTAGGTCACCGCGTCCCGGGTATCCGGACTTACCTCGTGAGCAAGAAAATCGCGGTCATCGAGGAGAATAGCTGCATTGTTCTTCAATACGTAGATGCGGACGAATCACGGCATCCGGGAGATTCCTGGCGGAGTCCTCCTTCGATTTATCGATGATAGAAGCGTATCCGAGAAAACACCGGAGAATCCTGGCTCAGTCTTGATTGGGTCTCGTCTTCGAATGTCCGGCTGGGCCGTGATGTAACCGGCCCGAGATCGGTGGCGTCCGTTGACAAGAGGGGTCAAATCGCCCGGGTTTTCCCCCGTCATTTGGGCTTTGGGGCGCTGCTTTCCCGGCTTGAGAGATAGCACATCTGGCGCAACTTCAAAAAATGTGTTCATAAGGCATGGCAAGTACCATTCGCCCTCCCCATTGACCCGCCTTCGGAGCGAGAACCTTCAGAATCCGCATGCTTCGGCTTGGGGCCGGAGTGGATTAAAAGGCCGCAACTTGGTCTGGGGGAACGGGCCGGCGCACGATGGGCGGCAATGTCACACGGCTGGACACAGCTGCTGGAGTGGATACCGCAGACTCCGGGGAGCGCAGGATGCTGTCGTTTTCCTCACTTGACCAAGCGCTCAACACGGCTTCCAACACAGAATTGTCCCATCGGCGCAGTACGGTGTTGACCAGTAGCTTGAGATCGGAAAGAAATGTTGCCCGGGCCATGTACTCCGCGTCGATCTGGCATTTTGCAGGAAGAACGACCGCGTGGTAGTAATGTTCCAGAAGATGTTCTGGCACGCTGTCAAGAATCACGTCTTCACGTGCGAAGCTGACAGTGGCTGCACCGGTGATTCCCGGCCGGCATCGGATCGCTGAATCCGTATGTTCAGGCAACTTCGGCCGGGGGCCTACCAAACTCATATCTCCCCAAAGCACATTCAACAACTGGGGTAACTCATCGAGCTTCCAGCGGCGGAGATATGAGCCCACCGGAGTAAAGCACTTGCTGCCAGCCGTGGTAACAGCATGATGCGCTTTGTCCATCACATGAATCATTGTCCTGAATTTCAAAATGACGAAGGTCCGGCCGTTGCGTCCGACGCGCTTCTGGAGGAAGAGGATGGGGCCGGACGATGTAAAGCGCACCGCAAGGACGATCGCCAACAAGACAGGAACCAACAGAACCAGCGCTGGCAGAACGCATGCACAGTCAAAGATGCGCTTGACGCCCGACCGCGACCACGGACTTAGGCAGTCTTCACACAGAAGGATCGAGTTACGGCTCTTCAACACTAGGTTTCGAGCCGCCTCGAGACCTTCGGACAACTCCACACTGTCCGTTGTATCAACCAGCGTGGGCTGATAGATGGAGGTAGTTCTATAATTGGTCGAGACACATGGCCGTGCGCTCACAGAGGCCTCCACGGAATGATGGACATTAGTCTGGTTGCAGGTCTGTGATAGTGAACACTCTGACTTGTGATTGAGGTTGATCGATTTCGCACATCAGCCAACTCTCCGGCAACGGATAACTGCACGAGGCTAGTTTCGCGTCGTGGTGGCCTACTGGGCCATGAGAAGCGCGATGCCGATAACAGGGAGGGCCGCACCGAATTACGAGTCACAAGCGAATAGGTTCGATCAAAGTCAGGAGTTACGATTGCGTTAAAAGGCACACTCCACCTAGCTACCTGCGAGAGATAACAGCGATGTACTTCCCTTGGAACAACAACGACTACTGGCGATCAAGAAGAACACTATCACGACGCGTTTCTCGACAGTGTATAAAATTGAACAATTGACTCAGGTTCTTGGGTTAGGCGGTCAAGGCGCATGCTAGACTCGTCCCATATGCTCCATATACGTGGCGGAAGGAGTATCGAAATTTGCACCTCTGATTCCTCCCGCTGTCGGCCTGGATACAAGGTACGCAGGTTTAGACAGATTGGGTTCCTTGTCCTGTTGCCGTCACTTACTGCAGCACTGTGCGCACAACTGCCATTGCAAGGCGGCAATCCCGCGTCGCAGAGTCCGACCGCATCGGACTGCTCAGACCCCCTATTGGTGAGTTCGCCGGATTGCCTTGGGCAGGCTCAGCAACAGGGCGTTGCGTCTCCGACTCCGCAAACGCGCATCCCACTTCCTGGTGAATACGGCGCTCAGTCCGGGAATCCCAATAGCAATTATTCAGATATTGAGCAATTGTCCCGGCAGGCCGTGGATCGGAATCGGGCGCAACAAGCGGCGACTCCACCTGAGCCTTTGACCGAATTTCAAAAGTTCGCCGCCTCGACCACCGGCCAGATTTTGCCTATCTTCGGATCGGACCTGTTTCGCCGTGTGCCTTCCACGTTTGCGCCGCTGGACATGACTCCAGTTCCGTCCGATTTCGTTCTTGGGCCCGGCGACGAGTTACGGATCAGAATATGGGGCCAAGTGAACTTCCAAAACAACGTGCGCGTTGACCGCACAGGCGACATATTCCTTCCACAGATCGGTCCGGTGCATGTCGCGGGCATTCCCTTTTCGGCGCTCGACGCACAGTTGCGTGCCGCAATCGGGCGTGTCTATCACAACTTCGATCTCACCGCCGATCTGGGTCAGATTCGCGCCATTCAGGTTTATCTTTCCGGTCAGGCGCGGCGACCCGGGGTTTATACGGTGAGCTCGCTGAGCTCGCTTGTCGACGCGCTCTTCGTAAGCGGGGGGCCTTCTCTGGAAGGCTCGATGCGACGCATCGAGCTGCGCCGCGGCAGCGCAGTGGTGACAGAATTCGATCTCTATGACCTGCTTACGCACGGAGACAAGTCGAAGGATGTGAAGCTCCAGTCCGGCGATGTAATCTTCATTCCGCCTGTCGGTCCTCAGGTGGCAGTCAGCGGAAGCGTGCGGAATCCCGCCATCTACGAGCTGCGCGAAAGCGAGTCGCTGGGCGTTCTTCTAGCCGACGCCGGCGGCGTTTCCTCTGTGGCCGCGGAGGCGCGTGTTTCGATCGAGCGCATTGAGAATCATCGTGACCGGCATGCGATGGAAGTCAGTTACGATGCGAGCGGTTTAGTGACTCCGCTGGCTGATGGCGATCTGATTCGCGTTTATTCCGTTGTGCCCCTCTATCGGAAGACGGTTATCCTGCGCGGGAACGTAGCGAATCCGGGCCGGTTTGCCTGGCATCCCGGCATGCGCATCAGCGATCTGATTCCGGACAAGGAATCACTGATTACGCGGAATTACTGGTGGCGGCGGTCGCAGCTCGGTCTTCCTGCTCCTGATTTTGAACCGACGCCAGGCTTTGCCGACATGCGCCAGCCCACGGAGAACCACGCTGTCACAATGAAGACTCCCCCTGTGGAGGACTTGAACGCATCGGATCAGCATGTAGCGGACGATAGCCAGAAACTGAGCGCGGAACAGCGCGCTGGCAGCGCCTCGCTGGCAGAAGGGCAATCATCTATTTCCGCTCGAGTCTCCCACTCGGGGCAGCGAACCGTGGTTCGGGCTCTGGCGCCGGAGATTGACTGGGATTACGCCGTCATCGAGCGGCTTGATCCTGACACACTGAAGACTAATCTGATCCCATTCGATTTAGGCAAGCTGGTGCTGCAACACGACGCCTCACGGGACCTTGAACTGCAGGCCGGAGACGTAGTTTCGATCTTCTCCGAGGCTGATATCCGCGTACCACTCGCACAGCAGACGGAGATGATCAGGTTGGACGGTGAATTTGTGCATGCCGGCGTCTACACGGTCCAGCCAGGTGAGACCCTTCGCCAACTTGTGGAGCGTGCCGGGGGGATTACGCCCAATGCATACCTTTATGGCTCGGAATTCACACGCGAATCGACGCGCACTTTGCAGCAGACCCGAATCGATGAATACGTGCAGACGCAGAGCATGCAAATCCAACGAAATAGCATTGCCATGGCCGTGTCTTCGACGAATTCGACGCAAAATCCGGCCACCGGCGATGTGACCCAGAGCAGCGAGAGGGATCTTATCGCAAGCCTGCGGAGAATTCGCGCCACGGGCCGTATTGTATTGAGGTTTATGCCTGACAGCATCGGCATGAACAGTATTCCCGAGATCACCTTGGAGGACGGGGACCGCTTTGTCGTCCCACCCATTCCAGCCACGGTAAACGTGGTCGGTGCTGTATACGATCAGAATTCCTTTCTGTATGCGCAAGGGAAAAGAACTGGGATGTATCTGCAGATGGCCGGCGGACCAGACAGGGACGCCGATCGGAAGCATGAATTCATAATCCGGGCAGACGGTGAAGTGATTAGCCGCGACGTTGGTAAGGAGCTCTGGGGCGGCGAGTTCTACAACAAGAGCATTCACCCGGGCGATACGATTGTGGTTCCGGAGAAGAGCTTCAAGCCGTCCGCGTTGCGCGGCGTACTCGACTGGTCGCAGGTATTCTCGCAGTTCGCACTGGGCGCCGCGGCGCTGACCGTTATCCAGTAGCATTTTTCGAGCGTAATCCAGGCAGAATGCCGGCATGGATGCGCAGCATTCCGGATTCCGGCAGAAACCAATGAAGGACGAGAACCCACATTCCGAATTGCCTGAACCGGCGGCCCCTACATCGGTGCCGGTTTCAGTAGGACGCGGCGCAAAGGAAGACGGTGAGATATCTCTGCTCGATCTTCTCATCGTCCTGGCCGAGCGGAAGCGCTTCATCCTGTTGGTCACCGCTGTATTCGCTATCCTCGCGGTTGTTCTATCGCTGCTGCTTCCCACGCGCTACACTGCAACCATTACACTCCTTACGCCGCAGCAAAACACCTCAATGGGTTCGGCGCTGGCCTCGCAACTGGGCTCCATGAGCGGTGTAGCTGCATTGGCAAGCAACGGTCTCGGTCTCAAGAACTCAAACGATACCGCTGTTGCCTTGCTGAGGAGCCGAACGGTCGAAGACGCCATGGTGGAGCATTTCGGCCTTATGCAGGAGTACAGCACGCGATATCCGTCAGACGCGCGCAAGCTGTTCGAGGCACATTCGAGCGTTGATGGAACCAACAAAGATGGCCTGATCCATATCTCGGTCGAGGATCGCGACCCGCGCCGCGCCGCGGAGCTTGCCAACGGTTACGTGGACCAGCTCCGAATCCTGTCTCAGCATCTCGCCATCACGGAAGCCTCCCAGCGCAGACTCTTCTTTGAACATGAGCTTGAACAGGCAAGAGACAACCTGGCCAGTGCCGAAGAGGCCCTGAAACAGACAGAGCAGGCCACTGGCGTGATCCAGCTTGATAGCCAGGCACGCGCCCTGATCGAATCGGGCACATCGCTCCGCGCACAGATCACTGCGAGGGAAGTACAGATTCAGGGAATGCAGACGTATGCAACCGGCGAAAACTCTCAATTGGTGCAGGCACAGCGGGAACTGGAAAGCTTGCGCACACAATTGGCGAAGCTCACCGGTTCCGCGGAAAGCTCCGCCGGCGAACTCATTGTCCCCAAAGGAAAAGTGCCAGAAGCCGGCCTCGAATACGTCCGCAAGCTGCGCGATGTGAAATACAACGAGACGATCTTCGATATTCTTGCGCGGCAATTCGAAATTGCCAAGCTCGACGAGGCGAAGGAAGGCGCGCCCATTCAGGTCGTCGATGCCGCAATTCCACCAGACAAACGATCTTTCCCAAAGCGTAGCTTGATTGTTATCGGCGCCATCGCCGTGGGATTTCTTCTTGGAATCCTCATCGCTCTTTTTCAGGCCGGCTTTCGCCAACTGAAGGACGATCCAGAAGCGAATCAAAAGCTCCTTCAGCTCCGCAATGCCGTTTCCATCAAGAGATGAATGGCATTCCAAACAGAGGACTGACTTCCGGATCCACCGTCGTTACTGGAGCGGGGAAACTTTTCCACCAACATTCTGGTTTGCCTACCTCGACGGAGACCTGTTTGACCGGAGCATTTGACGAATGGCCGATCGCCCTTTACAGCCTGACTGGGACCTCTGCGGGAAAGGCATTCGATCGCATCACAATAGGGCTCTGGGCGATTTCTCGAAGTAGAGCATCGCGCCGTGGTAACCGGAATGGCTTGAGAACTCAACGTGCAAATTCGAACAACGCGAATCGTACAGGATTTCGAAGATACGATTCATGGAATACGAATTCATTTGCATATGCGGCGTCGAGTATGGACGGTGTCGAACCAGATTCAGCAAACCATGCACGAGACCTATGCGCTGGCGCAACGCGGTTACTCCTCGTCTGAATCCAGAGCGTGAGTCGGCATAGGTGATATGGATCGCCCCGACACCGCCTTCTGCTATCAATGCAAGAAGTTTTCGCAGGATGAGTTCACCGCGTGTGGTTGGGATGTGCTGGAAGACGATGAAAGAGTGAACCAGGTCAAGACTGGCGGGCGCCAGTGTTTCCATTTCGTCCACGTGCAGCAGGCGCGCTGAAGCGGTTCCGAGCCGTTTGCAGTTCTTGCGCGCTTGCTCCAGCATGCCGCGGGAGACATCAATACCAATCACTGTCTGCGAACGTTTAGACAGCGGCACGATGAGCCTGCCAACTCCGCATCCGTAGTCAAGTACTTGAACGGGTTGAAAATCTGGTCGGATCTTGTCCCGAATCACACTGTAAACATGCTCAATGTGACACTCGCCGCTAGCGAAGAATTCCTGCAGTGAATCATCATTCAGATTCGCATTCAAGTACTTCGGATCGGTAAGAACGCCGAAGTATGGATTTACTTTCCCCCACATCTGCCAATCGCGGTCTGGATTTCCTGCAATCATCGTGCATATCCCTCATTGCTTTCCCAGCTAAAGCTACTATACAACCGGTTGATCCTATAGAGCTGCACTTACTGCCACGTCCATTCCAAACAGCGGGAAGTCCTGATAAGAGCAGATTACGAGACACAAGAGCGGGGGAATACCGGACGGTTGGCCGCTACTTCAACTCACGTGGAAACCAGGTCATTTGGACAGCGAAGGTGGCATCGCTTTGGGCGCCGGACTTGTAGAGCGGAGCTTTCCAGCTTTCAAACTGCATTGAACCGCGAATTTCAATTTCCCTCCGCAACCGTTTGCACACCTGAAAAGTGTAGTCGTTCTGCGTGGTGCCGCCGGGAAGAAATCCACTTGCCGCCTTTGCGTTCCTGTACTGGAATTGCACCTCTTCCTGCGGAGACAGGTGATACGTCAGCCACGCCTGTCCGCCTTTGCCCTGACGGCCTACCCAGTCTCCCACCAGAAATCCCTTGTTTGTCGGCCCTTGTCTTTGGACGGTTTCGTAATAGAGAAACTGGCCAGTTTGAATCGACGAAGAAGGCGTATCCGTACTGGCTCCCTCCAATCGCAGGTCGAGATGCTCGAGGCCAGGAACTCGCGCAAGATAAACCCCCGGATGCACGCCCGACCGCTGCGGAGCGCTGGGTGGGCTTACATCGTCATGCACCAGGGAATCCGTATATAGTGTCACCCAGTGACGCAGAAAGGGCAGCCGATAAGTGAAATCGAAGGTGCCGAAGCGCGCTCCCGGATCGTTGATCGATTGCTTCACCGCATAGGGGACATTTTGGAAACTGAAGAAGCTATGCAAGAAAGTGTGGATTGTAATCGGCTCGTGCACTTCACCGCCCGAGACCGACATGCGGTCACCACCCCAGATTGACAGGCGGTCAAAGCCGAATTCCAGATTGCGCGTGGGCTTGAAGCTGATCTTCTCCATATGTACCCACGGATCGTTGGGAAATGAATGTCCCTTCAGGCTGCCAACAAAGAAGTCGTAGCGGAATGGGCCAGTGAGCCGCGAAAGCAGCGGAATGCGCAGTGGTTCAACCCGGTTGATCTCAAAATCGTAGATGTTTTCGGCGTTGTTGCTCCACAGCATCGCTGCGCCCTTGTCAGGACCGAGCCAGTGATCGCTCTTGCCGATAGAGAATTCGTGCCCCAGCAGATGATAGGAGAGGTTTGCCTCTTGCACGCGCGCCGTGTTCGCAGCGACAATCGTACCTTCGGGGATGGTATCCTGCTGCGGATTGGTGGCAAAAGGGATGTTGTCGATGTTGTTGGAGAGATACGCCGCCAGCGCCGGCGAGTAGCCCGGCGCGGAAGGCGCGTGCTGAAATTCGCCTCGGAAGTAAAGCGAGAAACGCCCCGCCTCTGCCCGCGCGCTGAAGCCGGAGTAGTTGTTGAAGCCACTCTCATATGGGCGACCGTAATCATTGATGATGCTTTGGCCCAGGTGGAAGCTGTCGCGCAGCGGCGTCCCGCCGATGGCGCGCAGTTGCGTGTAAACGCTCTCCAATCGAATGCGTGGCCGGATCAGCTCTGTTGGGCCATCGAGATCTGGCTGCAGTTCGCGCAGCAGGGCTAGATAGATGGGGAGTGCCTCCTCGGTGTCCGTATCAGTCTCGATGGAATCCGCGCTCCGCTCGAGCATGTGCGCGATGCCAAGACGCGTCCAAGGACGCAGACCCAGATAGGCCGTATCCACATAGCCCAACGCATGCAACCGGTCCATGGCCGGATAGATCCAGCTATCGACTGGGACGTAAGTAGAACCCTCCGTGCCGGTCTCGAAGATGGCTGGATCTAGGCGGTTATCGGGAGGGAAAGCCTTCGGGCTTGCATTCTGCGCATGGGTAATGCAGCCCATATAACCGCAAATATATACGACAGCCAGGATAAGAAATAAAGACTTCACCCACACCTCACCGTCCCGCGGGAATCGCATCCAAGCGTTCCCGCCATCAGGGTCTTGCACATGTTTGCCGCCTGCCCAGGTTTGACTTAGTTGCTGCAACTCTTAGACCTGGAATATCACAATGCGATCCATGTCCATGACCGCGTAATTTTGTCTGTTGCGACTAAGGTTCCCGCTATCCCATTCTAGCCGCAAAAAACAAAGACGCGGTGAGGGTGTGGCACCCAGCATTGATACCACAACAAGCGGTCAGAGATCTGGTTTCAGGAGGCGAGATCGCGTTGTGCGATTGCCCAATATATACTTTATGAAGGTTCAGCACGAATTCAGTGCTTCCTTGCTGCAAGAATAAAGCGAGATTACCGCGACTCGGAACATCATAAGTTACACGCGGGAGATGACATGGTGAGGGTAACTAGAGCGGTCGTGCAAGGAATGGATGTAAGGGTATGACCGTTGAACTTCGTGTCGAGCAGATTCAGGAACAGCACATCGAACCGTACGTGCGCTTGTCACGCGCAGAGTATGGGAACGACGCCGCGGTATCGCAAGCGAATCATCTTCGATGGAAATTCATCGAGAACCCTCAGGGTCCATCCATCGGTATCCATCTATACAAAGATGGGGAGTTAGTCGGCCGGATGGTAGCTCTCACGCGCCAATTCGTGCACATGCAGAAGCTCTATAGGGCCGCACACATTGTGGATTTCCTGGTCCACCCGAATGAGCGGGGAATGCATTCATTGCTTCAGCTCGTCGTCGGCTTGAAGCAGCTCTCCGGTTTCGATTTTCTCCTGATTATGGCACCGAATCCGGCAGGAGCAGCGGTGTGGGAGAAATTCGTGAAGATGAAAGGATATTTCGATCTGGACGTAGCGGTTGCGCCACTTCGGCCGGCGGCAATGCTGGAGTCGGCAGGCAAATTTCACGGCGGGGCTTTTGCACCGATTCTAGATTGGCCATGGCGGTTCGTTCTCCGCACCGCAATCGGACTTGGTGCCCGCTTGAATCATGTTGAGATCGAAACGAAATGGCCGGAGCCTTCCGAAATTGAGCAGATGCTTTCCGATGACTGGGGAGACCGAGTCGTTGGGCTCCGATCAGCAGGTTATCTGGATTGGCGCTACCGGCGCAGTCCGATGTTTCGCTACAAAGTCTGCTTCCTGCGCGAGAGAGGAAGGCTAAGTGGATATTTTGTTACTCGTCGAACTGTCTACGATGGGATAGATTGCTTGTTTGTCGTCGATGCATTTGGACGGCCGCAACAGACATCGGCGCCGTGGCGAACTGCCTCTCTCGCGGAAATCTCAGAGGCATCGATGAAGGGCGCGGAGATGGCCATGATTCTGGGGAACACAGAGTGGGGACCGCTTTCGACAGTGAGCAGGCTACCTTTTCTCGCAGTTCCTCCGCGCTTTCTACCCCGCAAGACGACAGTGTATGCGCAATGGATAACTCCGCCAGGATTCGAGATTCAACGCGACAGCTTTTATGTTGCACTCGGGGATAGCGACGTGATCTGATGCCCGCGGTGCTGACGAGTCCAGCGCGAAGCGGGCAGACTCAGCCGGCAAGCATTGGAGCTCGGCGACTCAGAACAAAAGTTACTTGCCAGTTTTGCTAGCGGCTGGGCCCTTGGAGAGATCATGCGAACAATGCTGCTCAGCAACATGAATATGCAGCCCCTGATAGCGTTTCTGAGCCCGTGGGAAGTGACCTGCGGCGAATTCAACAGCATACTTCTGGATATTTCTGATCCGGCGTCTCCGGCGGGCTCCTCCGAGTTCAGTCAAATTCTCTGCCTGTACGACAGCGATGCGATGATGGGCGACGCACTCTATGGCCAAGGCAAGCCAGAGCAATGTGAAGCGTTTCTAGCCGCGCTGGAGTCCTTCTGTAACGCGCACTCCGAGAAAGTTGTGATTGCAAACACCTTTTGTTTGGGCTCCGCTCGTTGGCTGAGTTTTGCAGATCTTCTCCATCCTCTGTCGCTCCGGGCAGTGGAAGCCACGCTGAATGAACGTCTGATTGCGATTGCGAGGGCGAACCCAAATTTGCTCCTGGTTGACACCGAATTGCTTTTTCGGAGGTATGGGGAAGATACGCTATTGTCAGACGCATTCTGGTACCTCGGGCGCATCCGCTACAGCAACCAGATGTTCCGCTCGATGGCGACCTTGATTCACCAGGCAGTGGACGCGTATGCGAACCGTGGCAGGAAGGTACTTATCCTCGACCTCGACAACACGCTTTGGGGCGGGATTCTGGGTGAAGCGGGACCTCTCGGGATCATGCTCTCAGAAGATGGAGCAGGCCGCTGCTACCGTGATTTTCAACGGGCGATCAAAGCGGTTCAGCGCGCGGGCATTCTGCTGGCGATCTGCAGCAAGAATAACCCCGAAGATCTGGATGAGGTATTCGATCGGAATTCGATGATGGTCCTGCACCGCGAGGACTTTGCGTGCATCCGCGCGAATTGGGAGCCGAAGCCGGACAATATCCTGAACATTGCCGAGACTCTGAACCTGGGCGTCGATAGCTTCCTGTTCATCGATGACAGTCCGGTGGAACGGGAGTTGGTTCGCACTACAGTGCCTGGCGTAGTCGTACCGGAATTTCCCGCGCGCATCGAAAAACTTCCGGCCTGGTTTCTGCGCGATGTGGTACCTGCCTGGATTGGAAAGTACACGCTGACCACGGAGGACCAGAACAAAACTGGTCAATACCGGGTAAACGAAGAGCGACGGCAATTATCCAGTTCGCTCGATCTTGACAGCTTTCTTCGGGACCTGAAGATTGAAACAGTGCTCCATGTGGACCCCGTGCAGCAGATCACCCGGATCGCGCAGATGACGCAGAAGTCCAACCAGTTCAATCTGACAACACGGCGCTACGGAGTTCCGGAGATCCAGCGGTTTCTGGACAGCCCCGATCATGCAGTTGTTTTACTGGAGTACAAGGACCGCTTTGGTTCCGAAGGGGCGGTGGGATTGGCGATTCTGGACTATGCGGAACCTCGAATCGATACACTGCTTATGAGCTGTCGGGTAATTGGGCGAAAGGTTGAGGATCAGATACTTGGCAAGGTATGCGACCTGTTTCAGGCGCGCGGCTGCCCCCGAATCACCGCAGAGTTCACACCTACCGGCAAGAATCGCCAAGTCGCTGCGTTTTACGATTCCCACGGCTTTACACTAATCTCTGAAGAGCCGGACGGTCGGAGAATCTATGAGAGGATTATTGCATGACGGCCAATAACGCGGCATTGGTTTCGGCATTGGTGGCTTCGGTTCTGCATCTTCCAGAGAGCGCCGTGGGCGTTGACGCGTCGATGGAAAACCTGGCGAAGTGGGATTCGTTGGAACAGTTGAACATTTGCCTTGCATTCCAAGAGCGGTTTGGAGTGGATATGGATATGGAATCGATTGCAAGCTCAACCAGCGTTGCCAAACTGGTGGCGCAGCTTCCCAGCTAATGCCTCTTAGGGTCTAGTGAGACATCGTGAACATCATCTGCGAACCAGTGCGACGCCAGATCGCTGCATGTAACAAAGTTGTTGGTCTGTAGGATCGCCTTCAGCTTTCTGGCTGTGCCATGCAGATTAACATACGACTGGAAGCGGCGCTTGAGAGACATCTGCAACCGCGGATGCCCAGGGTCGATCTCGCGCGGATGAATGTACCAAATGACTCCTCTTTGATCGCTCCGCACACGCTTCGCCATCGCCAGGACCACCCACAGGGGACTCAGACGCAGATAACCGCCGCCAAAGTAGCATCGGGGCCCGAATAGAGTGTTGCGGATGGTGACGGGAAACTCAATCAGACGACCTGCGGAACACTGGATTATGTGGGGATGACGAGGAGCTTCCGCTATTCCTCCGTGCCCATGGCGAGCTGGAAAAACTGAGCTGTCAAAGATATATCCAGCCTCAATGATTTCTTCAAAGGCCCAAGGCGTATCTCGGGTAATCGAGAACCCGGGTGCGCGGTAGCCATGCGCGGGTCGCCCCGTGGCATCTTCGATGACTGATTTCGCCGTACGAATGTCTTCTCGAAATTGCGCCCGTGAGAGACCTCGTACAACCTGATGGCCATACCCGTGGCTGGCGATATCGTGGCCCTGATCCGCGGCTTCGCGCAATAACCTAGGAAATCGCCTCGCCACCCAGCCAAGAGCAAAGCAGGTGGCCTTTACGTTACATCCAGCAAGGAGATCTAAAAGAGTCCGGAAGTTTGCTTCCAGCCTTGTCGGCAACGAATCCCAGGCAGCGATATCGGGCGCGCCCCTGACCTCCAGAATATGAAACCAATCTTCTACGTCAATCGTGAAGACATCTTGTGTTGTGCCGAGGTTGCAGGCTGTCGCGATGTGCGATGCCGGTGAAATGGGATAGGACGAAGTGTATAGGTTGGTCAAGAGTTTCCTTTAAGACTAACGCAAGCACAAGTAGGCATAACGAATTAGGAGGAGTAGACGCCGGTGATTCTCGCAACGAGAGCGTGGCCAACCGAGAAGCTGGGATTCACGCCGTTGCTCCTTCTTCGGGTCTGAAGGATTCATATGCGGCGTCTGAATGCAATGGTAGAATCAAGTGCTAATCAATCATCCTGGAAGCTGGGCAGCGAATCGTAATTCTCAATCATCGGACACGGCGGTCGCCATCCAGAAACCTCATGCTTGTTCATCACGCCTTGTTTTGCCTTTCACAATTAGCGATACAAATCTCTCGCATACACGAACCAGAAAGGGTCTCTGGGTGGTTCAGGTAATTCCATGCCGTGGCAATCGCCGACTCCAGGTTTCAGTTCCCGCGTGAGCCCAGTGCACTCGCACACGCGTGTCCCGAGCAGTGTCTGAAAGACGGATCGGAAGAGGAGATATCGTTGATCAAACTGGCCATTCTGGGTACTCGGGGCATCCCCGCGCGTTATGGTGGATTTGAAACCTTTGCAGAACAGCTAGCGACCAAGCTCGCAGGCCGCGGGGTCAATGTCACCGTGTTTTGCCCCGCTCCATCGCCGAGAAGCGACGAAACTTACCGCGGAGTAACTCTCAAGTTTGTGAGATTCCCCCACTTGGGAAAATACTCCGAGATGTTCTGGGACGCCAGATGCCTTTGCGCAGCCCGCCGCCAATTTGACGTAGTTTATATGCTTGGCCTTGGTGGGGCCTTTGCGGCATGGGTTCCACGTCTATTTGGAGCCAGGGTATGGGTGAATACCGATGGAATCGAGTGGAAGCGGAGAAAGTTTACCTGGCCTCAGCGGGCTTATCTTGCCATAGCAGAAGCACTGAGCGTTCTGTTCGCGTCGCGAATCGTGGCGGATGCCTCTGCAATTGCGGAGTATTTACGCAGGCGATATCCCGGTTTAAAGCATGTCTCTACAATCGCATATGGAGCGGACCTTCCAGCCGGGAAGCCAGACCGCACATTCATCGAAGAATGGGATCTTGAGCCCGACGGCTATTACATCGTCGTTAGTCGACTGGAGCCCGAGAATCATGTGCTCGAAATTGTGCAAGGTTTTGAGCAGACCAGGTCCTCTCTACCTCTTGTAGTTCTTGGCAATATCGAGAGCCCTAACAAGTATGTGCGGACAGTGCTTGCGCATAATAGCGCTCGAGTTCGCTTTATCGGTACAGTGTATGACAAGGACAAGCTTGAAGCGCTTCGTTTCTATGCCCGGGCCTATATGCACGGTCATAGTGTTGGAGGCACGAACCCTTCCTTGCTGGAAGCCATGGCATGCGCGAATCTGGTGGTTGCGCACGATAATCCTTTCAACAGGGAGGTTCTGGGAGAGGCAGGGCTTTACTTTGCGACTCGTGGCGAGTTAGCCACTATCGTGGAAGATGTGGACGGAAATCGGGTGAATGCAAGCGTCCGCCGGCAGAGAGCTGCGGATATCATCGCCAGCCGGTATTGCTGGGATCATATCGCTGACGCCTACCTCGCCTTATTGCAGGAAACCTAGGCGTCGATGTTACTTCTGGACGTGCTCTTGCACGCTTCAGTTACAACGCCGAAATGGTCCAAGTAAACTTTGCGTACTGTTTGAGCGGGTTTCTGCCACGTGAACTCTTTCACTCGGGCGAATCCGCGATCGATCAAACTGTCTCGTAACTCCGCGCTCTGGTCCAAGGCAAAGACCGCATTGCTAATTTCGGTCGGATTCCCGGCATCAACTTGTAATGCTGCGTCTGCGCACACCTCAGACAACGCCGTGTTCGCGGAGGAAATTACGGGGATGCCCGATGCCATGGCCTCTAGCAACGGCATGCCGAATCCTTCCGCCCAGCTGCAGTAGATGAATCCCTTCGCGTTGCGGTAGATCGCCGGTAACTGCACGTCGGACACATCTTCCAATACCAGAACGTCCCGTTCAAGATGCAAGGAGCGGACCAGGTCGAGAGACTCGCGACACTGGAAGTCTCGTTGACCGACGATGACCAGGGGTGGGCGTGGTGCGTTGAGAAGAGCCCATGCTCGCAACATGGTTGCGTGATTCTTGCGGGGCTCGAGGCGTCCAACGGTCAGAAAATATCCCCCACGCTTCAGTCCAAAACTTCGCGCTATCTCGGTGCCCGCTTCCCCTGGGTAGAAGCGTTTTGTATCAACGCCGTTCGGGATTGTATGCACCTTTGCATCGGGAACGGAATAGGTGTCGCAGATTTGCGCGCGGGAATAGTCGCTGACCGTGAAGACCGCGGTGCTACGGCGAACGGATAAGGGGACGAGGAGACGAGAACGCAACACGAACAACTTCTCAAAATACTCCCGATGCGACTCGAACAGAATGTCGTGAACCGTAACTGCCGTGGCGCACCATGGGACAGGCGGACTGATGTACTGTGTATGAAGCAGCGCCACCCCAGACTGCCTCACGATTTGAGGCAGTTGCCAGAGAAGTCTGACTGGTGAGGATTTAGTCGGCAGTGGAACAATAGTGACATTCGGCAATGCGAAGCTGTCACTGAAGGACAACAGCTTTTGTTGATCGCAGACCATGGCGAAAAAGTCACATTCAGGGGTCAGTGCAATGACTCGGGAAAAGAGTTCAAGGCAATGCGTTCTCGATCCCTGAAATGCTCCATCCACGACATGCAGATCGATGCCGATGCGGGGGCGCCCGGAGGCAGGACCGTCATTTTTCTGCGTCTCGGTCGCCGGTGCTTTCATGGATGAGAAGTCTGCGATTTGAAATTGGCGCGCAGATTCAACTCCGGAAAGAATGGGTAGAATGCGAAGCACCACAACATATATTCTTGAACGTCAGTGATGTAACTTCCCGTGAGCTGGACAATAAACGCCACAACAAACATTGCGAGCCTGAAAGAATTCAGATACACCCGGGTCCTGAAGAAAAGGTACAATTCCACTACAAACCTGAGCAAAATGCCGATTAGCCCAAACTCGGCAAAAGTTCCTGCGACCGCATTTGGAATGACGCCGATGGTAAAGCCTATTCCGAGGTTGGAAACATCAAACAGCTTTGCTTGTCCTATCCCTGCCCCCCACCAAAGACTCTTCGAGGTGGCAACGACATAGGCGATCACGAAAGAGAAGTTGGTTCGAGATTTCGTGGAAGAGTCGCCTCCTGCTGCCACCTGAAACACCCGCTCCGAGATCGGATTCTGCGTTAAGAGCAATACTCCGAGTGCAATTGTCAGGCATGCAAGGATGGCGAGAGGCTTTGGATGACTGAGTAGCCGCCGGTAGCTGGTTAGTAGAGTGACTGTTATTCCTGCCGCGGCTATGCTAAGCCCTCCAAAGGACTGTGCAAGCAGGAAAGGAACAGCGATCATCATGAGATAGATGAAATTCCTTTGTTTGCTCTCGCGGAGAAGTCGAAGAGCCGCAAATACCAGAAGTGGAAGCATCAGATTGGCATAAGCCGAGGGCTCCATGGAGAGCAGATTGAGCCGAAGCAAATGTGCGGTACTTGCAACTGTTTCAGCTTCATCGCGCCACAAGAAAAGCCGCATTGGCGTGGGGCGAATGATCAGCGCAAGGATCGCCGCGCAAAAGTTGAGCAGGATTAACTGCTCGAATAACCTCTCAACGGTGTTGGAATTCATGAGCGCCCAGCTGAACGCGTATACGGCTATATAGACACTCCACAACAGCAGGAGAGATCGTAGATAGTACAAAGGTGATGCAACGCCATTGACCATATGCGCCAGGATAAAGGGCGACAAGACAAGAAGAAATGTTGCCGTTATCCAGCGACGCCCTTTGAGATACAGCCACAGATAAAGGAAAGGGGAGAAGATCGTAGTATAGAAAAGCCCGAGGGGTAGTCCGGCAGAGTTCAGGAAAAAATAGAACGCGGCGACAGGAAGATAGCGATGGATATGTAGCGCGAGCGCTGTAGTTCGATCATTACGCGCTGGAACGCCCAGTGGTGAAATGCCGGAATTTGTAATCGTGTCCGCCAAATGTCGTGTTCCTTATGCCTGGCGTCGCAGCAGCGCTCGAAACGCACGCCAGGAAGCTTTTGCTTTGGTACGGGAGGTTTCGCGATTGCGAAGGAGCCCTATTGCGAAAAACGCGACGGCCCTGACGAGACAGCCGCCATATAAGACGAAGATGCAAAGCAACCGTTGCGGACCTGCCATGTGCCGCTCCACATAGTTGGCAAGGCCCCTGATCTGATCTGGAAATCGGCTCGCATCAAATCCGCCCCAGTGCAAGTATTGCAAGCGTGGAAGACAGGCACACCGATACCCTGCGTCCCAGACCCTCTTGCACAGATCGACATCCTCCCCATACATAAAGTATTGTTCATCCAACCCCTTCAGTTCCTGCCACACACTTGCTCGAATAAGTAGAAATGATCCCTGCAACCAGTCCACATCATAGGCTTCTGACGCACCGTACCTTTCGTGTGATACCAGCATGGTGCGTAGCAGCGCCAGCCTAAATGCGGAAGGAAACCTCCCGGTGCTGGGGCGTGTGACACGATTTCCATCCAGCATACGAATAGTGACAGCGCCATATGCGGAGTGATTCTCAAGCCAGTCCACTACGGGCGAGATGTTTTCCAACAACACAGTATCTGTATTGAGCAACAATAGGAACCTGCCACCGGCACTCTTTCCAGCAAGATTGTTTCCCCCGGCAAAGCCAAGATTCCGGCTGCTTCGAACGATCCGCAGCCAGGGAAACTTCTTTTCCGCGGCTTCGATGGAACCATCTGTGGAGGCATTGTCCTCCAAAACTACCTGAGTGTCAGGAGGAGCGAAGCACCGAATCGACTCAAGGCACGCTGGGAGGTGACGCGCGCCGTTATAGTTGACGAGAAGAATCGAGAGTCGCACCGTGCCGGTCGAACAGGAATCAGCCTTCGTCTTCTCGACGCAGTTCGGTTCACAGACTATGCCGCTGCCGATCATGGCTCCTCTCCCCTCAGCCGGATTTGAACAGCCGGTACGCCTGCGACAATCGAAAACGCTGCTACGTCTCTGGTAACGACTGCGCCTGCTGCAACGACTGCGCCATCACCGATGGTGATCCCGTCAGTGAGCACCGCATGAGCTCCAATCCACACATCGGAACCAATGCAAATCCCTGCGCCCGATTCCGGTTGCCGTCCCATCGGAGTTATTTTGTTTCTTGTCGAGTGGTTCGACGCCACAATTGTGACCATATTGGCAACCAGAACATCATCTCCAATAAGCACAGACGAGCCAGATGTCGCCTGAATCAGAGATCCCTTGCCCACAAAGCAGTCATGCCCGATTTGAATGGTGCCTCCGCGTGGGGCGAGCGTTACGTCGTTTTCGCAGCGAAACTTATCTCCTATTTCCAGGAGTCCCCGACAACTGCAATCCTCAAATATGATCTCTAGGCTGCCCATCATTCGTGCGTTCCGCCCCACACGTGCAACACCGCCCCTTCCGCGGATGCTTGGGAGTGTGCGAAAAAATGGGAAGACAGCAACCTTTAATTGGTCGTGATACACAACGGTCACAAACATCCATATGAAAAGCGACTTCAGAAGATCAAACCGATCAGTCCAGTTGCGGCGTGCGAACCAACCCGTTACACGAGCCAACTTTCTTTGGAGCGGGTCCTGATTAGCGCGAGGGGTTACTGCGCATCCTTGCATACTAACTTCTCCTGAGTCCATAACATGCCCTCACGGTGATGACCGTCTCCTTGCGTCTCACCCAGATATTCGCATAAGCCGTCGAACAGCTGACTTCACAAGCGATGCTTTATTTGTGCCCATTAAGAGTGATAGCTTTTTGCTGAAGGGCACGCCCTTCTTGCGCAGCAGTTGAAATACCAACTTGTCATGTGTAGCGTTCCAATATGACAGCAGATTATTCTGCACGCAAAAGGCCCTTTCCCCATTCAGCACGAGCAGGGATGCATCGACTAAGCCATTCGCCATAGTCTTTGCTGTATTCAGATCGTGCCACCGATAAAAAGCCAGTGGCTCATCAACAAGGAGGAATTTGCGCTTCCTGGCGAGCTTAAGCCACATTTCCCAATCTTCCATCACGTTCCCGGGGGTCCAGCCTCCAACCTCGGAAATTGCAGCTGTTCTGACAACATTGGACATCGAAGGGAGATAGTTTCCCGCAATCAATGTCTTATAGCTTCCGAATTCGGCACCTGTGTAAGTGAATTTTCGTGAAGTCGAGTAGTAGTCTAAGCAGTTATCGACTTCCTCATTGTTGTCCCCTCCAGAAAACCTTCCGCTCTTAACCATACTTATCGTGCGCCCATTTTCGTCAATAAACTGGGCATTCCCAAAGGCAGCCGCGAATGCCGCTCCATTCGCCTCCAGAGCGTATACCAAGGTGTCGATTTTATTGGGATAGGCAATATCGTCTGAGGCTAATACAGAGAAATAGGTTCCCCGAGCGATACTCAGGGCTTGATTCAGGGTAGCGGATAACCCAACGTTCACTCGATCGATGTACTCAAAACGCGCAAATCGCCGCGTGCATTCTTCTGTAAGGCTGGCAATTTTTTCGTGAGTTCCATCCCGCGAACCGTCATTGATTACGATCAATTCGATATTCCGGTATGTTTGGTTAATAATGCTGCGTATACCGTCAACTACATACCTCTCGTGGTTGTAGGCAGGAATGACTACCGTTACAAGCGGCGAGTTATCTTCATTCATCTGAATCCGCTCTCTTCCTGAGTCATCCGTTGAATCGGCAAGATAGTCCTCCAGACTAGCCTGATCGCGCGGTCATGCGGACCGTCAGTCTACGAGCAATTAACCCTATCCGTCCCACTGGACCGGCAACGTCACTCATGAGCGTTATTCTCCCCAGCGAGAACACAGCAAATGCGACTGCGGCTCCGCAACCGACCAGCATGCCCCACGGAGTTATGGCAGTGAGGATGCCCACGGCGGCACACATGACAAACGTCACGACGGTCAGAGAGCGAACCGATCGTGACCAGGTGAATGCGATTCGACGCCGTGCCAGCCAATACACGAGCGGTAAAAGGAAAGCATATGTGGCAAGGTAGGCCATGCCTGTGATCGGCAACCCGAAGAGGGGCACGAGGGCGGTAATAAAGCCTGTCGTAACGATCCAAGAAGCGGTTTCTGTGGAGAAAAAAGTTCTTCCATCGCCCGCTGCCAGAATCAGGAACCCCAATGGCCAGCTTGCCACTTTGAGAATATCTCCCAGTACTTGCCAGCGGAGAATTTCGATAGCGGGTGTGAACGATGCCGCATAAAGCAGATGAATAACCCACGGAGCGATCGCCATCATAGCGATGAACACCGGTGCACTCAGGAGGGTGGCGATTTCTGTTTGTTCATTTACCAGCCTGCCCGCCGCTTGGGGATCGTGGATTACTCCGGTCAGGCGGGGGTAGTAGTCGGTCCCCATCGCCGAGAGGACAAACGTGACGTACTGCATTGAGATGGTCCAGGCCGCCTGATATTGGCCCAGCGATTGCGCGCCCAGAACTCTGGCGACATCGATCCGTATCCAGAGTTGCGCCAGCTGTTGAACAAGCGCTGCCCCGACCATTGCGATTCCGAGACGAAGAAGCATCTTCCATTCGCGGGTTAACTCCGGCAACGCAACGCTGTCTGCTCCTGCTTTCGGCAGCCTCGAAACGTAGATGTGACCGAGGATGAAGCTCGCCAGGGGGCCGACTAATATATAGGCGACCAAGCCGGTTCTGCCCCATCGCCAGAGAATGGCGACGCCGAGTGCAGTGCTGATTACGGATCCAAAGACATTGAGACGGGCAATATCGCTGATGCGGCGCATTCCCTGGATCAACGCGGCCTGCGAAGCTCCCGCAACCGAAAGCGCCACACCGATCGAAAGCCACCCTACCGCACCCGCAAAGGACTCACTCGCCAGCGCATATTTAGCCAACACCGACCGAAGAGACCAGACAACAAGGCCACCGACCCCGGCAAGGAACATCGTGCCCCAGAACAAGGCACGTCGCGCCACAATGATCGCGTGCGCATCGTCTCTACTATAAGCTTCCGCAATCTGGCGCGTGCCAACCGGCCCGAGGCCCATGGTGGCAACCGTTGACGCGGTCCCCATAAGTCCCGCATACAGACTGGCCAGGCCCACGCCCGCAGGCCCAAGTAATACGGCGAGAACCTTGGTGCGCAGGACCCCAATTGCAATATTGATGAATGACGCGCCTCCAATGATGGAGGTGCTCTTCAGTATGCGATTGTAGGAAGCAACGGAATCGTTCACCCCTCAATCGTCCTCAACACCCTGGCTGGATTGCCCCCTGCGACAACACCCGGTGGTACTGCACCAACAACTACTGCGCTATTGGCGATCACTGATCCGCTACCGATTACCACGCCCTTCATGATTTTTACGTTTGAGCCAATCAGTACATCGCTGCCAATCATGACAGGCTTGGCCGCTCGAGGGTCCGATGTGTCCCGTTGGTTCACGCGGATTCCATGGAAATCGGAATCGAGAATCTCAACATTCGTACCAACGAGGCATCTCTTGCCAATCGTTATGGAGGTGTGCTCGGCAACAGCGACAAAGTTATTATTTATCTGAGTGCCTTCGCCAATGCTAATCAGTGAACTCCCGCTTCTAGCTTCGAGATGAATATAGCCTGCCAAGAAGAATGGCGACGGGAAATAGCCGAATGTGACCCCCTTTTCGAATTGAATCAGCCCATCACCCAAGATTAGTACCGGCTGCGTTTTGCGAGCGTTCCCCTCGGAATGGCCTGTTGACAATGCTTCATAGAATAAGACGCGCACCCATTGCAAGGCTCCAAGAACGCGATTAGCGAGTCGCTTTGTCATTCTGATCCTCTTGAAGGCTTTTGATGACTATTTTCAAATCTTCGGTTTGGAGTTGGGGTCCCATGGGCAGGCTAAGCAGACGCTCAGCCATGCTTTCTGCTATGGGAAACCGGCCCTTGGCATAGCCTGCGTCGCGATATGCAATTTGCAGATGCGGTGGAATCGGGTAGTGAATCTGTGTCCCGATGCCAGCGTCTCCAAGAGTCTTTTGCAGGCGATCTCGCTCCCCATGTTGCACCACATAAAGGTGCCAAGCGGGTTCAGCCCACGACGGCACTTCAGGCAGCACGCACCCCACATTCACCAACTCCGCTGTGTAGCATGCGGCAATCGCCGTCCTGCGCAGATTCCATTCGTCCAGATGCCTGAGCTTGATCCGTAGGGCAGCCGCCTGGACGGGGTCGAGCCGGCTGTTGTAGCCCTGAACTTCATTCACATACTTCACTCGTGAGCCGTAATTGCGCAAGACGCGAATTCGGTCGGCAAGCTCCGGATCATTCGTAGTAACGGCGCCGGCATCGCCCAGTGCGCCAAGGTTTTTGCTGGGGTAGAAGCTCCAGGCGACAACATCGCCGTGCCCCCCGATGCGTTTCCCTTTGTAGCGTGCTCCGTGCGCCTGCGCTGCGTCTTCAAGGATGCGAAGGCCATGCTTACGAGCCAGAACAAGCATTGGGTCGAGGTCCGCCGGCTGCCCATATAGGTGCACCGGCAGAATGGCCTTGGTGCGCGGCGTTATGGCGGCCTCGATCAAACCCGGATCCAGGTTGTAGGTAGACTCCACCGGCTCAACAGGGACCAGAACTGCTCCGGTCTGACTGACTGCCAGCCACGTAGCGATATATGTATTCGACGGGACAATAACCTCATCACCAGCGCCAATCCCCATTGCAACCAGCGAAAGACACAACGCGTCAAGCCCGTTGGCCAGGCCAATGCAATACTTGGTTTCGGTGAACGCTGCAAATTCCTTCTCGAAGGCCTCTACGTCGTAACCACCAATGTACCAGCCTGATCGGAGAGAGCCCAGGATTGCAGACTCAAGCTCGGCCTGAATCTCGCGATAGGCTAGCCCCAGGTCCAAAAATGGAATCATCGTCTTTGACCAGAGATTTGAAGGAACTCCGTGTAATCCCGGATGTAATCGCTCTTGTCGTAGTACTCCGATGCAAAGACGAGCAGCGTTGCATCGGCAGAGTACAGATACTGAATCCCCCATGTCATCGGCGGGAGGTAGAGCCCAATATCAGGACTGTCCAACAAAAACTCCTGTCGATTCCTGCCGTCATCAGCAACTACCGAACAGCGCCCTCTGACACAGATAAGGAACTGCTTGCATTGACGATGAGCATGCTCTCCCCTTGTCTCCTCGCTAGGCACATCGAGAACCAGGAAATAGCGTTTCGGCGTGAAGGGTACCGTATTTTCAAATTCGCCGGCACTCAAATTGCCCCGCATATCCGAGATGAATGGGAATTTGTGCAGTGTTACACCACTTACGACGGATTGGAGCACACCGCTGGAGCTTGGCTGGCCGGCTTGGATTGTCTGCGGAAAAGTCGATGCGCGTTGCTTTTCAGTATCTGTATAGCCAACGATCCGTGCAGGATTTCCGACTACAACAGCTCGCGGCGGAACTGACCTGGTTACCGTCGCACCGGCGCCAACCATTGCTCCTTGCCCCACCGTAAGTCCTGGAAGAATGACCGCACCGGCCCCAATCGATGCCCCAGCCTCAATCGTTGTCTCCAGAAGCTTCCCCGGATGCTTCTTGCTTCTCGGGAACTTATCGTTCGCGAAAGTGGCATTGGGACCAACGAATACATCATTCCCCAACCGAAGACCGTCCCACAACTGGACGCCACACTTGACCGTTACCCGATCCCCGATCACGACATCATTTTCGATGAAAACATGAGCGCAGATGTTGCAATCTGCTCCGATTCTCGCTTCGGGGAGTACAACGACAAACTGCCAGATTCTTGTACCGTCGCCAATGGCGTCAGAACGAACGTCTGCAAGTGCATGTACGAATACGCTCTGCGTGGTCTTATTCATTCGATGGCCTTTGCCGAATTGCGTTGGTGCAACCGGGTGCAGAGTGCCGGCAGTCGCTCGCTCTAGCCTCACTGTGGGCTCCGGGTGCACCAGGGATATCGAGGACTGGCATCACAAAAGGAGCATTCAGGCCGATCCCGAAGCCTTGAATTCAAATCGATTCGGGTGCCGTGGTGGTATGGATCTGAAAGTGGACCAATGGAGGAGAGGAAATCCAGGAAGGTATTCAATGACATAAAGCTCTGGAATCGATGCGACCCCGCCATCGGCGGTCGGTCCGCCATTAGAATCGCATTTGGGCCTGCGAGAGTGCGCCAGCCCGGCTTGTCTGGAGTAAAGAACATGTCCCACTAAGCGACTATCGGTTCCAAATCCTCCGCGTCGATTTCGATTGCTGCATGCTGATTAATCACCCCCACCGTGAGCACAAAGCGAAGGCCGTTTTTCTTTCTCACAAGAGTGCCCTGAAGACCATGCATGACACCACTCTTAATACGAACTCTTTCGCCGATAACAACTTCACGATACGGCTCGATCAGTCGTCTACAAATGCCAGACCGCAGAAACTCAACTTCGGATTCTGGAATCGGGATGCCCTTCCGTCTGTCACCTACAATCTTTAAAACCCCAGGAGACTGGAGCACCTTCGTCCGCTCTGTGGAATCGATATTGACAAACAGGTATGTTGGGAATAACGGTAGAACGACCTTTATTCGTTGCCGGTTCTTCCATATTCGCTGAGCCTCACAGGTTGGAAGAAATGACTCGATGCCACGAATCTCCAGATGCCTCACGACCGACTTTTCGCTTCGCGGAACGGTGAAGACTGCGTACCAATGGCGACTGCCCGTGGCATCCGTGACTCGCGTATTCAGCGAGGACCGACTTCCTGCCGTTTGGCCTATCGCTTGCAAGCTCACCGCATGCCTCTCAGTTAACCGGACCGCCGGGCAAACCACGCCCTACGTCGTCTCAAGCTCCCTTGTAAGAATGTGTCCATCGCCCTTCTTGTAGCTAAGTGAGCATGGCTTCGCCATGCTCACTTAGCAGTCGAGTCGAACGGAAGTCCGTTGTCCAGTCATCGCAAACCGTAATGCCGCATCACAAGGAAAACAGGGAACAGAACCAGTACTGCTCGCCCGCAAACGCTCTGTGCACTCCAGTATAAGGCGCACAAGTCCAGGAAAGCGATCATTTAGCTTAAATTCAACCAGACTTTCGGGCTCTTTGGTTGATCGGCCCCGGTATTTTTGTGCCAGGCGGAATGCTCGTCTTCGGCAGAATCCGAGGGAAGGTTTTGCATCTGAGGATGAAGCAATAAGGTGCGGAGAAGCTCGACGCGGCATTGAAGCAGGCCGAGGCAGGAGTGCCAGTTCTCGAGGGGATCCGGAAGGTTGGTATCAGGGAAATGCTTTTCTCTGATATGTGGGTGATAATTCCCTGCTCGGCTTGGCTCTTGAATGGGCGGTCAAGGAGCAGAACCGCTATGCGCGCCGGTGCAAAACTAGGGAACCCCTGCACAAGTCGGCAGCCGGCGTCATTCTTGAATAGACTATAGGCATGAAACGAAGGTCTCGTTTTCAGCAAACACTGGCGTCGCAAGCGAGTTTTGCGAAGTATGGTCGCAAGAGCAAGCGGGAGCTGTTTCTTGACCAGATGAACCAGGTTGTTCCATGGTCTGAATTGCTGGCGCTGATTGAGCCGGTTTATCCCAAGCCAGGCAACGGCCGGCAGCCGGTAGGCTTGGGGATCATGCTGCGAACCTACTTTTTGCAACAGTGGTTTGGCTTGTCCGACCCCGGCATGGAAGAAGCGTTCTATGAGTCGGCTGTACTGCGGCGCTTTGCTGGAGTGGATCTGGGGGTGGCCGCCGCGCCCGATGAAACCACGATCCTCCGCTTCCGCCACCTTCTCGAACAGCACGATCTATGCGGCGAGATGCTGGACACGGTGAATCGCTATCTAGAAACGAAGGGCAACGAAGGTCTACTGCGGGAGGTCAAGGAGCAAACGGTTGAGGATCTGCCCGACGGCAGAACCAAGACCAAGTCCGGGAAGAAATCCGATTTTGTGCGGTTGGCCGCGAGGGCTAAGTGACCACGCGGCTCTATGTGAGCTATCAAAAAGGTTGGCTGAGAACCGGGGCAACCAGCAAAAGGCACGACTACTAATTCGACTACTGACGTGACTATTTTGGTTTCAGTAGTCATGCTTTTTTGTGCGCAGCCGGCTGCACTGAAATCAATCAGTAGTCAAATTGACGACTACTTTAGTTATCAGTAGTCATGGGTTGACTACTAGTCGTTCTCCTTTAGAATGAATAGGGTATAGCTGTTGTCTATAGTCTAGTAGTTAAGATATTTAACGTTGAGGGTAAATCTCTCTAAGTTACCTCCGTTTGTTGATTCCGAACCGCCCCCCCACTGTTATATAAGAGCACGACTACTAATTGCCCGTCAGTCTAGAAAAATCAGCGTTGCCCGCCGGATTGCGCAACGCCAAATCTGGCGGCCTGCTGTGCTGTTTCGCTGTTCGAGAAGAGGACCAACCATGCCCTGCGAAATCATTCTGGAAGCCAGCGCCGATGGCGGTAGCCTAACCGTGCTGGGGAGAGAAATGCCGATGGAACCTGGAGATTCGGTGTCGAGTTAAGGAGGCGAAGCGCCGCGAGGATAGGTGGAAACTCGCTGGCGGGGGAACTATTGCGGACCATGCAGGGACGCGCTGAAGCGCCTGGAAAGGCCTGCGGCTGGCCACTGAGTCACCCCAAGCCACCCGGCGCTGCGTGGGGATAATCTCCAAGGTGGTGAGGTGACGCAGAGTGGTCATCTTCGCAGCGACGCGTCCTGGTCCCGCATGGTGGCCTGTCGCCGATGACTGATGGAAAGCCTACCGGCCTATCCGCGCCTTCCTTCACACCGCGATTTCCTACTTCCCGTAATTTAGGACGCCAACAAAAAACCTGCCGTCCTTGTGGGAACGGCAGGGCAAAGGCATTGCATCTTCTCTATATCGCTAGAGTATTCCTGGCGGGGAAAACAATACTGGTCCGAATCGATCATTTTGCCAAGCATCTTTTTCCTAGATAACCATTGCGCCGAAATCGAATCGCAGGCAACCCGGGATTGACATTGAAGAAATACGCGCCTGCTGTTCTTACACTGCTTTTCCACTTCCTCAGATCGCCACGGAGCCTCTCGGAAACGAGGGGCTTTCGTGCGTTTGGTTCCTGTCATCGTGTCCTGGCCCACCCCTCGCCACAGCGTCACAGCCTGTAGGCGTAATCCGTGAAAGACTGGCCAAATGGCACAGCGTTCCTCTCCTTAGAGCGCGATTGCGTGAGCGCCGGATCGGAATTCACTGAGTTGAAAGAGCCGGACCGGGTTGCATTGGTGCTTTCGTTCATAGTGAGCAAGTTCGTCTTCCGTTTGCGCGGTAGCAACCGTTACACGGCACAAAGTGCAGATCGAATCGTATTTGCCATCCGCGTTCAATCTGTGCGGAAAATTCGGCCTGAATTGATGAACCATGTTGCACCTCTTCCCGAGCGAGACTTGCGGTAGTCCGCTCAGTATAGGCATCACTGGAGAAGGCGTCTGATCAATTTTGCCCACTTTCCCACATTCATGGCACCATGCCTGTCACCGCAAGGGAGGCAGGACTTACACTTCCTGCATCCTACTTCAGATACCCAATCCGTCTCTATCAGATCGATGGAAATCTCCAGATCACTACTTGGGCACCACTCGCGTTTAATCATGATCTCCATGTTGGTACTCTGCTGACTCTTCTCTTGGCCGTTCACCGAGGTTCGACGATGAACGGCATAGCCTCAACCAAACCCGCTTGTCACAGGTATGACATCTCCAAGGAAAGAAACCGAACAGGGGAAGGATTCGCATTTCTAACAAGCCCCGCCTTCGAGACCGACCGAAACTGTCCTGATTGCACTTTGGGCAACGCATAGTTCTCTCCTGTGATTCATGTAGATGCAGGATACCTAAAAGACGGCATGGAAACCATGGTGAAAATGATGAGGCTTACGCAACGCTGTTGCCAACGGACACGACTGACTGTTAGGCGCGATGACCACGGAGCGTTACATGTCCATGAGCGGAAACCACCGCATTCCTAACCGACTCCCTCTGTCCGACCGTAGAACATACTATGCGAGTCGGCATTTACGCCCGTGTCAGCACCAAAGACCAAAGCTGTGAGCTTCAGTTGCGAGACTTGCGCGCATACTGTGCGGCCCGGCAACTGAACCTTGTGCGCGAGTACGTTGATCAGGGAGTATCCGGAACGAAGGACTCCCGCCCGCAATTAAATGAACTCATGGACGACTCCCGCAAACGGAAGCTTGACGCAGTGATCGTTTGGCGTTTTGACCGCTTCGCGAGGTCAACCAAGCATTTGCTTCTGGCGCTTGAGGAATTCCGAGGCTTGGGCGTTCAGTTCATCTCCTATCAGGAAAACATCCAGACAGATTCCCCTATTGGACAAGCTCTCTTCGTGATCATTGCCGCCGTCGCACAGCTTGAACGCGACCTGATATGCGAGCGAGTGGCCGCCGGAATCAGGAACGCGCGCGCCAATGGTAAACGGCTAGGCCGTCCATGCCAACACGTGAACTTGGACCGGATTCGGGATATGCGAGATTCCGGGATGAGTCTGCGACAGATTGCCAGTACCCTCAAACTGGGCTACGGAACTGTACGTGAAAATCTGATTACCGCGTGAGCGGAAAACCCCAGACAAAAGTGGCGGAGAATTGGCCCCGTTTACAGGGGTTCCGGCCACGTTGTGAAGCGAGCGGAAATCTTATATTTTCCGCTCAAGGAGAGGACATGATAACTCCGAACAACAACGGCATGGTCGGCATTTTCTGGCTGGTTGGGAAGCGCCTCATCATTGACACCGCGCCCCTCTGCGAGGCTGGCAACTACGGCGAGTTCAAGATTTATGAGGGCGACCACGTCACGCTTTGGGCTGAGCTTGAAAAGCGCGGAGAGGTGCCACGTGGCTCAGCTTTTGAGGAGCACCCGCACGGGCGGGTCAATTTCAACACGAGAACAAAACGGTTCACTCTATTTGCCGATCCCTGCATTCTGCGGAAGAAGAATGTCGTGAGGAAATTGGTGTCGCTCATGCGCCTGCCGGAAGACACAGCGCTGTCAACCGACGAGCACTATCGGTGTTTCCGCTGTCTGCGGAGAAGGCGACCGTAAGGTCAATCACACTTACAAGGAGGAAATGCAATGGCACCAACAAGCAAGAAATGCGGCGGCACTGGGAAGTGTCAGCCCTGTCACGGTGCCGGAAAAGTGGAGGGATCGGGATATGGGGTTGTAGACAGAACGAAGCCGGATTGCGCATGGTGCGACAGCGAGCGGCTTTGCAGGGTTCGCAACGGCACAGGAACACCGCGCTAGAGACGCCAGGGCGGCGCCGTTGACGGTAGTTGAGAAATGGCAGACAGGGATATCGAACCACGGCTGCTCGGATGTCATACAAACTCCTTGACGTCCTTTGATAGTGGTAGCTATACTCCCTGAACTTGTACTCTCGGTGAGGAGGTTTTGTTGAGCCATTGGTTCGATTCCGCCTGTAAGTCGCTTGTGCCCACCTCTGACCACGGACATTTCACCCGCAGGAGCGCTATGTTCGGGCTGCTGGGCGGGATGTTCGCCGGCGCCTCCGATGCGGCCCTCGGACAGACCTCCGACAGGCATCTTCAGAAGTCGACGAAACAGTCTTCTCAACACACGGCGACTACCGGTTCGGAGATTGTGATGCATTCTGGGCCGTGTGTGCAGACTTGGTCGGGCAATGGCTATACCAGGAATGTCACGTATCGGCACGGTGACCTCGCTTACGAGAAGTCGCTCTCCTATAGTGGGAGCGATCATTCGATTGTCGATTCGGTGGTGATTCGGCTTAAGGACGAGGTTGTGGTCGACGTCAAGACCCACACCCAGAAGAGCGGCGCGAATTCCGCCAAGCTCACCTACGGCAAAGCCTACGGCAAGCCCGGAAGCGCAACCTTTACCAGTACCGACGGAAAGCGTTACACAGGTTTCGTCAACGGAAAGGCCGTCGCCGGCCGGATGGGCGACAAGCATTCCTCGCATACCTTGATGTTCTCTGACGGGAAGGCGGTTTCCACCGGTTCGCTGGACCCCCAATTGCGCGGGTCGTTCAGCGCCCTGTTGCAGGGCGCGCACAGTAACCTTGCGACCTGCCAGACTTCGCACCTGGTCTCCGGCCGCTCAAGGGTCCCGCAGAGCGCCGGTTCAAAGCCCATCCATGCCGATGGTCCGAAGGTTATGAGTCCGGAAGATTCCGCCAGTCCAGGCGACAACTGGTACGAGCCGGGCGAAACGTACGGATCTCCCAATTGCGATAACTGTTGGAGCGATTGCGAGAATACTGCCGAAGACGCCGCCGGCGTCAGTGATCCGAAAAGCTGGTGGGATCCCGTTTCCTGGGTCGAAACCATCGTCGTTTACGACGTAGTTCTTGCCGGTTGCTGGGCAGCCTGCCAGCTTCCGGGCGGAGGATGTTGCCCGGTGCCCTGCGGCGGTCCGTTTACCTGCTGCGGCAAGGGTGATAATTGTTTCCACGGCGACCTTTGCTGTCCCGGCGCCCAGAAGGTTTGCAACAACCTATGCTGTTCTACCGATGTCACCGAGTGCGCGGCCGATGGCAGTTGCGGCTGCCGCGGCGGCACCTTCGCTTGTGGCGATACCTGTTGCCAGAACGGTACGGAGTGTTGCGGTGGACAATGCTGTCCCGCCGGCGGGTGCCACAACAACGATTTCTGCTGTCCCAGCCCCAAGTACGTATGCGGGTCCAATTGCTGCGCTCCGTTCACCACATGCTGCAACGGCCAGTGCTGTGCTGGAAAATGCCTGAACGGAACATGTTGTCCGTCGAACCAGGTTTGCGGCAATACCTGTTGCCCACCGGGAAGCGCCTGCAACAACGGCAAGTGCAGCGGTTGTCCCCCGGGACAAAAAGCCTGTCAGTGGTTCACATATAATGGCTCATTCGGCGGCGTAGTGTGCTGCCCGCAGTCGTCGCCCACATGCTGCAGTGGCGTGTGCTGCACTGCAACCCAATACTGGTGCAGCTACAGCACCGGCACACCGGTGTGCTCGGCATACAGTCCAATCAAGTAACCAACCTTTGTAGTTTAGCGGAGGAGCCGCAGGCTCCTCCGCAACCAACACCTGAGACCATGGAACTCTTGCTGCCGCTATTCCGCGTTGTCCTGTTTTTCGTCTTCGCTCTTGCGGGCGTCATGAAGGCCCGCGACCGCACGGCGACCACGCAAACCCTCCAGTCATTTGGTTTCCCGGCTCGCCTTGCTCCGGTACTCTCGGTATTCCTGCCGCTGGCAGAACTCGGCACGGCGCTTGCGCTCGCCTGGAATCCCACCGCATGGTATGGGGCCCTCGTCGCTTTGGCATTGCTCCTGCTGTTTACCGCCGGAATCACCTGGAACCTCCTGCACGGCCGAACCCCGCCTTGCAACTGTTTTGGACAGATGAGTCCCAAGCCCATCAGCAAGCTCACCCTACTGCGCAACTCGGTGCTCGCGGCCTGCGCTGCCGTCATCCTGTTGGCAGGCCGCAATGACGTTGGTCCGGGCGTCGCCAGCCTTATCGCGCAAGTCCGGATTCAACCTTGGTTGGCGCCGTTCGTTATTCTGATCGCGTTGCTCGCAGCATGTCTGCTTCTCTTAGTCCAGGTCGTTCAGCAACAAGGCCGCATGCTCGTCAGGCTGGATGCGCTGGAAGCCGCACGTGTCGGCGAGGCTGAAGCGCCCGAGCCGGACCAACCCAAGGTGGCGTTCGCTCCAGGTCCCCCGATTTACTCCGACGCCCCTGCCTTCGAGTTGCAGAACCTTGCGGCAGAAACCGTTTTCTTGCCTGAGCTTTTGTCCGCCGGGAAGGACCTGGTTTTCGTCTTCATGAATCCGCATTGCGGCCCTTGCACCACTCTGCTCGACGATGTTCCGCGCTGGATGGGCCTCGTCAGAGCCGGCTTCTCCTGCGTGGTACTCAGTGAAGGACCGCCGGAGGATATCGCCGCAAAATATGCGGCTCTGGATCCGGCCCGCGTGCTGATCCTTCCGGATCGCAGTGTTCCCACCCTCTATCACGCTTGGGGAACGCCCTCCGCGATACTCGTTACCGCCGCCGGAAAGATCGGCAGCCGAGTGGCGCAAGGAGCAGACAGCATCCGCGCGATGCTCAACAGCCTTGAGCAAGGTGTACTGCTGCCCGCTGCGTACACGTCGCCATCCGCCCCGGCCGTGCCGGCGCCATCGTCTCCGGGCGCGTTGGCGATCGGCGAACCCATGCCCCCGATCGATCTTCCCGCCGTGGACCGGCCGACCATCAGCCTGGATCAGTTCAAGGGACGCCCTTTGCTGCTGTTGTTCTGGAATCCAGCGTGTGGCTTTTGTACCCAGATGCTCCACCGGCTACGCGCCTGGGAGATCTCTGCGACTGAACGATCTCTGCAACTATTGCTGATCTCGACCGGCGCCCACGATGACCATCACCAGATGCACCTCCAAGCCCCAATCGCACTCGACGAACATTCCACCGTTGCCACCCTGCTGGGCGCAGGAGGCACACCTTCGGCAGTCGTCATTGATGCCAGCGGCAGGATCGCCTCGCCTCTGGCTGCCGGCGCAGATGCGATTTTCGCAATGGCAGGGAGCTGGAGCTGAACCGTCGCCGCGAGACTTCGATCTTATCCAATCAAGGTTCGGGCCGCGCTTTTCGGCGCCAACCTGAGATGCAAACTCCGGTTGCGCCCAGCCTACTCCTTCTTCCCCACGTTCCTCGCCACCCACGCTTTCCACTCGTCTTCCTACGTTTCTCCCGCAGCGGGTCGCAGGACCATCGTCGTAACGTCCACCTCGCCACATTTCCACATCAAGTCGTTCATCTTCAGATCAGTCACCAACGCCAGCGCCATCCGTTTGTTTCCGTCTCCGAAAGGACGGTTCACCGGCACGCGCCATCCGTAGGGGCGAAGTAGAGGCCTATGAAGCGCGAAGCTTTCAGAGGCCAAGGCTACATCGTTTTGATTACCCCAGCCCACAGTTTTATGCGCTTTGGCGGTATCAGGACTCGTCGGCAGTGAATCAGCCAGCAAAGCCCATGACGGAAGGCGACATGGTGGGCAGGTGGCCCGGTCATGTCTTTTCACCTGGGTTCTCCCTCAATGGACTGTGCCCCATTCAAAACGCGTTCTTTGCGTTTTGAGTGGGGGACCACGATCCCACCCGCCCGCTCATCGCAAAGAGCGCGATGAACGGGGCACAGCGTTTTAGGCTCTCTGCGATTCTCATGACCGGGCCACCTGCCAACCGCGTGGCCAAGGGTACAATTACTACCATGAGCTGCGATCCGGCCACCAGCGGCTTCCAGATGACCGAGAGCTATGTGCTCGGGCCCTCGGGCGAGGAGTTGACCCAGTTCTCCCTGGCCGCCGGCGTCGCCACCTGGCAGCGCACCAATGTCTACGCGGCCGGCGGACTGTTGGCCACTTACGACGTCACCGGCCTCCACTTCCACATCGCTGACCCGGTGGGCACGCGCCGCATGCAGGTGGGCGGCAATCTGGGTGGAGGCCCTTATGTTGTCAGCCTGGGCCAGCCCGAGACCGTCTTCCAAAGCCTTCCCTATGGCGACCAACTCGCTCCCGTGACCGACCAGGAAGCCCCCGCCTCCGCCGACGACTCCACCCCTCTCCACTTCACCGGCAAAGAACGGGACTCTGAAACGCAGAACGACTACTTTGGGGCACGGTACTACGCTTCCACCATGGCACGGTTCCTGTCGCCTGATTGGAATGCGACGGCCGAGCCCGTTCCCTATGCGACGATGGGCAACCCGCAATCGCTCAACCTGTTCGCCTACGTGGGGAATAATCCGCTGGTTCGCGCGGATGCCGATGGGCATGACGCTGAACCCTGGTCCCATGTTTTCAACGATGTAGGTTGCAATGATGGAGATTTTGACGATTGCAGTTCCAGTGCCGCGCAGCCGGGGATTGAGAAGATAGACTGGCAGAACTACGACGCCTTCGGCTCTGGTGCTCCAGTCCTCATCCCGGGAAAGGATCGGGGGAAATATACACCGAGCCCTTGCGATGGACCTTGCAAGCCGCCGTCCTGCACATCGGATGATATGTGGTGCTCGCTGTATTGGCATTTCCCGCCACGCAGGATCCCTGCCCCAAATAACGGGACACCGCAACAGCCTTCATCGCCTAAACCCCCAGGCTTTTCTAAAGAGACTTGTTTTTATCTGGATTGGGGTATGGGATACCTTAGCGGTCTCGCAATATTCACTGCGATCCAGCCTGAAGCCGTTGTCGTTTCGGCTCCGCTTGGTGTCGTTGCGTTCGTCGGCTGGGGAATAGGCAAGGTCGGTGGGTGCTAAAGGGTTTCGAGAGATCAGTAGCGTAATTTGACAAAAGGAGAAAGCAGAATGCTCGAACTCAACCAACTGCGACCTACCGATGAGTTTCCCTACCAGCCATCGTTCTTCGTCAATCCACCGTTCCGTTCGTACTTCTTTGTTGGGGATACCCTACTGCTGATTGCGACACTGGCAATTCTCGGCTTCGTGATCGTTAGCTATTGGCAGCGTCTACCTGCCGTCAGCCTATTCTGGCTTGTTCTTGTTGGTTTCGGCATGATCGCCCTTTGGGCTTTAGCGTTGCGCTGCTACCGCAGAGTTCATGAGTTTTTCCGAAATGACGCATCCAATTCAGTTAGCGACGGCTCTTTCCTCGGGGTGGCTCTGTCGTCTGCTGCTGGTATGATCCACTGGGGATTATTCTTTGCTTACATGATGACAGCCGGTGTCCTTATGCAGTTAGACAGGGTTCTCTCCGGTCGATGATGGACGGGGGTTGCCCCAAATAACGCGCCGCAACCACAGCAACCTCCGAAGAAGCCGTGTCCCCCCGGAACCCGCATAGGCGGTGTGGTGAAAGCGTTTGACGGATTCCAGACTGTAGGGGCGGCTTTTACAACCGCTGGTATTCACGTTGGTGCAGCAGGGTTCCTCCTTGTGGCCGGCTGCGGTGATCCCACGCCCTTCGAGCCTGCCACCTGTATTGCGGGTGGGGCCGGTGCGGCCTCTCTGACGGCCGGTGCCGGCGTGTTGGGCTACTTAGGCTACCAAGCGGTGAAAGACGAACTAATTCCAGGGATAATGCAGGCTATAACCTGCGAGCCGTAGGGGCGAACGATGAAACTTTCGATCTCAAGATCGCGGGAAAGCATTTGGGTTTGGCTGTTCTGGAGCCTCGGGATTTATCTTGCCCTCGAACTCGCAGCAAGTCGCATAGCTGCGCAGGTGCTCAACAAGACTGCGGACGAGCTTGCGGGGCCATATCTAGCCTTTGCAGTTCCTTGGGCTATCCTTGCGCCGCTAATCTGGTGGCTGAGGAAATGGGAGGAGCAAGACGCATCGCCTAAGCGGCTAGCGCGCGGGTGGGGTCTGAGCATGGCGCTTTTTGGCGTTGCGGTGGCCGTTGCGGTTTTCTATTCGGGCATGGTGCTTCGCCTCATGGACCCGACAGACGTTGTAGGTGGATTCATTGCGACGGTGTTGTTAAGCGTTCCGATCCTCTACTTCGTCGGGTCGCACCTAATGCTGACGCGTCTTTCCGCGCGAGCGGTCAGCAAGCATGGCAATGCCTGATGAGTACCACAATGGTGTGTGTATGACGCAACATGACTTCCGGTGGCAGGTGGCCCGGTCATGTCTTTTCACCTTGGGTTCTCCCTCAATGGACTGTGCCCCATTCAAAACGCGTTCTTTGCGTTTTGAGTGGGGGACCACGATCCCACCCGCCCGCTCATCGCAAAGAGC
>Ga0302320_10002286_pt1 | contig 45449 bp, 48 predicted proteins | sample Bog_T0_3_FD_202130 | JGI IMG/M metagenome (GOLD analysis project Ga0302320, IMG submission 202130) | Peat permafrost microbial communities from Stordalen Mire near Abisko, Sweden - Bog_T0_3 | ecosystem: Environmental > Terrestrial > Soil > Wetlands > Peat | place: Sweden: Abisko, Stordalen Mire...
AACTCGCTCCAGCCTTGCCCATCAAGGTGTTCGGAGATGCGAGTCGTTTCAGAGTTGGGGACGTAGTTCAGTTGGTTAGAACGCTGCCCTGTCACGGCAGAGGTCGCGGGTTCGAGCCCCGTCGTCCCCGCCATACATTCCAAATGACTTAAGGAATGATGGCCCCCACAGTGACAACCCACAATCCAGCCCACATCTATTGCACCAGCCCTGAGCCCATTCCCATTGCGCTTAAGAACGAGCCCTGCGCCGCCCGTGTCTCGTCGCTGTCCTCCTGCGTGTACAGATCCAGCGTCGTCTGTATCTTTGAGTGACGCAGCAGGCCCTGCACGGTCTTGGGTTCCACCTTGCCCTTGTTCACCAGCCAATTGCTAAGGCTGTGACGCAGGTTGTGAAGCCCGAAACGCTGTCCGTCCGCGATTGGGACTCCCACCGCCTTGGCCGCTACGCGAAGATGATCCTTCACGAAGGAACAGGCGTTGAGTGGCACCTTGCCCGATGCGAAGAGCGATGGAAAGACAAAGTCCTTTCCCTTCGCATAAGGCGTCTGCCGGTGCCAGTCCTTCAGGTGCTGAGAGAGCAGGGGGTGCATGGGAACGTACCCGTCTGAGGCTTCGGTCTTCGTCTCCCCGTCCTCGCCCTTTGCCCACCGCTTGGAAATCCGTATCCGTCCTTCCGTCCAGAGCACGTCGTCCCAGCGGAGTGCCAGGATTTCAGATGCGCGTAGAGCTGTCGCCGCGCAGGTGAGCGTCAGCGCGTAGTGCAGGGGGTGGATGAGCTTGCCAAGGATCGCAAAGGTTTGAGCCGGGGTGATGACGATGGCGCGGTAACTGGACTTGCAGCGGGTCTCGACGTTCTGGGCGGGGTTCTTTGAGACCAGCTCGTGCAGGATGCCGACCTTGTAGACGCGGTGCATGATGCCCCGCATCTTCGCAATCGTCGTCCAGGCAAGCCCTTTGTCGGTGTGCAGGGACTTGAACCACCGCTGAATTTCCAGCGGCTTTATGTCCTCCGCAATCTCTGTGCCCCAGCGGGCAGAGAGGTAGTCCCTGACGTAGTGCTCCACGATAGGGATGGTGTTGGCCGATTTCGGGCGCACCGCGTCCGCGCCGAAGTCAGCCTTGAGATAGTGCTCGCAAAGCGCGTTGAACCGGATGCGGCCTGGGGCAGGGGCGTCGCTGTTGATGCGGATGAGCAGACCGAGCCTGTCCACCTCGCGCCATGCGGCCTTCTCGCTCGGGAAGTCCCGAACGAAGCCGACGGTCAAGCCGTTCTCTACCCGCCTGCCGTCCGCCGTGACTACCCTGTACCGCAGCATCCAGGTGTCTCCTTCCTTGCGTGGCACCTGCTTCAATGATCCTCGCTGATAAGCCATGAAAGCTCCTCTCAGCGGGGACTGCCGGGGCTAGGATCGCACAATTTCAGTTTTTTTGGATCGGTGTTCTTCGCAGCAATCGCGGCTGCCAGCTCGGAGAGCCGGAAAACCCAGACCTTCCTTATCGTCCCGGTGCCCAGGCCATAGGCTCCGGTCATCCCCTTTCTTGCCAGCTCAAGCACGAAGCGGCGCTTGACGCCCAGAAACCTCGCTGCCTCGTCGGCCGAGACGAACGGCTCAGGCGGGGCGGTGCCGGTCGTGATGGCTTTGGCTGGGAATGACATGGCTCATTTCCCCGATCTTCCAAGCAGAATCTCTCCGCCCTGGCAGTTTCCTTCCTGCCACTGCACGGCGATTTTGTTACTCCCAAACGGCGTGGCAGTGAAGGAGGTCGCGGCGCAGCCATTAGCATCGGCGCTGATGGACTTGTCCACGTGCAAGCGGATGGAGCCGTTCTCCGGCTCGCCGGTCAGTATGTTTGCAGCCGGGTTCATATGGTTCTGCATGGCCGATGCGTGATGGGCGCGGGACATGAGCGCCGGGACATTCAGGCACGAAAGAGTGGAATACCCGGTGTAGTGACCCGTTCCCGCCTGCGTCTCGCGCAACTCCAGCCTGAGCGAGCAAATGCCTCGCCCTGTCAGTGCGCCTCTTCCGTTCCAGGCTCCCGAGAGGTTGGAAACCGTCGTAAGCGGAGAGGAATCGGCTTTCGCGGCAGGGGCGGGGATTGCTGCCTTATCAGGAGCCGGGGCGGCAGCCTTTGCCTCGGCCTTGGCTTTTGCTTTCGCATCGGCCTGCTCCCTGGCTTTTTGCATCTGGGCTGCACGAATGGCCTGAAGGTGGTGCAGATAGGCCGCGCGGTGCATGGTCTCCAAGATCGCGCCGCCGACAAAATACACGACAAAAACCGCGACGCACCCCAACAGAAAATTGCGTTGCTTGTGGGTCATAGCCATAAGTCACCTCGGGAGATTCGTGTTCAAGGATTGAGCTACCTAAAAAACGGGGCGCGCGGCGCTTTCAAGAGAGCAGAGCGCGCCCTGCCCGAGTTCAGTGCGCGCCGGGAGTTCCCAGCAACAACAGGCAGCCGCCGTTCTTGAAATTCACCGGGATGAGAACCTGCCCGCGATGGTTGATGGGAAACAGCGGTAATGCCGGACGCTCGCCCGGATGTTGCCGGTTCGCCGTGGTCAGATTCGGTGGAATGCTGAACGGCAAGCCGCTTGGTGGCTTGATGTGGATGCGGTCAAGGACGCCGGACTTCGCGGACTGAGGCGTGCGCGCGGGACCGGGATTCTGGAATACGATCCGTCCGTCATCGGTGAGCGTGAACGGCGTTGCGTTCTTATGCGCATCGAATTCCGCGTCGGAGGCCAGATGATTATCGACGAAGATGCCCAGTCCCGATTCTTCGCCTGCGTCGGCCAGCGCCTTGTTGTCGCTGTACCAGGCTTCATAGGCCACCTGGCCCGCGTTATTGATCGCAAGGATGGCGTTTGGCGGCAGTTCCAGGATGTACTTGCCGTCGATGACATCGCCCTGCCTTGCGACGATGCGCCGGGATGTGAAGACGGCCGGGACTTGCGGCCAGGGCTCACCGGCGACAAAGGCCGCCTCTCCCGAATCGTTCAATACAGCATTGCCGATGGTGGACTCCAGCGTGAATACATGCCCACCAATGATCGTGCCGGGCCTGACTAAGGCCCGGAAATCAAAAGCGGAAGGCGTTGTCTGCGCGCCTGCTCCCATGACTGCGAGAGAGGCGATTGCGGTGAGGTGAATCAGCGTGTTTCTCATGAAGCCAGCGTGGGGCACGCTGGGAAAACGCGGAAGGTTAAGAAGCGTTAATCAATGGCTCGCCTGGTTGCTGGTTTTCGCTTGAATTTCCCTGCGGAGGGCTGTAACTGCGTGAGTGAGACTCCGGCAATATGGCCGGGAATAATTGGAACCGGAAGCACATGCCGTCGAGTCACGCACGCAAAACAACCGGGCTGGACCCGAAAGGGGTAGAAGTTCATTTCTCGCCCGAAGTGAGAAGCGCGTTCGCGGATCTGGCGGCGGCAGTGCATTTCAGTGAGCATTTTGATGGTGATGTATACAGCATTCTGCAGGACTGGGCAGCGGGCAAACCCGTGAGTGTTCACGAGGTTTTCACGGCTTTGCCTTTGATTGCCGAGGAGACCACCAGCCACATCCGGAAAACGGGTGATGAGCGGGCGGTCGAGGCGTGGCGCGAGATTAGCCTCAAGATGCCGGAAAAGGGATTCAGCCTTACCAAAGGACGGGCGCGCGGCGCGTAGCGCCCGCTGTTTATTTGGAGGCGGGCAGATTCATTCGCCGGATAAGTTCCTGAAATCTCTTGTGGCCCCGCAAGGGATCGAAGACGGGCCACAAATGAAGCCACAGCAGCAGCGGGTCGGAATGCGCGAATGCGGCATGCAGCGACAGGACAGCCTGGTCTGTCTCCCCCAGCCCCAGATAGGCGAGGGCCTTCTGCACCGGGTCCATAGCGGGGGGCATCGTGAAGATTTCGAGTTGTCGGCGTGCCTCTTCGGTATTGCCGGTTCGGGCGAGACACAGGACGAGCAGACCGGGGAAGTAATTGGCGAAGGGGCCGGATTCCCGGCGCAATAGCTGCATTTCACTCAACGCAGCGTCGCCTTGATCCATCTCCTTCTCCTGCGTCACAAGCTCAAGCATCACGAGCACGCGACCTATTCTCGCGGGCCAATAACGTCCATCGAGCCGGTACGCTCTGGCGAATGCTTCGTCAGCTTCATATAACCGGCGCGAAACGTACATGAGCAATCCGTATTGCGTCAGGGCAGACGCGTCAGTCGGGTCGTTCTTGATTCTTGCGCGGAGGATTACGATTGCCTCATCGAGCCTTCCCGTGGTTGCGAGGTAGGCGATGTACTAGGGATCGTCGCGCGTCTTTTCCGGAGAGATTCGCAGAGCACCGTCGAATGCATGCTGTGCCTTCTCCCACTGATGTTGATAGGCATGCACGACACCGCGAATGACATGGATTCGCCAGTGTTTTCGATTAATAGCCAGGGCCTGTGCCACCCGTGATCTGATAACGGGGAGCGAGCCGCCGAATTTGATGTAGTCGCTGCTGAATGAGTCTTCGCCGATATCCTGCACTCCCGCTCTTATCGAACAGAGCAAATAGGCCGTCGCCAGACCCAGGTAAGGCTCCCAATACCTGGGCTGCAGTTCAATCGCCCTCGCGAAATGCTTCTCCGCCTGAGTCAGACGGCTTTGAGAAAGCATATACAGGCCTTGTGAATACTCCTTATGCGCCGGTGACCTGGGGTTATAGCTGAAAACCGGCTTATATGCCTTACCGGGAGGCAGCTTGGGTTTATTCGCGCCCGGCGGGGTGGGCAGTTTAATGAGGACAAGATCCTCCGCCCCTTCATGCGCGTAATACTTCGCAAGCACCATGCGCAGATTTCGCGCGGTCACGCGGACATCGGGGATCTCAGTGCGCGCATATTTTCCCGGAAAGAGTTCGAAGCCAATAACGGCCTGCGTGATGGGTTCGTTTTGAAGCGCGCGCTCCACTACAAAGGCGAGAAACCTCGCGGGATTCTCGTTGGCGGAGAAATGCTCGCCGGAGAGCATTCGCGAAAGCTGCCTCCTGATCTCCTCATGGGTGGGGACGCTGTCGTTTTCCGATGCCATGCGGGTGGCCTCTGCCAATAGAAGGCATTCCCATTCTCTCCTACCTGCCTTCGAACGTTTAACCCTCCTTAACGTTCCCACCATTCCAACAAAATGCGAACCTTCGGACAGATTCGGGCGTGAAAGCAAGCTACTCCGCCCGGAAGAGAAGGGGTATCGCAATGTTTAGCGAGTTCTTCAGCGGAAACGGTAAGTGCCCGCACGATCCGTCCATCGGCGCAATGCTCCGGGGCCGCGATCCGTGGAACCTCGATTTCCCGCTGTTTCAGTGGTCGCCTTACGACGCATTCACCCTGCGCAATGCGGTTGAGTCGGTCGCGATATTCGGCGAGCTGGGGGCCGCGAAGACGACGGGGTCGGCGGCCTGGATTCTGCTCAAGTATCTGCAGCTTGGCATGGGCGGCCTGGTGTGCTGCGTGAAGCCCGGCGACCGCGAGCTGATTGAGGCGTATGCGAAGCAGACGGGCAGGGGGGATTCGCTGATTATCGTCTCTCCGCACAGCAAGTGGCGCTGCAATCTGATGCGCTACGCGCTCAAGCGTCCGGGCGTCACCGGAAGCCGCATTGAGCAGATGGTCTCACTGCTCATGACGATTGTCGAGGCGGCGGAGCGCGGCGAACGGGCCAGCATCGGCCAGGGCGATAAGTTCTGGCAGCGATCCTTGCGCCAGATACTGCGCAACGGCCTCGAAGTCTGCATCGCAGCCAAGGGCGAAGTCACGATGGCGATGCTGCATGACGTAATTACCTCGGCCCCGCGCACTCATACCGAAGTCCATAGCAACGAATGGCAGGCGGACTCCGCCTGTTACCAACTCATCGAAGAAGCGGAGGAAAAAGAAAAAACCGGCCGTGAGCAAAGCGATTTTGAACTCGCGGCAAAATACTTCCTGCGCGATTTCCCGGACATGCCCAACGACACGCGCGGCTCCATCCTTGCGACCTATGCCGTTATGGCCGACGTGCTGCTGCGCGGGCACATGGCGGACCTGTTCGACGGCGAAACCAACTTTATCCCCGACCTGACGTTTGACGGCGCAATCATCGTGCTCGACCTGCCTATCAAGGTCTACGGCCAGGCAGGCGTCTATGTGCAGTCGGCCTTCACCTATCTGTGGCAAATCGCCTGCGAGCAGCGGGATGTCAAAGCCTCTCCGCGCCCCGTGTTCTGGTTCGTCGATGAAGCCCACGAAATGGTGTGCAACTACACGCCGGAGTTTCTTGCGACCGCAAGGAGCGCGCGCGTCGCAACGGTGCTTATCTCCCAGAACAAGCCCAATTACCTGGCCGCGATGGGCGGCGAAGCCGGACGGCACCGCGTCGATGCGTTCCTGGGCAACATGGGCACCAAGATATTTCATGCGAACGGCGACCCGGAGACCAACCGCTGGGCCTCCGACATGATCTCCGAAGAAATGCAGACGCGCACCAACTGGCACGGCGGCATGGAAGATGGCCAGGGCAAGGGCGGCGGCTCGGAAGCGCCCGGCCGCAAGGTCCTGCCGTCTGTATTCACCACGCTTAAGAAAGGCGGGCCGCAGAACGGCTTCGTCACCGAATGTATCGCCTACCAAACGGGCGCAAGCTTTGCGGCCAATGACGGGCAGCCCTGGCTGCGCACCGCATTCGAGCAACAGATTCCGGGCGTCACGGTGAAACACGGCGGGGCGCGGTAACGGGTTTTCAGGAACGCTCTAAAGGAGGGCGTGAATCATGAAGCTCTACGGGCAAACACGCGAATTACTCAAGGGCAGCGAGCAATGGAAAATGTACGAGGTAGTGCTGGCGATCTTAAGCCTGGTGAGCGGCTGCTTCGCCATCAGCATCGTGCCGTTCATCCGGAAGGATTTCGGGGAGCGCTATCTGGGCTGGCTCAACCTGTTCTTCGGCTACACGGTCGTCGCCAATTTCTTCTTCCTCGGCAACGTGATAGCGATGCTCACCCGGCATGGCGGCTCCGGGCTGATGGGCGTGTTCTGGCTCGCCTTCGTCGCCATGAGCTTCTATCGCCGCCGCCAGATAACGGCGCGCAACAACGCGGGCATTGAGTGGCACAGCATGTATATCGGCACGTCGCTGCTGCCGCTGCCCTTCAGCCAGGAGAAGATATACAAGTTCTTCGAGCCCGCGCTGGTCTTCGCGCTCGGCCATTTGCTCTGGACCTTCTCCGGCCAGGTGGGACTGTGGCTGATGGGAAGCGCCGTGGCGCTGCTCATCAACAACCACATCGTCTACTACAACGAACGCCGCTCCATCCTCGATTTGCGCGATTCGCAGATCGAAGCCAAGTACCTGGGCGCGGCCCTCTCCGGCAAGCCTGCAAAGGAGACGGCGGGCTTCGTCGTGGCCGAGTCCAGCATCCAGCTCATGCGCCAGGATGCGGCCTTAAGTGACGCATTCGCAAACCTCTCCCCTGAACTCAAAGACGTGCTCGATCCAAAGCCCGGCGCAACCGCGCCAGAAAGCGTGAGGTGATATGTCATGTCAGCCGCAGAGAAATACGCAAGACCCGTCGAATCGATTTCCGCCGAATCTTTATCGCAGGCGCGCGCAGCGGGACAGGCGCTTGCCGACAAGGGCGTAAGCCAGGCCACGTCACAAGGCTCGGCAGGCGCTCCCGCCCCAACCCCCGCAGTCAAATATGGCGGCGCAAACGATTCATTGCAGCGCGAATTACCGCCGCCGTCGAGGTCGCGATGAGCGGACGGAATCACGGCCGGGGCACGAAGACGATGACGGAGGCGGGAGGGATTGTCATCAATCTGTCACGTCTCCGGTCGTCCGTCTGTTGCATTTTTGCCGGGGCGTTTTGTTGCCGAGCCGCAACAGATGAAATCGACCCGGAAGCCAAGTTTTTTACGCCGGAAAATGCAGCGTCAAAACCGCAGGTTTTGTGCCTAAGCTCCGCTTAGGGGAGATGTACGCTGACAAAAATTGCATTGGAATGGTTCAAAAATTACTTCCAGTTGTGGGTCGGATCGGCTATGCACGCTATCAGTGGTTGCACAGAGAACGGAGTTTAGAACCGTGCTAAGAATCACACCAAGCCAGAGCGCAAATGCGGCCATCAAGTACTTCGATGAGGGGCTCAAGCGCGACGACTACTACCTCAAGGGCGAGGCGGTAAAGGCGAACTGGCTCGGCCAGGGGGCGGAGCGACTGGAACTCTCGGGAAATGTCGAAAGAGACGACTTCGCCGCCCTTGCCCGGAACCGCGATCCTGTCACGGGCAAGCGCCTGACGCCGCGCGACAAGAAGGACCGGCGTCCCGGATACGACGCGACGCTCACTGCATGGAAAAGCGCTTCGGTGATGGATGCGCTCTACGGTTGTACCGACATGCGCCAGGCGTTCTGGGACGCGGGCGACAGGATGATGACGCAGAAGGCCGAGGCGGAGATGTTTACGCGGGTGCGCAAGGGCGGGAAGGACCATGACCGCGTGACCGGCAACATGGTCGCGGCGGCCTTCCGTCATATGCGCAGCCGTCCGGTGGATGGCAAAAGCGACCCGCATTTGCATACGCACTACTACCTGATGAACGTCACCTATGACGGCGTCGAGGAGCGGTGGAAGGCGGCGCAGCTCGGAGAACTCAAGAGCAAAGCCCCGGACCTGGAGCTGGAATTCGACGCGCTGTACGCTCGCGAAATGCTGGCTCAGGGTTATGTACCCGTCATGGGCAGGAAAGGCGTGCAGCTTGCGGGCGTGCCGCAATCGGTTATCGACAAATTCTCGCGCAACAGCAAGCGGATTGAGAAGGAAGCCGCCGCCCTGGGGGTTGCGGACTCCAAAGGCAAACACAAGATTCATGACCGGATGCGCGAGGGCAAGAACGTGGATCTGCCAAAAGATGAGCTGGAGGCAGATTGGCAGGGCCGCCTGACGCCGGAGGAGAAAGCGGCGCTGCAAAAAGTGAAGGACAAGCAGATTCCCCGCACGCGGGAGATCACCGCGCGCGAGGCGACGGATTACGCGGTCAACCATTTGTTTCAACGCGAGGATGTGGTGACCGAGCGCAAGCTGCGCAAAACCGCTGTGCATTACGGCATCGGCTATGTGATGCCCGGCGAAGTCGATAAGGAAATCGCCGGAGCCCTGGAACGCGGCGAAATCCTCAAAAAAGAAGGCAAGGCGGGAGCGCAGTACGTCAAGGGCACCACGCTGCGCGAACAGCTCAAAATGACGCAGAGAACGCACGAGGGCAGGGGGCAATATGAACCGCTGACCGAGGCGTACAAGCCGCGCCCCGACCTGTCGGCCGAGCAGAATGCGGTGGCCCGTGAAGTGACCGAAAGCCGCGACAAATATGTCGGCATTCGCGGCCCGGCCGGTACGGGGAAATCCTACAGTCTTAAGGGTATCTCTGGAGTCATTCAGGAGCGCGCGGCGCAGGGAGAGGAAATGTTCTCTCGCGCTCTGGCAATGGCTCCGTCATCCTCCGCCTCGCGCGGCGAACTTGCTAAAGCCGGATACAAGGACGCCACTACGCTCGCCGCCTTCTTCGCCAGCGAGAAACTGCAGCAGCAATACAAGGGACAACTGCTGTTCGTGGACGAATCGGGAATGATGTCCACAACCGACATGACGCAACTGATGAACATCGCGGAGAAAAACGATAACCGCGTGATCTTCCTGGGCGACTACCGCCAGCATGCCTCCGTCGATGCCGGGGACGCTTTCCGGCTGCTCGAAAAGGAAGGCGGCATTAAATACGCCCGGCTCAGCGAGAATCGCCGCCAGCGGGACGACAAGTACCGCGAGGCCGTGGACCTCATCGGATCGGGCGATCCGGTCAAAGCCATGAAGGGAATGGAAACACTCGACAAAAAGGGATGGATTGTCGAAATGAAGGATGCGGGCGAGCGGCAGGATTTCCTGGTAAGACAGTTCCTCAAGGCCAGGGACGAAAGCGCGACCGGCCTCATCGTCGGCACCACGAACCGCGAGGGCGAGCAGATCACGGCGCGGCTGCGCGAAGAGTTAAAGGCGCGCGGACAAATCACCGGCACAGAGCGGCAATTTCCGTCGCGGCTGGCGACGAACTGGACGGATGCGCAGAAACGCGACAGTCGCAATTACGAGCCGGGAATGGTGGTGGAGTTTCACAAGGCCACGCCCGGCGTCCGCAAAAGCGTCAAGGGCAAACGCGACACGGAAGGCGGCTTCAAACAAGGTGAGACGGCCATCGTGCTGCAAGGCGGAGCCGACGTGGTTCTCGCGCGTCTTGATGGCACTACATCTGCGCTGCCCGCCGAACATGCGGAGCGGTTCCAGGTCTATAAGCCCGGTGAACAGAGCATCGCCAAAGGTGATCAGATCCGCATCACCAAAAACGGCATGGTAAAGGTGACGGGCCACCCACTCGTGGGGGAGGCCGTGGGCACGCGCGTCAATAACGGCGACATATTCCAGGTGGAGGGCTACACGAAGGAAGGCGATATCCGGCTGCCGGGCGGCAAGCTGCTTCCCAAGGACTATGGGCATTTCACGATGGGATACACGGACACGTCGCACCGCAGCCAGAGCAAAACCGTGGATCGCGTGTTCATCGCGGTCGATGAGCACGCGCCAAAGGCTACCAACCGCACGCAGTGGTATGTCTCCCTCTCGCGCGGGCGCGACCTCGGGCTTGCGGTGGTGGCCGACAAGAAAAGCGCGATGGAAGCCGTGCAGAGGGGCGGCGAACGGCTTTCGGCGCTTGAACTGATGAAGGATGACATCGGCGTAGAGAAAGTGACGCGGCGGCGGCGCTTCGGACTTCAGGGAATCATGGAGAGAAACCGCATCGGGCGGTATCTGAAAGGCCGCGCGGACGCGTTGCGCGAGTCGGCGCGGGCGCTCGCACAGGGATGGCGAAAGAAACAGGGGATGCAACATGCGTGATACCTCCTACGTACAGAAGCTGATGAGCCACGCGCCGCAAGACGAGATCGAACACGAGTGGCGCAGCGCGTTCATCATCGAGCGCGAGGGCTCAGCGCAGAGCCAGTGTGTGTCCGTCCGGTCCAGGGATGGCAGGGAGGCGAACGGCTTCGTAATGTCGCTCTGTGTGCGGCACAAGTGGATTGACCGCAGTGCAAAGCTGGAGCGGCTGGTGTTGATTTTCAGCCACGGCGGTATCTACGTGGAAGGGCAGCATCTCCAGCGCGGCCTCGATGCGCTGGAAGAAGGCAAGCTCAAGCGCATCCAGGAACAGAACAGCAACGAAATCGCACTGATTAAGAGCCACAACGCGGATGTGAGAAAGCAGGAAGACAAGGAGCCTCTCGTCTCGCGGGTGGTGTTATCGCCGAGTTTCGAGAGCCTGCTGGAGAGCGAAGAGAACCTGGCGGAAATCGCCAAGGTCGTTAAGGAGGACTATGTCCATCACAGTGGAAGCGATAAAGATGCTGCCTGATGACGAACTGGATCGGTTCATCAAGGAAGCGGTGGAAGAGAAAGAAACGCGCACCGAGCGCGAAAAGCAGGCGACGATTGCAAAAATCAAGCAACTCGCCGGGGCGGTCGGCGTCCGCGTCGCCATTGGCGGCGCGCGCGGAAGGCCGGTGAAGGCGCGGGCGCACGGAAACGGCAAGAAGGCGGAGCCTGCGAACAGGAGTGCGGTTATGCCGGTGAAGAAGGCGGGATGACTCGGCTCTTGATTGAGCGGTGGGATTTTTGTAGGAATTTGAGGAATGTCTGTTATTGCGTTCGAGGGCCTGAGACGATACACCGCCTTCACCACGGACGGCGCGTGTCCGACCTTTGCTCTGTATTTCTCGCCCGATGAGGCGTTGGTCCTTCCCTACGGCTACTTGTACGAGGCCGTGTGGTTCAAAGGCACGAATGGCCGCGAGATCATGCTGCATCATCGCGTCCGGAGGCTTTATATCCAGGGGGAAAACCTGGGACCGTTGCTCAGGAGCTTTGAGTATTACACGGTCAGAACGGTGCATATATTCGACCCCGACCGGCACGCTCCGGTGAATCCCGGAGCGTGCGTCGTCACGCACATTGACGACAAATACGGCGGCAGTTGAAGGGCTCCGTCATTGCAGCGTCAGCGCCTGCGCGTGCCTGGCAGCGGTCGCCGGGTTTGTCAGTCGCTCCTGAAGCCTGCGCGTCGCAATGGCGTGGTATTTTGCGTCAAGCTCGATGCCCACGTAAGAGCGGCCCAGCATCTTCGCCGCAAGGAGTGAGGAGCCGGAGCCCGCGAAGGGGTCGAGCACCGTGCCTTGCGTCGCGGAGAAGGTCTCAATGAGGGGCAGCAATACGGAGAGGGGCTTCTGCGTTGGATGGAGCTTGTTGCCGCTGTACGTCCAGTCGATGACATCACCGATGGTCTCCTGCGGGTAGCGCGGATTTCCTTTCGCAAGCAGATGCGCGCATTCGTGCTGACAACGCAGATAGCGGGTGCTCGAGGTGTAGCGTTTCGGAAACACGAAATGCCCCACCACGCGGAATCCAGCCGCCCGGTAGGCCGCCATGAACTTGTCGGTCTGCGACCAGCCATAGAACGAGACACAGAAGCTGTCCTTCTCAAGTGCGCGGTACATCTGATAAAGCGCGGGCTTTAACCAGCGGTCATTGTCGTCATTGGGAACGGTGCGGCCGTCGCGGGCCTGGTAGCGGGTAATATACGGCGGGTCCGTCAATATGAAATTGACGCTCGCGGCCGGAAGGCCGGGCAGCACGCGGAGGCAGTCGCCGTGAATGAGGGTGTTGGAATACATGGGGATTTCCTTTCATGAATTGGAGAAATTGAGATGAGAGCGGAGCACGTCCTCGAAAACCTCGCCCCGGTAGGAATTGAAGCCAAACGCGATGCTTCCAGCGGAGAGCTTGGCGACATCGAGCACCGCGCAATGGTGGGGAGCATCGAAGAGGATGCCGACTTTGCGGCTGTTCTCGTCATCCTCGTCGTCAAACAGGACGACGTGAAAGGGTGCGCCGCTGATACCGTTGCGGTGATAGGCCCAGTCGATGACATTGACGCTGATGCGGGGTTTGCGGGGGCGGGTCATATCGCACCTCCCTTCACTTCCGGTAACTGGGCTTTCGCTATGGCCTCGCGCACGCGTTCCGCGATAAGGTCTAAAAGCGCGAAGGGATCGGCCTCATGGTCGCCAGACTTCCCGGCCAGGCGCTTGATATCGAGCAGAGCGTCAAATAACGGGCAGTCGCGGTCATGCGACGTATCGACGGCAGGGATTTTATCCTGAGGCTTTGGCTTGAACTCTCTAAGTTGCCCGGAGCGCTCGCACTCCGGACAGGTGATGCGGCTGTCGTCATCCCATTCGGCATAGCCGTGGAATTCAGCGCCGTCATCGCTCACATCGGCATCTACGAGAGCCACGATAGTGAAGCGGGAGGTGTTGCCACATTCGGGGCATCGAATGTCTTCGAGGCAGTTTGTGTTGATTGTCATATTGAAATTCCTTAAGAAAATGGTTGTGAAAAAGACGGGGCGGCCGGAGCCGCCCCGAGGGAGAATTAACGCTTACGGTCCCACAGGAGGCTGTGGCCCAGCTCAGCGCCGCTCTTGATCAGGCGGCACTGAATGGGAGCCGTAAAGCTCGGATCGTCGAGTTTGACCGAAAGGTAGTGCGCTCCGGTCTCGCGAGAGGTGGTTTCCCAGGCCGCGCCTATCTCGTAACCTGACTTTTTGGTGAAGATGCGGAAGTCCGGAGACTTGTCGCTGCCCTTGCGCTCAACCGGCTCGATTTCCACTTCTGCCTTGAGCGTGAGCGTCTCGATAGTGCCCGCGTAGCCGTTGTCCGTCGCCTTGAAGTTTCCGATGATAGCCATAATCTTTCTCCTTTTCGTTTCAAGACCACACCATGTGGCCTTTTGTACGGCCCGTTGGCGAAGGGCTGACACGCGGTCAAAAAAAGTTTTGGCTTGGAATAAAAGGACAGACTGTTAGAAAAGTTTTTTTGACGGCATTAGTGGCGGACCGAAGCACGCTGCCGGACAACTAAAGGCATGGGGTGTCTTTGTTTCAAAAGGAGAATACTGGCTCGTGGTTCAATGGAGGCGAAACACGGGGGGTCTAGCGATGACGTGAAGGGGCAGGGGGAAATTCGTCATTGACGCGTGAGCGGCGCACCCTAAAGTCGCCGTCACACAAGCGAGAGAGCAGGGGCATCTAAAGGGCATTACAGGAGCCGAAACACGGCGGGGGCATGCGATGGGAAAACGCTTGGTGTCCAACATGCAACTAGTCTTTGGAGGGTGATTCGGTAGCCTCCACGTTCTTATCTCGCGGTTTCTTCAGATCCTGCAATCGGGAATACTGAAAATACAGCGGTACGATTACGAACAGCAAGCCAACCATAATAAGAAACGCTGCCCCTGGATAGGCATCCAGTGGAGGACCAAACACTCTAAACGCCGCCAAGTAGGCATTTAAAGTTGGTCCCATATGGTTGGGCCACTCTTGATTCGCGGCAGACTCATATCCCACGCATATTAAGTAGAATCCCCACAATATGCAGAATAGGCTGATCAAGATATACTGCGGTTTATGTTTCACTGAACGATTTTCCATAACATCCAGTTATGCAAGCAACGGCGGGCAACCTTGATTGCTTGATCTTAAGCGTGACAAGTCACTCGCGTCACTCGTCTCGCTGGTAAATAATGAACCAGTTTGGTTCAATCTGTCGCAAATAAACATCGGCGGCCAACTTGCGAGCGTTATCCAAGTCTGGCAATAAGTTTCCTAGCCTGTGATAATCTCCGGGCACATATACTATTCCTTTCATCCAATCAGGGCCTAATGCGGAGATCATCCCACCTTCGAAATGGAACCTCACCGATTCATCCCAGTCTACGTTTGCCTCCAACCCAGGGTAAATTTCTGCAACCAACTGCTTGTATTTCTGGCTTTGTTTAGCTTTTAGCTGCTTGACACCGGATTTATTGACTGGTGCGTTGCGCAGATCTTCGACTAGCATCTGGCGTACTTGTTCGAACGCCGCACGATGCTCCTGAAATATCGCAAGTAAGTTCTGATCCGAAGGGGCTCTAAGATTCAGAGGATCAGCCCTCCAGAAGAGAAATGCGCAAAGAACCGCGCAAATAGCGATAAGACGAATGACGAATCTGAGCAGACGGTTTTTTGGGTTCATATTCATGCTAGTTAGTACAAGCTTGAGCAGGGTCTTGTTGGGTGCTTAGCGTGCCACCGTTAGAGATTGCATTGAATCCTGAAGCAATATCCACAATGTTTTGTGGGTCATTTGCTCTAAGGTGATACAGAGGCCCCCCGGCGAACTGCAGTGAAACCAAATCGAAAGCTGCTGCCCGCCCGGTCGCGCCATACTCAAAGTTACCGTAAGCGTCAAATGCTGCATTATCCAACTTATAGTTTTGAGCACGTGAGTCCCACCACCAACCGAATCCGACAGCAGTTCCTAGCGATGTCCACCCACTCCCCCAATAATTTACATCCGCTTGCGGATTTATCCCTTGCGGAACCACGATAGGAACAGGCGTACCTACACGAAGTCCAAATGCTTTGGCTTGTTGTCTGTTCTTCACTTTGCTGTATGGCGAACATTGCTTTCCGTTCGGGTATGTTACAACGATTACTCGGGCTTGGTCGTGGGGGCATGTGACATACCTGCCGTCTGGCGCATGGCATCTGTTGTTGGAATCGGGGCCTGATATGCCGCCGCCCAACTGCATCGGAAACAACCCCGGCGGGTCTATGGTCCGCATGGGGTCTGCGCCGACATAGAGGTAGGGATTCATGCCGGAGTTTACGGTTCCAGCGTTGTCATAGATGCCGATGGGGTCGGCCTCCAGGTAGCGGCCCCAGCTTGGCACATAGTCGCGGAAGCCGTTATGGCTGAAGCCGGTCTCGGAGTCATAATACTGGCCTGCGAAGCGCAGGTTGACGGTCGCGGTGCCGGAAGTGGCCAGCGTCTCGCCGAAGGGAAGGTAGGAGGCTTTCCAGACCACCGTCTGGGATGGGTTGGTCGCGACCTGCGGCCTGCCGAGATTGTCGTCGTGCAGGTAGGTGAACGTCGTGCCGGTGAGCATCGCGAGCGGGCGGCCGTTGAGGTAGATGTAATCGGTTTCGGTTCCTCCCGTGGTCTCGGCAATGAGCGCCCCGCCGGAGTATTGGTAGAGCGTGGTGTTGGAGCCCACGGTCTTGGAGAAGCGCTGGCCGAACGCGTCATACACATAGGCCCCCAGAACACCTGATGACCCGCTCACCTGTGTCAGCCGGTTGCCGTTGTTGTAACTCAGGCTCGTGACTCCCGCTGCGCCGAAGGCCGGGCTGAACCCGGTGATATTGCCATTGGCGTTGGTGCTGATGGTGATCGTGGTGCTGCCGGCCACCATCGTCGCGTACTGGTCGGTGCCGGAGTTGAGCGTCCAGCTGGCGGTCGTGACGCCCGATTGCGCGGTGCGGTTGAGGTTGTCGTCGTAGGTGAAGGCGGTGTTATGGCTGGGGTTGCTCCAGCCGTAGATGGCCGCCAGGGCGTTGATGTTGACCGGGTTGATCGTGTTGGACGAGGCAAGGTTGTCGGTGTAGATTTCAGGCTGGTCGGTGCTGTAATAGGTGTAGCCGATGTTCTGCGCCGTCGCCGTGCCGATGTCCTTGAGGCTTGTGAGCCGGTAATCGAGGTCCCAGGTGGGCGTCTCGGCGATGCTGTTGCCGTAGGTGAGGCTGTTCCAAGGCCCGAACGGCTCGTAAGTGACGCCTGAGGCAAGCGTCGTGGCGCTGCCCGCGCCCGAGGGCTTGTCACTGACAGCGGTAATGCGCCCCATCGCGTCGCGCGTGTAGGTCAGCAGAGAGCCGTCCGGATAGGTGACGGTCAGCACACGGGATGCGGCGTCGTAGCTGTAGGACGTGGTGAGCGTCGTGGAGCCGTTTACGCGCTGCTCGGTGAGGAGGTTGCCGCGCTCGTCGTAAGCCCGCGTCAGGCTGCCCGCCATGTCGGTGAGGCTCGTGAGCCGCCCGATGCCGAAGCTGAACCCCGTGCCCGTCTGGTCATAGGTATAGGCCACGTTCTCGGACGTGTCGGCAGGGTAGGTGGTGGTGAGCACCCGGTCGAGCGCGTCGTAAGTGTGGTTGGTGGTGACCGACAGCGCATCGACTTTCTTGGTCAGGTTGCCGTCGGAGTCGTACGTATAGACCGCCGTGCCGGTGTCCGGGCTTGCCGCCTGTATCACATCCCCGAATCCGTCATAGACGTAACTCGTCGTGTGGGAAATCTGATTCTCGGCCGTGAGGACCCGGTCGTGCGCGTCGTAGGTCCTGGTGACGGAGCCAAGGGAGCCAAATTGTTGCGTCGTCCAGCGGTTGAGCGCGTCGATGGCGTAGCTCGTCGTCACCGCGGGCGGGTCGAACGTTTTGATATTGCCGTTGCTGTCATAGGCATAGGCGGTGGTCTGGCTCATCCCGCCGGTATCGTCATGGACCCGGCCCAGCGTATCGTAACTCGTGGTATGGCCGCGCGTCACCACGCTCGAAGGGTTCTCGATGTTGGAGACGGTGCGGTCGCCGAGCGCATCCAGCGTATAGTCGACGCTGTTGCCGAAGGAGTCGGTGACGGTGGTGAGCCGGTGCCCGGTGTCGTAGGCATTGTTCAGGTATGACCCGTCCGGCTGCTTCACCTGCGTCAGGTTCCCCGCCGCGTCGTAGGTGTTGGTGGTGGTGAGCGGGCCTGCACCAGTGCTCACCGTGCTCGTGAGCAGCCAGTTGCGCGGGGAATAGGTGAGCGTGGTGGTGACGGAGTTGGGGTCGACGATGGTGAGCGGCAGCCCGCCGCCGGTGTGGCTGGTTATGCCCGTGTTCTGGAGCAGCGCGTTCTGGATATTGGTGAGCGCGCCGGTCGCGTCGAAAGTATACGTGGTGGTGTTGCCGTTGGGCGACTGCACCGTTTGCGGCAGGAAGTTATTCCAGGTGAAGTGCGTCGTGCGCGTCTGGCCGTTGGTGGAATAGGGGACGGTCTGGCTCGTGGTGTCGGTGAGCACCTGCGTGAGCGGGTTGCCGTTTGTGTCATAAGTGAAGCCGGTGGTGAGGCCGGTGGTGGTGATGGTGTCCGGCAGATGCACCCAGGTCGGATCGTAGGCAATCGTGGTGGTTCGGGCGATGGTAGCGCCGGTCGCCTCCACTACCGTCGTCGGGTCGCCGTGTACGTCATTGGTGTACGTGGTGGTGTTGCCGTTCCAGTCCTTGGCGGTCGCCGTGAACCCGTTGCTGTCATAGGTATAGCTTTCGGTGGCGGCGCTCACATAGGTGGTGGCGGTGCGGGTCGAGGTGACGAGCGCGTTGGCGCCTTGAATGGCCGCGTAAGTGCTGGTGACGATCTGCCCGAGCGCGTTCTTGATGGTGCGCGTGCCCGCCGTGTCGTTATAGGTGATGGTGGTGATGTTGGCGTTGGCTCCGGTGCCTATCTGGTCTGTGAGCGCCCTGCCGTAGCTGTCATAGGTCCAGGATTCATAGCTGTTGCCGTCCTCGTCGGTGACGGAAGTGATGTTGAACGGGAATGAACTGTTGGTGTAGCTGTAGCTTCGGCTCGTGACCGGCGAGGTATTGTAAGACACCGAGGCGAGGCGGTCATTGACGCCGGGAGAGACGCCGCTGGAGTTGTAGCCATAAGTCAGCACCAGGCTGTCGGGCGTGGTGACCTGCGTAAGATAGTTGCCGGTATAGGTGAAGGTGAGCGTGCGGCCGTAGGAATCGGTGACGGTGGAAAGCTCGTTGCTGACGTTATAGGCCAGCGTCTGCGTATAGCCGTTTCGCGCCTTGATGGAGTTGAGGCGGCCAAGGAGCGTCCCGCTGCCACTTCCCATAGTATAAGTTTCGACCGAGTCGTCGTGGTTCGTGAGCGTCCAGGTGCTGCCGCTGCTGGTGAGCGTCATATCCACGTTGGTATCGGGCGTCCAGACGCCGCTCACGAGCTTGAAGATAAGCTGCTGCCCGTCGGCCCGGTAGGCGGTGACCTGGTTGAGTACGGAGTTGTAGCCGAGCGCGAGATCAAAGTTGGTGGTGACATTCTGCACGTAGTTGCTGACAACGTAGAATCCGCCCAGCAGACTCATCCGCGAGAGCGTCTGGTAGCTGTTGTAATAGCGCACGAGCGACAGCTTGTTGGGGCCTGCTGTCTGGTAATCCGTGGTGGGGGCAAGCACATTGCCCGTGGCCACGTCGGTGGTGCCGCTCGTGACAAACAGATTCGGCCCGCCGCAGGTGGTGCAGCCGCCGCTTTCCGATCCGTACATCTTCTGCCAGCCCGAGAGCGTGATGGGATAGGAATTGACGACTGTGACGCCGCCGTTGCAGCTATAGGTCGGAACCGTGGCCGTGGTGACCCCGCCGCTGGTGGCGAGCGCGAGGTTCTGCGTCGTGCCGCATGCGCCGACTCCGGGCGGTTCCACCACGGTGCTGGGAATGATCGTCCAGGTGAGCGCCAGCGTGCTGCCGGAGATCGTACCCGACACATAGGCGGACCATGTATAGGCCGTGCCCGGCCACCATGTGGTGAGCATGCCCGTCACGTTGCCGCCGGGAGAAACCTGAAAGAGCGTCAGCGCTTGGCTGGAGTTCGCGGGCAGGCCGCCAAGGCTGCCTGATTCCGTGCGGTTGCCGGTCCCCGTGCCCGACAGGTTCGGGAATGTCTGCGCGGACACCGGCAGCGAGGCGAATAAAAGGAAGGCAACGGCAATAAATGCGGTCGTCCTGCGCGCGAACGCGCCGGAGAAAAGAAATGCAGCCGCATTGCGGCTTAGAGTTTGTGCGGACACGCAGCGCTCCCGGTGTATGCTTTTTGCGGTGTCCGCGCAGTTGTAATGCGTCTTAACTCCGTTGCCGGATCAAATACCTTTCCGGGGGTTAATTGTCAGCAAGATTCTGTAATGCGCTGAAGAGGCAAGAAAAAAGGCCGGGTGCTTTTGGGAGCGTCCGGCCTTGAGTCAGGGAGCGCGGTATGTCCTATCGCGCTCACGCAAAACATATCGCAGCGCGCAAGCATGTCAACGGGTCGATTCAGGGGGCACATCTCGAAGCGACCACAGAGAACGCTCCTCGCAGGATTTGAGGGCCGCTCACGCGGCCTCGGCTTCGCGTTCGGCACTCCGGCCGTGGAGAAAATCCACGGCCTTCTGAGCGTGTGCGGCGGCGCTGAAAATAGCGCGCTTGTCGTTCTTAAGGACGATAAGCCAGTTTGCGATGTAGGAGGCATGGTCGGGCATGACTTCCGGCGTGATGCCAAGATCGGCGCAAAGGAAAGCGCTGGCTAGTTCCGCAACCAACTCCTCGCGGGCATAGCCTTCGTCGCCCCAGGCTTTGCGGCCAAAGCTGCGGTCAAGGCGGGCAGGGTGTTTCGTCCAGTGTGCCGACTCGTGTGCGAGCGTCGCATAGAAGCTTTCGGCGTCGCGGAATGCCTCAATGACAGGCATCTGGATATAGTCGCCGTCATTGCTGTAGAAGGCGCGGTCGCCACGGTAGCGGACATCGGCTCCGGTTGCCTTAAAGAACGCTTCGGCGTGGCCGATACGCTCGACGGGCGTCGTCTGTATTTCCGGCTTTCCGTAGTAGTGCTCGGGCAGGCCGTCAATCTGCTCGACATTGAAAACAGTGTAGCCCTTCATGTAATGGATTTCGCGTTCGGTCTCCTCACCGTTGTCTTCCTGCTCGGTGCGGGTGATGGAATTCGCATAAACGACCAGTGAGCCCTTCTCACCCTTGCGGACGTGGGCATTCAGCTCGGTTGCCTGCTTGAAGGTCATCCAGATAGGAGCGCCGAAGCCCTGGGCCGTGGCTTCTGCCCATAGCATCAGGATGTTGATGCCCGAATACGGCACGCCGTTGTGGCGAAGTGGACGACTGATGCGCCCCGCCGTGTTTCCCGCATTCCACGGTTTCATCCAGGTGCGGACTCCCTGCTCCAGATCGGCGATGATCTTGTCGGTGATGCGTGTGTAAACGTCCTGTCTCTCGGTTGTCATGGTCCTGTTCTCCTTTTAAGGGTCCGGTCATCCGAACCGCCGAGGACCACAGGGCCGGGCGCAACAAGGCGTCCTGTCACCGCAAGGGGAACGGCCAACACGGGAGCGCAGCGAATGGAGCGGGCAGCGCCGTTGACAGGACGCCGCGCACGGCCAGGGTCGAGGCAATACGGTTCGGCGTGACCGGCGCGCGGAACAGGACTGCGCCTGAACAGGGAGGACGTGGGTATTGCGTCACCGGCAACGATTGCCGGGCAGGGTTACGTGGATTGGCCTTGCGGGAGAAACGTGCCGTCTTATTGGGACGCCGGAAAGGCCTCCCGGAATCGGGTTTATGCTCTAAGGAAGATGAACGAAGATCTCAATCTCGCTTTGCTCCAGACCATCGCAAGGGATGACAGGAAGGCTGTGCTGAATCTGCTGGCGCGTGGCGTCAGCGTAAACGGGCGAGTCAATGATGGGCCGACGCCGCTCGATATGACGGTGATAGCGGACAGGCCGGAGATAGCGCGGCTCCTGGTCGCACATGGAGCCGATGTCAACGCGCAAAAGGAAAATGGCTGGACCTCGCTTCACGTCGCCGCATTTGAGGGACGGCGCAACATGGCGCATGTGCTAATCGAGCAAGGTGCGGATATGGCTGCGGCAACCACCGATGGGCTGACACCTTCGGATATCGCGGAGCGCGCCGGGCACGGCAAAGGCGCTCTTTTTTGCTTGCCTCGATTGGGGCATGACGATAATGCGTAAAAGAGGACTTCAGTAGCACTAACCGGCATATAACTGGATCACATATGGCTGCGCGCGACTTCATCAATGAGATATTGCTCCCCAAGCTGGAGCACGAGTTGGCGGACGAGGCCAAAGGCAATAAGCATTACCTGGTTGGCTTCGATGATGCGCTGAAAGCAATGACCCAGTTCATCGAATCCCATCGCCATGAATGGGATGTGCCGGAATGAATTGAGCCTGGCTGGTCAGCTTACAAATCTTGTTGCGTTCGGGAACCCTCTCGGATAGTGAATGATAAAGGACGTTATCATTCACGATAACGAGGGATGCGACGGTGGCTTTTCAGTTTAGGGAAAATAGCAAGTTCGCCATGCTGGCGCTCGACGGAATTTATTCAGACCTTCCCGATTCGGAGTTTCAGCTCTCCGATGGCACATGGGTAATGCCGCGTGTGCCCGGTGTGGCGGACCTCGGAATATGGAAAGAATGGATAGGCTCGATACGCGCCGGAAGCCTTGTGCGCGCAAATCTGGTGCTCCTTAACGAAGAGGCATCGGACAATCCCCTTATTCTCGATGACGTTCATAACCGGCTGCGCGACAGTCTGGGGCAACTGTTCTATTTTCTGCATTTCCGCCAGGGTATCGAATGCTCAGGTGCAAACGAACCGGACTTGCTCTGCGGATCGTGCGCGAATGGCAATCCGATCATCCGCCAGATGAACAAGCTTCCCGCGTTCTACCAAAGCAGAGGCTATACGCGCGCGCCAATCAACGAAGAATGGCTGAAGGAAGCTCTCGCGCTGCGCTCTGGATCGAGGGTGATTGGATCAGCGGCAGGCGACTTTCGACGGGTCATTCTTGGCCTGAATGTGCTGTTCTCGGGCTTGCGAGAAACAGGACAGGAAAGACTGCATCAGGTGGTCCGCTCGCTGGAGGCGCTGATCCTGCCGGACACGGGCAAAACCAAGAAACAGTTCATCCATCGCTGCCAAACGTTCGTGACGCCTGGAGCACCAGCGCAACAGGCGCTCCAGGAGGTGTTTGACATGCGCAGCGACACGGAGCATCTGCAGGACTGGAACAGGGCCGTGCAGACCTACCCTGTTGCAGAGCGCGAAGACGTGTGCTGGCAGAGAACACGTCAAGCCGAACGGCTGGCCTGTTTTGCGTATTCGCGCGTGCTGCTTGACGCGACTGTACAGGCCCATTTCCGCACGGATGACACGCTGGAGCAATTCTGGAAGCTGCCTGACGATCAGCGGCGCGCGATATGGGGTAAGCCTCTGGACATAACTAAAGAGCCGCGTCATACCAAGTATGACCAATGGGGAAGAGCCGTGATATGAGCACCGCGCTTGCCGCCATGAACGTGCCGGTTGATTTGGCGGTGATCGATGCCAGGCTCCCTACCCTGTTTCTCTCGGACGCCGGGAGCGCCGAGCGGTTCTGGGAATTCTTCGCTGCCAATATCCGAAACAGAAACACGCGGCGGGCCTATTATAGGGCGGCATGCAGGTTTTCGGGCTGGTGCGAAGGTCGCGGGCTATTCGATCTGGCGATGGTGAAGCCTATACACGTCGCGGCGTTTATCGAAGAGCTGCAGGCGACCCACTCCAAGCCCACTGTGAAACAACATCTGGCGGCGCTTCGGATGCTTTTCGACTGGCTGGTGGTAGGTCAGGTAATGAACGGCAATCCTGCGCATGCTGTTCGAGGGCCAAAACACGTCGTGAAGAAAGGCAAAACGCCTGTCCTGGCGGCGGACGAGGCGCGTGTCCTTCTGAACAAAATCAACGCTACGACATTGGTCGGCCTGCGCGACCGGGCTCTCATCGCTCTGATGGCTTTTACGTTCGCTCGTATCGGAGCGGCGGTCGGGATGCGGGTGGAGGATTATTTTGTTCAGGGAAGGCGCGGATGGGTTCGTCTTTGCGAAAAAGGCGGCAAGCAGCACGAAGTGCCCGCGAATCACAATCTCGATGAATATCTGGAAGCCTATATCAAGGCAGCGGCCCTCGGCTCCGATCCGAAGCGTTTTCTCTTCTGTACAGCGAAAGGGAAGATTGACGCCCTGACTGATCGTCCTATGAGCCAATCGGACGCGTACCGCATGGTTCGCAGGCGCGCACGGGACGCGGGCATCAAGACTAAAATTGGGAATCACACGTTTCGTGCCACGGGTATTACTGCTTACCTCAAAAATGGCGGCAAGCTGGAAATCGCCCAACGGATCGCTGCGCACGAGTCTTCGCGCACAACGGGCCTCTATGACCGGCGCGACGATGACGTGAGTTTGGACGAAGTCGAGAAAATAGGGATTTGAGCGATGGAGGGGCGCGGTGGCGACGTTATTTTCGTATGTTGTCGATCACGACCTCGGCTTTGCTCCGAATCCATCTCCGGGGTACTGCACGCTCGTGCATTGCAAGTTTGGGGGCGATTCCGGACGCCGCAACATCGTCGAGCTTGCAGAAGTCGGCGACTGGATAGTAGGAACCGGGGGAAGCAATAAGGACAGCGCTGGGCATGGCAAGCTCATCTATCTGATGCGCGTGGACGAAAAGATCCCGTTTACCTCGTTCCTTTCTGATCCACGGTTCCGGAGCCGCTTCGATTGCCGGGATTTTGGGAACGGCAACGTCTTCGCACTCGTGTCACGGAGATACTTTTACTTCGGCGAAAATGCCCTGGACCTAATGATCCTGCCGGATGCACTGGTAGCTGGGCTCGTTAAGCGAGGGCCTGGGTTCCGGCGTGATTATCCTGAGAACAAACTCAAACTGCTCGCGAGGTGGTTTCAGAAGAAATACAGTGTGGGAATGCACGGCGATCCCTGCGGGAATCGGAGTGTAGCTGACATTCGATGACGCGTTAATGAACGGCTTGATGGGCGTCTTCGCTGGCAATGTCCGGATACAGTTCACGGAGGGACGAAGAGGTGAGGTTCAATAGACTCATTTATCTCTTCACCAAGAATTGTTGCGAGAATGTGATTCCCTTGTATGGTCGGGTGTACACCATCCGCTCTATACAGTTCCTCACTCCATAACAAATTCGATCCGATATCGATTATTTTAATATCGTACTCACGCGCTACTTTCTCAATAACTCTCCGCTCTGGAAGCCAATCAATTCCACGTCGGGCTGCCTCAAGTTCAGCCTTTGTGGGATATAACCAAATAACCCCTGCCACCTTTTTATCCGTACTTCTTTTCAGCGACTCAACATGCTTTTCAAAAGCCAATACATTTTGTTCGTTCGGACTCCCAACAACTGGCAATTCATTCGCCGCCAAATCAGGAAAGAGTTTAGATATTAAATATCGGCGAATAGCATACCACGTTGCATAAATCGGTTGATGGGTCGGAAATGTGTATTCGCCCCGCCACTGCGTGGCTCCGCTAAGACCACCGCTCATGTATTCCCATAAAAACCAGCTTGAGGATCGAACAATCTCAGGGTGGCGATCCAGATAAACCATCTCATTAATTTGAGTCCATCCACCGACCGCGACCGGCCATATAGATATTTCACTTCCCACGAGTCTTTGGAGTAATGGGGCTAGCTTCTCCTCCTGTCGAAAAGGGTTTCCTCCCATAATTATCGAATTACCGATTAAGAGTATGTTAGGGTGCGCAGATGGTTCCCAGTTCCTGGGAACGGGCATACTCTTGTCATTAAAATACCAATCATTCCTATGCAAGAATTCGCCTTCTTGATGCGCCCTGGGTACATACCCAATTTGACTATCAACATCGTATAGAGGAACTGACACAATGCCGGATGCGCGGACAATCATCTCAATCACTATTAAGCAAACGACGACGCGACACCCAAGCTTGACTATTAAAGCATTATAGTTATTTCGCGAACGGTAATCGTTTTGCGGAGGGCTCTCTACCTTTGACATCTAGTAAACTTTCAGTCATTTGGTTTCACAAACATTCGGTCTCGTAATGCGATCATAGGTTTCTCAATCAATCTTGAAATTGCGAACGCCACACACGTAGCGGTGACATATTGGAGCACGATCTTAGTTGCATGGCCGCCCAAGGATGTAAAATGGCTCTGAATATATGCCGCCGCATGGCGACCTGAAAATTGCCAAATGTAAAGACTGTATGAGTAGACACCTAAGAAAATCAGCAATCGCGAAAGGATAGGAATCCTCTTCACCAAATCAGTACGATAGGTCAGCATGATAAAGGAGGCAGATGTAATCCACGCCACGGTATACATAAATACACCATCTTCAGGACTTTCCAGACTTGTATACGTCAAGCAAATGCATCCACCTATCGTTAGGGCAAACCACAGCCACTTGAACCGCAGCAACCCAACAAACAACTCTTCCTGGTAAACGAATAGATAAGCCATTAGTACACCGGCAGACAAGGCGTCAAAACGGAATTGCGTTTGCTGCTGTATGTCACGCGCTGACCAACCGGATGCGAACGCCAGATATCGAATCACTGGGCAAATAATCAGAAGAGCAATCAGGATTATTGGAGTCATTTTATTGTGGCTTATTCTGAATGCGTAGAAATAGCACAGAACACCAAAGATGAGGTAAAAGTGCTCCTCTATGGCTAATGACCAAAGATGCAATAGCGGTGAGTCAAAGTAGTTTTGGACGTGGAAAAGAGTCTGTATCAGGTAGGTATGCCAATCGTGGTCTCCCCAGAAGAACTGAACCAAGAGAAACAAATAAAGCGTCGGCCACAAACGTAGGGCACGCCTAATAATGAACCTCTTGTAGTCGAATCTCTTCGTTCGGACGATTTCTTTAAAGACTAATCTACCAATCAGAAAACCACTGAGAACAAAAAACAAATCCACACCGGCCCAACCAAATGTCATGCCAGGATATTCCAGACAATCGAACCAGAACAATCCTGTACCGGAATTAAAATGCCACCCGAGGGCGAGAACAATTGCTACCCCCCGAATTATGTCCAGGTCACTTTCTCTTTTCGACTGTTGTTTTGTACTGGAAAAACAATTGTTAGCTATAGCTAAATACCTATCAAAGGAATGCAACATACCTATCTTATCGCGAGTTATTTATAGATGGTGCCAATTGTCCGAACTATGTGGTTCACTTACAATAAGATGTCTAACATACTAATGATGAGAGAAGCAAAGCATCTGACATTATCGATTGTCAACTAGGCTATTGTTTGCCTACACTCCGGTGCCGTACTGAGACCTCCGCGCCAAATAGGCACCGTCTGTGTCATATGAAGGCGGGTCATTCCCCTTCCTCTTGCTATTACTTTCAGCTCCTGGCTATCAATGACTTTTAGTTGAAGAACAACACTGTGCTCCTTAAAGAAAAGACACTCCTAGCTCGGGACGAGGCGAGAAAAGCCACGAAGCAGAAAATGTATGAGCGGAGTACCACGTTGATCTCATTGTGCCTTACGTTGTGCTTTGTTTTCTTCTTTTATTTCACTTCACAGATCGGCCAGGAAGCTTCATTGCTAATGTTATGGCTGCCAATACTGATCCAGATCAAAATCGGGCAGGTCAATCGGCAAATGTTTAATCGTTCATTTCTTGCTGTTAGTCCTTTCTTAATATCGGTAGGCATATCGTACCTCGTTAATTTCGCTTCTGATTCCCAAGACGCGACATCTGGATTGCTGCAGCTCCTGAATCTTATATTCTTCTTTTTTGCTTCGTCCGTATTTGCTGCCTGGGAAGACCAGCATATGTGGCGAGGGGTGATGAATAGATTGGCCATTCTTCTTCCGCCAATCTTCATGTTTGTTTTGCTCACCCAACAGAGTTCCTACTACCTGGGGCGCTGGATGCCCTATTTCACGGGCGATGTATCAGGAGCACACCCAAATTGGTGGGGAAGCATGGCTTTGACATTGGGTTGGTCTGCACTGTGCAGCAGGAGGCTGACAATAAAGATATTTGGTTTGTTGTTGGCTGTTTATTTTATGTATCTGCTACAAGCTCGTGGTGCACTGGTAGCGCTGATCGTCGCATTCTTGATTTGCAGCGGATATGTGTTTCCCCTGAGTCTGAAACGATTTAGTATTTATGTGGGATTAGGAACATGCGTGATCTTAGGGTCTTTCTTCGCTGAGCACGGGCCTCTTGAGTTTATTGCCGATAAGGTATTTCTAGTGAGCGACCCAGAACGTGGTGCCGGGACGGGCCTGTCAGGGCGTACCGAGGGATATGCCATTGCTTTGGACTCGATCTTGGAATCACCAATATTTGGAAAGGGCATAGGAACCTTTAGCTTTGTTCATAATGGCTTCATACTGATATGTGCAGAGAGTGGATTGCTCGGACTGTTGAGTGTTTTATATATGCTCTTTCTCAGCACATATCGTTATGGAAAGGTGAAGCATCGAACCGGCGCAGGATACCTGATTAGCTACGTCATTTTGCTTCAGACGTACCCTCGACTCTTTAATGCCAACATGACAGCCGTGTTGACAGCGATGATAATAGCTAGGGGGTTGGCGCTTGGGAAAATCCCGAAACCGGTATCGTATCCAAAGTTATCCCTGAGAAAGAGCGTGACATGATCACGAAAGCCAGATGGGTGATTGGGATATGTCTAATAGGGATTGTGGATTTGGATGCCATAGGTGTGCGCGCCATCTCCGCTCCGCCACCACAGGCGGCAAAGGCTGGATATATAATGAACACATTTAAAAGCAACTTTTCTACTTCTAATATCGACTTCTCGGGGCGGAAGTTACCGGGATATTCTTGGTATCAGCGTAATTGGATGCACGGAGAACCTCGAAAACAATTGGTCGCTGTTGATAATAGTGAGAGTGTTATAACAATGCGGGGTGATAAAGCTGTGGGAGGTTTTCCATTATCAACGATTGCGGTGACGAAAGCCAACAAGAAGGCCAATTTTGTTGGAATAGCCTTTGGCGGGGGCGGATATTTTGAGGCAGAATTAGCATTTGATCCAGAAGAGGTTAGACATTCTGATCCCTCAAACGGGTGGCCAGCCTTCTGGAGTCTGGCCGTTGAGAATATTACCGGAAAGGGAGATGATCAATGGCAAGGCCGACCCATAGGCTATGCACACTTTATAGAAGCCGATTTTTTTGAGTATGGTCTGTCATTTGATGGAAAGCCGACAAACCAGTATGGAGCAACGATGCACGATTGGTACGGCTACAATAAGTTGTCATGTCATCAGCCAAATAATTATTGTGACTTCCATCTTCCAGAATCGGCTGTTACCGCTAAAACGCCTGATGGCACAGATTTTAGTCACTACCATCGTTATGGTTTTCTATGGGTTCCAGCAACACACGAGCATGTGGGTTATAGCCAGGCCTATTTCGATGATCTCGCTGTCGGAAATCACACCAATTGGCAGAAAATGCCTGCCGCTGCCTTGGATACGCCGGCCAATCAATCTTGGGCCTTTTCCATTATCGATAGGCAGCACCTTGCGCTTATCCTAGAAACGGGGCTGAACCAAACGATGAAAGTGAAATCTGTAAACGTATGGCAAACTACTGATGCAAACAATATTCGCCATTAAAAGCATCTCGGCAAAGAGAGGTATGAAAAAACTTTGGTTCATACGCTATCGAACAATTCTCTTCCACACGTACTACCTCTATATTCTCGGTGCGGACGCCAAGACCTAGCTCCTTCAGCTTGTCTGCAAACTCGTCATCGTCGAAGAAGAGCTGCTCCAGGGAGTGACGAAGCGCTATCAGCCCAATGTGATGATGACCAAGCTGGCGAACATCAATTTCGCAGGCCTGCAGACCGCCGTGGCGGTGATTGGCCCGCTCTTTGAGGACTGCTGCCGCTACATCGGATCGCATTCCCAGCCGATGGAAACGCTCAATGTCCGGCCGACGCTCGACACGCTGAAGGCTGACTGGAAAAAGCTACAGGAAGCGCGGGACGCGTATATCAAGAAATCCGCCTAAAGCGCGCAAAGACGGAATTGGTCTGGGCCAGGACGCTTACGGCAATGGCAGAGGCCCTTATGGGGTCATCGCAGAGGATGTCCCTAAAACCACGCTAAGGCGTGGAACCATCTGAGAGGGCGTCGCTTTTCAGCATCTTTCCTACGTAGTTCTCTAACACGGCGATCATTGCCTCTGGCGTGCCGCCGTCATTGCCATAGTCAAGGCCGGTTACAAGCATTTGTTTTAAAAAACGCACTGTCACAAAAGTTTAACTTCTCATTAAGTGTTGGCCGCATATTGTAGTTCGCAGAGACCACAAGAACAGTGAGAGAGCAATTATGGCGACCAAAACTGAGGAGGAACCCGCTCCTCATGACACCGATGTATAAGCGAGCTGTAGCCGTCAGCTTTGCACGCCCGGTATACGGCTCCTTGCGAACGCCTCCGCGCTGGGCCAGTCAGGCGAAACATACAGGCTCTCAGACCTGCTGCCTGTTGCCTCATTGACAACAAAAAAGGAAAGCAGGCTGCCATCCTCGCGGGCAGCCTCCAGCAGTTCTTCCCACAAAAAATCCTCGCGGTCCGGGTCCTGGCATGCCGGAACTTCGGTCGCGTCGTAGGTTTCGTTAATCCCAAGGGAACTCCAGAGGTACGTCTGTGCGGCTTCGTCCATATTGCCGAAAACCTCGCGCGCATAGGCCCGGTCGTAGGTCTTGAGCACTTCAACCCGGCGATCACCCGTTGTTTGCTCGAAAAACACTTCCTGCTGGGGCATTGGCGTACACCTCCGGTGTCTTATTATCTGTCAGTCCCGGTCAGGCGAGGAGATGCGGGAGATGCGGACTCCGGAGTTGCCGCCAGTCCGATAAATTCTCCGAAGAACTCTCGCGGGCGACCGCAACGAGGATTACGCCGTTTCCCTGGTTCTCTTCAGTCGCTTCCATAGACCCGCCACACGTAGGGCAGAAATCTGGCAGGACGAAATGACCACACGATACACGCCTGTACGAGAACACGGCTCCGCACTCAATATCCGGGCACTCAAAAGTTCCCACCACGATTGCTTTTTCAATCGCAGTGCCTTCCGGCTGCTCAAAAAAAAGTTCCTGCTGGGACATTGCCGCGTCCTCCGGTGAATTGATTATTGCGCTGCGCCGCCAGGGAGTCCAGGGCTGCCTGCTTTATTTTTTCAGGAAAGAAAAGCCTCCAGCTTCGCCTGCAGCGGCTCCATGTTCTTTGTCTCGCATTCCCATACAACAAGCGTCTGCCAGCCCGCTGCTGTCAACGCTTCCATCGCTTTAATGTCGCGGTCGCAGTTACCTTTCCGTTTGTTCTTCCAGAAATCGCTGTTCGTGGCGGGAGTCACCCTCCCCCACCGGCAGTCGTGCATGTGCCAGAAGCAGCCATGCACGAATATCACCTTGCGCCACGAAATGAAAACCAGATCCGGCCTGCCGGGAAGATCCTTGCGGTGAAGCCGGTAGCGGTAGCCGAGCTTATGCAGCAGGGAACGGACAGTCTTCTCCGGTTTGGTGTTCTTTCCCCGGATGCTGGCCATGTTGTGGCTGCGCTGCTCGGGAGTGTGCACGTCGGTCATACATTAAGCTGCTGCTTCACCGTCTGAATGAAGCTCTCCACACTGAGAAGATTGATGGTGTGTTCCTTCGGAAAGCTCTTGTGCAGCGACTTCGGCACCACGAGCGATACTCCGGCGGTGTGCATCTCCACGAGCTGGGCGCTGCTGATGCCCTGCTGCAACGTGACGATGTGTTTTGATTTGTGCTTCGGGGCTTCATTGAGCACCTGCCGCCAGCGATCCTTGCAGGTGGTCTTCAGCCCGACGATGAACAGCTTTTCCTTCGGGAATGTGGCATCGAAATACGCCTGCTCATTCGGGATGATGATGTCCGGCTTGCCGTCTTGTCCCAGCGATGGGCGCATCTTGTGCGGGATGCCCGCATGGGTAAGCAGATACTCGACATGATTCTCGAAGGAGCGCCCTGCCCTCGCCTTGCGCCGGTTCATGATGCTGGCGGCGGTCTTGATAAAGTCATCAATGCCTTTGAAGAGACGGCCACTGACCTCGTTCTGGCATACCAGACGTTCGACCGACTGGAAAAGCTGGTATTCCGTCTGGTAGGCGCGCATCAGCGCTTCATCCGCCGCCAGCTCGGGATATTTCTTCATGCACTCCGCAAGAATGGCGCGGGTGGTTTCTGAAAACACCGCACCCGTGGGGAAGTCCGTCAGTGCTGCGGAGAATTCACGGATTTTACGGTCAAGACAATCGTCTTCCGTCTCGACCTTCTGGGGAACTCCATCCCGGTACGCGCCCCATTCCTCGAAAGCCTCCACACCCAGCGCCGACTGGATATCCTCAATGTCTTCGTCGAAATCGAGCACATAGGCCAGAAACTCATCACGCGACTTGGCGATGAGCACCAGCAGATCGCCCACCACGTCCTCATTGAGAAACGGGAAATCCTTGCCGAACCGCGTGAGCCTGTACTCGTGCTTTTTCGCGCCGTACCACGTGATCACGGATTGTGTCGTGCGGCCGTCCTGCCAGAGAATCGAGACCGGGTGCTTGTCATTGCGTCCCTTGACCGGAGGATGCGGCGTGTACATTTCCCAGACGGAAATGGGCAGGTAAAACCCGCATTCATGGCTGCCGGTGAGACCCGCGTTATTGGGAGAGATGAATTTGAGGAGCGCGTTCCCGTAGTGCAAAGCGTCTTCTATCGCGCGTTCGCAATAGGGAGAGATCATGCGGTCGCCTTCTTTCCGACCCTGCCATTTCCGTTATGGCCGTTGGTCTCGGCGCGTTTGAGCAGGCACCCCTTCTCCATGAGCTTCCAGGTGAGGACCTTCATGATCTGCCTGCCGACCGCTTCAACCACTTTGGGCACGACGGCATTGCCGAACTGCCGGTACGCCTGGGTATCGGAAACCACCTGGTGGTTCTGGTATTTCTCATCGAAGCCCATCAGGCGCGCGCATTCCTTCGGCGTGAGCCTGCGCGGCGGCTGCTTCCCCGACTGGGGAATCAGAATTTCCGAGCCGTCCTTGTAGTAGCGGGCGCTCAGCGTGCGCGAGATGCCCTCCGGCGTCACAAGACCGAATCCGAAGCCGTTGCCCTTCGCCTTATGTCCCTCGGCATAGCGCTGCAGGTAGTTCCACAGATGAGGCGTGAGGGTGTATTTCGGGTCGGGGTTCGGCTCCAGGATGTCTTTGAGCAGCGGCTTTGCGCCTTCCGGCTTCTTGGGAAATTCAAACGGCGGTTTCTGCGGGAATTCCTTTTTGTCGAAGCAGACGATGTAGACGCGCTCGCGGTGCTGCGGCACATAGGCAGCGGCGTCGATCACCTGGTAAAAAATCCAGTAATCAAGTTCTTCAAGCGCCTCCTTGATGACGGTCCATGTCCGGCCCTGATCGTGTGATTGCAGGTTTTTGACATTCTCCAGAAACAGCACCGGAGGCCGTTTGGCTTTGACGACCGTCACGAGCTGAAAGAAGAGATTGCCCTGGGTCACGCATTTGAAGCCATGCGCCATGCCAAGGCTCTGGCGCTTGGAGACTCCGGCAATCGAGAACGGCTGGCAGGGAAAGCCCGCCGCCATGATGTCGTGATTGGGGATGTCGGCAGGTTTGATTTTCCGGATGTCTCCTTCCGGAGTGTCGCCATACCAGGCCTTGTAGGTTTTCTGGGAATACTTGTCCCATTCCGAGGAAAACAGGCATCGGCCTCCGAGCTTCTGCAGGGAGCTGCGGAAACCGCCAATCCCGGCGAAGAGATCGATGAAAGTGAAGGGCAGACTCTCGGGGACCGGCTTTTCCACAATGGTCTGGGCACTGGCAAAGAGCGGCAGTTTCAGTTCCAGGTCGGACACCACTGCCTGGTCCAGAACCGACAGCACGAACTCCTGCTGGCTCATATTGTGCTGCGCGCGCTGCGCGTCAATCCAGGTGCAGATTTCGGGGCGGACATTACGGACAAGCAGTTGTTTGTTCATAGGCGGCATTCCAGTCCCTGGGAAACTGTGCTATCAATTTGCAGAATGCTAGCAGAGATTCCCAGGACCTGCCAGTCCATTATGCCCAGGGATTGTGGTTTGCGGCAAGTAATCCACTAGGGCCTGGGGTGGAGCTTGCCCGAAATGGGTATGCGATATCACAATGGAACAGACTGCCCAGCGGCAGAAAAATGTCGGGAACCACGCCTGGGTTCGTCCGAGGCTTTGCATTCGCTCCGCTCTTGTAGGCGCGATTCTGCCGATGTAAGGTGATCTCTCAGTACCAATTACGGGTATTCCTGCAGCACTGCCGATTGCAATCACGAAGGGCGTGTGTTTGCCGGAGGAAAGATGTGAAGTGAACCAACCCCCGATATCGATTCCTCCGGTAGAAGAGAACAGGTTCACGGCCCTGCCGCGCTGGGCACTCGTGGCATTCATTGCCCGTTGCGCTCGTCGTCTGCTTCCCCTGTACGAGCAGGATACTGCCGAACCCGCAGACCAGCGCATGGTTGTGGCGCGGGCCATACTTCTGGCCGAAAAGCGGGCGGAAATGGGCGGCGACCCTGATACCGATGACTATGAACATCTCACCGTGGATGGCCAGTATGTAGACCATTACGACATTGATTCACTCGCCTCTGCGCTCGGGGGGGCCGGTGAAGCAGCTGCGAATACTTACCGGGAACTCGGTGCGAACGAAGAGAAAGTGCCCTTCGCGCCTGAAACAAGCATCAGCGATTACGTCAGCGTGATTCTGGCTGTCACTTCACTCGCAAAATTGTCTTTCATCGCCGCATTCGGCAAGGACATCAATTCCGAGGAGCCTGATCTCCCCAAACTCGCAGCTGACACCATCGCGGAGAGCCTTTTCGCAGATGACGCCCTTGAGCCCCAGATCCTGCATGATCTGGATGAAATTCGTCGCAAGGCTGCAGACGAGGGCTGGGATGACAAGTCGGGGGTGCCTCCGACTGCATTCGGCGATATGTGGCCCGAGGGACGGCCTCCCGGCTGGCCGCCGCTTCAGCTTGCCTTCCGACCGCGTGCCCGGATTATCCGCACCATCGGGGATCGCCTCATCAGCGGCCCGGAGGCTGCGGTCATTGAGCTGATTAAGAACAGTCATGACGCTGACGCCTCCTTTGCCAGAATCACTTTCGTTCCGCCCCTTAAGCAGGGCGAAGGCCTGATTCTCATCGAGGATGACGGTCACGGAATGACGCTGGAGGATATCGAGCAGAAATGGATGGAACCCGCTACCAGTGACAAGCGGGAGCGCAAGGAGAGCCCGGAAGGGCGGCGTCTGCTGGGCTCCAAAGGTATCGGGAGGTTTGCTTCGGCCCGGCTGGGCCGATATCTGGAAATGACCTCGTCGGCATCGCTCCGGCCCCGCTCCGCGAGCGAGAATGAAACAGCGGATCAGTTGCCGCCCAGAATTCAGACTACGCGTATAGCGCAGATCGACTGGAATGCGTTTGAGGAAGCCAGGTATCTCTCGGAAATTCGCTTTCCGGTTGAATCGCTGGCTCCCGCAGCCCATACGGGGACGCTTCTGAAAGTGTCGTCGCTGCGTGACGACTGGCCGGAGCAGCGGATGCAGAGACTGCATCAGGAACTTCGCCGCCTTGTTTCCCCTATTCAGCGTCCCGATGTAAAACCGTTCAGAATCTTTCTGGATCTCTCGCTCTGCAATCCCGAAACATGCGGATTTGATGGCTCTGCCATTGTCAATCCAGAGGCCGCCGGAACTCAGTACGGCGTGGACGGCAGTCAGCAGCTCCATGAGGTTCAGCCCTTTCCCATTCTTGAGGCATGCGACTACGCAGTCGATGGCGTTTTTGATGAAAACGGCGTCTTTGACGGATCGATGACGATCCGCCGCGCCGGTCAGGAATCTGAGCGTATTCGTCTGGACGTGCCTCTTATGCCCGAAGACGGTGAGGAACCCTGCGGGATGGTTCTGGTGCGTCTCAATATCTTCGACCGCGAGGCCACGGCAATCCGCAGCACCGCCGAAAAAGCGGGTTTCGGAACCATCGGCGTCAGAGAAGCGCGCAAGCTGCTGGACAGTATCTCGGGGGTCGCCATTTACCGCGAGGGGTTTCGGGTTCGCCCCTATGGAGACAGCGAAAACGACTGGCTGACGCTGGATGCCAAACGCGTTCAGAATCCCACGATGAAGATTGGCCGCAATCAGATCGCCGGGATCATCACCGTTGATGACGAGGAATCCTCACACCTGATTGAGCGAAGCAGCCGGGAAGGACTGGAAGAGAATGGCAGTTTCCGCCGCCTTCAGTCCCTTATTGCGACGCTGCTTGCGGAAGTTGTCGAACCGCGCCGTCGTCAGTTCCGCATCAGCGCCGGACTGGATACCCGCGAGGAATCCGGCTTCCGCGAAGTCTATCGCAAGGTGCAGATGGGCTGGTCGAAGCTGCTTCTGGCAAAGATTCCCGAGCCTGACCGGGAGGAAGCGGAAGCACTCGTTGCCCGTGAATCGGATCGTCTGACGGCATACCTGAAACGGCTTGAAGAGAGGCAGGCGCAGCTGGAGGCGCAGGTGACGCTGGGCCTCATCATTGGCGAGGTGATGCATCAGGGTAATACTCCCCTCGCCTTTCTTGAAACGGAAACCGCACGGCTGGAGCGGTGGTGGCCGCATCTGCTGGAATCAACCACAGAGGCCGAAGAGGATCGCGCCGAAGTGCCGCGTCTCTTAAACGGTATGGGCGCAAGCAGCGATAAATTACGCATCCTGTTCAACGCGCTGAGTCCGCTGTCAGGCGCACGCCGGGGTGAACCGAAACCCTATGACGCTGTCGCCGTAATCACGCAGACCCACTACCTCTTCAAGACCCGCATGGAGAAACTGGGAATCACCTTCGTGCTGACACCCGATACTTCCGGCCGGAAGATATTCGGTTATCCCGACGACCTGGCCACGGCGGTAACCAATCTCATCGACAATTCCATCTACTGGCTGGAGCACCACAATGTCCCGAAGCCGCAGATTAATTTCTCCATCGTGCCGGAAGCAGAACAGTGCATCATCACCATATCCGATAACGGCGTGGGCATACCTTCCGAGTTTGCCGAGCAGGTGTTCGACGTTGGATTCACGCTCAAACCGAATGGCACAGGCCTCGGGCTGAGTATTGCACAGGAAGCAATCATGCGAAGCAACGGCGAGCTGCAGTTGCTCGCTTCCAGCGGAGGTGCGGCCTTTCAGATTTCGCTGCCCTTCGAAAAAGAAACCGATGAGCCCGATACCCTCCAGCCCTGAGACAGAGGAATGTTGATCTATGCCTGAACGCCTGGTTCTTATTGCCGAAGATGACGAAGAAACAATCTCTTCATGGAAGAGAGATGTGACCGAGTTTAACCGCGATGCAACGCAGCCTTTCCAGTTTGTTGCTGAATACGCAAAGAACAGGCGCGAGGCAATCAGGGCGCTTGACCGTCTCAGGATTAATTGCGCGGTGATTGATCTCCGGTTGCCGGCGGATGATAAGCCTGCCGGCAATAACACCGAACCGATAGGCAACGATGTTCTTGAAAAACTACTGCTGGAAGTGGGCGTGCCCGCCGTCGTCTACAGCGGCTATACCCAGGAAGCAAGCGAGCTTGTGCTGCGTTCAGAGATCAGAGTTATCCTCAAAGCGAAAGGCGGGGCTATGGAAGCTCTGCGCTGGCTTGCCGGACATGACCGTCTGATGTCCGCAATGGAAACCACCCGGAAGGAAATCGCACGGGAAAGTGCGAAGCTGTTTAGCCGTTCGATCTGGCCGCGCTGGAAGAACACGCTCAAATCCATTGAGGACGGTGAGGTGCTGGCCGGTGTCATCACACGCCAGACGGCCTCTCACGTCGCCGAGCAGCTCGGGATGCCTCCGGCTTACCATCACCCCGAAGAGTTCTATATCGTGCCGCCGCTGTCCGACCGGCTGGATACCGGCGATTTGCTGAGGATCGCAGAGGATACTTTCGTTATCGTGACTCCGCGTTGCAACATAGCACGGGATAACTATCCCACCCATCTTATGCTTGCATTGTGCAAGCCGATGGATGGGGTATGGACCGGGATACGGAACCAGTTCAACGGAAATGACAAGAGTCAGGAAAAAGCTGCCAGAGAGCTGCGCAGTTACGCTACACAGGGACATTCGATCAGTACTCATTTTCTGCCTCCCGGAAGCGATTTCGGCCCGTGGCTGGTCGATTTCCGAGAGATTATGACAGTGCCCTCAACTGAGGCAGCAATGCTGCTGGAGGGAAGATTCGCGTCGGTTGCAGGACAGTTTGTTCCGAATCTCGTTCAGCGCTACGCTGCGTATCTCGGCAGAATCGGTCAGCCGGACCTTGACTGCGACGTGTTGCGCACGCAGGTATGCAAGTGAGGGTCGCAGGCCCCGTCGCAGAACCTTCCGAACCCTCCTTCAGGAAGAACTTTCATATCCGGTTCCACGTCAGGCGGAGAGCGCCGCGCAGCGTGAGTTCCACTGTCTTGTAATCGCGGGTCTGGAAAAACCACAGCGAAATACGCTGGCTGGCCAGAAGCGCCGCACAAAGTAGATTGTTTAAACGGCAGTTCGTCTCCTGGCCGCCTTTGAAGCAATTCTTCGGAGAAATGTTTCCATAGCCCGCGTTGAATCGGGCTGACAGATTGGCGCACTCGCCCACATACTGCGGTGCGCCATCTACGGTGAGCACATACACGCCGCTCACCTGAAATCGGCTGGGGATTTTGAATTTACAGAAAGGGCCTGCTCCGTATTTGTTGAGGGGCAGGCTTCTGGCGTTCTTGTATCGCTCCTGGGGCATGTGCTGCCTCATGGAGCCGTCTGTCAGTCGTACCGGCTCGATGTCGCAAACGTGCTCGAACTCATAATCTCCGAGTTTCATCGGAGCGATGATATCGGATGAAAAGCCGCATTGGAAGTGTGGCGGCGGCCCCTGCCCGCCTCTACCGCTCGACCAGCAATTCCACATCCGCGCTCAGGGTTTCACCGAATGTACCCACGGGGTCGTCGATCTCCTCGCCGTCGAGCATCCATTGCACGTGCAGCGCCCTGAGAATCCTGCCGCCGCATCTGGCGACGGCCCGATTAAGAACCGTGCGCATGTCCTCCCCAATGACGACCCGACGGGTTGCGAAAGAGAGCGAACTTCGGGATGTCACTGAGAGACGAGGGGTCACAGCTCATAGGATACCCGGTTTGCCTCGGTTTCTACCCCCTGCCCGTCTGTCGGCCGCGCGCCGCTGCGGCGGCAGCATTCTGCGCAGTGATGAGCGCGTAACCTTCGTCATGCAGCCGTGCGCGCTCCTGCGCCCTGGCGCTCACTTCCATCAGCTTGTTCGCGGTTTCCTCGATGCTCCAGCCGCGCTGCGCGGCCATCATGCACCAGAAAAAATCCGCCATACTGCGATCCGGGCCGCTGCCTTCATGGTTGGGAGGTGCGCCGGTCACGCAGCGCTGATAGTCGGGCCAGGTGCGCTCGCCTTCGGCTGCGGGGTGCTTGCGGCGGGAGCGAAGCGGAATCACGGCCGGGGCGGGTTCGGGTGAGGCAACAAGTCCGAGGGAATCGAGTTGGGCTGTAGTCACAACGCGGCCCGGCGCGGCGTCAATTATCCTGACGGTTGGAAAATCGGGTTCGTATTTGCGTTTGTAGTTGGTGGTGCCTGCAATGCGCGTGGCACCGGATGCGGAAGGGTCGGCCCCTGCCCCTTTGCGTAAGCGTCGGGCAAAGTCTTTCGTCTCCTCGCCTTTCTTCAGGTCCGATACCGCTACCCATGCCTGGTGATTGCCCGGACTGGTTTGCAGCGTCAGGAAAGCGACATCGTGAAGCCGGTCGAGGGCATCGGCTTTGAGATCGTCGAGCTGAATAAGCTGAGCGGTGTCGCCGTGCGGACGGACGATCATGTTGTTTTGCCGTTCCGTTGCCCCTGGGAATAGCCGGGGAAGCGAGTTTTTAAGTTGGGCCAGGGTCTGCTGCGGACGGAACCCTCGCTTCTCTCCGTCGACGTTTAAATGGGTCAGGTCGAAATGCGTTGCGCCGACACTGGCGAACGTATCGAGCATGCGGAAAGCTTCGTCCTGACTTGTCACGGCCCCTCCCCTTACGAGGTCGGCCTTGTTCATCACTGCCGATCACGAAAGGAGTCCGCAAACGATAGCGGCTATTTTCAGACATGCAAGCTGCGCATACTTCAAATCAACTAATAGACCACATACTCCAGCAGCCCCCGCCGTGTTTATCTTGGATAGTTGAGAAAGGGTTTCCCTTTCTCAGGAAGCGAAAGCCCTCGCTATGGGCTTGAGCTTCCAAAGAGAGTTGAGTAGGAGATGTGTGATTTCGTTAGGGATTGGAGATTTATTCACCGTCTAAAGTTCAAATTCTCTTAACTTCAACTTCAGCACTAAGAAAAAAATTGGCGATCAGTGGGTTAGCGGGCACGTTTCCTACCAAGCGGGCGTTTTTCTCCTACCAAATGGGCTGTTGCTTGCTACTAACGGGGCGGAGTTCTCCTACTAAATGGGCGGTCGGAGCGTGGTAACCTGGGAGACTCTGGTTGATCTCCTACCAAGCGGGCGACGCATACACGAAGCGGTTGACAGAGGCCTGAATTTTTCGTAATCGGGTGTTCCCGTCTTGCTTTCTAAGTGCGGTCTCCTACTAAACGGGCGTGCGCCGGAAGTGGGTGAATCTCGGTTCACTACCAAACGGGCAGCTTCCAGAATTGCCTTTTCGAGGGCGAGTAAATCTCTGCCTGTTGAGGTGGTGTGCAGGGCGGAGGTCTCCTACCAAAAGGGCCGATAACCCCTTCCCTACTTGACTTCGTGTAGGGGTAGTGTATTCCTGCGCGATGGCAATGCTGAGCCGGACTGTCGAGCAGAAAACCAATTATCTCGGCTTCCCTAAACCGGGAGAGTTGATCGAGATGACGGGAACGCATGTGCTTGAGGCAAGCGACCGCGCCATCCTCAACATTCTCTACCAGCACGCACACGACAGTGGCAAGCTTCTTCAAGAAAATGCGGAATGGGAGATCCCTCTTTCCACGCTCAGGCAAGCCTTCTCTAAACACGAAAGCTCGGATCGGCTGAAAGACAGTCTGAACCGGCTCATGACCGTGAAGGTCAATGTCGCCTACGTGGCGGAAAGTAAGGACGGTCTGGAAGGCCCAGAGCAGCGCGTGGTCATCACAGGTCTGTTTGATTTCTTCGACGTATCAGCCAAGGAGTTGGCCAAGCGCGCGACACTTCGCTATGGCCTGCCGCGAAAACTGGCACCGATTTTGGAGGGTTCCGGCAGGTGGGGGCGGATTAAAGCCGAGATAGTCTGCTCGATGACGAGCAAGTACGCAATCGCGCTTTATGAGCTGCTTCAGCTCCGGGCGAACCTGGAGAGGAGTGTGGAAACCTTCCCTATTGGTCGATTTCGGGAGCTGCTGGGAGTCCCCCCAGGCACATATGGGCGGGGCGACAATTTTCAGCGCAAGGTGCTCGATCCTGCGGTATTGGAGGTAAACGGACTATCGGACATGAGCCTGCAAATCGAGCAGGAGCGAATCCATTCCCGCGCCCCCATTCATGCCGTGACGCTCGCGTGGTGGCGCAAGTCGGGAGATGAATTCCGGGCAGCAATGCAGGAGCGGAATCGAAGCAAGGTGGGACGCATGGCGCGATTGCGGGGTCAGGTCGAAACGGCGGAGGTCCCCTCCCCGTCCCTGCCGGACAAAGTAGCTGCCACGGTGGATGCGATGAGAAGCGCTGGCGCGCCGCAAACGGATATCGACGCGTTTGTCAAAAGCCAGGTCGTCTGAAGGAGAGTTTATTCGAAAGCGCTGGCCGCCTGATGTTTGGCGACGTAGTCAGAGATGGCTTCAAACAGCATTTCCTGCTGGTCTTTATCCAGATCGATTCCGAGTTTCTGAAAGGCTTTGATGGTGGGATCGTTCGGAGGGTAATACCCGCCAATGTGCTTCTTGGCGAGGCGGCTGGGCTTAACCTTTGAGGCTGTCTTTGGTGCCGGTTCCGGCGCGGATGCGGCGGACGCTGGCGCAGCGGTTTCCGCAGGCGCTGGCGGCGAAGGATTTTTCTCGTCGCGAACAACAGAAAGTATCGAGCGCTTTGCCATCAGACCGCGACCTCCGGAGTCTGCACTTGTTCAGGTGTGCACACCTGAAGCTGTGCAAGAACCCAATCTTTCAGTTCGGTAATTTCCTGGGCAGCCTTGCTGGCAGGCTCGACCTCAACGACGGTTTTCCCGATGGGCCAGGACGCGCGGTAGGCACTCCGCTCCCGCAAGATGACGGGGCAAGCTGAAAGCCCCGCCCCTTCGACAATGGCGCGGGCGTCTTCAAGTAACGTGGTGGCGCTGTGCGGTGCGGCGTTGAATATGACGAAAGCTGGCACTCCTGCCGATTTGATGAGCTGCGCGGTACGGCGGATGGCGTCGAGGTCAACCAGGCTCGGCCGACACGGTATGAGAACGAGATTGGCAGCCTGTGCGGCGGTATACGCTTGTGGTCCTGCTGCTGGGGGCGTATCGATGATGGCGAGGTCGTAATTCCCCTGCTCTGCCGCCCTGAGCCCGTCCGACAACCGCCGCTCGGTGAGAAACTCAACGTGCGGTGTATCGGTCTTGCGGCGATCTGCCCACATCACGGCGCTTTCTTGGGGATCGAGGTCGAAAAGCACCGTGCGGAGTCCAGCGGTTACTGCCAGATTGACGGCTATCGTCGTCTTACCGACGCCACCCTTCTGGGCAATGAGCGATATCGTTTTCACTACTGCGATCCTTCACTGGTGCAATGGTTCAGGTGTGCACACCTGCAGAGATGACGTGCTTCAGGGCTGATGTCAAATCGATTCCACTCGTGTGCAGCAAAACAATGGTGAAGTAGTGCAGGAATGCAACGCGTCAAAACATCGGTGCTGCATTGCTGGGGATTTGCACTTCATCATTGTTGAAATTCATCATGCTTGATATTTGTCACTTATGGGTTTGTTCAAGGCTGATGTTCTGCATGACTTCAAATAATCTCTGGTGCAATACATCATTGCTTCATTCCTGCACTCCATCACGCATGCACACCTGATGTCTTGACATGCTTCAGGCGTGAAGTGCGCCAGCGCATACGTGAGCGAGTCGATCTGGTTGAGGCGGTCGAATGTAGTCCTATTCCGAAGAGCAGGGGGCTTCCTAAACCAGTGCAAGTGTGCAGGCCGTCAGACTTTCCGTGTTGCAGTCTTGACGGTGTGCACACCTGCAAGGGTGATTTTCTGAGGTTTTGCAGTTGTGAGCAGGGCAGGGGCTCAAGCAAATCCCAAAGCCGCTCTCAGGGCTTCTTGCTTTTTGGCTTTCCGCGCGTGCGCGACCTGGGCGGCGATTTCATGCCGGTATCAACGCCTTTGACCAGCTCCGCGAGCGGGATTTTGAGGCCCCACGAAAGAATGAGGAGGGTGCGAAGGGTAGGGGCGCGCTGTGCCCGCTCCAGAAGACTCATCGCCGTCCTGTGCAGACCGCAATGGTCGGCGAACGCTTCCTGGCTAAATCCTGATTTTGTGCGCAGTTCCCTGATTCGGGCTGCGAGAGCTTCGAGCACCTTTTGCATTAATTGAAGTGTGTGGGATACAATTCTCACACGTCTACAGACGTATCGTCGTCAGACAAGTAGTAAAGTGACGCGGCGGCGATTTAAGCACCTGCAGCCATAGGCTCCATCTATCGGCCGCTCACATTCAGGCAATGCGATGTCTTGTACGGCTTAGGGGTACTTAGCCGTCTTCGCTGTCCTTGAAGCCAAGATATTTCTCCCGTAACGGCGAATGCCGCAAGCAAAAGCGTGAAACGATGGCGGGAGGGAACAGCCGCCCTTCGCGGCGCGGAATAAGGGCAAGGAGCAATCACATCAAGGCGGGGAACGCATCCCAGGGGAGGGCAGGGTCATGACGCCAATCAATGAATTCATCCGTGTATTGAAGAGCAGGGCGCACAAGGTAAGTCAGGTTGCCGGTGCATTTGTTTTTGCCGCGATTCTGCTTGCACTTCTAGCACAGCCGATGCCCGCCCAAAGCGGGCAGGCGAGAAGGGATGCCGATCCCCCAGTGAAGTTCGTCCCGGTCCCGATGAGGCCGGACCTTCCGGAGCCGCCCTTGCTGCGCGTGCCCGTCAAAATCTCCGAGTGCGAGTTGGGTATATGCGGGGTGTGGCAGTTCAGCGGCGATAGTGGCAATGCGCACTGGCCGGGCGGCTACGTGGCCACTCTCACCGTCGAGCGGTTCGGATTCGACGGCGTCACCATCCACCGCCATGACACTTCCGGCCCCAAGCCCGGCGCTGTGGCCGTCTATACCGGCAAGATCATCGGCGACCAGCTTACCGGCGAAATCCAGTGGTCCTGGCCGGGACATTCGGACCAGGTGCATAAGGGGCCGTTTGCCGCAACCATCCTGGAGCCCAAGGGATTTAGCCCCATCGATCCGGACATCCCCTGCGACTCGCCGTACACCATCCCCCCGAAAGAAGCGGCTGACCGGGGCGTCATGGCGATAGAAGCCCATCAGGCGGAGACGGGCGCGTGCTGGCTGCGCCGGGCCGCGAATGCCGGTAATGCCGCCGCCGAAGGGATGCTCGCAACCCTCGAATACAAAGGCATGGGCGTTCCGGTGAACCTGCCCGAGGCCGCGAATCTCGCGCAGAAATCCGCGCGCCAGGGCAACTACCTGGGCGAGCGCTGCCTGTCGCTGTTGTATGCGAACGGGCAGGGGCTGCCGAAGGACGCGGCCAAAGCCGAATACTGGCGCGCAAAAGCGGTCAAGGACAAGAGCGTGTCCGATGAGGCCGAGCGGCAGGAGGACCAGCAACTCGCAAAAGAACAGCAGGATGCGCGCGCCTTCCAGGCCCGGCAGGCCGGTTCACAGCAGACCGGGTCACAGCAGAACGCCAGCGCTCAGCAGCGGAACCGCCAAACCCTGCAGGCCCTCGCGCTCCTGGGATTAGTGGCTGGCGGAGGAGGCGATGACTCGTGCGATTCCGGGGATTCGCGGACCAGGATTTACTGCCTGCAAAGCAAAGTGGATAAAGCTGACAGAGACTGCCGCTCCGACCCCACGGGTAGAGATGATCAAGCGGTGGAGGCTTGCCACCGCTGGCGTGAGTTGACGCAGGAGCTTTATGAGGCGCGGAATGACGCCGCGAAGTAGGGGTATGGCTTTCAAAGCCGATTACTTTTTTTCGAACTGATCTGGATGCCCCACGGCGGTGTTCCGAACTCGCGCGACATGCGGCTTCAAGTCCGGATTCAGTTCCTTAGCCTTTTCGATAGCTTCTTTCTGCGTCGGCAGGATCGCGCTGGCGCGTTTTGCGCCCGCAGCTTTCACGGAATAGCCATCGTCCACAGGCTCGACATAATATTCCTTCCCGGTTCCCATGTTTCGGCCTCCATTGATTTTGCACGGATTCTAAACTTCGGAGGTCCGAGGGAACAAGTGGCAGTGCGGCGATCAACGGACAGAGGCAGTCCTAAGCCAACCCACAGCCCAACCCACAATTCCTGCTGTCTTGTACGACTTGCAGGTATTTTGGCAGTCCCCGCGTGTCTGTAAGTCGTTGTAAACCTTAGTCTGGCAGCGCTGTCACGGCAGAGGTCGCGAGTTCGAGTCTCGTCGTCCCCGCCATTCTTTCACTATTTCAATTCAAGAAATTTGAAAGGTGTATGAAGAGCCAACGGTCCGCAACGGGATGGGCTCGAACATCT
>Ga0302320_10002287_pt1 | contig 45449 bp, 36 predicted proteins | sample Bog_T0_3_FD_202130 | JGI IMG/M metagenome (GOLD analysis project Ga0302320, IMG submission 202130) | Peat permafrost microbial communities from Stordalen Mire near Abisko, Sweden - Bog_T0_3 | ecosystem: Environmental > Terrestrial > Soil > Wetlands > Peat | place: Sweden: Abisko, Stordalen Mire...
TGCAGATAAGGCCACCCCACACTACGCCGACGCCGAGTAGCTGAGCGGGCCAAATGGCCCCGATCCACCGCACGAACACCAAGGCGATGATAAGGATGATCAGGCGGCCGCTGAAGACGCCGATCTGACTGGACCGGAAGTCGCCGGAGTTGGCATGAGGCGGACGGAACGGACGATGCCGTGGAAGATCTCGGCGGCGATCCGGAGGAACCGGTTTACCTGTGCGGCAGATTCACGGTTGCACACGCCATTCAATACGTTGCTCTCCGGTGTGGTCCAGGCCAAAGCGTATGAGATCCTGCCTATCGAGACTTCTATTCAAATCTTGGACCGTGTGATTGAGCATCACCTTCGGGTCCTGCTCGGGGTTCGGTCGCAACGGGCTATAGATCTTTGGAGGCCACCCTTCTTCCTCGAAAGCGAGAATTATTGGCTCCTGATTCGGTGCAGGCTTCTTAAACGCTTTCACCACTTCGCCACCGAAGAAGAGAATTCGCCTCTCCTTGTCATACCTCGGCTTGACGAAAGGCAGTTCGACCTGCATAGGATGTTGGCTACCCTCCGGTTCCGAAGGGACTGCCTCATCGAGTTCAGGTTCGGATTCTTCATCCAGCCTGGGCAAGCATACCGGAGATTGCGGCACCTGAGCAAGTTCGCGGAGGGGCAGATCGACGAGCCTCACCTGGTTCAGGCGGCCTGGAACATTTTGTGCCTGCTGGACACGGTGCTCCGTATCCGCGACGGTAAGCTCCCCACGTCGCTGCGGGATTTACCGTTCGACGAGATCGCGCTCTTCTCGGGCAACATGAAGAGGGAATGATCTGTTGCGGCGTTGCCAGTCTTGTGGCCCAATGTCCCACCGCCGTTCTAAACAACGACACCCGACCCCTCAAAACGTCCTGCGTTTCAAAGCATACATGGTTTCGCCCGAACCGGCCCGTGCTTCGAACGAATCCGGTCTTTGCCACGCCCCTCGCCGCGGCAGGCAAATTCGAAGGGCATCGCCATTCAACTCATATATGCCCGACGTGGTTTCGACCTGCAACTCATAGATCAACGCCGTGGTCTCTCCCCTCTTCAGTACCGGAGCGGCGGTCCCTAATAAGTCCATCACCCGCGGCTGCCGAGGCGAGCCCAAGCGGACGCGGAACTGGTCCCCGTTTTTACCATTCGGGAGGCGCCACGTCAGGTTCCCGTTATGAAAGACAAATTGATAACCCTTGGCCTCCTCCCGGCGGCTTGGCCCCCAACTAGCCACGGACTCGATAAGCTCCCAGGATCCTTCTAGCATCGCCCACGCGTTTTCGGCCTCGGTGCCGGTCACGTAGTCTGGAGGTACCCAGTCCACGACTTCGTCGTCGGGCTTCGGCCCGGTCCTGTCGGGTTCCTGGTTGCAGCCAGGCAGCCGTTGGGAACGTGGGATTCTATTGAAGAGCCTCTCAAAGCCCGGGGTATCAGCGAAGTCCGGCTTCCGCTCGTAGAGTTCCAAGGGGAAGCATTCGTCGTTGAAAAAGTATCGATCATTTAGTAACAGCGAGCCCTCCTCCTGCTGGTACCAGCGCATCGCGTTGTTCACGAAATCCGCGTCGTCCTTCCCACGGATTCCATGGCCAGCGAAGCCCCGCCGGACGGCGGTGGCAATATCATGGCGGACTTCGGGAATTCGGCACTTCGAGTAGGCGTCCCCGAGAATCGACATAGGGTCTTTCAGCCTTGTGCCTTTCCTCGCTAAATAGGACTCGATGGTGTCGCTAATGTTGACGCGTGTCGGCAATCGCGTCGACAAAAGCCGGACGAGGTTTTCACGGTCCCTCGAATATACCAAGACGTCGGCGATGAACCTGACCACCAAACACTCGTATTCGCTCCATTCTTTGCAACTGACCGGCAACGAGCCGCCCGTCTCGGCCAAATGGCGCACCTCCTCGTCGGAGAGACGTCTTCTTAGGAGCGCCTCAAACATTCTAACTACCTCCTCGTACCTTCCCTTCATCGGCTCCCCTGGTACTTTGTTAGGGGTCTTGCGGTAGGTGTCCCAAAGCGTCCCCCAATCGTCCTTGATCTTGAGCATCTTTGTTGAATCCCAAGACGTCACCGCCGGGTCTTGCATCGCGTGGCGCTCCGCCATTGCATTTGTCGTGGCCTCGTTCTCCTTTGTACATCCGGGCGTCCCGATCGCGGTGCATGCCAGGGCCAATTGAAAAACTCGGATGTAAGGGGCTCGGCTCATAAAATGGCCCTCCTGGTTTCCGATTGCCGCCCGGCGCGACGCGCCGCGCGATTAGGGTTGTTGCGTCGACCTCAGGGTGAAAACCATCTGAGCGACATATGGAATGTTGATGAAACCCGCCGTAGCCATATTGTAACCAATAACCTGGTCGACCGTGATGGTACCAGACGTTAGCCCGCGGTTGTACTCATCGCACAGTTTTCTTAGCCACCCGGCGTAGTTTAGGGTCTCGGGATAGTCACTCCAGCCGTAGTACGTTGTGGTCTGGCGGTTATAGGGGCCGGTGCTCGTAACGATTACGTTTTCGGAGCCCCACATTCCGCGGTCCCCCAGTATGTTCGCTATCGAGTAATTGTCTTTGTTCCAGAATCTCGCCCAATCGCCAGCTTGCAGGCCAGACAACGGGCGGTGCGTGTCAACCGGTTTGAGACAACTGCTTTTCGGAATTAGTGTCGCGCGGTAGTTGTAGCATACGGGGTTCCGGCCCATCGGCCGGAGAGTTGATCCAGACTTTGCTTGGCAGCGCCAGCGGTCGCGGCGGTTGGCCAACGAGTCGTTCGGGATGGACAGCCGATCGTCACACCACCGATTTCGAACACGGGTTTCCACCTTCCACGAAGGCGCAGACCTCGGCGCCTGGTCGGACACACTTCCCGCCGCCCAACTGGTCAATTTGACCAGTTCATGGTCTCGTCCGAGGAGCCTGGCACTCCTTGCAAAATCGTCATTTGCCACCAATCCGTGATGCCGCCCCGGAACCACTTCCGCCCGACTCCCGGATACTCCCCATGACATCGGCAAGCAACAGGCAGTGCGGGAACCGGAATGCCTGCGGGAGTCCTCGGGAGTATCGCCGGGTCGCCCCGTCATTATCAGCCGATTTCCTTGAAAAACTCGTGCTGAAAACGCTACATTAACAGCGGCGAACGACAAGACCACGAGAAGACGGCTCCGCTTGTCGTTCGCCAGACACAAGACAAGAGCCGTCTTTCTTTTTGGAGGCAGGTGGAGACCGACTGGCTGACGGCGGTCGTAGCCCAGCACGTCGACGATGAAGTCACGAAACTCCTCCTTGTCCAAGAGTGCGTCGCCCCATCCATATTGCGTGCTGTTCAGCTCGTCCCATATCCTTTCCGCATCTCCTTTCGTGTTCCTGATTTCTCGTGCGTCCATGCGTCTCCTTTCGTAACGTTTGAAAAGTGCTTCCATGACGACGAAGCCCAGGCAGTTCTGCTTGGGAAGGCGAGACGCTGCCTGGGCTTCAGTCGATTGTCCGTGTGCCGTCTCGCCTTCCCACTTGTAACCTAATCAATCCGCACTGAAGTTTTCAACAGTTCCTCTCTGCTCGCAGCCCCGATCTCGCACATGGACCAGGAAGAATATAGAATGAGGGGAACTGGAGGATCATGATGCTGAGATTGCTGACTCGTTGTTGTGCGGTTGCCCTGTTAGGCTGGGCGTTGCCGGTCATGGGGGAAGAGCAGACGCAAGACCTTGCGGAAGTAATCCCACCCGAGGGCACCACCTGGAACATGCTGCCGCCGATCCGACCTGCCGCAGACGACTGGCCGTGCTGGCGGGGGTTCGCGGGGGACAACACCGCGGTCGAGCCCCAAGATCCGCCACTGCACTGGAGCAGTACGGAAAACGTCCTCTGGAAAGCCGACGTCCCGGGACGCGGGCATGGCTCGCCGATACTTTGGGGCGATCGCATCTTCCTTGCGACGGCGGACGACCGGGCGCAGGTCCAGAGCCTGCTCTGCTACGATCGCCGGACGGGCAAACTGCTCTGGCAGACGGAGATCCATCACGGCGGGTTCATGCACAGCCACCCCAAGGGCTCGCACGCCTCGTCCACCGCCGCCTGCGACGGAAGCCACGTGTTCATCACGTTCATGGTCCAGGAGGGAATCTGGCTGACGGCGCTGGACCTCGACGGCAAGATCGCCTGGCAGAAGAAGGTCCTGCCGTTCAAATCGTACCACGGCTACGGCCCCTCACCGCTCTTGTACAAGTCGCTGGTGATCGTTCCGGGGGACAACAACGAACACAACTACTTGGCCGCCGTGCGGCGCGACACCGGCGAACTCGCCTGGCGCATCCACCGCACCGACTACCAGAGCTTCGCCAGTCCGATCGTCGGGCACGTCTGCGGACGCGACCAGCTGCTCGTCAACGGTCCGCTGGAGGTCAGCAGTTACGACCCCGATACGGGCAGACGGCTCTGGCACTGCGACGGTCCGAGCAAGGAGGCCACCGCGACCATCGTTTTCGGCAAGGAGCTGATCTACGCTGCGGCAGGGTATCCGGCCAAGAACCTGCTCTGCATCCGCGCGGACGGCTCGGGCGACGTAACGAAGACACATGTCGTCTGGCGGATGACCGGCAATGCCACCGACATCCCCTCGCCTCTCTTGCAGGAAGGGCTCTTCTACATGGTCACCGACAAGGGCACAGCCATGTGCATCGAAGCCGGCACGGGCCAGATCGTCTGGAAGGATCGTCTCGAAGGCGGTTTCAGCGCGTCGCCGGTGCTGGTCGGCAGGAACATCTTCGTGCCGAACGAGGCCGGGGTGACATATGTCCTCAAGGCGGGCCGCTCGTTTCACGTCCTGGCGAGCAACGACCTGGCGGACGGCGGTTTCGCCACGCCGGTGATCTGCGGCAGCCGCATCTACCTGCGGACCTTGCATCACCTGTATTGCATAGCCAAGCCGGTCGCCGGGGGTAAATGAACAGCCGGGGCATGACCGCTGGGAGAGCCCGCCGCAATGGAACCGGCGAAGGACTTTTCCGGCGACAATGCACTGCATTGACAGTTTCCCAGGGATTGCTTTTTCGGAGAGAGACGCCTATGCGAGGAAACGGACTCTTTGGGATCGTGGCCGCCCTTTTTCTCGGGCATGCCGAGCTTGCCACCGCTGCCGAGGCCCAACGTCGTGGTGGTTCTCGTGGACGATATGGGCTTGTCGGACATCGGCTGCTACGGCAGCGAGATTCCCACCCCGAACCTCAACCGGCTGACGGCCTGCGGTTCACGCAGTTCTACAACACACCCCGCTGCAGCCCGACCCGTGCGGCCCTCTTGACTGGACTCTATCCCCACCAGGCAGGCATGGGCTGGTTGGACGACAAGGCGGAGTCGAGATCGCAGGGCTACCCGCCGAAACATCCCGAGATTGGGGAGACTTTCTCGAAGAATTCCCCTGGAGTGTATGTCGGGGCCGCTGATCGACCAAGTTCTCAACTGGCTGCCGATAGAACAAACTATCCGGGACGAGTGTGCCGAGGGAGCGCTAGGCTTACGGTTTGAGCCCCTCCAAGCCCGTGGCGTGCGTATCTTCCAAAAGGAAGCGCAATTGTCCCCAGTAGCCACGGCTGGCAAGCTTTTGCGCTTCGGCGAAATAGTCGGGCAAGCCGCGCATTTGGGCTTCATCCGCGGGTTGCGCTGCCGCGCGCCGCTGGAGATATGCCAGTCGGGCGCTGATCTCTTGTACGCACGCTGCCGGCGTGTCAACATGGCCGCCCGACACGCGGGCGTCAAGCCCGTCGACCGAAAACGACCGCAGCGCATAGGGTGGCAACGTGACCTTCAATTGCATTGCGTTTCCCGCTGCGTCGCTGACAAGCGGTTGGCTGGTACTGAGATCGGTCACGCCTTCGGTCCGGCCGCTCAATTCCAGATGGAGTTCGACCGGACATGACAGGCGATTGACGGCGTAGAAATACGTCCGCGACTGCTGGTCAAGCTGCCGCACGGCTACGGGGTCGAACAGGCCCGGTACGTCACTGAACTTCGCGGCCGGCAAGGCCCGCAAGGCCTGGGCGAATTGTCCCAGCGGCCCTTCCATGCCAATCGTGCCCACAACAAAGCCCCCCTTGGTGAAGGCCCAGGCGTCGCTCGATGCCAGCGACCAGGCGTAGAGTTCCAAACAATGCTGCGGATTGGGATTGAGCGTTGAGACCCGCCATCCAGTCTCACCTCCCCACAGACCCCGCAGTGGCGACGAGCGGCCGACATCGTCCTCCCAGTAACGATCGTGCTGATTGATCCAGACCTGATCGCAGGCCCGTAATGGAGCGAAACCGCCATCGGTATAATTGATCTGCCGGCTGATCGCGGTGTCGGCGTCGAGTGGGCGATGGACGCGGGTCCAGCGGTAATCGGCCGGGAACAGCGTCCGCTGGACGACAATGTTCGGCTCGTGGGCGAAGAGCCGTATGTCGAGGCCCGCCCGCCGCGCACATTCCTGAAGGATTTCATCCCGTGGGGCCGACTTGAAAATGCTCATCTTCTCGTCGGGCGACGAGGGCACGTACAGATTGACGATCAACCGCAGGTCAGGCCGCCGCGCGGCCAACCGCCGCGCCAGCATTGCGTAATACTCGTGGATTTTCTGGCACCGCCAGTCGATCCACTCCTGCTGGGCATTCTCCATCAGCCAGCGATACCGCTTGTTGAATCGCAGCGGATCGCGCCGCGCGACGGGAATCTGCCGACCGGTCTCGGCTTCGAACCGCTCGATGTTCGTATCGTTGTAGCCAGCGTCGAGGCTCCCGAACCACAAAATACTGTGCTGCGTGAGATGGAAGCAAATCCCCTTGAAGGCCGGCAGGTCGCCGTAAAGGTCGAGCATTTCGTCGACCAGCCGGGTGAACTGCCGCTGGGCCTCGTCCGAAAGCGGATTGAAATTCGGCGGCGTGCCGTGCCAGCCCACCGTCTTGGGCCGGTTGTTCCACATCATCATCAGCGTCGTTTCGCGGCCGGCGCGGATCTGGCGATCGTCGGTCACCGCCTGCTCGGCCAGCGACGGCAGGCTATGTACGTTGAAGGTGGGAATGAAGACCATGTTGCGCTGCGACATCCGCAGGCCGAGGTAGCGGATGAAGTTGGGCGGATGCGGCCGCCCATGCTCGGCGTCAACCTGCGGCTCCCAGGGATTGGGAAAGAACGGTCCCCGATACCATACGGCGGGATACATGAGCAGATTTTGCCCGCTCCAGTCCATATAGTCCAACAAGCGATCGGCCACTGCGGCGAAGCCCGGCATGGCATCCTGGCCGCCGAAGTTCAGCGGCAGCACCGGGTCTTCATAGTACAGGCCGACCATCCGCTGCCAGCCGTCACAGGGCGGGGCCGGCCGCACCGGCAGCGCCGGTAGCCGACCCTCGATCCGCGCAATGCGAATTCTGGCCACCGCAGCCGGCCGATCGTTTTCGGCCGTCATGAACACCAGGGCCTGGTCTGCCGCCCGCGGCCAAACCACCACCCGCTGCGACAGCATCCGCCCGCTGGTTGGATATTCGCCGCCGCAGAAGACGCCGGTTTGCAGATCGTACATACCGCGATCTGCGCCCGTCACCTGAAGCACGACGTCCATCGTGCGGGCCTTATCGTCGGGATAATCCCACTCGATGAGGTGCGGCTGGCCGACGTCGGGCGTGCGGATGCGATAGGCCAGGCGGCTATGACGCTTGGCCCCCGCCTCGCGATAGGCTCCGGCCGCTGAATGGACGACGTGGGATTGTCCGTCGTCGACGAACTGCTCGCTGTCCAGCGATTGCGTGCAGTCGATTGCTTCGACAAGTCGGGTTGACATCGAACCGTTTGCCGCTGCCGGCTCGGGCGGAATGGCCCAAGTGTCGACCGTCCGCTCGTACGCCGCACTCGTGCCGCGATCCGACCAATGGCAGCAGAGCGCGATGCGGCCGGCTGTTTTCGGCGCGATCTTGGCCGTCCAGGTTTGTTGCGTACCGGCAGCCAACGTGATCGCGGTCGGTCCCCCCTCCGCCAGCCGCGACTGGTCGTCAGCGACAAGCTCCCAACGCAATGTGCCGCGAGTCTCTTCGTCGAGCAGATTGCGAAGCTGCCAGGTGAACGCCGCTTCTCGGCCCGCAAGATAATAGGAATTGGTCACCAGGGCCTTTACGGGGAAGCGACGCGTGAACTCCCGGGCGATCTCCGCGGCCGGCAGCGGACCGTCGTAGATCTTGAACTCAGCGATCGCACCGCCGGCGGCATCCCGTCCGCCGTCGCTGCCGACGTAGAACTCGTCGTAGCGCTTGGTTTCCCAAGACTGGGTGCTGAAGTCGCTCTGGGAATCGCCGGCGGCGCGGGCCGCTACGCCGTCGACATACAACGTGCGTCCTTGTCGGGTGTCCCACGTGGCGGCCAGGAAGTGCCACTCGCCCGGCTGCCAGGCGGCCACGTTGCGCACCAGGTACTTGTCGCCCGGCTCACGCATGTCGAACCGCACCGTCTGATTCCAAAGCCAGAACCACATCGCATTCTGGCCTTTCTCGTTGGGCCCGTTCTCCCGGAAAAAGGCGTGGCGTCCTTCGCGTTGCGGCGGAAACTCGGGGCGATACCAGAGGGCGATCGTGCCGCGATCCTTACGCAGATTGCCGGCGGCGGAGTACGCCAGGCGGCTGCCCGCCCCGAAGCGGGCCGCTTTGCCCGTCATGCCGTCGGTCCATTGGATGCCTTGCACGCGGCTGGGCTCTCGCCGCCCAAGGGCGGTAGTCGCCGCCAGGTCGCCGTTCAGAGGCAGGTGGAAGATCAGCCGCGGCGGCGTGAGCTTCGCCGGCTGATGGTCCCGAACCGGTGGGAGCCGTCTGGCGTGCAGCACGTTCAATTCCCCACGAAACGCCTGGGCAACTTCGGCATCGCTGAGCGGGGCGTTGTAAATCTTCAACTCGTCGATTACGGCTTCGGCCGGATAATTGCTGTCCTGCCGAGCACCGACATAGAAGGCACCGTAACTGCGGGGTTTCCATTGAAAATGCCGCTCGCCGGCCGGCTTGCCATCGAGGTAGAGTTTCACGCCGGACGCACAATCGTAGCAGGCGGCCAGATGGTGCCATTGGCCCCGCCGCCACTTGTTGACGGGTCCGGTCACGTTGTGGCCCGCGGCATCGCGGATGTCGAAGCGAATCGTGCTTTCGTATTTCCAGAACCACAGGGCCATGTCACCGAGCTTTCCCTCGGCATCGTCCCAAACGAGGCCCCGCCACGTGCGGTCGCTGCCGTCCCAGTCCCCCTTGACCCACAGTTCGATGGTGCCCCGATTCTTCGGCAGGTTGCCCGCCGCGTCGAAGCACATCAGATGCTCGGCGTCTGGAATGGCAATCGCCTGGCCGCGATGCCCCTCGGTGAAGCTGACCTTGCGGCAAATGGCGCCCGGCTCGCCGACCGCAAACTGGGCATCGACCGTGCCGTCGAACGGGCAGTAAAACGTCAGTTCGGCGGCCGAGGCTGATACGCCACAGAGGAGGAGTCCCAATCCAACCAGGCGACAGATCGTAATCACGTGACATCCCTTCTGGCACGAGTTGAACACGAAATACTGCGACCGACGGGCGTCTCCCGATCTGCCACAATATACAATTAGCCGCGCTCGATCGGGCACGTCCGGAGCGTGCCTTGCGGCGGTACGGTTTTCCATTCAAACCGGCTCCGCATGCCAAAGCCGCCACGGAATGTCGCGGCGCATTGCTTGCGAAACCGTATTCTGATCGTCATGAGGCTGGCAAGCAAGCATTACTCATCGAAAAGTGCTATTTGTAAGGCTGGTTGCCGATGCTTTCCGGAAGGGCTAGACTAAGCGTCATTGGGTAGTGGGACCTGACGACCACGAGGCAGCAACATGAAGCGGATCCGTGTCCTTTTAATTCCCGTTCTGGCAATGGCGGCATACCTGGCTTGTACTTCGGCAGTGGTCGTATCCGGCGACGTGGGCAGCCTAAAGGACTTGCAGAAGCGGTACGAATTCGACGAGTACGGCAAGCAGCCGATCAGTTTCTATTACTGCCAGGCCGGCTTTCGTGCGGACGGTTACAAACCGGTCTATGTCTGGACAAGGGAAGATTTTTCCACAGGGGCAGCAGTCCTGCGCAACTGCGCCACGGGAAACTCCACGTCCGTGCCGCTCGCATCTCACGGCATCAATACCTGGGGACGGCAGGACTGGGTTGCCGACTGCACCGGCGTCAAGGAGGAGGGCGACTACACGCTTCGGGTGGAGTTTGGCGGGCATTCCGCGGAGACCGCGCCGTTTGCCATCAGCAGGGATTGCTACGCCGAACTCCGAGAAAAAGCCGCAAAGCATTATTTCCTGAAACGATGCGGTATCTTTTGCCATGTTCATGACGCCAACCGCTACTCCTTGGAACCTGACAATTTCGGAAAAGTGCTCCGGCACGTTCCGGCTTACGGCGGCTGGCACGACGCTCACGACGACAACAAGTGGACGGTGCTCACCTGGGCGGCGGTCTACGGCTTGCTCAAGACCGAGGAACGGTTTTCCCCGCGATGGCGGGGCAGCAACGAGCCGTACCCCTACTGCCTGGCGGAGGCATGGTGGGAAGTGGACTGGCTGCTGCGGATGCAGAAGCCGGACGGCACGTTCTACAGCGGCGTCTTCGAATGGTTCCCGACGCGCAAGGGGGACCGTATGATTCTCCAGGTCCACCACCGGGACCAGAACTACGACGACCTGCACCGCGACCAGCGAGCCGTGCTGGACGTGTGGGGCGAAAATGCAATCTGCGATGTGTTGGGTAGACCCCACAATTCGGCTCCCAGCACCGCGCCGAAATACTTCGCCTACACCGCCCACGTCCTGCGGTACTGCGGACGGCTGATGCGCCGCTATGACCAGAAGAAGGCGGACCGGTGCGCCCGGGCAGCCCGCACGACGGTCGCCTATCTTGAGCAACTCAAGCAGTACCCGCCGTACCAGGAACTTGAGGTGCATGCCGGGCTGGCGAATTACTGGCTCGAAGAAGCCCGGGACGGCGGAGGGCAGCCAGCCCTGGCGAAAGCCGAAGGGTATCTGAGGAAGATGCTCGCCCGTCAGCAGCCGGAAGGACATTTCCACTCCTCGGCGACCTGCCGGGGGCTGGAAGTCTATCCCGAGGAGGCTGGTGACGATCGGGTCCTCGTGGACTATCCCTTCAGCTACATGGCGGCGCTGGTCGAGTACCTCGACTACTCGCGGCAAGCCAAGGGCGCAAATTGCGTCCTAGCCAAGCCGGTCAAGGAATCCTTCCTGCGGTTCGTCCGCATGTTGGAGCGGTTCTGCAATGCCACCGCATTCCGGCAGCCGGGCGAGATCCGCTTCGACCACTCGCCGGCAATCATCGTTCCAAGCCATTACGGCTACAATCCGTACATCCTCTCGGTCGGCTGCCTCTTTGCGGCGGCGGAGAGGCTGGTCGGCTATCGGCACGGACAGGAGCTTGCCCAGCGGCAACTCCAGTGGGTTTTCGGGGCGAATCCGCGGTTCATGTGCTTTATGAACGACGTCGGCGTCCGCAATGTCGGGCAATACGTCGGCTCCTCATCGGTGACCTGGAACTACTACTACCCGATGGTATTCTATCGCCACCTGCGGGACATGCGATGGGGCGTCACCGTGGGCATTTACGGTTCTATCGAGGACGGTCACGGCGTGCCCCAACTGGCCAACTATCCCAACGCCGGCAATTCCATGCGCGGCGCCTTCGACAGCCGGTCCCAGGAGAGCTGGCTCAACTGCAACGGGTGGCTGTTGTTGCTCCTGGCACAGTTGGGGGAATAAGGGTAATTATCCTGATCGATAAGAAGAAGCAGATCGTGGCACACAGTATCGCTGTCGCCCTGCTCTTTTGGAGCGGCTGTCTTGTTTTCGCCCAAGAGTCCAAGGATCCGAGGCAGTCCGATCCGTACTACAAGGCTCATGGCGGTTGGGAACTCCGTCCGCTCCAGAGCGCGCGGAAGCAGGGCAAGCTTACGTTCCAATCGGATTTCTCGGCAACCGGGCTGGAGCGGGATTGGAAAGCCGATGATGTCAGCGTCGAATTGAAGGACGGTTCGGCAATCCGGTCGGTCTCGCTGGAGCGATTGGAGAAGCGTCCGGATCGGCGTGTTCACCGGACTTTGCGTCTGGTATCGTAGAGGTTTACGGGGGTTGTCCCGGTTTTCCTGGAGTGGATACCATGACGGCGCTTTCTCGTCGCGAGATCGTGCGGCGGGCGATCGAGTTCGAGTCCCCGCCGCGCATCCCTTTCTGGCAGCACGCGCTGACCGACGTTCCCGACGACGTCTGCGACTGCTGGGAAATGGACCGGGCGAAGGCGGGCTGGTTCTTCGACAACGCCGCGGAAGACGACTGGGGCTGCGGCTGGGCCGTGACGCCCACCTGCAAGAACATGGGACAGGTCGTCCGTCATCCGCTGGAGGACTGGCTGAAGCTCGACGCCTACCGCCCGCCCGATCCCCGCGACCCGTTCTATTTCTCGCGCATCGAGGAGTCGATCGCAGCAGCCGGCGATCGTTACGTGGCCCTCTCGTGTCATTTCAACCTCTTCGAGCGGCTCCACATGCTCCACGGCTTTCCGCAAACGTTGGCTGACCTCTACTACGAGCCGGCGAAAATCGAGAAGGTCCTGGACATGATCCTGGAGTTCAAACTGGGGCTGTTCGCCGAGTTGCATCGGCGCTATCCGGGCAGGATCGACGGCCTGTTCTGCACCGATGACTGGGGCACGCAACAGGCACCCTTCATTCGAGGGCAGATGTTCCGCGATTTCTTCCTCCATCGCTACCGCGTGCTGACGGACGCCGCGCACGGCTATGGCTGGCATTACATCCTGCACAGTTGCGGCAAGGTCAACGCGATGATTCCGAATTTCCTGGAGATGGGCGTCGACGTTCTCAACCTGGAACAGCCGCAGACGTACGGCATCGAGGAGTTAGGCCGCCAGTTCGCGGGCAAGACCTGTTTCCTCACCACGGCGGACATCCAAACCACGATGCCTGGCGGCAACCTGGAGAAAATCCGCGCCGAGGTCCGCGAGTTGGTCGACCACTGGGCAACCCCGCGTGGCGGCTTCATCGTGTTCAACTACGGCTTTGACGAAGCGATCGGCACCACGCCCGAGGCGACCGCCACCATGTTCCACGAGTTCGTGCGGCAGATGCACCGCTTCAGCCACGCTTCTCAAGAGAAGGATGCGGCAGACGCGAGGCAGAAGCCGGAACGCGAACTTGGCAAGTAGTGGTGCCACGGTTAACGTCCATGATGCCGGGATCGCCGAATACCACCACATACTCATCGCGACACGCGCTGCACCGCTCCTTGAGCGGGCCAAAATCGAAGACGTCCGGCGAAGGCCAGGCGTAGGCCTCGACCTGGCGCATGCTTTGAATCTCGGCAAACGGGCGGTAATCGACCTCGTCGTAGCTTCCGAACTCGTTGGCGACCGGCCGGCGGCGCACGCCCCAAATATCGATGAACGCACCACTGGCATCTTTGACCGACTGAGGGCGGAAATCGTTCTGATAGACGTGCCTGAAGTCGACGCCAAGCCGCGTCAGCACCTCCTCAAGGTCCGCTGCGCCCAGGTGCCTTGCGATTCGGTCGACCATTCGCGGCTCGGCAATGAAATCCATCGGCGGCCGATCGCTCGGCTTGTGGCTGACGGCGGCTAGATATCGTTCGCGGTGGTTCATCTGTCGGTAATCTTGCCGGAGAAAGGGCCGAACATCGAGTTTTCGTCGCTTCACAGAAGGGAATCACTGCTTCCACTGTCCCACACGCCGATGGCGAAAGTATATGCAAGAATGCGCAAAAGAGTTCAGAGAATGCGCAAAGAGTCGCATCCGGAGCATGGCCCGCCCAACCGCGCCGGGCAAGGGCGTCGCCGGCCGCACCGCCGTGACGTCCCGTGTGCGCATTATCGCAACCCTTTTGCGCAATCCGGAATAGGCGGATTGCGCGCGGCGCGATAGGATGCGGTATATTGCAACGCATGTCTTGTGGGATCTATTGCGAAAGGGCTCTTGAAAATGACTCCCCGCGAGCGCGTGCTGACCGCCGTCGGCCGCCGGCGTCCCGATCGGACTCCCGCCGACTACAAGGCGGAGCCGGAAGTGAACCGGTACATGATGGAACATTTGAAGGCGGGCAGCTATGAAGAGTTGCTACGCCGGCTGGACGTGGACGTGCGCCGGCTGGAGCCGCGCTACGTCGGCCCGCCGTTTCGGACCTTCGCCGACGGTGTATTTGAGGACTACTGGGGGATTCGCTCGAAGCACCTCAAGGCCGCTCACGGCAGCTACGACATGCACGTGCACGCGCCCCTTTGGGACGCGAAGTCGGTCGAGGATCTCGAAAGACACGCCTGGCCCTGGCCGGACATTTTCGACTACTCCGTGATGCGCGGGCAATGCGCCCAGTACGAGGGCTACGCCGTGATGTACGAGGGCGCGGACCTCTTCACCCGGCCGTGTATCTTGCGGAACATAGAAAACGTGATGCTCGACATGATCGAGCGTCCGGAGATGGCGCACTACCTGATCGAGAGGTTCACCGCCTTCTATTGCGAGGACATCACGCGCGCCTTGGAGGCGACCAACCGGGGTTTTGACATCTATTGCGAATGGAGCGACTACGGCACGCAGCGGGGGCTTTTGATGTCCGTCCCGATGTTCCGCACGTTCGCGGCGCCGTACTTGAAGCGGTTGATCGACCTGTGCCATTCGGCGGGAGTGAAATTCATGTTGCATAGCTGTGGGGCAATCCGCGAACTGATTCCGGACTTCATCGCCCTGGGGGTGGACATTCTGGACCCGGTCCAGGTGGCCGCCAAAGGGATGAATCCTGCGGCTCTAAAAGGGGACTTCGGCGATAAGCTTGCCTTTCACGGCGGCGTCTGCACCCAGCACACTTTGCCCCATGGCACGCCGGAAGACGTGGGCGCCGCGGTCTTGGACCGCGTCGCCACGCTGGGCGCCGGCGGCGGGTATATCCTTGCCTCCAGTCACGACATCAGTGCTGATACGCCGGAGGTGAATATCATGGCCTTATACAACCCTGCGCTTCGCGCGCTATAGGAGTGAAACGGCACGTTCTCATCGACCGGCCCTTGCTGCGAGTTCGGCCTTGCTGGGCAAGGTGGCTAGTGCCGCTTCCTTAATCGTCAGGTGCAGCGCCCGCTGCCAGCGGTGGGGCATGAATAGATGCAACACCCCGGCATCGACGAACGCGTCGATGTACGAACATTGATCGTTTAACCAAGAGTTGGCCAAGTCGGGCACCGCGGCGTTGGCCAGCAGGAACCGCGGCTCGCTCCGGGTGTGGCCTTCGTCGGTGGAGGTGGCCGCCCAGATCTCGCAACGGTCTTTCCCCCACGGTGAGCTGCCGTACCGGTTATGATGCAGTGCCAGCAGCGTCTTGCCGTCGGAAAGGTGGAAGAGCATGGGCGGCGCGTCGGGGTGAACCAATGGGCTGGGCGCCGGCTTGGTCCACGTCCGGCCGTCGTCGCCGCTCCAGGCCGTGAGCAGGGGAATGAAGCCGTGCTGACCGTAGGCGATGTGGAAGGCATCCGTGGGGCCCTGCCAGGTGCGGCCTTTGTCGGACGAACGATACGCCAGCAGCGTGTTGACCTTCTTTCCCTTGCTCTCGGCGTAATGCTGGCCTTCGGGAAACATCAACAGATAATCACCGGCGGGGGTCATCGTGGCCCGGGTCTCGAAAACGTGCCCTTGAAGTGCCCGATGTACGACCTGGCCGTCGATGGCCGCGGCGGTCAGCAGCCCCATCTCTTTCCGCAGCACCAATTCTCGGGGCGGATGGGCGGTCGAAAGCGTCAGGCCGCCCACACCGACCTCGGGGGCGATTTGCACCTCGGCCGCGCGGCGCACAAGCTCGCTCTTGGTGGGGAACGTGGGGATGTCGCTTTCGCGGAACGACAGGTGCAGAAGCTGCGCCCCGACCTGGCCGAGGAAGAGGTGTAGCATGGTGCCGTCGGCGAACAGGTCGAGGTACGAGCAACCGTGATAAAACGCGGGGCCACCCTGGAGAAGTCCGGCAAACACGAAGCGCGGCTCGCTCCAGGTCCGCCCGCGGTCGCGGGAGAGGCTGGCCCAAATCTCGTTGCGATCGGCGATCTTGAAGTGCGGCGCAGCCGGTTCGTATCGGTTGTGAATGAGCGCCAGCAGCGTGCGGCCGTCGGACAGAGGAAAGACCATGGGCGGCGCGTCGGGGTGAACGAGGGTCGTGGCCTTGGGCTCGGTCCAGTTCTGGCCGTCATCGCGGCTGCGGGTTTCCCAGAGGTGGCCCTCCGGCGTGCGCAGTAGCGCGAGAACCTCGCCGTCGCCCACGTTGATCGGCCGGCCTTCCTCCATGCGATCAAATTGCTTGACGAACCAGCCGTGGGGCCGAGCGCCGGGCAGCACCGTCCACGATCGGCCCCGGTCGTCGCTGCGGAGAATATACTGGCGGGTGATGACCCGCCGCGGGTCGCGCAGCCATCTTCCATCGTGGGCGCCGAGCAGCCAGGCGCCGGAGTCCGTTTCGCACATCCGCATCACCGACATGCCGGTGAAGCCGGGATCGTTCTTCGGCTCGACGAGCGTCACGGGCGACCAGCTGCGCCCGTCGTCGTCGGACCAGCGGAAACCGATGGGGCAGTTCTCTTGCAGTCCCTGGGCCCCTTCACCGATGCGACCGGGAATGGGCTGCGTGCCGAAGGCATACAGGCGTTTCGACCCGCGGGGGATGAAGGGAATGAAGCCGTGATGCGAAGGCGGGTCGGTAAACGCCACCGCCGGTCCCGACCAGCTCTGGCCTTTGTCGGTCGAGCGGTACGCCAGCATTTCGGCGCCCTGGTAGTATCGGCCCTGCCCGTGCGGGAAGAGGACCAGGTAGTCGCCGCCGGGCGTGATGGTTGCGCGGGCGACCCAGACGGCCTCGCCGCTCTTGTGGAGCACCTGTCCCTGCACGGCGGACGCGGTCAGCACACCGAGTTCCCGTCGCGCCACCAGGCCCGCCGGCGGCCACTCCACGTTGATCGGCACTCCGTTGACATCCAACCGGCTGGCAATGCGAACGCCCAGACGAGCGCTGGCCAGGGTGGCCGGGTCATCGTAGAGATTGCCGGAGGCGGAAAAGCTGTAGACGCGCATCGCTCCGCGCCATGGGCGCAATCCGACAGCGCCCACCGCACCGGTCTCGCAGGGCAACGTCAGCAGTTCTCTGCCAGCCAGAAGGAACGTGAGTTTGGTCCCGCGCCGCCGCAGCTCGGCGTCGACAGGCTGGCCGGCGGTGATGAACTTCGCACTGGGCCCGAGGAACCGTGTGTGGCCCACGGCAGGGCCTTCGACAAACAGCGTCTTTCCCTGTCCGTCCAGTCCAAAGTGATTGTCGCCAAACATCAGCGAAGCCGCGGTGCCGAAGGGGCCTCTTTCGCGGTCAGCCACTGGAGGTTGAAGCGAGCCAGCACGACGGTGGGCTTGTTGGTCCACGTCTTCCGGCCCGCCTCGCCACACTCGTAAAAGCACAGGATCGTACCGTCGGGCAGCACCGCAAGATCCGAATACCCGGACGGCCCCGCCTCGAGCACCTTCGACACCGGCCATGTGTTGCATTCATCGCAGCTCATCTTCACCGTCAAACGCTTGCGGTCGTGAGACTGGTTCCCACTCCATTTGCCGAACTCGTTCTCCAGATTATCGGGATTGGCGAAGAGGACGCGACTCGGCCCATCCTTGGCCGGCCACGTCAGGCGAATCAGGCTGGCCATGCACACCGGCTCCAGCAGGGCCGGCTCGAATCGCGGCTCCGACCAACCGCGGATGCCGTCGGGGCTGATCGACACCAATCGCCGGTTCTGCTTGCACTCGCTACGGATGTTGAACAACACACGGCCATCGGCCAACTCGACCATCACCGTTTCGCTGGGATTGCGGAAGTGCTCGTCGGTGCGGCAGATGATCTCGCCGCGGTGCCAGGAGCGGCCACGATCGTCGCTGTAAATCGACGACACGACCGAGGGCCGGTGGCCCAGGTGTCCCTTGCCCATCTCCTTGCCCGATCCGTCCGACATCCACACCGGCACGATGAACCGCCCCTTGCGCAACTGAGTGCCGTGGTCGGGCCCGGTAGCGACGACCCGCCAGGGATAATCGCGGCGGAACTCCTCCAGGGCGGGCGTGATTTCCACGGGTGCCGAGAAGCTGACGCCGTCGTCTTCGCTGTGCATGTGAAAGACACGCCCGTAGTGGTGGCAGAACAGAGCGTGGATGGCGCCGCTCTGGCGGTCACTGAGCATGACGAAGTTGCTGATCGGCCCAGGGCCATACGTCTTGCTGGCGGCCACCAGCCGCGGCTTGTCCCACGTTCGGCCGCCATCGAGACTGCGGCGCAACAGGACGTCGTTATCGTCCCAGTCGCCACCACCGCCCCGGCGGGCCTCGACGGTGGCCAGCACCGCACCACTCTTGGTAACGAGCAAGCCGGGAATGCGATAGACGGAATATCCTTCGGTGCGGGCCTCGAAGAGGTTTTGTTTTTCTGGCACGGGTGCGGCATACGACGACGCCGAGAGGGTCAACAGCGTGGCGGCCGTGAGACAGATGATGGTCGAGGAGGCGGGTTTCATGGCGGGGTTCTCCGAGGCGTGAAGATTAGGTGAACCGCCCATACTTCCAGGCGGCATCGCGAAAAGCAATCAGGTTCTCGATGGGCGTATGGGGCGACGTATTACAGCCGGAGGCCAACACAAAGCGGCGCCGATCGCCCAGCGAGTCCAGCAGACCGCGGACGAAGTCGTCGATTCGCCGGGCCGTGCCCGGGCCGCGCCACTGCTGCTCGTTGGCCGTCATGCCGCCGCAGAGGATCAGCCGCGGCGAAAGCGCCCGGGCTTCATGCAGGTGCCAATCACCCAGGGGCGGATGGGCCTGCCCTTCGACGCAGTCCAAGCCAGACTCGAAGATCAAGGGCGCCAGGGCCTTGAGCCGGCCGCAGGCATGGATGAAGAGATACTTCCCCCGGGCGTGGATCATGGCGGCGGCCTGGCGGAGCAGGGGCAGGCAAAACGCTCGGAACAAGCGGGGCGAATAGAACGTGCTGTCGAGGTTGTCGGGCACCTCGAAGATGGTCACCCCGGGCAGGTCGACAACTTGCTCCACCACGGTCATGGCGATGTCAACCTTGATCGGGTCGCGCATCGTGGTGATGAGCAAGCGGTCGAAGTAGTTCAGCAGCGCCACCAGCCAGAGCAGCGCCACCACCAGCCAGGCATACCGTAAAGGCGTGAGCAGCGATGATACGGGTGCCAGGCTCACGCTTGCGTGGGCCTGCTTGCTGTCTCGCGGCGCCGGCTTAGCAAGCATGGCACGGACTCCCCTCTTTCGTTTCACTGCTCGTGACGCTTATCCGTTTCACCATTCGCCCTTGCGGCCAAACTTCTCGATCGCCTGCTGGCCGAAGCGTGCGGCCGCCGCCTCGAAATCGGCCAGGATCTCGGCGATCGACTTGCCGGCTGCGGCGCGGGCGGCGGCGATCATGGTTTGGCATTCGTTGGCATCCATGAAGCGGGCGGCTTCCAGCAGCCGCGGCTCGTCCTCCGGGGGAATGGCCAGGAAGCCGTGCTTGTCGGCATGAATAAGCTGCCCCGGCTGGATCGTGCGGCCGAAAACCTCGACCGGGCAATCCCAGCGGACCGGCGTGCTGAAGGCGTGCCCCACGCACAGCCGCCGGGCCAGGGCCTTGAAACCGGCGTTGGTCATTTCGTCGACATCGCGAATGGCGCCGTCGATGATGGTCCCCACGCACCCCAGGGCTTTGTGGATGTTGCTGTTGACCTCGCCCCAGAAGGCGCCGCACACGCGGGGCTTATCGAGATCCTGCACCACCACGATCTTGGGTCCCGGCAAGCCGCCCACGTAGGCCCGATACTCGCTCCAGGCCTGCGGGTTCTCGCGCGGGTGGCGGGGATTGCCGGGCTCGATGACCACGGTGATGGCCCGGCCTACCATCGGGCCCATCTGCGGCATGAAGTCGCGGACTTCTTCCACGTTGAAGCCCTCGTGCGCGGCGTCGTGGCGGGTGAGCTGTTCCCAGCCGTTGTAGATGGTGGGCGTGTTCCAACGCTTGAGCTCCAACAGCTCGGCGTGACTCAGTTGCGGCAGGGCGGTAGAATCGGGTGTCATAGCAGGCATCATGTGTGTGGTTCGTGGGGCGCGGACAATTATTTCTTAATATGCTAGAAAGTAAATATTGACAATGAGAAATAGTTTGTCAATACTGTTCCGAGCTGGAACAAGGAAAATCTCGCCATGCGACTCTCACGGATCGTGGAACTGGCCGACCAACTGGCGGAGAACATCACCACCCGTGGCCTGCGGCCCGGCGACCCCTACCCTCACACCGAGGAGATCGCCCGTACGCTGGGCGTGAGCACCAGCGCAGCCAACGGCGCCCTGCGGGTGCTGGCCAAGCGTGGCATCCTCGACCGCCGCCCGCGGCGGGGTACCGTGGTCACGCGGTTGCCCGGCACCGCGCAGCCGGCCCCTTTGCGGCGGATACACCTGCTGGTCCATCGCGAGTACCTGCACATGGAAGGACTGCTGGCCGACGGGTTGCTCATCGGCATCCAGGGCGAGCTGCCCGGCGTGGAGATGCAGTTCAACTTCATTCCGCCCGTCGATGGGGCCGAGTACGCCCAGCGGCTGATCGGCGAGACCCTCGGCTCGCGGTACCCTGAGGCCTTCGTGCTGGTGCGGGCGCCGTTGGCCATCCAACGTGCGGTGCGAGAGAGCGGCCTGCCGGCCGTGGTCTTCGGCAGCTTGCAGCCCTCGGTGCAGGAGCTGCCGTGGATCGACCGCGATCATGGGCGGATTGCCCTGTTGGCCGCCGAGCATTTTCGGGCCTGCCGCTGCCGCCGCGTGGCGGCCCTGTTTCGGGCGGAATTGGGGCCAGGCGACTTCGTCCTTTTGGACTGGCTGCAGCAGTCGTTGGCCGAGGGCCGACTGGGGTTGGCCGACTTCACGGTCCGTTGCTTGCCCTCCGACCGTGAGGCCATCGCCTCTTGCGTGCTACCGATCCTGCACGAGAGCAAGCGTCCCATCGGCGTGTTCTGCCGCAGCCAATTGTTGGCCGAGGGAGCGGCGGCTGCCGTCGCAGCGCTGGGCCCCAAGGCCAGCCGGCGCGTGGAGCTTTTCATCTCCGACGTCTACCGCAAGCCGTCGGAGCCGGAGCCTGCTTACCCGTACGCCAGGTCCCTGTTAACATCGGAAGAGATCGGCCGTCATATCGGGCGAATGCTGGCCCAGCAGGCCCGTTGCGAAAAAGTCGACCCGCAACACGAGGTTATTCCGGTCGCTCTGACAGTGCCGCGAGCGTCTTGAGTGCAGCGGCTGCAAGTCCGCGTTTCGTTCAACTCGACGCCGTATATCTGCTCCGTGATTTCGATCGAGATGTACAAAGCCTTCGCGGTGAACTAGCGGGTCAAGTGGCCGCTGAGATCGACAAATGTACCGAAAAGCCCTATTGTCTGACATTTCTGGACTTGAATGTCCCGTCCAACCCGCTCTAATCATCACACTATCCCATTTACCTATTGCCTTACGAGGAGACCGAGAACTATGGCCAAGGCCGCCCCCGCTGCCCCGAAGAAACCCCTGACCAAGACCGAATTGCTGACCAATATCGCCACCGCCACCGAGCTGCCCAAGAAGCAGGTGGCCGCCATCCTGGATGCCCTGGCCGCTGAAATCAAGGCGAGCCTCAGCAACAAGGGTGCGGGCGTGATCGCGATTCCTGGCCTGGTGAAGATCGAAAAGAAGAAAGTCCCGGCCCGCAAGGCTGAGAAGGGCGTGCCCAATCCCTTCAAGCCCGGCGAGTTGATGGACCGTCCCGCCAAGCCCGCCTACAGCAAAGTCAAGGTGCGGGCCTTGAAGCTGCTCAAGGACATGGCGAAGTAGTTGCGCTCGACCGTTCCCTCGGCTTTTACTTGAAGGTACGACTACGAGCCGCTTCTTCGCTGCCTTCCGCGTGTTCTCTGACGAGAACTGAAGAGTAGGTTGTCGGACAAGCGGCCCGTGCGTGAATGGTCTTGGCGCAGGAACATCGTTACCGTCCGATGGTGACGAAGGCCCCACAAGGGAGTGTCGCATGCAGACGAAGATCACGCCGGAAGCCTACTACGTGGAACTTGGCCGGGTCGGCGGCCCCGATCTTGTCGCCTTTGCCCATTGGGCCCTGGACAATGCACCTGCCCATGGACTGCATGTGGCCTGGGGAACTGGCGGTCCTTTGCTCAAGTATGTGCATGAAAAACATCCTCACTTGCCGATTGCCTTTGGCCAGCTCGAAAAGAGCGGTGTGTTGGCACAACGGCAAACCGCCGTATTTCGCCGCTGCGAAGAGCTGCATGTTCCCACGGAGGTCATTCGCGACTATTTGAAGGCCGTGGCCGCGCTCATACCGGGTGCGTGCGTCAAAACCTTTCCGCAGCCCGGCGGCATGGTCCAGGAATTGATCGTCGCCGGCGAAGACGCTGGTCCCAGCGCCTGGCCACCCTTGGCTCCGTTGGCCTTGCACAAGGAAGAATGGTTTGCCGCCATTGACCGGGCCATTGTGCGAATCCGCGAGGTGATCGACGGACTCCCGAGCAGGTATCAGCCAACCAGAAAGCCGTTCCCCAAAGCGTAAATCGAATAACCACCGGGGCCCGGACTAGGAGAATTGACTTGTGACCAAGAGAGAAATGGTCCAGACGATTGCCGAGGAGCTTGGACTTACACAACTCCAGGCCAAGCAGATCGTCCAAAAGACAATCGACTCCATCGTGGACATACTCGTGGCGGATGGCCGGGTGGAGCTTCGCAACTTCGGCGTCTTCGAGGTGAAGCGACGGAAACCCCGTAAGGCTCGCAATCCACGTACCGGTGAGACGGTTATGGTGCCCGAAAAATGCTGCGTTATCTTCAAACCTGGGCGGCTAGTCGAGGAGCGGGTTGACAGGGAGTGTCGAACTGCGGCCTCTCGTGTTGGAACTGATCAGCCAGAACTGAAAGGGCATGGCTCAGCATTGACCTAGCGATTTTTCGTACGGCGGAATCACGGTCGATGTCCGGCCCCTTCAGGGGATCTGCTATAATGCCTGCCGTCAAGGCCACAGGGCCGAACCGGTCTGCCGGAATCGTGGCGACTGGCCTACCTTGCCTGGCGGGTACTACAACCAAGCGATCTTCCATGCAAAAGCTATTTCCGCTCAGCAAGATCAAACCCAATCCGTTCCGGTACATGGATCGCTACCCGATCCAGCGTGACAAGGTCGAGGCCCTGAAAGAATCCTTCCGAAGGACTGGTTTCTGGGAGAACATCGTCGCTCGGGAAGTCAACGGCGAGGCCGAGATCGCTTACGGTCATCACCGGCTCGTCGCCCTCCAGGAGGAGTTGGGCAAGAAGGTCAAAGTGCCGCTGATCATCAAGGATCTGGACGATGGGGCGATGCTCCAGATGATGGCACGGGAAAACATGGACGAATGGCGCACCTCCGCCGTGGTCGAGCAGGAGACCGTCCGTGCCGTGGTCGACGCTTATGCGGCGGGCAAGGTGACGCTGCCGGAGATTTCCAAGGATACCAAAAAGGTCGTAATCCGCCACGCGCCGTCCTTCGTTCAAGGAGACGAGACTGACGCGGGTGGGCAGCATTCCTACACGGCTACCACGATTGCCGAGTTTCTCGGGTGGGCAGATCAAAAGATCCACAGCACTCTCTCCGCCTTGGAACTCATCGAGCAACAGGTCGTCAAGGAGGAGCACTTCGAGGGACTGACGACCAAGCAGGCCGAGGCCTTGACCACGGAGACGAGAAAGACGAAACGAACCTACGACGCTGCCGCGAAAGCAAAGCCCAGCGCGGATGCAAAGAAGAAAACGGAAGATCGCGGGAAACGCGAAGCGGCCAAGGTGGCGGAACACGTCTCGAAAAAGCTACAGGCTGGTGAGATTGGGTACAAGGAAGCATCCACAGAAGCAAAGAAGGTTCGTGCCAAGCCCGCCGGAAAGGCGGTGCCCGAGGTCGATGCGATTGCAGCCCAACTCATCCAGTACGTTGACGGAATCTTGGGTCGCGACGACCCGTATACGAAAATGCTAAAAGAAGTCACCCAGCAGCAAAAACATCTCGACAGCGAATTCAGAAGGCGGCTCAGGGTGGCGCTGGACACGCTTTCGGATCGGTGCCTCCGCTTCGACGACGGCCTGGATAGCCCATAGACCGTGACCAGCCGGGGGACTGCTCAACCGTCGCAGAATCGACCCCTTATCTGGAATCCAACCTTTTCGGTCAATACAATACTCCTTAAAGACAACTGATCATTTTACCGGCCCAGGAGGCCCGTACCCATGCGGATCGCTGACGGTTCCATTCTCCGTTGGCTCGTGATCCCGTATTCACCGTGCCCGGATGCACGGGGGTGCTTGAATGCGGCCATCACGCAGCAACGACACGACCTTGAGGTCCGCGTGGCGGTGCTGGACGGCGCGGCGAGTCGCAAGTTCTTTGGCGTGCCGATGGCCAGGCGGGGCATCCAGCCGGTTTGGGTTCACGTCGTCAACCATTCCGACCGGCCATACCGACTCCAGTTCGTGGCCCTCGATCCAAACCATTTTTCTCCGCTGGAAGCCGCAGCTCTCAACCACTACTCGATCGGAAAGCGGTTGCTCGGGTTCGGCCTCCTGGCATGGCTTTTTCTGCCCCTGTTGATCCTGCTGCTCCCTATCAAGCTGCTTGCAGTTCGTAGCGCCAACAGGAAGATGGATGCGTTCTTTTTGGAGCACGCCTTCCGTATGCGTCCGGTTCCACCCGGTGGAGAACAGGCTGGGTTCGTCTTCACCAACTTATCCGAAGGGAACAAGGTCGTTCTTGTCCAACTGCTTGGTCCCGACGGCCTTGAAGACTTCGAGTTCTCGGTGCCCGTCGAAGGGCTTCGTGCCGATCATTTGCGGCGCGAGTTCCATGCCCTTCACGCGGATGAGGCGGTGACCGAGGTGGACATCCCTGGACTTCGTCAGTATTTGGCCGCGGCACCGCAAGCCACCACCAACGGCCGTGGGGTGCGGTCGGGTGATCCAGTCAACCTGGTGGTCATCGGCGATTTTCCCTCGGTGCTCGGGGCATTTGGAGCCCGGTGGGACGAGACCGAGATCATCAGTCTGGCGACGTGCTGGAAGACCGTTCGGGCTTTCATCACCGGCGCCGAATACCGCTACTCCCCCGTCAGTGCGCTGTTCCTGTTCGGCCGTAGCCAGGACTTCGCCCTCCAGCGGATTCGTAACTCGATCAACGAACGCCTCCACCTTCGGTTATGGATCACACCACTCCGATTCCACGGGCAATCAGTTTGGGTAGGGCAAGTCAGCCGCGACATCGGGGTGCGGCTCACCTGGCGGACCTGGAATCTGACGACCCACCGGATTGATCCGGACGTGGATGAGGCGAGGGATTATGTCGTCGAGGATCTGATGCACGTCGGCCGGTTGGAGATGGCCGGGTATGTCGATGGCGTCGGCTCGTGCGAACGAGTGACCCCGCGACGGAACTTGACCGGCGACCCGTATTACACCGATGGCAAACGGGCCGCCGTGTTCCTGTCGGAATCGCGGACCACGCCCAAGTACATCGCCCTCTCCTGAGGGACTTCGCTTTGTTGCAGGGGGATCAGCCGATGCCCAGGCTGACGACCGTCCTGGAGGATGACCCTTTGCAGTGTCGTGGTCATGCATGCTTGATAGTGAAGTGTATCCCCTCCGTCCGCGCGACCTGCACCTCGACACCTTCGGGAACAGTCAGACAGTAGCCGTTACCCTTTTCATATTCCGCGACGATCGGACCGGCCACTGTGGGAAAGTGGACCTTCACGGCCAACAACCCGGGGTCGAACCGCTGTGTCAGTTGAAAATCGCGAATCGCCTTGCGGGTCAACGCGGGGTCGCCCGTCAGGATCAGTTGCGACAGTACGGTCATGTAGGTGTCGCCGGTGTATTGGCCTTTTTCGCGCGTGGGACAGTCCACGAAGACGTCCTGGCTACCTAACCGAACGCCGTGCTTGCTGATTGTCCAGATCTCGCCGAGCAGCGGTTCGGAACACTCGAAGTCGGAGGCGCCGGCATCAAAAGGATAGTGCCGCACATCCACCCACACCTGCGGTCGGATTGGAGCGTTGAGGATCTCGATGTAGCGAAAGCCGCGATAATCGTAGAACTCGGCAACGTCGTCCCGGCCCGAGAGCGTGACCGTGTCCGCGTAGTTGCAGTTACAGCGCATGTTATGCCGGACGCTGCCATCGGGGTTGAGTTCCTCGCCGTGCCGAACCGCGATCGTATGGCCCGATGACGGGAAGCCCTACGGTGCAAAGGCCCCGCCGGAATCAGGTTGGGGCTTATTGTTCCGCACCGAGAAAACGCCCAATCGTCTACAAAACCGTCTACAAGCCAATTGTCTACAAACGCGCACGAAAAAAGCCTTACACAACTCGTTGTTGCATAAGGCTTTACAAATGGGCGTTACTGGGCTCGAACCAGTGACCTCTACCGTGTGAGGATAGCGCTCTAACCAACTGAGCTAAACGCCCGGACAATTCCCGCTGCACATCTCCCGATCGCCACGAGGGGTATATCCTTACGTCCCGCGGCTACTTCGTCAAGAGGGGCACCCCCGCCAATCCGATCCGGCTAACCGGCGATCGATTCCGGACTCGGCTCGCTCGAAGCCTGCTGCACCGACGGCGGGCTGGGGGGTGGTTCGAACTTCGGGGCCGTCGCCTCTTCGTAGTCCTCGACGGCCGCTTCCGAATGCGTGAGAGCCGGCGTGGCGTTGTCCGCCGAATTGATGGCCGAAGTCAATTCATCCTGAAGCCCTTGGAGCCCCTTCTTGAACTCCATGATCCCCTTGCCTACCGATTTCGCTACTTCGGGGAGCCGATCCCCGAAAATCAGCACGGCAATCGCGCCGATGATCAACATCTGCACTGGAGAAAACATCACGAAACTCCGCTTCTCGGATGGGCCTTGCTTCTCTGGAAATCTCCGGCTCAGACCTTGGCTTCCCCTGTTTCCCCATCGACGGCTTTCTGCTCCGGTTGCTTCTTGGGCGCTGCGGCATTCTCGACTTCATCTTCAATGCCGGCCACGCCTTTCTTGAACTCGACTACCCCGCGACCCAAGGAACGCATCACGCTCGGCAAGCGGTTGCCGAAAAACAGCAGGGCGATTAACGCCACAACCATCAGTTCCATCGGGTTTGTCAAAAAACCAAAAAGAGACATAAATCGGATCCTCGTGCACTTAACGAGTAGGAGGGGAAATCTGTATAGGCCGAAAACTGGACCATCGGCCCCTATTGTCGCACGGGTATCTACGCGCGTAGCACGTTTGCGGCTACGTGATTCGGCAGGATTCGAGCGCGAAGAAACCTTCTGCGTCCTCAATCTATTGTACTGGGACGTAGGTGCCTGTCAAAGGTTTGCCCGCCTCCTCCGCCATCATCCCTGGATTTCGGGGGTGCCAAACGAGCCAGCACCACCCAGTTAGGGAGGGCGTCGCATGCGGAGCTGTGCTGCCAGCGGAGATCATCCACGCTCCACACCCCGGATTGCGCAACATTTCATTCCGGCTTCTGCTGATCCGCGGAAGCTTCGCGGTAGAGTGGCAGGAAGCGGTAGTACACTTCCAGACATAAGGCGGACAGCGCGGTGCTATAGATCCGCCCACCATAACCGCCCCAAACGGTGTCCGGATCCCAGGTGCCGGCCAGCGGTCCTTCCTTGCGTTGGCCGTTGACCAGCGCGGTCCGCAAGGCATCGTTCCAGTGAACCCAATCGGAGCCTTGGAGCTGATACATAGCCAAGGTGCCGTAATACCAATAATAGATATTACCGGTGCCGGTGCCGGGCAGCTCTTCGAGGAGGAAATCGGCTCCCTCGCGGCCTGCGGGATGATCCCGACGCATTCCCAGAAGCTGCCAGCAGGCAAGCGCCTCGGCGGTCATCGTTCGAGTCGGTCGCTCGCGCTCGCTGGCTCGATAGGCCGTCAGACCGTTGGCCCGGCCGGAGGAAACGCTCTGGAGAAAGTTGACGATGCCCTCGCGCACGGCATTGGGAATGGGAATTCCGGCCAATTCGCCGCTTTTCAGCGCCATGTATTGCCAGCCGAGTTGGCTGGTGTCGCCCGGATCGCCCGGTTGATAACGCCAACCACCCGACTTCGGGTTCTGCGCCGCGATGGTGTAGGCCAGTGCCCGGCGAACCGGTTCACGGAGCCGCGAATCGCCGGTCATGCCGAGGGCCTCGCTCATGGCGAAAGTGGCCATGGCGTGACAATACATGCGCTCGTAGACCGAACCATTGCTGCCGAGGTTGCCGTCGGCAGCCTGAGAACGGAGCAAAAACTCCAGCCCATGTTGTGCGTTCTCGTGGTAGAGGCCCTCGTTATGCGTGTGGCCGGACGCCAAAAGCGCCAATAAGGCCAGCCCGGTCATACCCGTGTCGGCTTCCAGGCCCGCGGAAAATCGATCGCGGCCGGCCGTCTTCAGTTCCAGCCCGCCGCCATGCTGCCGGGCCGACCACCGCCCATCGGAAGCTTGGCCACCGGCCAACCATTTCAGCGCGGCCCGCACCGCCTCTTCCGTTTCGACGGTGGCCCCGTGGCGTTGGGCGACTTGCGTGCGGTCTGGAGCGACGCGAAGGCTGTAGGCCGCGGGCACATCATGTTTTTCTTCGGGGTGCCCCAACGGCGGCAACTGACCCAATTTGGCGCCGCCGCCGGGAGTGTCTTCCGCTCCGCTGGTGCTTTGCGCGCTCTTGATCGACGGAGTCGCCTGATAGCGCCGCGCGCTGTCCGAATCCAGTAATGCGAGCCCGGCGTAGTCTTCCGGTTCCTCGGGCGGCTTTGACGCCGCACCCGCGGCAACCGATGACGCCGGCGAGCGCCGCGGCCGTTTGTTGGACGGCGAGGGTGGAGCGATGGCCACAGCGGCCGGATCGGACGAGGGGATCGGCAGTGCATCCATCCGCGGCGGAGAAGGCGGAATCGCTGTCAGGCCTTCAGGCAATTCACTGCGCACAACCTGGGTCCGCGAAGCGGTGGGGGCACCGGAGGTCGAACTTTCCACTCGCGGTGGGACCGCACTGAGAGCAACCAACGGCGGCACGTCCTCGTCCTTGCGTTGGGCCTTCGGCGCGTCGATGGATTGCGCGGACGAATCGACGTGCCGCCGTGCGCCGGGTTCGACCGACGCCACCCGGACCGGTTCCTTCGCCCGGGGAGACTTGGGGTCGTGCAGGTGTTCCAAGGGCGCGGCCGCGGGCAGAGCGGCCGGTTCGACGCGGCTTTGACGCTGGATATCGGGAAGTTTGGCCGGTGGAGCCCGGTCGAGCGATTTGCCCACCGGCGCGACGACCCACGCGGCGGGGTCCGCGGAGAATTCTTCCCAAGGCTTGGCATCGGCCGCGGTCTGCGAAGCCTTGGCCTGCGAATCGCCCGACCGCGGCGACGGGGCAAAGCGTCTGCCCGCGGGCGGCACGTCGGCAAGCGAAACGCGGATGATCGGCTGGGGCGCAGGCCCGGGCAATGGCGACCCGCCGACGGGCACCGTAGCCGAATAGCCGCACAACCAGAGGTGCGCCAGCACCGAGAGCCCGAGACACTTCTGGATCAGCCGCGACTGGCCCCAGCGGGTCCACATCATCACGGCCAGGGTCCCGGTCAACGTGGCCAGCCCTGCCCACAACAGCCCGAAGGCCAGCTCGTGGCCGGTCGCCGCGGTCAACAGGTGTGGGAGGCGAGCGCTGAACATGTTCTATTTCTCTGGCAAAGGCAGAACGGCGATTCCCAATTCCTGGATTCCCGCCTGCTTGCAGGTATTGAGCACGTCCGCCACACGCTGGAACTCGCTCACGCTGTCGCCGCGGACCAGCACCCCCAGGTCCTGATACTGGCCCCTTGCAGATGCCAAGCGACTGCGAAGTTGACCGAGCGAGACGACCTGTTTATCGAGCGTGAGCGTGCCGTCGCGATAGACGTTAACCACCTTCCGCTCCGGCGCGGCGGTAAGCGCTCCGGCTTCCGCCACCTGCGGCACCTTGAGCTCGATCTGACGTTCCATCTCATTGAATTTCGTCCCCAGCAAAAAGTAGACCAGTAGCCAGAAGACGATATCGATCAGCGGCATCATGTTGATGACCGGCTCTTCGGCGAGATGTGTTTTGAGAGGCATAAAAAAGAGAGGATGGAGGATGTCGTTCGACTTTGGATTTTGAACTTGTGATGATCGATTGCGGCCCGGTCGTCGCTTGCGGTTTTGCCAGGGATGAAGGATGCTCTATGCCGATTCCGTCTTGGCGGCGCGGCGAACCTTCGAGATCCGCAGTTCCTGGCTGCGGTTTTGCAGCCCGTCCGCGGAAATCAAATGGATCAGTTCTTGGCCCATACGATCGATCTCCATGATGAATTGATCTACGCGGCCGACGAACAGGTGATAGAGGGTCAGCGAAGGGATGGCCACGATCAGGCCGAAGGCGGTGGTCAAGAGGGCCTTGCTGATGCCGCCGGCCAGAAGCTCCGGGCGGCCCAGGGCATTGGCGCCGGCCACGGCGTTGAACGCTTCGATGATGCCGATCACCGTGCCCAGCAGGCCCAGCAAGGGACCAACCGTGGAGATCGCGTGGAACACCCGCAGGTAGCGCCGCAGCCCGTTGGTCGCGCGCTCGCCGGCATCGAGAAACGCCTGTTCGACTTCCACCGTGGGCCGGCCCCAACTCCGCACGGCGCCGGCAAAGGCCTGAGCCACGGCGGAACGATTTTCCTCGCATAGCGCCAAGGCCTGCTCGCGATCGAGATGTCCCTCGCGGATCTGTTCCAGAAAGCGTTTGGTGAAGGGCCGGGGGAGGACCCGTCCGCGGCGCAGGCTCACCAATCGCTCAAAAAGAAACGTCACCATCAATAGCGAGCAGAAAGCCAGCGGCCACATCACCATGCCGCCTTCCCGCATGATCCGCAGCAGGTTCTTGGTGGGAATCGCGGCCCGGTCGGTATCGGGCGGGGGATTCTCGGCGGCCGGAGAATCGAGGTTGACCGCGACTTCCTTCGCAGCCGGCGCTGCGGTTTGGGCCCGTGCGGCGGGATTCGGCAGCAAGACCGCCAACAGCCCGGCGGCCAGCAGCCCGGTGGTCTTGGTCGTAAGGGAGGATAGTAAGCGTGTCATAGAGGCTTTCATCATTTGTCGCTGGGAATCCGCAGGCGCGCGGCCTTCAAACGCTGCTGCGCCTCGTGGGTAAAGGTGGTGTGGGGATAGACGCTTAACAACTGCTCGTAAAGCTGCACGGCTTCTTTCCATTCGCCCAGCAACTCGCGGCACTTACCGGCCTGGAGCAAGGCCCCCGACTGCCATGTGGGGTAGGCGTAGAGGATCTCCACCTGGAGGTAGGCCCGCAAGGCAGCCTCGTAGTTTTTCTGGTGGAAATAGGACTCGCCGATCATCCATTGCGACATCGCGGCGGTTTCCGTTTTTGCGCCGCCGGGCGCGTGGATTGCCTTCTGATAGGCCTGCCGCGCGCCCTCGAAATCGGCCTCCGCCGCCAGGCAGCGGCCGACCACGTAGTAGACCTCGTATTGTTGCTGGAAACCAGGGAAATCCGTCTCGATTTTCGACGCGATGGCATATGCATCCTGCCACCGCTTGGCCTGGGCCATGACCTGCGCACGGCGCAGCGAAACCATCGCCATCCAGGGTTCGGGCGGCGCAGGAAACTCCCCCGCCAGCCGCTCCAATCGTTGGCCGGCGCCGTCGTAGTCGCCTTGCCGATAACAGGCTTCGGCGATCCAGTACTCCGCGCTCAATCGCATCGAGCTCTTGGGAAACTCGTCCAGCAGCGACTGGTACGCTTTCTGCGTCAGCGGCCACTGCCGCATGGCCGCGGCGACCTGACCCCGGAGATACAGGGCATGCTCCCGAATCTTGGCATCCGCCTTGCCGCGGAGCAACTCGGCCAGCAGCGAATCCGCCGCGCCGTAATCCCGGGCCTCCATGGATTGCTGAGCCAGGCGGTAGGTCACGTCGGGCCAGAACGGGCTCTTCCGCTGCTGGCGGTAAAGTTGCTCCATCACGGGCTTTGATGCCTCGGACTTGCCGGCATCGACCAGAGCCCAAGCCCATTCGTAAAGAACCGCGTCGATCTGCGGCAACTTGGGAAACTCTTTAGCCAGACGCTCGTAACAATCCACCGCCTGCGAATACTGCTGCAATTTGTGATGTTCTCGGGCGGCGGCCAGGAGAGCCTGAGGATACTGCTCGGTCTTCGTATAACGCTGGATCACCATGTCGTACATCGCCAGCGCCGGGTCAGCCCGGCCGAGTTGCTCCAGGATCTGTCCCCGGGCCAACGCCGCTTCGGAGGCCATCGCGTCGGCAGGGTGCTCCTGGAGCAGTTGCGCAAAGAGGTGTTCCGCTTCGGCCGGATGGCCGGCCTTGAATTCGCTCCAGGCCTGACCGGAAAGTCCCTTGAGCTTCTCCTCCCGCGATGTATCGGCTTTGGCCAGGCGGCCAAACAGGGTAGCGGCCCAGGTCGGATCGCCGGCGTCCAGGGCCGCTTCCGAGAGTTGGTCGGTAATCGCCTGGATCAACTCCGGCCGAGGATTCTCCTTCTGGATCTCCGCATACAGCCGCTTGGCCTCGTCGAGCCGTCCGCAGCGCGCGTGGCACAAAGACAGGTAGGCCCGGGCACGGACCGCCGCATCGCCCCGGGGACTCGCTTGTAAGAATTCCAGGAGTGTGGCAGTGGCATCGCGATAGCGGGCCACGGCGACCAACAGGGATCCCTGCGTGAGCAGGGCATCGCTCTTCAGCGACGCATGGGCCGCCGCAAGCACCGGGGCCAGCACGGCCAGTCCGTCTTTGTAACGCCGCGCCCCTTCATAGGCCAGAGCCAGAAGGTAACGGTCCTCTAAGGCCGCGTCGTTGTTGCCCGCCAGTGCCACCAGCGGCTCGAACACGCCGATCGCGATGGTATACTGCTGGCGATCCAAGAGCGATCGGCCGCGGAGCCGCTCGACTTCGGGCCGCAACGGACTGGCGGAAAAACGCTTCGCAAAGGCCCCGGCTTGCGCATCGACCGCTGCATAGTCCTTCTCGCGCTGGGCGAGCTGGATCTTGCCCAGCGCGGCATAGGCGGACCAGGAACCGTCGTTGCCGTCCGCGGCCGCCACGCGATCGAATTGCCGCCGGGCGCCATCCCGGTCGCCGGCATGCATCAAGGCGTCGCCGGCATGAAAACGCAGGGCCGCAAGTTGCTCGAACTTGGGATCGGTATCCGCCAACGCCAGGAATGTCGCGGCGGCCTCGGCCCACTGGCCTTGTTCCTTTTCGGTCAGACCCAGCCAATACCGCGCCAGCGGACCCACGGCACGGTTGGTGGCCGCAAGGGAAAACGCCGCGCGGGCTTCGCCGAACCGCTTCAGCTTGAACAGCGCCCATCCGCGATCGAGCCGCGCGGTCGGCAACCGCACGTCAGCGGGCCAAGTGCTCTCGAAAACGTCAAAGCTCTTGACCGCCTCGGGGTAATTACCCCGGGCATATTGCAGAGCGCCGAGATAAAACTGCGCGTCGGCCGCGACGGGGCTACTGGTCTTGGCCGCCAGTGCCAGATACAGGCGTTCGGCGTCGTCCGTATTTCCTTGTTTCTCTTGGGCTCGCGCCAGGCCCAGACGGCAATCGTCCTGCATCCGCCCCTCGGGAAATCGCTTCAGACACTGCCGGAAATAGCGCTCGGCCGCCAGCGAGTCGGCCTGCACCAACGCCACGTCCCCCAGGTAGGCCAGCACAAAAGCGTTGAGTCCGTCGTCCGGATATTGCTGTAGAAATCGCTGTAATTCGCGCTTCGCCGGCTCGTTTCTGCCCGAGAGGTAGGCCGATTCCGCTAACCGAAACAGCGATTGCCGCGCCTGTGGGCCCGTCGGGCTGCGGCGAAGATACTCACGATACCAAACGGCTGCCTCGTCGTGGCGGTGCAACTGCAGCAATGATTCCCCATAATAAAACGCCGCCAGGTCGCCCTTCGCAAAGCCTGGATGCGCGGTCAACAACGCCTGAAATGTTTCCGCCGCCAGTTGCCACCGCTGTTGCGCGTAATGGCCGGCGGCAACCGCATATTGATCGTCGGCTTCGTCGGCCCTGGCGGGGGTGACATACCAAACAGCGACCACCGCCAAAACGACCGTGACGGCGCGTTGCGCGAAACTCAATGACATGGTCCGTCGGTATCTGTCGATTGCTCGATGGTCCCTGGCTATCTAGACCCCGTTGCAGTATGCATCGTACTAGTTAGCGGGCCTGGAAGACAAGGGGGCTAGAGCAGGGGGACTGCAAAGTCCGCTTCGTACCAGCCGAATCTATTCCGTTGTCTTGTCTTTTTCAGGAAAACGGAATGAACTCCGTTCTACTTAGGGCCGGCCGGTCCGGACTTTGCCGTTCTCCTGGGTTCAGAGCCAAAGGGCAGGAATCCCGGGGACCGGGGGGCCGGGAACCGGTTCGGTGGGGGTGGCTGGCCCCGCGCCGACGGAAGAAAGGGCCGAGGGCTATCGCGGTAAAATAGCTAAACCCCAGTGATGCCGGCATGTGTTCGGCAACGCTGGGGTTTAGGTTTATAGGTTAGCTGTCGATTTTGGCCCGCCGGCTGGCGAGAAGCCTCGCTAGTAGTTACTCCCCGGTCCGGTATTCACGTTGCCTACCATGTGCAGGTGGTTGTGGTCAATGTACAGCACTTCCTGGGCGTCTTCGTCGACGGTCGTGTATGGGATGGGCCAGCCAACCCGGGTGACTTCCGTGAAGTAGACGGTGCACTTGTACTGAGCGTGGTGCAGTTGTGCGGGTCCGATGAGCGGATAGACCCGCGGCGGATCGATATAATCGGCCACCGGCTCCACTGTGATTCGCACGTTGTTGCGCTGCTGTTCATACATGAAGGGGATGTTGCCTTGGACCGGCCGAGCATCCTCCAAGGCTCGCATGACTTCGTCCTCCGAGGGGGGGTCCAATGCCTTCTCCGGCCCACCTGCAACCAACGGGCCCATGATCGGCACGCGCTGGTAACGTAAGTGATTCCAGTACTTGTCTTCAAAGTGTTTCTGGAAGAACGGCGACATCGGTATCGGATACGCCAGCAGGCCGAGAGTCGGCCCAGTGCCACCCACCGAACAGCCGGTGGTGACTACCAACGACAGTAGAATTATGACACCGGCGGACGCAAAGGCTGTGGTCTTGAACATCCGTGTTTCCTCAACTGCTCGGTCCACAAGTCGACAGCTAGCACGCCCTCAGTCGGGATGCGCTTGGCAGGGACGGTTTTGCACGGACCACAAGCTGCCGTACAGCTCTGCCGTGCCAGAATACTTATCGTGTTAAGCTGTATCAAACTTGCGGATTTTTCCGATCATGCGGGAAAATTAGGGCGGTTTCTTTGTGGCTGACAGCCGCGCCGAGAAAACAAGGGGTAACTGGGCAAAGAGGATGGTTCCGAAAACGAAGGGACAAGGTTCACGGGGCCCACTGTGCTCCCTATGGCCTTGCGCCCCCCCTTTTTCACCCATCGTGCTCGGCTGCGCATCAAATAAAGAAGCCCCCGACGGATTGCTCCGCGGGGGCCTCTCGCATCCAGTGGGGATGGTTTCTGACGTTGTCTACAGACCAGCTTAGTTCCTGTACCGGTCTTTGAAGTCCAGGAACCACCAGCCGTCCTTCCACTCCAGCGTCACTTTTCGCCAGCCGAGCGGAACTTGGGGGTAAGGATAGAACGGGCCGATGTAGGGCCAGGCGGTCGCCGAATACTGCCTGGGATAGCTGACCGCCCCGTAGTTCGGGTAGGACGCGTAGCTCGGCCATGCATAGTTGGGCAAATGCGCGTGATCGAACCGGGCCGGAGATACGCCCCCACCCATTGGCGCATAGGAGGGGATCGGGGCCGCCGCCATCGGCAGAGGAGCTCCGGAAGCCATCGGCGTTGGGGCCCCTACAGCCATCGGCATCGGCGCCGGGGCCGCCGCCGGTTGCGGAGCCACGCTTTCGGCCTGGGTATAGGCAACGGGAATGGGCCGGGCAGCCCGCGCTGGCACGGCCGGCGTCGCCGGGGCCGGCTGCTCCTCCGTCGCAGCTACAGGACGAGCTGCCACCGGAGCACCGTTGCTGACGAAAGTCGCGTTCGAAACGGGATTCGGTCGTGCAACCGGCTGCGCCTTGGCAACGGGTTCCGGCTTGGCCGTCGCCTGGAGCCGCGCCAAGCTGTCGGGCTGTTGGAGCGACGATGCCGTGGACATGTCCGAGGCATTGATCGTCAGATTGTTGATGACTTGCGTCACTCCCTGCATTTTCGAGACCAACGCCACGGCCGTCTTCATCTGTTCTTCGCTGGAGACCTGGCCCCGCAACCAAACCGCTCCATCTTGGAACTTCACGCCAATCTTGTAGTCATGCATTTGCCCGCTGACCTTAAGATTCTTGGCGATCTGCTCGGCATTCTCTTGATTCCCTGCCATCGCCACGCAGGGTACCAATGCCGTGGCCAGGGTGACCACCAAACCTGCCAATAAACGTCTCATGTTTTCCCTCCTCATCAGGATGCGTCCCCGCGGTGGGTCCTCGGATAGCCCTGACACGCGACGCAATTTTTGGCCGAATGCCAGCAGTTGGCCTGGCTGGCTCTCGAGACCACGGGGAATCTGGTATCTCGCTCACTCAAATCAGGCATTGCAATCGAACCGCCTGACTATAGATTTCGGTTGCCGCTTGCACCGACCGGAAGCTTTTTTTCGGATTTGCCGATCTTCCCGGTCGTAACGCGAAAACCGAATATGCCAGCACACGCTGTAAGCTGTTGCCAGAAAAGCAATTAGAGTTGAGGCGTCAGCCCCTAAAAACCCTGTGCCAGGCACAGTCGCTACAATCCGAAAAATCGTTAAATCTTAACATTCTCACGGATAGACGACCGGCCGCGGCCGGTCGAACTCACCGATCGTGGCCACAACCATGATCGACAGCGTCGCCCCACAAGCCAATGTTCCCCCAGGACCAACAGAAAACGTTACCATGGCGGTCAGTGCAACCAACACCAGACAAAAATAGAAGACGGCGCGGCAAATCGATTGATGGCGCGATCCTTCACTACGCCGGGCGATCCAGGCACTGAGCAGACCGACTATCTGCACGGTAACTACCGACGAGGTAAGCGCAAGAAGCTGGGGGAGCATGGGCAGCATTTTTCCCGAATCCTTTCAGGCTAGCGAGGTGTTTTCAGCCATTGGTCCTCAATGACTGGTCACCGCCGTCTGCGATTCTCGTGCCAAGCGGCTGGGAATGTCAAGAAACGAATCGGCGGTCCGGGCCTAAGTCGTCACACGTAACGACTTGCGGCACGGACCGCCGTGATCCCCACGAGACGCTGCGCCAATCGCTCCCTGGGACTTCTTGTCCCTGCCGTTGTAGATCCTACAAACGGTACACTTCGCCGCAGCGCTCGCGGAAGGATGCTCTAGCGGATCAGTTTCTTCAGTGCACTCTCGAGATCTGCCGCACGGATGTTTCGGCTGACCACGCGGCCGTTTTGATCGACGAGGATCATTGTCGGCACGGTAAGGATTCCGAAGGAGTTGGCGGGCCGGCTGTCGAGACCGCCCTCTTCGTACACCTGCGGCCAAGGGAGCCGATTCTGGGCGAGGTAGTCCGCGAGATCTCGTGTGCGGCTGTCGAGACTCACGCCAATCACCGCAAACCCGGAGCGGCCGTATTTGCCCAGCAAATCCTTGAGAATGGCCATGTCGGCCTTGCACGGTTCGCACCAAGTCGCCCAAAACTGCATCAGGACCACGTTACCCCGGTATTTCGCCAGATCAATCACTCCGCCGGTGGCACTGCGGCCACGGAACGTGAGCGACTTGCCTACCATTTCCAGCCGCGTCCGCGCGCCGGCCGCCTTCCGCGCCGCGGATGACGAGGGGAACTCCTCTACGATCCGGGAGTACCATTTTTTGGCATCATCCTCTTGGCCGGCGAACTCCCGATCCATCGCCAGTTGCAGCATCGCTTCGGCCGTATCGGGGCTCTTCGGATAGTCCGTCACGTACTGCTCCAGGGCCTTGCGCCAGTCGCCCTGGACTTTGCCCAAATCGACTCCCTGCGACTGGAGTTTTTGGCCGTATTCGGCCGTGATCTGACGGAAGCGGACGTACGCAGCCAGGTCCTTTTGCGCGTCGCTATCCTTCAGTTTGTCATAGAGTGCCTGCAAACGTTTGGGCCCGGCCGGATAGGAGCGATCCTGTACCGCGGCGCTGGTCATGTCGGCCAGTTGCCGCAGCCACATGTCGCGATCTTCCGGCGATCGCGATTGTTCCGCGATCTTCTCGATCAAATCGGCCCGACGGGCCACGTAGTCGGCCTTTTGTTCGGGGTCGCTGATCGCGGTGGACTGCTTGTCCAGGGCCTCTAACTCGGCCAGGAGCTTCTGCGTCGAATCCGTCGGGCCTGTCGACGCCGCCTTGGGACGGCCCGTATTAGCGGCTTGGAAGAAGAAACCGGTGGCCGCCAATTCCTGGCCTTCTTGAACCACTTGCGGCACGTTGACCACCCGCCATGCATCACCGACCTTGATCAGTGTGCCGATTTGCACTTGGCCGTGCTTGCCGTCGGTTTCCACGAAGGCCGAGGTATTTTCGTAGACCAATACATCGGCGGTCGAGCCGTCGGTGCCCGCCGGGACGACCCCCGGCTGCGTGGCGCTGAATTGCAGCCAATGTGTGGACGATGTGACAATCTTTTGCTGCGAAAGGAGTTTTGTAAACTCTGCGTTCAAATGACTGAGCTTCTCGGTAATCTGGGCGACTTTAGTTTCGCCTAATCCCAGGCTTTTCAGTTCCTCGGAGGTCAGTACCAATCGGGTGAACCGTTGCACGTCCTGAGCGGCCATGGCAGCGACGATTTCGGCGGAGACCTCCTCGGCGGAGATTACTTTCCACGAATCGATCGTGCCTTCTTCGTTCTTATCGAGGCCCCATCGCGATCCGGCCGTATTGAACCAGCGGTATTGGTCGGTCTTGCCATTGAAGTTGGAGTCGATATCCCGGTAGACCTCAACGCCGTCTTTGAAGTAGCTCCATTGATCGACAATATTGTCCCCGTTGGTGTCGGTGAACCGCCGGAGGATCGTGCCATTGGCATCCTCGACGACCCAGCCCACCTGGTCTCCCATTTTCCGCGGAACGATCTTGCATTTCGCGGCCTCCTCGGGGCTCGGGCGATCGTAGTCGACCCCTTTCTGCACCGGCGCCAATTGCAGCGCCTGCTCGACCTTGGGCGACGCGGCGGAAGCGATCCCCGTCAGCCCTACCCCTAGGGCCACGATCATCAGGTTGACGACCCAAACCAGGCAAGCCTTCATATGCCACATTCCTTTCTCGCGAACACTCCCGACAACTTCCGTCCTAAAGAATTTCGGCGTCGCGCGGCAATAACATAAGCAGTTTACGCTGATTTTTCCGATTATCGCGACTATTCTGCGAGACTTGGAAACCACCAAATCGGTACACCCACTCTCTAGAAGGGTGGAATTCTGCGTGGAAAGGCAGTTTGGGTTTGACAGGCGGACTCGGGGCTATAGAATCCAGCTGTCGGCCTGGTTGGGCAACCGCCGGAAACGTGCTATCTTTGTTATGAAGCAGCCTTTGCGGTCGGGCGCATAGCTCAGTTGGTTAGAGCGCGTCCCTGATAAGGACGAGGTCCGAAGTTCGACTCTTCGTGCGCCCACTAGTAAAGCCTTGCGTGACAATGAGTTACGCAAGGCTTTTATTATGCGCCGCAAGCGGGGTAGGCTGTGGTGCCATGCCGGTGCCATGCGGCGACGTAGAACAGGCCCGTTTTCCCTACCCATAGCATGAAATGGAATACAAGCGACCTGCCCCCTTCCACCCAGCGGCATCGCATACCACGCCATGCCCCTTTTGCGATCGGCCGTGGCTGCGATCCACACTGTAGTGATCCTCGCAGCGGCGCGTCCCCGACCGTCATTCTGGCCCGCTCACTGCTGGTAAGCCCCCGATTGAGGTATTAGATCTGTCTGGAGGGCCACCAAGAGGACGAGGGCGACGGACAGGTGGTCGCGTTCCGCAGTCAGGCGCGACTGCTCCGGCTCAACCAGGCCATCCTGGAAGGCTTACTGCCGGGCTGCTGGCTTCAGACTCGCTCGGAACACCGCTTCCAGGGCCGGGTGGTTTCCGAGATCTCTCGTCGCGTACAAGAGGCTCTTCAGTGCGCCAGCGTGAGAGCATAAGCCCCGGTTCAGGGTTTGCCACACCCTGGCGTCACCATGGTTACTCGCGGGCAGCGAGATAACCCCAGACAAAGATATTCGGTGTCCACGTGTCAATGACGAACTCGTTCGTCGATACGAACCAGTAGACGTCGAAATAGGCCTCCGTCAAAGGCCAGGCATAGGCGCTGGGCCAGCAGGTCTCGGGCTTATTGATGAACGTGAGAGGCCAGTCCCAAAAGCCGCCTTTGTTTTTCCAGTAGTCGAGATTCCCGAACGAGGTCAGTCCCTCCGGCGGCGGTTGGCCCGTGTTGCGCGAATCGACGTGCAGAGGATGCCGGATGGGATTCGTCCCCAGCCCGGTGGTGTAAACGATGTTGTTCGGATTGCAGCCCGACTGGAACAAGCACGAGCGGACCGCGCCGGCCAGGTACTCCGGCTTTCGCGTCAGGAAATGGGCGCGCGCCAACTCCGTGCCGCCCGACGTGCTGAAGAACCCGCCGAATAGCGGCCGGTATTTGTCAATGTGGGTGAGAGCGAAGGCGTTGTGGGAGGCGAAATCGAGCGATCGCCGCGCCTGTTTTTCCACGGCGACCAGCGCATGGCGTTTGATGGCCGGGTCGGCCTTGCCGTAGGCCAGCCTCGCGTAGAGGAATGCGGCGTCGCACTGGATCCATTTTTCATACCAGTTTGTCTCGGGATCGGAATTCGTCAGTTGCGTGTCTTCGAGGAAGATCTTGTGCCACCGGGCATCTCCAGTGGCGTCGTACAGGACCAGGGCCGCCAGGTTACGGTTATCGATCGCCCGCCAGACGTCGCGGAGCGACTGGAGCGATCCGTTAGCCTTGCGCTTGGCGTAGTCCGCCTCGGCCCAGGCAAAAGCTCGCTCGGCGCTCTTGAGGTATTCGGCGGCCCGCTCCGGCTTGAACGGTTTGAGCACCTTCGCTGCCCGGGCGGCGACCGCCGCATAGTGCCACGAATCACGAATATTCGGCGACAGGACATAGGCGTGCTGACACGAGAGCCAGCTTATCTCGCCGGGAATCGGATCGCCGTTGGTCTCGATCCCGAACGGAATGCCACCATCGGGAAGCTGAAGGCGGCGGAAGCAGTCGATCTCGAACAACGCCTCGGTGATGATATCCGGGACGCCAGGTTCCGGTGGGATGTTCAGCTTCAACGCATTGAAATAGCCGGGAAAGAGCTCGACCAGTTCGAGTTGGGCCATGGTCGCGGTCATATGCGAGACCCGGCGCGGGTTCCAGTCGCCGGCATCGTGGTACCCGCCCCAGGCATCTTTCACAGGCTCTCCGGTGTCGCCTTTGGCAATGTCTTCGAAGGCCTGGTCCCCGTTGGTCAGCACATCGTAGCGGGATCGCGTGATCGTGGCCCCGTCGTCCGGATGGAAGTCGCGAGGCTTGGTAAACTTCGTGTAAGGCTCGCCCAGCGCAGTGCCGCCGCGGTTATGGAACAGTCCGCGCATCTGGACCAGGAATGCTTTCTCCCACGCCGCGCGGCCGATCTCGAAGGGGTAGCTGCACCCGATCCCGTCGACGTGCACCCGATAGCGGCCGGGAGTCGCCAGGGCACCGAAATCCATCCGGTAGACAGGCGTCTTGCTCGTGTTGGGAAGCTCTTTGCCGGCGAACAATTCCCTCCCGTCAACCGTCAGGGCCAACTCGACCGGCCCGGTGAAGACATCCGTGTCCGACGCCTCGTCGACGATCGAAAAGCGGAGTCCCGTGGGATAGGTCAGCGCCCCACCCGTGCCGAGCCAGATCGACAGGAAGGCCCGCTTGCCGGGGTCGTCCGGGCGAAAACCGATCTGGTTCACGTGCACCGCTTCGCTGCGCAGGTGCCGCGGGTCGTGTGTGAAGCGGACCCCGGGGTTCCGGATGTTCACGGCTTTGATCGACACGGTGTAGGATTTCCCGGGCGACAGCGCCTGGGGCAGCTTCAGATAGACCCGATGACGTGTCGGGAAACTATTATCTGGCATGAGCCAGTCGGTCGGCATGGTCTTGCGGAACACGACCGAGGGGCGCCGAGCCTGGGAGTAGGCCGGGTCGTCCGGCGACGCGATCTCGTAGTTGGCCGGGTCATCGGCAAGGAAGTCGAGCAGCGGATCGCCTTCGAGCGTCTCAAAGCTCGAAAACCACTGGAGGTCTTTCCCCTGAAGCCAGCCGACAGGCTTGCCGCCTCGCACGAGCTTGGCCATGGGGAACGGCCGACCGGTTTGGGCCTTTTCCATGTGTTTGACGTCGCCGTCACGCGGCACATACTTGCTGAAGGCCACGGGGACCACACGCTGGGCGTCGATCACCATCGCGACAATATCGGCAGCGACTGGGGCGACGTGGATGACCTCCGGCGACCGGGCGCTGCGCGTGCCGTAGCGGCGCACCATTTCCTGACGCCGCGTTGCCTGTCGGGCGACTTCCGCAGCGGCCTGCTGCGCCAGGCGTCTGACGTTTTCCGTCTCGGCCTTCGCTGCGGCTTGCCGCTGCTCCAACATCCTGGTATCCGGCGGCATGCTCGAGACGGCTTCCACTTCGACATCAAGGGTTCCCGGCATCCAATCGCCCAGCAACTGGAATCCGGTAATCTGCGAGAGGTCGAAGACCGCCGCGCTCGGCTCGATATTCGCGCCCTCCGTCTTCTCGATCCTGTTGGGCTTTGCCAGCGGCGCGCTGTCGATAGGCAAGACGAAGTTGAATGCGGAGGATGGGGCAGGCAGGGGGAATATCCACGTGGCTACGGTCTGCGATTTGTCCTGCAGATGAAACAAGAGCGTCTTGGCCGTATTTCCACGACCGGTTCGTAGTTTCAAGACGGGCGAATGATCGGCACGCGGCGTCAGATCCATGCTTTTTGGGGCGCCGGCCCCGCCTTGGGTGCCGAGATCCTTAAGAATCGCCATGCCACCCACGACCATGACTCGCCCCTCCCAAGACAGGAAGGAGTATTGAAACGGTCGGTCAAAGCCACAGAGCGTTTCCGCGGTGCCCATCGTGGGTTTGGAAACAACGCCGCTTGCCTTCGAATCGCTCGACTCGCGAACCTTGGCCCGCGGCGCGGCATAGGCCGGAGCAGCACAGATAATCCACCAAAGCATCAGCCCGAAGGGGATCACGAGTGGATCGAGGAAATCGCGGAAACGCCGTTGCCTAGGCGCTTGCATGTGCCGAAGCCTCCAAACGGTGGATGCCGATACCCGAGTCTTCGTTACGTGCAGTTTCATACGGACCTTCCTTGTTGTTTCCGGGGTGGCAGGTTGGCACCGGGCGGATGCACCTGGCCTGCCCGCTGCCGGACCAAGTTGCGAGTCACGACACTGAAGGCGGGCGAGAGAGAAGAGTGGCGACTACTCAGCCCGTTTCAAGCGATTGAGGATGTCCAGCGATTCCTTCTCAATGATCTCCCCGGCCCGCGTGGTGAGATAGGAGTGCTCTCCAAACCAAGTTTCATAACCGCCTCCTGCAAACGCCTTGGCGGTGGGCACATAGCCATGAGCACCGTTGGTCTGCTCTGCGACCATTGTATGCTTGAACGGTGATTGCTTCTTGATGCTCATGCCGATTCCACAAAATAGTTCGTCGGGATTGGTCACAATCGCGAAATCATCGCCGATACGGATGCCGGTGAAGAAGTACTGATAGGTCGGCTGTTCTCTCTTCTTCATGTCGTTAAACGACGCTTTGTAATGCTCGAGCTGCCGAGGCCACTTGAGGGCGATGTCGTCTTCCTTGAGTTCTGGGTGCTCTCTTCCCGGCATTGCCTCCTCTCTGCATTCAATCCAAAGGGCAGGCTTGGCGATGGGTTCGAGTCGTCCAAGACACCGCATGATTTCTCCGCCGAGCTTCTCGCCAAAGAGTTCCCTTCTCAGACTGTAAACCGGATTCACGTCGCCGCAGGCACCCGTGAGAAACAGCGTCGGTACGTCATATCCCAAACGCTTTTGGACACACTGTTGAACATCACCGGGATAATCTGCGGAGACGACGAGTTCACGGGTATTGGCGGCGTGACAGGCGAAGTTGTACATGACCGCCTTGAATCTTCCATCTTTGCCAATCACTGCCAACACATCGAACTCGGGATCGGATGGGCCTTCGGCCAGATATTTATCTCTTTCCAAAGAATCCAACTGCCAGCGGTTCCATGCTGTTCCATTCTTTATCACCCTTCGACACTCGCTCACGCCCTCTGCCCTTCCCCTTGAGGTTCCGAGCCTGCAAGGCATCAGGTCACGCACCGCAAGCGCCACCGCCTCGGCAATGGGTGTGACAAGCTGGTCCTTGTAATAGGGCCACAGTGGGGCACGGTGAGTGTGGGAAGCGCAAATAATGACATTACTGGCCGGGATGCCGGTGGTCTTCTCGATCTGCTGACAAGCCCGAACCACATGTTCAACCGGGTATTTCAACGTGTCCAAGGTGACAATCGCCACCTTCTGCCCTCCAGCCGCCAAGACCAGAGCCTTCACATACAGGCCAGTCCCTACCGACGATGACTTCAACTCAGTCGGTGATCCCGCCAGCACGACGGGATCGGTGGGGGTGATGTCCACGATACCGACGCCCGCATCAAGATAGCCACTGGATGTCGCTGCTTCGGCACCTCCAGCGAATGCGGCAGTAACGAACCACACCAGCACCACACCCAAAGCCAATACCTTTCTCATCGGGGAACCTCGGGGAACGGCGTTTCGGATTCCTCAGCCCCATTATAGTTGCGAGGAGCACCGTGTTACAAACGGTTGGTTAGATCAAGCGCCCGGAAAGACGCTCGGACCATGTTTCGCCGGTCGAGCCCGATTCCCAAAAAGGGGGTAGGTACTCGGGACGCCACGCCGGCGTCATCAGGGGGGCGTTTTGTGGCGTGTCTCGGTGGGGAGTTCTGAATCGGCGGGGCGGGGCGTCTGGCGCCTATCGTAGCGGCCAGAGCCTGTCGTTGTCCAGTAGAAGGCGGGGGGGGGTGTGACCAAACTTCTTGGCGGCCTTAAACCGCGACGGAGGAAGCGTTTGGCCAAAATTGTTGCCACTGGGCGTTTCGGTCCAGGGTATCCAAGGCGGCGACAGCGGTCGCGTTGGGCCGATC
>Ga0302320_10002288_pt1 | contig 45429 bp, 37 predicted proteins | sample Bog_T0_3_FD_202130 | JGI IMG/M metagenome (GOLD analysis project Ga0302320, IMG submission 202130) | Peat permafrost microbial communities from Stordalen Mire near Abisko, Sweden - Bog_T0_3 | ecosystem: Environmental > Terrestrial > Soil > Wetlands > Peat | place: Sweden: Abisko, Stordalen Mire...
GGGCGAATTCGGCGAAGGCGGCCTTTTTTTCATCGCCCGCTGTATTGACGTCGGCCAGGATTGTAGCATCGGATTCCACCTGAAACGTACCGCCGTCAGGTTGCGCGAGGTAGTAGACGACAGCTCCGGTGTGCTGGTCGTCGGGCAGGGTGACGCGTGAACTGGCCCCGGTCTCGCCACGAAAGCTGACGCCGCCCAGGCCGTGGAATCCGTCCGCGGCTCGCGACTGGCTCGCAGGCTCGATCTTCCATCCATGCGCGTCGAGAGTGACGCCGTTGTGCCCGTACCAGGCCCAGGGTTTGGCGATCAGGAGGAAACCATGGCCTGCATCGCCAAACTTCGCCTGGAAGAGTTTGCGCACATCGGCGGTAATGGAATCGGCCGTGGTGGGTGAATCGCCGTAATGGAGCACACGAACGGTCTTGCCCTCGCGCAGCGCGGTGAAAAACGTGTCGAGGCTTCCCGGTGGAACGATGAGGTTGGGTGTGGGCGCGATTTTAGCCGGTTCCTTCGCAATCGGCTGCACGGTAACCGGAACGGCGTTCGGCTGGGGACGGCGTGCAGGGATCCACATCAGAATGGCGGCGAAGAGCATAAACCAACCCATCGTCAGGGCGGTTTTGGCAGGTATGCTCGACGACATTCGGATTGGGAACGACATCTTCAGAACTTCGAGTAAATAAATGGCGCCGCGCCCGTTGATGCAACGAAGCGGATCGCCACCAGAAGAAGCGCCAGTACCGCGGCCTGCACCACGGCGGGAGTGCGGGTGAATTGGAGCAGGCTCAGGTCATACCAGGATTTCGGCAGAAAATGCCCGGCGGCGGCAATCGCGAGCACCAGCATAAACATAGGCGTCGCGTTGTCGAACGAGAAACGGAGCGACCCGATTTGCCCGAGTATTTTCAGCGCGGTTTCCACGTTGGCGGCGCGGAAGAAGATCCAGGCGAGCAGGACGAAGTGGAACGTCAGTAATCCGGCTGCCAGTTTTCCGGCCAGGCTGGCTGGCTTCCGTCCTTTGCGCAGCGCCTGCCAGAGGCGAAAAAACGCCAGTCCCGTGCCGTGCAGCAGGCCCCAGATCAGAAACGTCCAGCCAATGCCGTGCCACAGTCCACCGACAGCCATAGTGATAATCAGGCTGATATAGGGCATGACGCGGGTGCGCGGGCCGGGCAGTGAGAAGTAGAGATAATCGCGCAGCCAGTTGGAGAACGTGATATGCCAGCGCCGCCAGAAATCGGCGATATTCAGCGCGCGGTAAGGAAGGTTGAAATTGGCGGGCAGGCGAATTCCCAGCAGCAGAGCCGAGCCGATGGCGATATCGGTGTAGCCGGAAAAATCGTAGTAGAGCTGAAACGCGTAGCCATAGACGGCGATCAGCACGTCTCCTCCGGAGTAAAGCGTGGGCAAATCGAAGACGCGATTGACCAGGTTGTTGCCGAGGTAATCGGCGATCAGGAATTTCTTGAATAATCCCAGTCCGATGAGGAACAGCGCTCTGCCGCCTTCTTCGCCGGTAAGAACCGAGCCTTTCCAGTTCCACTGCGGCGCGAGCGCGGCAACACGAGTAATGGGACCGGCAACGATCGTAGGAAAGAAAGTAACTGAACTTAAGTAGCGAAGGTAGCTGGGGATGGGTTTGGCGTCTTTCCGGTATATGTCGAGTGTGTAAGTCAGCGCCTGGAAAGCGTAGAAAGAAAGACTCAGGGATAAGACGAGTCCTGCATGCGGCGCGTAACGGCAGAAAAGGATCAGGCCGGTGTTGATCAGCAAACTGATTGAGATGAGGCAACGCCTTTGGAACGGGCTGTTATTGCGGTCGATGGCGCGGGCCAGGAAGAAGTCGGATGTTGCGGCGGCCGGTACCAGCAGCAGATAGATCCAACCCCATAGCGCGTAGAACATCAGGTTGACCGCGGCGATCAGAGCTATGGCCAGGGTGGTGCGGCGGAGCAGCCAGAAGGCGAAGAACACCACTATCAGTACTAAGTAGTATTCGGGGGTTGTGGGTAACATGCGGACCCGGGGAAGGTAGCCGATTTGAGTATAGAGTTACCCGGGCCGGCTTAGACAAGCGCGGACAAATTATTTTTCATTCATCGACCGCCATGATTTCGACGGCGTTGCCGGTGGGATCTTTCACGTAGCAGGAGCGCGTGCCATCGCGATGGGTTTTCAATTCCCCGAATCGCGCTGCCTGCTGGCTGGCGAAGGCGATGTGGGCGGGGTGCTGGCTGGGGATCACCAGCGCCACATTCACGTTTTCAAAACCCAGCAACGCCCAGGTCTCGTCCTGATACTTCACTTCGCACTGGAAGGTCCGGGTATACCAATCGACCGACGACGCCACGTCGGCGACAGGGATGGCAACGTGATCCAGGCTGTCCAGATGGGCCATAACCAAGGACCTAAAGGACGGCGACGAAGCCTTCCCAGGCCGACGTCGTGTTCTCGAACTGCATGCGCGCGTCTTCCGTAATGCGCATCATCTGCTGATCGTCGTGGCTGGGATCGTGGTGGAACAGAAACAACTGCCGGGCTTCGGCGTCGCGCGCTACCTGCACCGCGTTGAGCCAGGTGCTGTGCCCCCAGCCGCGATGTTTCTCGTACTCTTCCGGCGTGTACTGCGCATCGCAGATCAGCAAGTCAGCCCCCTGCGCGTAGTCCCTGAGCGTGGTGTCGAGCTTATGCCCGTGCTCGTAATCCGTGGCGTAAACGATCACTTTTTCGCCGATTTCGATCCTGTATCCGGAGGCATTCTGCGGATGATTCAGCGGAAACGGAATCACCTTGACGTGGCCGAGCGAGACATGTCCGCCGGGCTCGATAGTATTGAATTCGCGTTTTGCCGCCACCTGATCGAAATCCACCGGGAAATAGGGTTTCGCCATCTGACCTTCCAGCGTCTCCTGCAGCGGGCGCCCGGTCACGCCGGTATAGAAAGAGACACTGTTTTTCGGTCCGTAAATGGGGGCGAAGAACGGCATGCCCTGAATATGGTCCCAGTGGAAATGGGTCAGAAAGAGCTGGGTGCTGATGGGCTTTCCGGCCGCTTCTTTCATCAGCAGCGTGGCCAGATTGCGAATGCCGCTGCCGGCGTCCAGAATAATGGACTCGTTGTCGGCAGTGCGAATTTCCACGCAGGAGGTGTTCCCGCCGAACGTGAGATTTTCAACCTGGGGAGTTGGCGTTGACCCGCGCACTCCCCAGAATCTGAGGCGAACCGTGGCTTGCGGCATTAGAAAGCCATTTTAGTCTGGAGCCTCTTACGATCCGACTTTTCGCCTTCAAGCTTGATCGCGGCCGCGTACGCCTCACGCGCTTCGTTGGGGCGATTCAGGGCGCGATCGACGTCCCCGATCTGCTCGTAAAGCGAGGCATTCTGCCTATCGAGTTTGACGGCAGCCTGCAATTGATCGAGCGCCGCGTCAGGCTGTTTGGCCTTTACCAGTTGGGCGGCGAGGGCCACGCGGGCGGCGATGTACTCGGGCCGCGAGTCGACTACCAGACGGTACTGTTCAATGGCGCCGGCGCTGTCGCCGCGGGTGACGAGCAACTCCGCGAGGGCGATGCGCGAAGGCAGAAAGTCGGGCTTCGCCGCCAGATTCTGCTTCCACAGATCGATGGCTTCGGCCTGCCGGTCTTTGCTGGTTGATAGCAGCAGCGCCAGGTTATGGCGGGCCGGCAGCAGATTGGGATTTTTTTCGAGCGCGGATCTATAGAATTTCTCCGCCTCGGCATTCTTGCCTTCGCTGGCTTTCAGCGATCCCAGCGCATTCAGCGGTTCCGCCGAACCGGGCTCGAGCGCCATAGCTTTGCGATACTCCACTTCCGCGTCGCGGCGCCGGTTCAGGCGCTGATAGACGAGGCCCAGATTGTAAGGCAGGTAGGCATACTGCGGGGTGATTTTGATGGCTTGCTGATAGCTGCGGATGGCTCCGTCGGTGTCGCCCGCTTCCTGATAAGCCAGCGCCAGATTGTGCAGCGGATAAGACCAGTTGGGCGCATGACGGGCGGCATCGCGGAACGCCGGAATCGCCTTGTCGAACTGCGCCTGCTCGAGATACGCTATGCCCAGCGCGTTATAGCCGTAAGCCTCGCCGGGATCGATACGCACGGAGCGCTCCAGTTGATCCGCCGCCTGGCTGAACTGCTTCTCAAAGAGCAGCGCGCGACCCGTGAAGAACGAATCCCGGCCCTGCAGATAAAGCGACTCCGGAGTGAGCTTCATGGCCGCTTCCATATACTGCGAACCGGCGTAAAATTCGTCCTTCGTCTGCGGCGACTGGTCTCCCGCTAAGTAGCGGAGCAGCACCTGCTGGGCCTGATTTTCAAGCGCCACACGCAGGCTGTTTTCCTGCAGGAACATCATCTCGGGCGTCAATTCGGCGCGCAGTTTATCGACGTACCCGAAGGCGCTGCCGGGCTCCGAAGGCAGCAGCTTGTTGGCCTTGACGGCAGCCTGAAACGCATCGATATCACGCTGCGCATCGAGCGGCAACGGCGGTTCGTCGGCGGCGGAAGCGAGGAACACTGGACCGCCGTTACGCGAATCGTAAAGGGTCTTGAAGCGCGTGATATTGATGCCGGCCTTTGAAACGTCGGCCAGTTTGGTCTCGCCCGCCATGTTGCCGAAATCGCGCGGATGCTGCTTGTTACCGGTCATCGTCGCCACATCGGCGCGCACGTAGTCGATCATTTCGCCGGCGGTTACCTGCTTGTCGGTGTTTTGATCGGCGGCGCCTTCGAGCGCCTTGATAACCGAATACGTGAAGGCGCCATGGCCGCCACCGAACTGCGGTCCTTCAAGCGCCAGTTCTTTGGGACGGGAAGCCATCAGGCCGAGCATTTCGCCCGGCGCTTCGCCCAGCTTTTCCACCACGCTGTTGATGGATGTCGACTTGATATTGCCGATCACCGAGGCGCGGCAAACATCCGCCAGCAGCACCACGCGACCGACTTTCGAAAGCTCCTCTTCAACCAGTTGCTGAATCTCGGACATCGGTAGCGCGGTCGAGGAAAGATCCTGCGGATCGCTGTCGTAAGTCAGGATGTACGCGCCGCGCGTATCCACGGTTCCGTGGCCCGCCAGAAGAATAAATACGGTATCTTTCTTGCCGGGACGATTCTTAAGGAACGTCTGGAAGCCATTGCGCATTGCCGCCGTCGTGGCCTGCTCGTCGGTCAGGACCAGCATCTGATCCTGCGGCACGCCGCCGCCGCGCGGGCTGGCGAGATGCTGACCGAATGCGGTGGCATCCGCGCCGGGATATTGCAGCCACAGCTCCTTGGGCAGCTTCTGGTATTTGGAAACGCCGACGATCATCGCATACGTTTTGGCATCGGGCGAAATGGCCGCGGCCTTGATGGCAGCCTGGGTGGCGAGGTCTTCCTGCAGTTCGAAAATGCGGCCCTTGATCCAGACCGCCTCAGGCCAGGCGACGGACGCCTTTTGATAAGCCTCGAGTGCGTTGGCTTCCAGATGATTGCGGTCGTACACGGCCGCCTCTTCGACGATCGATTGGGTGTCGTTCGGATTCGCCTGGATGGAGTTTTCGAGGCCGACAATTTCGAGGCGCACGTCGGGGGGCAGATCGGCGAGGGGGATTACGTCGCCCTTGGGCTGCGCCAGACCGCGCGTCATGCTGACCCCATAATGCTGCTGGCTGGCCACGGCGACGCGCACTACCTGCGGCAGGAAGCAGGCGTTCACAGGCCGCGATGCGCTCGATTTGCCGGTCTTGAACTTGAGCCCCTTCGATTCGAGAGTTACCTCGCTGTTAGCGTCGATGGTTTGCGACGTCTTCGTGGGGCAATACAGGAAGCTGGGGGTAGAGCCCTCGGCGCGCAGGGTATCGCCCGAGAACAGGATGTCCCCGGAGCGCGCGGCGAGCGGCGTTTCGGTGCCGGCGCGCAAAACCTTGCCGCTTCCCGCCAGCAAAATCAGGCCGACGGGTTCTTCCCGTGCCGGTTCGGCGTTGAGACAGCACGCCGCGAGAATAGCCGATATCAGAATCTTCTTCATGCCATCTGCTCCGTTGGGGCGAACTGGGCCGCCCTGAGTTCCCTGACTCTCGATTCTTCAAGCAGCGCCGTTACCGTGAATAACTTCATTTTTTCAGTTTTCCCCTTAACCGGCACTGCACCTAAATAGATAGTGTCGATTGCCCCCTCTAACATTTCAAGCGATTCTTCGCTCATCAGCAAACGGGTTTTCTGGTCCTTATTAAGGCTTTCGAGGCGCGACGCCAGGTTCACCGTGTTTCCCAGAACCGTAAATTCGAGCTTGTCGGACGATCCGACGTTGCCGATAACTACTTCGCCCGAGTGCAAACCGGCGCCGGTGCGGAATTCGCCGATCACATGTTCCACCATTTCGGTGGCGCACTTGACCGTACGCAGCGCGTGATCGCCCGGTTTCGCCCCGGGATCGTCGTCCGAAAATACCGCCAGAATGCCGTCCCCGATGAATTTGTTCACATGGCCGCCGTACTTGACGATGATCGAGACCATGGTTCCCATATAAACGTTGAGGAGGTCGACGACGACGGCCGGGTCTTTGGATTCGCAGAATGCCGTGAAGCCGCGGATATCGGTGAAGAGAATCGTGACCTTTTCGCGCTTGCCTACGAGGCTGATCTCCTGCTTCTCTTCGAGCGAACTGGCTACCTGCCTGCCGACGAAAAGGGCGACGGCGCTCTTGAAGAACGTGCTCTTCTTTTCCGCCGTGGCGAACCGGTAAATGATGCCACCGAGCAACGCCCAGGCGAACGCCAGCAGCATCTGCGAGGTGGAAAGCAGCAGGCCGTAGCGGAACAGGACGTGGGTGGCGGCAAGCAGCAGGAAAAGCACAACGGTGGACCAAAGGGCCGTCTGCGCGACTCCGAAAGAGGTGACCACCACAACAACGGCGGTAGCCGCGATCGCCAGCGCCGCGGTCCGTACCCAATTCGGAACCGGCTGGAGGAAATTGCCTGTCAACAACGTTTCGAGAATGTTGGCATGTATCTCCACCCCGGGGGTACGCCATTGGCTGCTGGCGAACGCGGTGTAGAACGGCGTGGCGTGGCGATCTTCCAGATCGTCGGGACCCAACAGAACCGCCTTGCCTTTAGCCCACTTCTCGATTTGTGCTTTATTTCCGGCCCGGTATGCGGCCACCAGATCGTACAGGGAGATATGCGGAAAGGTGTCGGGCGGCCCGGCATAATTAATGGTCAGATTGTGGTGCCAGCCCTGATCCTGCCCGGTGTCCTCGTAAATGCTGTCGGTCGGTATGTGGCGGCCTGCCAGATACATTTCGCCGTTGCGAAATTCCACGTCCTGCCCGACGATCTTCTCGGCGGCGCGCAGGGCCATACTCCGCGTCAGGCTGGCGACGTTATCGCCCGGCTTCACCGGTTCCATCAGTTCTTCCCTGCGCACGAAGTCGTCGCTGTCCGCCGTCAGGTTCGGATAGGCGGACATCCCGAAGGCCGAAGCAATCATATTGAGTGGCACGGCGAATTCAGGATCCTGCTGGTTCGATTCCGCCGCCACGAACGCGCAGATCACAGGCATGCGGGGCGAAACTTCGCCGAATGCCTGGGCGATCAGCTCGTCGTTTCCCGGCGCCCATTTCTTCACCGGAATGGCGAATGCAACGTCGAGCACCATGACTTTGGCGCCCGCATCCGCCAGCGCCCGCATGGCATCGGCGTAATACGGTTGCCAGAAGGAAAGCATCTCCGTGTACCTGCTTTCCGCCTTCTTGTCGATTTCAACCAGCAGAATGTCTTTGGTGGGAAGCGTCCCGCGAAGCACAAAATGCGTGTCCTGCGCCTTCAGATCCACGAGCTTAAAAAACTGAATTTGTCCCATGGCAAGCGTGAGCAGCACGCTGCCGAGAACAATGGCGGCGCAGATTAGAAAGCGCTTCCAGTTTTTTTTCATGCGGTTATCCTCTTTATATTAACGACTCCGGATAAATATTACTACTGTGGAAGGTACACTATGAAGATACTTTCTCTATGCATCAGGTTGCCCGGTTAACAGCTTTAATTTGTCTGGCATGCGCCGGTGTGTATGCTCAAACCACACAGGGTCTGATCTCCGGCCGTATCCTCAATTCGGTTACCGGAAAACCGGTGGCGGGGTCCGAGGTTTCCTACAGCAGCGCCGCGATCTCCGCCGCCGGGTCCGTGAGGAGCGATGCCGCGGGCTATTTCTTCCTGCCGCTGCTCTCCGCGGGCACCTACACGATTCGCGCCCAGGCCGATACCTACCAGGCGCAGGAACTGCAGCAACTGGAACTGGCCGTGGCGGGCCGCATCCAGATCGATTTCCGTCTGCGCCCCCTCAGCGACGTGTGGGAATCGGGTCAGTACCGCAGCGTTTTTCTGCCGGGCTCGAAGACCATCGTCACCTTCTATGGGCCGGACGTCGATACCAGCCGTTCGGGAACGTTCGAGGCTCAGCAGGGCCAGCGGGGGACTCTGGATACTTCCGTATCCTATGTGATCGACCCGGTGCAGATCGGCGATCTGCCACTGCTGGGGCGCGATGTTTATGAAATGCTGGTGACCCTGCCGGGCGTTGGAGCGGACAGCGCGACTGGCCGCGGCCTTGGCGTCAGCGTGGCTGGACAACGCCCTTCGTCGTCGAATTACCTGCTCGACGGTGTAGAGAACGATAATTACCTGATCACCGGCCCGCTGAGTCCCACGCCGCCGGAAGCCATTCAGGAATATCGCATTTCGACCAATAATTATTCAGCCGAGTATGGGCGCACCGCCGGATTCATCGCCAATGCGGTGACCCGCGCCGGCAGCGGGCAATATCACGGAATCGCCTATGAGTATCTGAAGAATACGGTGCTCGATGCGGCGGATTTTCAGGATAATCTGATCGGGGCCGGCCGGCTGCCGGATAAAGAGAACGAGTTCGGCTATCAGGTGGGCGGCCCGGTCGTCCCCAAGGGCAGCCTGCGCACACGGCTGTTTTTTTCGAGCTCGCTCGACCAGTTAATCAGCCACAGCCAACAGAGCCCGCAGCCGTTCCTCGTGCCCGGCCCCGACTTTCTGACCGCGCTCAATCCGCCGTCGGCGCCGCTTGCCAAACAATTACTGCAGGAGTATCCGGCGCCGTATGTGAATACAACTTCGGTGGTCGGGGTTTACACGACGGCGCCGCCGGTTGTCGTCGACCGCCTGATCGCCCTCGAACGCGGCGACTACACCACTAAGAGCGGCCGCGATCACTTCATGGCACGGCTGGCGCTCGCCCGGACCAACGAGCCCGATTTCATCTGGTCGCCCTACTCCGCATTCACCTCGGGATTGCGCGAGGTGACAACCGGCATTGCCACCAATTGGCAGCACACGTGGACGCCGCGCCTGACGAGCGAGTTCAAGCTCAGTTACACGGATGACAATCTGTGGTGGAACCGCGCGCATCCCGAGATCCCGACGCTCGACGACCAGTATCTGGGAACCAACCTTTATCTCCCGGGCAGCCCGGCATTTTACGAGTACCGCAACCACAACCGTACACCCGAAGCGATCTACAGCACAGTGTGGACACGCAATCGGCATGTCATCACCGCGGGCACGGGCTTTCTGTTCCGTTTCGACAGCGGCTATCTGACCGCCGGCCGGGATGGGGAGTACATTTTCAACGGCCCCCTGGCCTTCGCTCAGGATGTGCCGTCCTACCTCTATGCGGCGGTCAGCGCCGTTTCCTCCACCCCGGTACAGCCGGATTATAACCGCGCCGATCGATACACGCAGAGTTACTTTTTTGTGCAGGACAGCTTCCGGGTTTCACAGCGCCTGACGTTGAACTTCGGGTTTCGTTATGAACGTTTCGGCGCGCCGGAGAATACCGGTGCGGCGAAAGATGCGCTGATCGAACTCGGCAAGGGAACCGACTTCACGTCACGTCTGGCCGGCGCCACACTGACGTTGCCGGGCTCGGGAAACGAGCAGCTTTACGGCGCCGATAATAAAGATTTTGCGCCTCGTTTCGGATTCTCATGGGACCCGTTCGGAAAATCGAAGACGGTACTGCGCGGCGGCTTCGGAATCTTCTACGATCGTCCTTTCGACAACTTGTGGCAAACCGTCAGCAACAACAATGTCGAGGCGGTGCTTTACCAGTTGAAGGGGGTCACGAACTTTCTACAGCCGACGGCCACGGCGGTCCAGCAGTATACGAACGGTACGCCTGAGCCATATACCGCCCTGACCCTGCTCGATCCGAAACTGCGCAACGGGTATACTCAATCGTCGTTCGTGGGCGTGCAGCAGTCGGTGGGCAACAATGTCTCGATCGAAGTGAACGGCACCAGCGCGTTGGGCCGCCGCCTGATCACAACCGACATCGTAAACCGGCCCTACACCACGCTCTATGGCGACGGACGCCCTAACGATGCGCTGGGCAACGACGTTTTCTGGCGATCCGACCAGGGCGTGTCCGATTACTACGCACTCAGCACGCTGGTGCGCTACCGGCTGCGTTCGCTGCTGGTTCAGGGCGCGTACACGTGGAGTCACTCGATCGACAATCAAAGCGACCCGCTCACAGGCGAGTTTCTGGGCCTCGGCTTCACTTCGATCGGCGGCGGCGGGGAGACGATCAAATCCTCCTTCGAGCAACAGTACAACAGCAATGGCGACCGTGGGAACTCAGACTTCGATCAACGCCACAATCTGGTGTTGATCGGCACGTGGCAGCCCGACTCCAGACGCATGCTGGCCCGCGGCTGGCGCTTTTCCTGGCTGGCGGCTTTCCGCACGGGAACTCCGTACACCGTGCTGTCGCCGGCCCCCTATATCCCGGATTCGGGTGGAGTGTTCGAAAACCTGCGCGCCAACCTGGCGGGCGGCGCGACGCTCGCGAGTCCCGTCGCTGTGGCGGGCGGAGTGCAATTGCTGAATCCGGCGGCGTTTTCGATTCCTTCCGATCCGGACTCACCAGGCAACACCGGCCGGAACGAATTCCGCGGACCGGGATTGTACAGCATCGACGCGTCGGTAGCGCGCGCCTTCACCATTCCGAAGCTGCGCGAAGGGACGAAGTTTACCGTGCGTGCGGATTTCTTCAATATTCTGAATCACGCCAATCTGGGCAATCCCGACAATTTCATCCTCGACACGAACTTCGGCGTCGCCACGTATGGCAGGCAAGGGGTCACAACGGGCTTCCCGGCGTCGACGCCGTTGAATGAGACGGCACGGCAGGTGCAGATCCTGCTGCGCATGGAGTTCTAAGCATGGAGTTCCAGCTCTGGCACAAAGGCACACTCCCTGTTAAACTGGAAGTGTGCCTATCGCCAACAAGCGAACTCATATCGTCATCTCCCAGGACCTGGTTGCCATGATCGACGATGTCGTTGGCAAGCGGGGGCGAAGCGCATTTCTAACGCAGGCAGCGGAAAAGGAACTGATGAGGCTTCGCCAGGTCAAGGCGCTGAAGGCCGCCACCGGCTCCTGGAAGGATGAGGATCATCCTGAGCTAAAAGAGGGATCGGGCCCATATGTTGCCGGGCTGCGCAGCGAATACGACCGGCGGATCAAAAAGCCATTGACCCAATGACATGGCCACGTATCTGCTGGACACGTGCGTCATCATCGATGCGCTGAACAACAAACGCAATCGACCCGGTTTGCTTCTGGATCTGCTGAATGCGGGTCACCTGCTGGCGTGCTGTCCCATCAACGTCACCGAGGTTTACACAGGGCTGCGGCCACGTGAAGAGAAAGCGGCCAGTGAAGAAAAAGCTACGGAGGAATTTCTCGCGAGCCTGCAATACTATCCGATTTCCCGGACCGCCGCCCGGCTGGCGGGTCTGCTGAAACGCGACTACGCGCGCAAGGGCGTCACACTGAATCTCGGCGACGTAACCATCGCAGCCGTGGCCCTCGATAACAAACTCACACTGCTGACCGACAACCTCGAAGACTTCCCCGTGGAAGGTTTGCTGCTTTTTCCGCTGCCGAAAAACTGAAACGCGTACGTCCGTCGCCGGCTCGAAACGGGCCGGGCGATATACTGATGCTTCTCCATCACATCAGAGAGCTCTCTCACTTCAGAAAGGAAATCATTCGAGTTGCGAAACAAAATTACGGTGATCGGCGCCGGCAATGTCGGCGCTAATTGCGCCGTCTGGGCGGCTAAGAAAGAACTGGGCGACATTGTGCTCGTGGACGTCATGGAAGGCGTCCCTCAAGGGAAAGGGCTCGATCTGCTGCAGGCGGGGCCGGTCGAAGGCTACGACGTCTCGATAACCGGCGCCAACGATTATGGACCCACGGCCAATTCTGACCTCGTCATCATCACGGCCGGCTTTCCGCGCAAGCCCGGCATGAGCCGCGACGATTTGCTGCTGGCCAACTATGAAGTGGTCAGCGCCGCCACCAGCCAGGCCGCCGCAGTCTCGCCCAACGCCATTATCATTGTGGTTACCAATCCGCTCGATGCCATGGCGCAGGTGGCGCTGATGGTTTCGAAGTTCCCCAAAAACCGCGTGATCGGCATGGCCGGCGTGCTCGATTCGGCCCGCTTCCGCACCTTCATCGCGCAGGAACTCAACGTCTCGGTGGATAACGTAACCGCGGTGGTATTGGGTGGACATGGCGACACCATGGTGCCGCTGGTGCGTCTCTCCAGCGTGGCGGGGATTCCGTTGACCGAACTGATTCCCGAAGACCGGCTCGCCGCCATTGTCGATCGCACCCGCAACGGCGGCGCCGAAATCGTGAAGTATCTGAAGACCGGCAGCGCCTACTACGCGCCAGCGGCCTCGGCGGTCGAGATGGCCGAATCGATTCTCCGCGATAAGAAAAAAGTTCTGCCCTGCGCCGCTTATCTCGAAGGCGAATATGGCGTCAACGGGCTCTTTGTCGGCGTGCCCTGCAAGCTGGGCGCGGGCGGTATCGAGAAAATTTACCAGATCAAGCTGAGTGAATCCGAAACCGCCGCGCTGCACAAGAGTTCCGCCGCCGTCCAGGAACTGGTCGACGTGATCAAAAAGAAAATGGCGGGCTAAGGCCTTTTTGGTTTGCGGGGCATTGTGTCCGGCCGCTTCTCCTGCTAAAACAAAACGAGGGAGAATTGTCATCATTAAGTTCTGCGTGCTGGCCAGTGGCAGTGCGGGAAACGCGTCTTTCCTCGCTACGTCGAAGACGCGCATCCTCATCGATGCGGGGCTGAGCGTGCGGGATCTCACGCGCCGTCTGGCCGAGATCGGCGAGAAGCCCGAGGATATCGATGCGGTTCTCATCACCCATGAGCATTCCGATCATGTGGCCGGTCTCGCCCGCTTCATCCGCTGGCGCGCGAAGAAGAATAAGCCGGTGGCCGTCTTCATTTCACGGCTGACTATGCCTTCTATCGAGTGGCAAGATCTCGACGCTCCTCCTCCGGTCGAGCAGTTTCAGGCCGGTTCCGGCTGGATGGTGGGCAACATCGCGGTGCAGAGTTTCACCATTCCTCACGATGCCGTCGATCCGGTGGGCTTCTGTTTCCATGCCGAAGGCGTCAAGGTAGGGGTCGCGACCGATCTCGGCTATGTGCCGGATTCGATTAAAGTGCATCTGCGCCGCGTGCAGATTCTGCTGCTCGAATCGAATCACGATCTCGATATGCTGAAGGTGGGGCCCTATCCGTGGAGCGTCAAGCAGCGCGTGATGGGGCGCAATGGCCACCTCTCGAACGCGGTCACCTGCGATTTTGTGGAGAACGATCTGGATGGCGGCGTGCAGACGCTGATCCTCGGGCACCTGAGTGAACATAACAACCATCCGGAGATCGTGCGCATGGGCGCCGAACAATCCCTGTTACGCCGAGGCCTGGCGCCGCGTCTGGTTATTGCGGAACAAAAGAAACCAACCGAGGTCTTTGCGTATTGATTCCCCGTTACACGCGGCCGGAAATGGGCGCGGTCTGGACCGATCAGAACAAATTTCAGCAGTGGCTTGAAGTGGAACTGGCGGCTTCCGAAGCGCTGGCGGAACTGGGCGTGGTGCCGGCGGGCGATGCGGTGGAACTGCGGCGGCATGCGAGCTTCGATGTAGCGCGCGTTTTCGAAATCGAGAAGACCGTCCGGCACGACGTGATTGCGTTCACTACCGCGGTGGCCGAATCGATGGCTGCGGCCGGATATGCCGAAGCATCGCGGTGGTTCCACTACGGGATGACGTCGAACGATGTCGTCGATACCGCCCAGGCGCTGCAGTTGATGCAGGCCTCAAAGATACTGCTCGACGATCTCGTTGCGATGCGCGAAGTGCTGAAGCGGCGCGCCTTCGAGTTCAAAGACGCAGTGCAGATCGGCCGCACGCATGGGGTGCATGCCGAGCCGATTACCTTCGGGCTCAAACTGGCCATCTGGTACGAAGAAGCGGGACGCGATCTCAAGCGACTGGAGGCGGCGGCGGAAGATCTGCGCGTTGGCAAAATCTCCGGCGCGGTGGGCACTTTCGCGCATATCGGACCGGCCGCCGAAGAGCGCATTCTGGCCAGGCTGGGGCTGGCGCCCGCCAAAGTAGCTTCGCAGGTGATTCAGCGCGACCGGCATGCGCATTTCGTGGCTACGCTCGCCACTACGGCGGCGTTGTGCGAGAAAATCGCCCTCGAAGTGCGCCATCTGCAGCGCACGGAAGTGCGGGAGGCGAGTGAATACTTCGCGCGCGGCCAGAAGGGTTCGTCGGCCATGCCGCATAAGAAGAACCCCATTACGAGCGAGCAGATCTGCGGGCTCGCGCGCGTAGTGCGTTCCAATGCGCAGGCGGCGTTTGAAGATATCGCGCTATGGCATGAGCGCGACATTTCGCATTCTTCGGTGGAGCGGATAGTCCTGCCCGATTCGACCATTCTCACAGATTATCTGCTGGCGCAGACCACCAATCTGGTGGATAAGATGTTCGTCTATCCGGAGCGCATGCGGCGCAATCTGGATCTCACCAAAGGCCTGGTATTTTCCGGGCAGTTATTGCTCGATCTGGCGGCGGCCGGCATGCTGCGCGAGCAGGCTTACGCGCTGGTGCAGCGGCACGCTATGGAGGCGTGGGATAACGAAAGCGACTTCCGCGCGGCTATCGAGGCGGACCCGGAGATTGGGAAGTTGGTGAGTAAGGAAAAGTTAGCGGAGACGTTCTTGGTGGAGCGGCAACTGAAACACGTCGATGCCATCTTCGCACGCGTCTTCGGTTAAGGTTCACCGGACATGCGGCGACAGCCGCGTTTGTACTGGCGCGAAGAAACGCGGCTATCGCCGCGTGTCCAGCGATTCGAGCATCAGACGCAGCGCATTGCCGCGATGGCTGACGGCGAACTTCTTCTCCCCGTCCACTTCGCCGAACGAACACCCGAACTGCGGATAGTAAAACAGCGGATCGTAGCCAAACCCGGCCGGGCCGCGGGCCTCATAGAGGATCTCCCCTTCCACCGTCCCGCGAAACGTGGCGCGCACCACACCGCCCTCCGCCAGCGCAATCACACAAACGAAGCGCGCGGTGCGCCGAGGATTATCCCCCAACCGCTCCAGCAATAATCGATTATTCGCTTCATCGCCCGCACCGCCTGCGTAGCGAGCCGAATGCACCCCAGGCGCCCCATCCAGAGCATCCACCTCCAGACCGGAATCGTCCGCAAACAACGGCCCCGGCGCGAAGCGGCTGTAAAACGCGGCCTTGATACGCGCATTTTCCTCAAACGTGGCGCCGCTTTCTTCCGGAGTTTCAATCGACTTGATGCCGGCCAGCGGCTCGATGTCGATCCCGAGCACCTCGCCAGCCAGCCTGAACTCGCGCAGCTTCCCGGGATTACTGGTGGCGCAATAGATCTTCACGCGGCTTCAATGACACTCTTCTGCAGGGCAATCAATTCCACATTGCCGGCACGCGCGAGGGTACGCATCTGGTCCATCTGCGCGTCGTCGAAGCTCTTGTGTTCCGCAGTGGCCTGAAACTCGACGAAGCGTCCCGAATCCGTCATCACCACATTGGCGTCGACTTCTGCCTGAGAATCTTCCTCATAGCAGAGATCGAGAATCGGCTCACCGCGCAGGATGCCCACGCTGATGGCCGCCACCGCACCGGTCAGCGGCGATCGCTTGATCATCTTGTAGGCCACCATCTGCTTGATGGCCAGCGCCATCGCCACATAAGCGCCGGTGATCGACGCCACGCGCGTACCTCCGTCCGCCTGCAGCACGTCGCAATCGAGAATAATGGAGCGCTCGCCCAGGGCGTCGAAATCGACCACCGCCCGCAGGGAACGCCCGATCAGCCGCTGAATTTCATGCGTGCGTCCGCTGGGCCGGCCTTTCGAAACTTCGCGCGGCGAGCGCGTGGAAGTGGCGCGCGGCAGCATGGAATATTCCGCCGTCACCCAACCCTTGCCGCTGTTACGCAGGAAGGGCGGAACGCTGGCCTCCACGCTCGCGGCGCACAGCACATGCGTGTTGCCCACCGTAATCAGCACCGAGCCTTCGGCGGTTTTCAGATAGCCGGGCGTGATCTGCACCGGGCGCAATTGACTGGGACTCCGGCCGTCAGGACGCATTACGCATTCCTCATTACCAGAATCATCACAATCACAATTACAATCATGCCACCGACCAGGATTACCAGACACGGCACGCCGGGTTTGATCTGCGGCGGGGCGTCGGACTTCTTTTTGACTGCTTTGTATTTACCCATTAATGAGGCTGCTACGCTGTGGAACGTGCTTCGGAGACGAGCGACCATCAGTGTACTACTCGCGGCTGCGGCGGCTGCCGGATGCGGTAACGGCTCCACGCCGGGAAAGCCGGATCTGCCGCCATCCGTGGCGCCGGGCTGGGCGCTCAAGAAGTTCGACTCGTCCGCGCCACCCCCTGGCCTGCCCGCGGGTTCTACGCCGCAATGCTGGCGGGCAGATTATGCGAGCAATGCCGACGAAGGCACGGCGCAGGTGTGGATCTGTGGCTACGTGCAGGAATCGAGCGCGTTCGATGCGGTGCAAAGGACCCGCGCCGAGGCCAATACGGTGAAGTTTCAGGTTGACCGGTATCTGGCTATCGTCGAGTGGAAGGGCGTATCGAGGGAGGAGATTACGGCGCTGATCCGGGCGCTGCAGAAGGCGCTGAAAGGCAGTTAGGAAGCAAGCCGCCCTATGAAGCCGAAAGTTTACGTGGAGACCAGTGTTCTAAAGTTATCTGGCCGCGAGACCGAGCCGCGACGCGGTGACGGCGGGCAGGCAGTCGATTACCCGGCGTTGGTGGGAGACGGAGCGCGAGAAATATACTCTTGTTGTCTCAGAGCTTGTCGAGACGGAGTGTGGGCGTGGCGATCGTGACTTGATTTCCAGGCGTCAGGCGTTGTTGGGGATGGTTTCGCTTTTTCCGGTCAACGAGAGGATACTGGAATTAGCGAAACTGCTCGTGGCTCCGGGCGCGATCCCGGAAAAGGCAGGGCCGGACGCAGTGCACATCGCGGCAGCGGTGGTTGAAGGTTGCGAGTACCTGCTGACATGGAATTTCCGCCATATCGCGAACGTTCGAATTCGGCGGGAAGTTGAAAGGATTCTGGCAAGACATGGCTACCACCAAACAACGATCTGCACGCCGGAAGAACTCGTCTGATTTGAAGCCGTGGGAAGACGAAGTTTTGCGCGATTTGTACGCTCAACGCGACGCTTACGCGGCCGAACACGGCTATGATCTCACGCGTCTCTACGACGATGTGAAGGCCCGCGAAGCCGGCAGCTCAATGCGCCGTGCCGACTCTGTGACGGCGGATCGCCCCGATCCGTCAGGCTTGCCGATCCAGCGTTTTGCTAAGCTGAAGAAGTCCGTCACCCCCCTCAGGGGCGCTTAGCTCAGCCGGTTAGAGCGTCTGGTTTACACCCAGAAGGTCCACAGTTCGAGCCTGTGAGCGCCCACCATCCCGCTTAGCCGGACGCGACCCGCGCATGCTGAACACACCGGCGAATTTGAAGAGCCTCCGCCTGGCTCTCCTCCTCGTGGTTCTGATCGCCTGGTTCTTTCGCTTCACCTGGCATGGCCTCACAGTAGATTTTTACTCCGACGATCTGATGAACCTGCACGAGGCGTTGCTGGGTTTACGTGGATGGAGGGCCGCCCTTGCCGTCCTGTGGCCGCTTACCCACATGAACCGGCCGTTGGGCGAACTGTATTACGACGCCGTCTATAAATGCTTCGGCCTCGACCCGCTGGCGTTCCGGGTGGTGAGCTACCTTTTCATGGCGCTCAACCTCGTGCTAGCGTTTTTGCTGGCGCGCCGGCTTGCATTCAGCACCGAGGTGGCATTTCTCACCACCCTGTTTTGGTGCTACCACCATCGGCTGACAGATATTTATTTCAATAACGGAACCGTATACGACGTTATTTGCTTTACTTTCTATGCCGCTGCGCTCTGGTACTACGTCGGAATTCGCCAGAGTGGCAGGGATCTTCGCTGGTATCAGGCCGTAGTGGTCGTCCTGCTGTTCAGTGCAGCCCTGAACGCGAAAGAGGTGGCGGCTACGCTGCCCGTGATCCTCATAATTTTTGAGATCGTCTATGCCTGCCCGACCGGCCGCAGACCTTGGCGCTCTTCGGGAGCCCTGTCCGCAATCCTCGCAACCCTTGTATTGGCGGGGATCGCAGCGGTGGTAAAGCCGGGGCCGGATTCGGATTTTTATGGCAATCCCGCCTATCGGCAAAACTTCGCCTGGCTGCAGTATTTAACGAACAACGGACGTTTCCTCGACGACCTGACGCTGCACAGGCACGGCTTCTTCAGCCCCGCACTGACCGTCGGCGTTCTCGTGGCCGTCGCCATCCTCTCCTTAATATCGCGCCGCAAGCACCTCATATTCGCGGCGCTGTTCGCCATCGTTACGCCGCTGCCCGTCAGCTTCATCCCGGCGCGCGGATTCTATTCCGTCTACATCGCATATTTCGGCTGGGCGCTGCTGGCCGCCGGCTGGATCGTGCTGGCGCGGGACTGCCTGTGGAGGCTCCTGGTAACGCGCGCAGGTCTGCGGTCTCCCGCAAGGCTGAGGGCGGTGGTGCCCATCGCGACCGCGGTGGCTCTGATGTTCGCCTTCATCCGATGGCAAAAGCGCGATCCCATTGTCTTCGATACAAATTTCCGGAAAGACGCGGCACGGGAGCGCATTCGCCTGACTATCCTCGATCTGCAACGTGTGCGCCCGTGTCCGCCGCGCGGCGGCAGAGTGCTGTTCCTGCACGACCGCTGGCCTGCCGGCCAGTATGGGGCCGTGTTCGCCGCCCGCCTGGTCTGTAACGATCCGGACCTGGCTGTCGATCTGGCGTGGATTCTGGAGGACTACCATAAGCCCATCGACGCTTCGAAATATAACTACGTCATTGACTATCGCGATGGGCAGATCGTCGTGGGCTCGCCGCCGCGCTTGTAGATCTACGAGGCGCCCGAACAATTCCGGTGCGCTTCGAGCAGCTCCGTCAGCACACGCTCCATCTCGGCGGCCTCATACAAAAAATAGTGCCCACGGCCCGGCAGTTCGATCAAGCGGCTGGCCGCGATCCGGCCATGGAGGTCCCGCGCCACCCTGGCGGGCACGATCTTATCTTCCGTTCCATGGACAATCAGTACCGTGCATGCGGCCAGATGCTTGAGATCGATCCGCGGATCGGAGTAGAGCGCCTGCACTTCCTGCAACAGGCAGCCTGGGCCCTCCGCGTAACTCTCGCGACGATTCTCCTGAAATAATTCCTCCACTTCCGGCCGGGCAAGAATGCGTTGATCGTCCGCCGACAAACTATGCCGGATCTCCTCGTAATAACTTCCCCAGTGATTGAAGAGCCGGTCGCGGTGCTGCTTTTCAATCTTCAAAAATGTGGCGGACCGGAAGTTCGCCAGCTTCGCCGAAAGCAGGATACGCCATACCTCCTCCGAGAAGCGCCGCCAGTTGGCGATCAGGTGGGGCAGCCCCAGGCCGCTCACCAGAGCCATGGCGCGCAGTCCCGGCAGTTGCCCGCAGCCCAGCGCATAGGTGGCGCCGGCGGAAAACCCCAGGATGGAGAAAGGTTGCCCGGGTCCAAACACCTGCTCCGTCAGCTGGCGCACATCGCTCGCCCATCCGGTGACGGTGCGCACATACGCCGGTGTGGAAAGTCCAATGCCGGGCCGGTCGGGCGAAATCAGCCGGATGTTGAGCCGGGTGAGGATTTCTTCGATGCCTGGAATACGTTCCAGCCGCGAGCCCTGAAAGCCGTGAAAGTAGAGAACCGGCGTTCCCGTGCGCGGACCGCGATCCATATACGCCAGGGTGCGGCCGTCGCGCAGAGTAATCTTGCCGAAGGCCGGGTCGGACTCGCCGGGCGCCGGCCGCAAACCTGGAATGCTCTGCATCAGGTCCGCCACGGAAGCGCGCACGCGTTCCAGATCCTCGTGCGTATCGATAGTGGGCGCTATCGGCTTACCGATCCGTACATGTATGCGGAAAGGCGGCTCCGGGGGCTCCTCCCCCGACCCCGAGGCCTCGATGGCGGCGAAAATCACCGTCTCCGGCGTCCAGCCCAACCGCAGCCCCCCGATCGCCACCGGCACCACGGGACAGCCACTCTTCTCCGCCGCCACCACCGCGCCCGTGCTCCAATGCTTCAGTTGCAGCGCCGGATCGGCAATGGCCCGGCCCGCCGGGAAGATGAGAACCGCGTGCCGGTCGCTCTCCCGCAGATATCGCGCGATGAGGTCCGACATGCCATGGTGCTTTCCACTAGCGGATTCGTCTGGCACGAGCAGCGCGACTCCATAGTGATGGAGCACCCAGCGTTCCACCCGAACCATCCAGTTGCGGCTGTCCGCCGTGATCAGAATACGCGGCACGCGGCCGGCGCGTGTGGCCAGCAGATGACCCAGAATGAAACCATCCACGCCGGACCTGTAGGCATGGTTGGCCGCCACCACATACGACCCCGCCGGCAGGTTTTCGAGACCCTCCACGTCGATCCACTGGATCACGTACTTCGCAAACAAAACCTGCATCAGCCGGATGGGCCAGCCCTGCGTCCGCATCGCTTCCGGCGCGTCGCGTAATTCACGGCGTAAGAGAAGGTGGAGGGGGATGGCGGTAGCGGCCAGGCCCAACAGCGCCAGCGCGGCGGAACGGACGATCGTTTCCGCCAGACCCTTCGAATGGCGCCGTTCAGTCGCTTCTATTGGCGCTTCCACCTGGGTGCCCACTGAGAACCGTCCTCAGTATCGCAAAGTGCAGCGCCGCTTCACCCGGTTTCGCCGCTTCTAATTCGATGCGGTCAGCAGCCTGCCGGATGGCACGCAATTTGGACCAGATCCAGGGCGCAGGTTCCCTGCAAGCTCGGCAAACACGCGTGCCAGCAGGCGCAGCATTTGAACTCGGGCCTCTCCCATCGACTGAGTGAGCGCGGCGTCCGACTCGCCCTGCGCCTCCGCCAATTCCTGTTTGAGGTCGATATCCGACAAGGCCAAAGCGTTCAACTTCTGCAATTTCCGGCCGTGTGCTTCCGCCGCCCATTGCTCAGCGGCATCGTGAAATACAACCACGATCCCTCGCAGCGATCCCCCCTCGTAATTGGGGAAAAGCTCGGTTTCAACAGTGGCCGGCTGGGAACAACCCAGCGGGGTGAGTCTGAACGTACGGCGGACGATACCCGGTTCGGAGGCAACCTCGATTGCGTCGATGGGATACAGGCCAGCGAGGTCGGTGGTCTCGAACATCCGTAACACCTGGCGGAGCGGCCTGCCTCTGGAGTCGTTTCTTTTCCAGCCGGTCAGCCGTTCGGCCGGCGTGTTTATGAAGGCGATCTTACCCTGGCCATCCGCCGCAATCACCGCGTAGGCCGGGTTCTCGATGGTCGCTGAAGGCCAGGCTTCATCTTCAATGCGCATCCGGTCCATTTTGTGCTTCCACAGCGCCATTTCTATCTGGGCGCGAAAGTCAACGCTATGGAAGGGCTTTACAATGTAGCCGAAAGGCTCGGCGCTTCTGGCCCGGTCCAGAGTCTGGGAGTCGGCGTGCGCGGTGACGAAGATGACCGGCACCTGAAACCGCCGGCGAATCTGATCGGCGGTTTCAATGCCGTCCCGAGGCCCGCGCAGACGGATGTCCATAAGCACCAGCGCGGGTCGAAGGCTCTCCACCTTTTTCAGGGCCTCGGCGGAATTGTCGGCAACCGCAGGAACTGTATAGCCGGCGTGTTCGAGTTTCTTCTTCAGGTCAAGGGCGATTAACCCATCGTCTTCGACGATCATAATGCTGTTCATAGATAGACTCCCCCCACTCCCGCTGGAGATTTCCTGCCGTCGGATGTCATGCTCTCGCTCGCCGGGCAGCCCCATCGAGCGATTGAGATCCGTTAGCCGCCCGAAAATCGATCTGTTTCGCCGGGTCGTCGGTGGTGCTGTCGAGAACTACCCGCACGCCAGCCTGGGAGCCGCCACGAGCCCGCGGGATAAACACAGGCCGGGGCAGAGGACGGTCGTCGACCGCGGCGGACAGGTTGGGCGACGACCGGAGCGTCGGACCGGCGTACGCCGAACCACCTTGCCGCAGCCCAAGAAGCGCCAACTCGAAGCGGTCCGACACCTCCAGCCTGGTAAATAAGTTCGAGAGATACACCTTGACGGTGCCGATGGATATGTTCAGCGTGTCCGCGATCTCCTTATTGTTCATGCCCCGCGAGACGAGTCTCATCAACTGCCCCTGGCGCGCGGTCACTTTGCACATCCGGTGGGCGACGACCGCCTGAGAGACCGATTGGGGGACCCACACGCCTCCGCGAAGTACGGTTTCAACGCACACCTGGATTTCATCTGCCGAGGAGGCATCGAGAAGCACTCCGTGTGCCCCCGAGCCCAGTGCGGCGAGCGCCGGCTCGCTGCACATGCCGCGCACCCAGACCACAACCGGGGCCTTGGGACTCAACGAACGGACCTGCGGGATCAAGTGTGGCGCCTCGGGTGGCGCGTCCAGGATCGTCATGCGGGGCCGAGCTTCGGAGGGGCTGATCGGCAAGTCTCCGGCAAGCCTGTCCAGCCCCCGGGTTTCCAACTCGTGGGCGGGGTGGACAACTCGCCCCAGCCCCAGCGCAACGACCTGCCGGTCGGTGAAAAGAACGATTCTTGCCATGTCAACCTCCTCACGAGATGCTTCACCACACTTACGTTCCTTATTTATCCGCCTGGATGCCGGACCCAGGACTTCACACGCGGTCTGCCCCTCGGCACGTAAGGCGCGTTCAGCTACCCGAATCTGGAGACATGGTTACTTATCGGCTGAGGCGCGGATTGTTTGAGGTTAGAATTGAGGCCGAAGCGTAGCGACAGTTCCCGATGAGAAGACTTGGCCCAGAGGGATCGCTCCCGAGCTTGCTTGCCCTTAAGCCGCGACCCTGTTCCCGCCCGTAAGACAGCAATAAAAATGCCGCGCGGCGCGCTAAAGCTCTTCCCCCGATCCGCCGATGAAGGCTGCATGAGCATCCTGGAGCCGTTTTGTTTTCTCATCCGCGTCATTCGGGGCCACAGCCCGAGTTCAATTTCACCCCGGCCCTGGTGGTCGCAGCGGCATCCTGCCTGGCCAAATCTGCCATAGCAGCACCAGGCGTTTTGGTAATACGTTCCAATGGCGTGCGGGTTGCTGCCCGTCCGCATATGCCTCCCGAACACGAAAAAAATACCGGCCGACGAGGATTTCTGGAAGCTGCCATCGTGGGCGCGGCGCTTGCTGAGACTGGCCAGCGAAGACGTTTTACCCTATCCGCGGGAGACGCGCCGCGGCGACATGCTCTATCGCACCGTGGGAACCGGCCGTCGCCGTTGTTGTAATCCCAGGAATTGTCCATGAAGGTGACGCCGCGGTCGATGGCGGTCGGCGAGACTTCCTCCGACGCGTTGGCTACTAAAATTATTCGCGGCCGAGACCAAAATGGGTAAAGCCCTGCGCGACGGCTATCGTCAAAAAATATTTCTCATGACCAAAGTGGATGGCCGTACCAAACAAGCGGCCGCGAAGCAGATCGACGAATCCCTGCGGCGCCTTCAGACCGATCATGTCGATCTGCTCCAGTTCCACGAAGTGATCCGCATGGAAGATCCCGACTGTTTCTTTGCACCTGGCGGCGCCCTCGAAGCATTTCTCGACGCCAAAAAAGCCGGCAAGCTTCGCTTCATCGGTTTCACCGGCCATAAGGACCCGGCCATTCACCTCCGCATGCTCGACGTGGCCCGCGAGAAGAATTTTCACTTCGATGCCGTCCTGTTCCCCTCCAACATCATGGATTGGAATTTTCGCAGCTTCGTCCACCAGGTGATGCCGGTCGCCCTGAAAGAAGGCATTGCCGTCCAGACCATGAAGCCCATGGGCGGAAAATTCATTCTCGAAAGTAAAGTTGCCACGCCCGAGGAATGTCTTCAGTACGCCCTGAGCCAGCCGACGTCGGTCGTCATCCACGGCATGGACAAGATGGAGTATCTGGAGCAATCGCTCGATGTAGTGAAGAACTTCAAGCCCATGACCCATGAGCAGATCTCCGCGCTGGGCGCCAAGGCCAGGCAAGCCGCTATGAGTGGCAAGTACGAGTCATTCAAGACCACCGCGCACTTCGACTCGACGGCGAAAAACCCGGCATGGCTGGGTTGACGGACACGCGGCTATTGGATCGCCAGCGTCACCGTGTTGGATAACCGGCCGTTCGAATTTACGATCACCGGAACCGCGGCTCCCGTCGCGCCACCGGGGATCTGGCAATTAATCTGATCGACACCGCTGAGGGTCGGCGCTCGGCCTGCGTAATTAGTTGGGCAGTTCTGTCCGCCAACCGTGACAGTCGGCTGAATCTGCGCGTAATTCAGGCCATTCTGCATCGTGGTTGCCCCCAGCCCCGTAAGATACAGCGAAACCCAATCCCCGCCGTGAGCGGGTGCGTTCGCGCTCACCACGGTCCCTGTGGTGTCATCGATGGCGGCAGCCGCCCCGCTCCCCGATCCACTGGCTGTGAAAACGGCGGGAACAGCAGCCGCCACCACCAGGTTCACGCTCTGCTGCCCGCTGCCGTTGGTCACCGTTAACTGCGTAATACCCGCGCCCACATTCGGATACAGGAAATTGATCTGCGTGGGGCTGACATATTCAAGAGCCGCCGGCGTGCCGTTCACCAGCACCTGGGCATCGCTCAATTGCGTCGGATACGGCAGCGTGGTCGCCGTCTGCGTGGCCGCTGCGAGGGCCGATCCATATATGGCCGCGAACTCCCCGGGCGCCACGTTCAGTGGCGATACCGCGCTGGCAGCGGGAATGACGCGAGCAATATTCGGTCCCGGTTTCGCGACTACCGGAAGCACGGTCGTGGCCGGCGGCGTCACCATCGGGTTGACCACCGTGGCTCCCAGAAACTGCACATGCGCCTGCTCGCTGACATTGGGCGTGATCCCCTCCGAGTACGCGATATTGCCGGAATTGATCGAGAGATTCACCGTGCCGGTCGCTGTAGCCACCGACGCACTGGCGATGGGCTGTTCGGCACCCAGCAGATCCTGCGCCTCGATGTTAATGCCCCCCAGGTTCGATGCCACGGGGTTTGCTTCGATGGCTTGCCCAAGCGTCTGCCAGGTGTTGTTACCGGAGAGAAACGACACGATAATCTGCCCCACCACATTGGACGAATCGTCGATTACAGCGATGGGCGGGGCGCTGCTCGGGCAGAATCCAAAAGTCACCAGCAGTGAAATGCTGGCATGGCAGGTGGGCACCACGCGGGTGCGCCCTGGCGCGACGAAGCCGAGCGAGGCGCTGGTCAGCGTCACTACTCCATCGTCGAAGCCTTTAATCGAGGATTCGGCTCCCGTGCCGCCGTTTCCCGCAACCGCCAGAGCGTCGATGCCGCGCAGATCGTCAGTCGCATCGTTCCAGGTGTTGAGGTCGAACAGGAACTGGCTCCCCACAGACAGTTCGGTAGTCTGCTCGCCGACGCCCAGTTGGTTGGCGATGCCGCTGCCGAAATGCGGCGTGGCGAGGAATACGATCTTGCCGATCACGGGATTGGCCGGCGGCGCGAATGACGCCGGAGTCACGTTCTTCTTGCCCGCCAGATAAGACCTGACAATCAGCCCACCCATACTGTGCGCCACCGCATAGACCTGGGGTACCGCCGTCCCGTTGGTGTACTTCAGACCCGCCAGAAATTGCCCGAATGCCACGCCCAGCGCCTCAATAGACGGATTGCCCGAAACCGTGCAATTGTCGAAGAACAGGCTGACGAATTGATTGGCCTGCATCACCTGATCCGCATTGCCGAAGGTCGACGAAAAAGTTGTCGGACCACCCGGACAACCCAGTTGGTAACCGTTCAGGAACACCACTGGAGGATTGGGACCCATGGGGATCGGCTGACCTGCCGGAATTAACTGCGCCGCAAGAAATGAGGGGAATAAAAGAAGAGGCAGAACACGCACGCACCCATCCTAACGGGCGCGAAGGCTCTTCATCATAATTTAATTCTGTACGGACGGAATTAATGCGGCTTTCCGTACGTATAATCGGTTGTCATGACTCTGGCAGGTCCGCCGGATCCCCCCAACCCCATCCTCAATCTGATTCGCAAGATCTTCGGAGACATCCAATGGAAGCCGCCCGCCTGGATTCCGTGGATAGGCCACCAACTAAGCAACGCCGACAACTGGCTGCGCGCGGACAAGCGGCGCGTCATAACCGCCCTGGCTGTGGTGGTCGCGATGGCCGCGGGGATCGCGTGGTACCTGGTGCGCCCCCGTCCGCACTATGTCGAATACACGGTCACCGCGCCCGCACTAACAACGTACGACGACAAAGGCGTTCCCACCATTGATACCTTAAAAGTCGAGTTCAAGGAACCGGCCGCGCCGCTTGCCAGCCTCGATAAGCGACTCACCACCGGGATCAAAATCTCGCCCACCTTCGCCGGCAAGTGGAACTGGCTGGACGACAAGCATCTCCAATTCACCCCCGCCGCCGATTGGCCTGTCGACGCGTCGTTCACAGTCAAAATTGCGCGCAAAGGATTCCTCACACGGACTATCGAACTCGAGGATTATTCATTCGATTTCAAGACCGCGCCCTTCTCCGCCAAGCTCAGCGATCAGCAATTCTACCAGGATCCGCAAAACCCGGCGCTCAAGAAAGTGGTCGCCACGGTCACCTTCAGCCATCCCGTCGACACCACGCAGTTCGAGCGGCACGTTTCGCTGATCCCGGCCAAAGATGCCGAATTCCTTGGCGTGTCCGCCGACAGCCGGCACTTCACGGTCATCTATAACAAGCTCAAGCTCGCCGCGTACATCCATTCGGCCCCGCTGGGTATGCCGCGCGACGGCACCTCGCTCACGGTACGCATCGATAAAGGCGTCCGGGCGGCGCGCGGCGGCAATTCGACCAGCGACAAGCTCGAAGCCGAAGTGGCCATTCCCGGGCGCACCGCCCTGCGCTTCGACGGCGCCCAAATGACCCTCGTCGATAACTCCCGCTATGAGCCGGAGCAGCTGATTCTGCTCACCAGCACATCGCCCGTGCCTGAGAAGGCGTTCGCCGGCAAGGTGCAGGTTTTTCTGCTGCCAGTGCGCCACCCCAATCAACCGAAGGAAAATAAAAATCCCTATAACTGGAGCGACGATGCGCAGATCGGCAACGATATCCTTTCGAAGGCGCAGGCTCTTCCCATCACCTATATCGCGTCCGATGGCGGCGCCGAGACTACGCACGGATTCAAATTCAACGCGCCGGTGGGCCGCTTCCTTTACTTACTGGTGAAGGATGGTGTGGAGGGAACCGGCGGCTATATTTCCGGCAAGCCCTACACCGCGACCATCGAGGTAACCCCTTACCGTCAGGCGCTCCAGTTCCTCGGCAAGGGCGCGCTGCTGCCGCTCGGAGGCGACAGAAAAGTCGGTTTCCTTGTCCGCGATGTAGACAAAGTGCGGGTTGAAGTAGGCCGCGTCCTCCCCAATCAATTGCAGCACCTGGCGCCCCGCATGTACGATTTTTCGAAGCCCCAACTCTTCGGTCTGGAAGACTCAATCGTCGAGCGCTTCATCGCCACGCGCGATTACAAGGGCAGGCCGCCCGGCAAACCGATTTACGACAGCATCGATCTTGGCCAGTACCTGCAAGACCAAACCCAGAACCGGCGCGGCCTTTTCCTCGTGCATATCCGTGCCGTCCAACCACCGCCCCTTGCCGGACCGGATGAAACCGCCGGGGACGGCGACGATAGCACCGACACCAATAACAACGACCGAGACAATAACTCCGGTGGCATCGAAGACACCCGCCTGATCCTCGTCACCGATCTCGGCTTCATCGTCAAGCAGTGGAATAACGGAACCCGCGACGTTTTCGTCCAGTCCATCCGCAGCGGCGACCCGGTCGGCGGCGCACGTATTGAAATGCTGGGCGTCAACGGCCAGCCTGTGGCCGCAGCCACCACGGACGCCACCGGTCAGGCTCAGCTTCCCAAAATTCCGGATAATTTTAGACGCGAGAAGACCCCCCTGCTAATCCTCGCTCAGAAGGATGCCGACTTCTCCTTCATGCCGCTGCAATCGGGCGGACGCAATCTGGACCTCTCACGCTTCGAGACCGGCGGCGTGGAAAACGCGGCCTCCGCGCAGCAGCTTTCTTCCTACCTGTTTTCCGATCGCGGCATTTACCGGCCCGGCGAAACCACCCACCTCGGCATGATCACCCGCACTGCCGATTGGAAGTCTTCGCTCAACGGACTTCCCGTCGATTTCGAGATCAGCGATCCGCACGGCAACGTGGTCCGGCGCGACAAGATCACGCTCTCCGGAACGGCTTTCGATGAAGTCGCATTTACCACCCAGCCCACCGCACCCACCGGTACATACCAGGCCACCGCGTGGCTGGCCAAAGACGAGAGGCATCGCGAAATCCTCGGCAGCGTGTCCTTCAATGTGCAGGAATTCGAACCCGACCGCATGAAAGTCCGGCTCGACCTGTCCGACAAAACGTTCCCCGGATGGCTCACGCCCACCGACGTGAAAGCTCGCGTGAACGTCGCCCAGCTTTTCGGCGAACCGGCGGGTAACCGGCGCGTCGAGGGCGAACTCAACATTTCGCCCGTGCTCCCGCATTTCGCCCAATCCCCCGACTACCGCTTCCAGATCGGCGAAGTGGTCAAGGAGCCGTTCCATGAAACCCTTGCCTCCACGATGACGGACGACAAAGGCAATACCGAACTGAATCTCGATCTGGGGCGTTTTGCTGGACGTGCCTATCGCCTCAACGTGCTGGCCCGCGCCTTCGAAGCGGAGGGTGGCCGCAGCGTGGCCGCGCAGAACACGGCCATCGTGTCGGACGCCCCGTATCTGGTCGGCGTCAAACCCGATGGCGATCTCAGCTTCGTCCACCGCTCGACCGCCCACCAGGCGCACTGGCTGGCCGTCGATCAACAACTGAAGCCCGTCGCCGCCGAACAGCTGACCCTCGAATGGGTGGTGCGCAAGTATCTCTCGGTCCTCACCCAGCAGGAGGATCGCACCTTTAAATATGTCTCGCGCCTGAAAGAAACCGTGCGCAGTTCGCGCCCCGTCCGCATCGCCGCCGGAGGCAGTAACTTCCCCCTCCCCACCCAGGAGCCGGGCGATTTCATCCTCGTGTTGCGTAACTCCATGGGCGCCGAGCTCAACCGCCTCAGTTACACGGTGGCGGGCGAAGCCAACGTTTCCCGGTCTCTCGAACGCAATGCCGAACTGCAGATCCAGCTGGATAAGCCTTCTTACGCCGCCGGCGACACCATGAGCGTTAGCATCCGCGCCCCCTACACCGGCTCCGGTCTCATCACCATCGAGCGCGAAAGTGTATTTCTGCATCAGTGGTTCCACACCACGACCACCAGCTCTGTCCAGCGCGTCATCCTGCCCAGGGGTTTCGAGGGCAACGGCTACGTGAGCGTCCAGTTCCTGCGCGATCCGGCTTCGGATGAAATCTTCATGAGTCCGCTTTCTTATGGAGTGGCGCCGTTCTCCGCCGATCTGTCGGCGCGCACCATGCCGCTGCGCCTCACCGCGCCCGCCGTGGTGAAACCGGGAGCCGTCCTCGTGATGCATGTGGTCCCTGGCAGCGCCGCGCGTGTGGCTGTGTTGGCGGTCGATGAAGGCATCCTCCAGGTCGCCCGTTATAAGAATCCCGATCCGCTCGGCTACTTCTTCCAGAAGCGCATGCTGCAGGTGGAGACTACGCAGATCCTCGATCTGATCCTGCCTGAGTTCCGGCGCTTCCTCGCCCTCGCGGCTCCCGGCGGCGATGCCGATGGAGGCTTCGCGCGCCACCTGAATCCCTTCAATCGCAAGCGCAAGGCGCCCGTCGCCTGGTGGTCTGGGATTATCGACGTGGGACCGGGTGGGCGCGAACTCCGCTACACCGTGCCCGATTATTACAACGGCCGTCTGCGCATCGTGGCCATCGCTGTCGATCCCTCGCGCGCCGGTGTCGCCGAAGCCGATACCGAAGTGAAGGGCGATTTCATCCTCACGCCTAACGTACCGGCCATGGTCGCGCCGGGCGATGAATTCAGCGTATCCGTCGGCGTCTTCAACAACACCAGCGGCAAAGATCCCATCCACGTGCAGGCGCAGGTATCGCGTGAATTGACCCCCGCCAGCGCCTCCGCCATGGATCTTCAGGTTGACGAAAAACGCGAGGGCGTGGCCGAATTCCACTTCAAGGCCAATGCCGTGCTGGGTGCGGCCTCACTCAAGTTCACCGCCACTCGGGGACGTTCCGCAGCCAATATGGAAGAAAGCGTCAGCGTCCGGCCAGCCATTGCCTACCGCACCCAACTCACGCTCGGGCGCTTCGATGGATCGAGTGCCACCGCGCCGGTCAAACGCGATCTCTACACCGAACTCCGCTCCGTGCAGGCTTCGGTTTCCACGCTCCCGCTGGTATGGGGCGATGGCCTGGTGGCATATCTCGATTCGTATCCCTATCCCTGCACCGAGCAACTGGTCAGCAAAGGTTTCGCCGCGTTACTGCTCGCGTCAAGGCCGGAATTGGGCGTTGTCAAAACCAAGGACGCCCAGCCCATCGCGGGAACGATTTCCATATTGCAGAGTCGCGCCAACGATTCCGGCGGCTTCGGACTATGGACCTCGTCGCCGCAGACCGCCGATTTTCCGACTGTCTACGCAGCCCACTTCCTGATTGAAGCCCGTGAGCGCGGCCAGAAATTCCCGCCTGAAATGCTGGCCAGCCTCAATGACTGGCTCACGCGTTTTGCATCCAGCCCCGCGCCCACTTTGGAAGACGCCCGCGACCGCGCCTACGCCGTCTATCTGCTGGCGCGCCAGGGAATGAAGCCCGCCGCGGCGGTGTCAAATGTCGAGCAGGAGCTCTCTCATCGCTACACCCAGACGTGGCAGACGGACCTGGCCGCCGCCTACCTCGCCGCAACCTACCGCCTGATGCAGCGTAATGCCGATGCCGATCGCATCATCCGCACCGTGCCCTGGGCGCAGCAAAAACGCCAGTGGCAGGACGATATTTACTACGATCCCGTGGTCCACGACGCCCAGCTGCTTTACCTGATCTCGCGCCATTTCCAGGAGCGTGCAAGCAGCGTTCCCCAGGCCGCGCTCGAAGGCATAGCCAGCGCCATCAGCGGCAACCGGATCAGCTCGCTTTCGGCGGCCTATACGCTGATGGCTCTCGATGCCTACGCCAAAACCGCCGCGCCCAAAGTGAAGCTTGGAATCGTCCTGAATGGCCAGTTGCAGGCCGCTCAGTTGAAGGTGAATGTGCCCGCTGGAATCCCCAATATTCAATTCACGAAGGACGGCTCGCTTCCAGCCTATTACTCGGTCAGCGAATCGGGCTTTGACCGCAACCCGCCGACCAACGCGGTGGGTCAGGGCATCGAAGTAATCCACGAGTTTCTCGACGCCAAAGGCAGCGTGGTCACGAAGGTCAAAATCGGCGACGAATTTCTGGTGCGCCTGCGCTTGAGGGCCACCAACCGCGACCGCATCAGCCAAATCGCCGTCGTGGATCTTCTCCCCGGAGGAGTGGAACCTACTCTTGATCGGCAACCCGGCGCGGGGTCCAATTGGAAGCCGCAGTTCGTCGATGTCCGCGACGACCGCGTCGTATTTTATGGCGATGTCACCAAAGAGGCGGCAACCTATATCTATAAGGTAAGAGCCACCAATCAGGGCGCGTTCGAGGTCCCACCAGCCTTCGCCGAAGGCATGTACAACCGCCAGATCACCGGCATAAGCCAGGCCGCCCACCTGGAGATCGTAAAGCCTTGATGAAACGGTGCCTCCTGCTCCCAGCTCTTTTGTTGCTGATACGCCTCTATCCGCACCAAGCGCTGCAGGATCAGGTGCCGCAATCAACCTCCATCTGGTCGGCCGATGGAGAACTCCTCCGCGTCACCCTGGCCGCCGATCAACAGTACCGCCTCTGGACACCCCTAAACCAAATGTCTCCATCCCTGATCCAGGCCTTCCTCCTGAAAGAAGACACTTGGTACTACTGGCATCCCGGCTTAAACCCAGCCGCCCTCCTCCGCGCCGCCAACAAGACCTGGAGAGGCGAAGGCCGCCAGGGAGGCTCCACCATCACCATGCAGTTGGCCCGGCTGCTTTATCACCTGAACACCCGAACCCCCGCCGGGAAACTTCGCCAATCCGCCGCCGCGCTCTGGCTCGAAGCCCGCTACTCGAAACGCAGCATCCTCGAAGCCTACCTGAACCTCGTCCCCTTCGGAGGCAACATCCAGGGAGTCGGCGTGGCCAGCCGAGTCTACTTCGCTAAGCCGCCATCCCAAATCGATCCGGCTGAAGCCATAACCCTCGCCGTCATTCCCCAAAGGCCCGCCGCCAGGGCCAGCCGCACGGGAGCCCAGACGCAGCTCCTCGCCGCCAGAACCCGCCTCGCGAACTACTGGCTCAAGACCAATCACCCCACGGAATCCGAACTCCGCCAACTGGAACTGCCCGTCCTGACTCGAACCAACTCGCCGCTGCCGATGCACGCGCCCCATTTCACTGACGCCATCCTGCGCGATAATTCTTCGCCCGGGCCGGTCGTAACTACGCTGAACGCGCACCTGCAGCGCCTCGTCGAACGGCAAATCGACCGCTATCTGAATGAATTCGGCGACCGCGGCATCCGCAACACGGCCGCACTCCTCGTCGACTACCGCGACATGTCCGTCAAATCGTGGGTGGGCTCGGCGGACTACGGAAACGAATCCATCCACGGTCAGATCGACGGAGTACTCACCAAACGCTCGCCCGGATCCACGCTCAAGCCTTTCGTCTATGCGCTCGCTCTCGATCAGGGCGTGCTCCATCCCCGCACCATCCTGCGCGACGCGCCCACTTCCTTTGGCCCCTTCACGCCGGAAAATTTCGATGGCAATTTCGTCGGCCCCATCCCCGCCGAGGACGCCCTCATTCGCAGCCGCAACATTCCGGCAGTCTGGGTAGCCACGCAACTCCATCAGCCCGATCTCTATCAGTTCCTCCAAAGCGCGGGCATCGCCGGCATGAAGCCCGAGTCGTATTACGGCCTGGCCCTGGCGCTGGGCGGCGGTGAAGTCACGATGGAAGAACTGGCTGGGCTTTATTGCATGCTGGCCAATCACGGAATCATCCAGCCCATCCACACACGGCCGCCCGCGCATTCGGGAAATAACGCCGCGCAGCTGCTGAGCCCCGAAGCCACCTTCATCACCCTCGATATGCTGAGCCATAATCCAAGGCCGGGCGAAGATCGCTCCCTCGCCCCGCGCGGACGCTGGCCCATCGCATGGAAGACCGGCACCTCCTGGGGATTTCGCGATGCCTGGTCGGCCGGCATCGTCGGCCCCTACGTCCTGGTGGTCTGGATCGGCGATTTTGAAGACCGCGGCAATCCCAGCTTCGTAGGCGTGGACGCCGCTGCCCCGCTCTTCTTCCGCATCGCCGACGCGCTGAATCTGGAGAATCCCGATGAAGTGATTCCGCCACCCGTGCCGCCGCCGGGGGTGAGCAAGGTGTCCGTCTGCGCGGAAAGCGGCGATTTGCCCAATCGCTACTGCCCGCAGGTTGTCGATACCTGGTACATCCCCGGCAAATCGCCGATTCGCGTCAGCCAGTTGCACCGCGCCGTCAATATCGATATCGCCACAGGCCTTCCCGCCTGCCCGCCCTACGCGCCCAACTCGACCCGCCAGGAAATTTTCGAATTTTGGCCATCCGACATGATGAAGCTGTTTCGCGAAGCGGGCATGCCGCGCCGCAAAGCCCCCGCCATCCCGGATTGCGCCGACGACGACAGCACCGGCATCCCAGAGATCGCCACGCCGTTGCGGGGAGTCACCTACACCCTCCGTCGTAACGCGGCCGCGCAGACCATTCCACTCGAAGCCGGCACGTCCGCCGATGTGGAAAGCGTCTTCTGGTTCGATGGAGCGGCTCTGATTGCCAAGTCGCCGGTCTCTCGCGGAGCGCTGCCCTGGACGCCCGCGACCGACGGCGTCCACCTGATCCGCGTAATCGACGACCATGGCCGAACCGCCGAGCGCGACGTCAACATCCAGTTCGCCAACTAATGTGGGGCAGATTTCCGATCTGCCCGCGTCTATTCTTTCCGGGCAAGTTCCGCGGGCAGATCGGAAATCTGCCCCACCAGGCACCGGAGCGCTCGTGCCGCCTCTGGATGCTTCTCAAAACCCTCAAATCCCAGCAGCAGAAGTTCGGCGAAAAGCCTCTTCAGATCGCCGCTTGCCGCCACCTCCGCCGCCAGCCGTTCGGCATCCGCCGGGCGCGCATGCCAGGCCCAGCTCTGTTTGCCGGAGTGCGCATAATCGCGAGCGGTGTTCTCAAATAGCGACGAGGCCAGCCGAACCGCCTCGGGATCGCGTATGCCGCACTGCCGGAACAATCCGACCGCCCGATCGATCAGCGGAGTCAACGCACCGCTGCCCAGCGTGATCGCGGCATCGAAGAGAATTTCGCAGCCCGGGCTGATTTCCACCGGCTTCAGGCGCAGCGTTCGCGCCAGGCGGCGAGCCATCGTCAGCGCCGGGGGCATGCCTTCCACCAAAACTCTGCCTGGAATCCCGCAGGGACGAACGGCTGCCACACTGGCGCCACAGGCCTTGAACCAGGCACTGGCGTTCCTCGAATCTTCGCAATCGAAAAAAATCAGCGACTTTCCCGCCCAGCGAATCCTGGAATTCTTCAAAAGCTCCGTCATCGCTTCCATTTGTTCGGCCGGAGCATGGAAGAGGATCAGCCGCATGCCGTCCAGTTCATCCACCGACCTAACCGGTGTTCCGGAGTTCAGCGTGTTGGCAATGCGGCTGGCCACCCGGTAGGAAACCGCCGCCACGGGGCCCAATTTGCCCGATAATCGGCCCACCAGGCTCGCGTTTACCGCGCCCGCGCCGACTAAACCGTATTCAGGCTGGAATCCCGATCCCCGCGACATCTTTTATTCGGATTTGTTTGATTCTATCCCGAATTTGTGCCGCCTTCTCAAATTCAAATTTTCGCGCCGCTTCCCGCATCCTCTGTTCCAGCTCCCCGATGTACTGTTCGCGCTGTTGCGGCGTCAGATCTTCTTCCATCGGATCCACTTCGTCGGTAACCGTAACGTAATCGCCCTCGGCAATTTTCACCAGCATCATGTCGATCGGTTTGATGATCGACTGCGGGGTAACGCCGTTCTCTTCGTTGTAGCGAATCTGCGTGATGCGCCGCCGGTTGGTTTCTTCGATGGCGCGCTTCATGCTGTCCGTCATCACGTCGGCATAAAGAATCGCCTTGCCTTCCAGATGACGCGCCGCCCGCCCCATGGTCTGTATCAGCGCGCCGCTGGAACGAAGAAAGCCCTCCTTATCCGCATCGAGAATCGCCACCAGGGAAACTTCCGGCAAATCCAGCCCTTCGCGCAATAGATTGATGCCGATCAACACATCGTGCTCGCCGCGCCGCAGGTCGCGCAGAATCTTCATGCGATCGAGCGTGCTCACTTCCGAATGCAGGTAATTGCACTTCACCCCGACCTCCGAGTAATACTCGGCCAGGTCCTCGGCCATGCGCTTGGTCAAAGTTGTTACCAGCACCCGCTGACCGTTGGCCACGCGCTGGCGGATCTGATTCAGCAGATCGTCCACTTGCCCCTTGATAGGCCTGATTTCCACTTCCGGATCGAGCAGGCCGGTGGGCCGGATAATCTGCTCCACCACCACCCCGCCGGATTTTGTCAGTTCGTAAGGTCCGGGCGTGGCCGAAACATAGACCACCTGGTTGACGCGGTGCTCGAACTCTTCAAACGTGAGCGGACGGTTATCCAGAGCGCTGGGCAGCCGGAAGCCATGCGCCACCAGAATCTCTTTGCGCGAGCGGTCCCCGTGGTACATCCCATGCAACTGTGGAATGGTCTGGTGACTCTCGTCGATGTACATCACCGAATCGGCGGGCAGATAATCGAGCAGCGTGGGCGGAGCTTCGCCGGGCAGCCTGCCGGAGAAGTGGCGCGAATAGTTTTCGATGCCGTGGCAGTAGCCGATCTCTTTGATCATTTCAAGATCGAACATGGTGCGCTGGTGCAGCCGCTGCGCCTCGATCAGCTTACCCTGCGCTTCGAGCTGCGGACGCCATGCTTCGAGCTCGGCCCGAATGGAATCCATGGCGGCCTCTTTGGTAAGCCGCGACATCACATAGTGAGTCTTGGGGTAGATCGGCAGACGCTGATAAGTCTGTTTCACCTGGCCCAGCAGCGGATCGATCTGCGAGAGAGACTCCACCTCGTCGCCGAACATTTCGATGCGATAGGCGTTCTCGTCGTAAGCCGGATAGATCTCGATCACATCGCCGCGCACGCGAAAGCTGCCGCGCTTGAAATCGGAATCGTTGCGATCGTAGAGGATATCGACCAGTTTGGCGATGATTTCCTTGCGCGTGATGCGCTGGCCTTTTTCGAGCATGAGCAGCATGCCGTAGTAAGCCTCGGGCGAACCCAGGCCGTAGATACAGCTGACGCTGGCCACAATCACGCAATCGCGGCGTTCGAATAAGGATCGTGTAGCCGAGAGACGCAGGCGGTCGAGCTCGTCGTTGATGGTGGCTTCTTTCTCGATGTAGACGTCGCTCGACGCGATGTAGGCTTCCGGCTGGTAGTAATCGTAGTAGCTGACGAAATACTCCACCGCGTTCGAGGGGAAGAACGATTTGAATTCGTGATAAAGCTGCGCGGCGAGAGTTTTGTTATGGGCGAGCACCAGCGCGGGACGTCCGCTCTTCTCGATGAGCTTGGCCATCGTGAAGGTTTTGCCGGAACCGGTGACGCCGAGCAGGACCTGATGTTTTTCGCCGCCCGCCAGACCCGCGGAAAGCTCCGCAATGGCGTTTTTCTGGTCGCCTTTGGGGCTATAGGGGACGGCCAGTTGGAAGGACACTTCCTCCATTATAAGAGGGACGGATCAGACTTGAAGCACTTCAACGCAAGCAGAGTTTCGGTCGGAGCTTCGTGTCCTTTTGGCAAGCTTGCTTAAGGCAATGTTTCCAACCGAACAGGGAATCTCTGAGGCGGGTATGTCGGCGGTGCAGGAGTTTCAGGAGCCGCCAGCGAAGTTGATTTCGGATGAGTATTCCGTTCAGACGGGATGATCCGGTCGTGGCCGTGACTTTTAAGCCCCGGCCCATGAGGTGATACTGCCGATCGATTTCGTCCTTTGGAACCCACGCGTAGCAGCAGGTTGCGTTACTGAGGTCGCAGATTGTTCCGAAGGTAATGCCCAGCTCGTTGCCGATCCCGCGTTCGAAGCGATCGCGCGCACGAGTGACATTGCTTATCGGGGTTGGCAGTTTCACGTAAACCGAGTGTTCGCCGGAGAGTACCAGGTCAGACGGTTCGACCCACATCACGTTAGACGAATGGCCGTTCTCCTTGAGAAAGACTTCGAAACGGGAAACAGCTTCCTCGAATGACTGTGGTTCTGTAGTCATAGTCAGTCGGCATCGGACTCCAATCGAATTGTAACCCGCATCCGGCCCAACGGCACGCATCCGGGCTCATGATCGCCTGATCGGGAGCACACGGAAGCGGCGGCGGCCGTCGATTCGATAAGTTTCGAAGTCCGCAAAATCCACGGTGAAAATCGTCGTCAGAGACTCACGTTTTGCCAGGTGTACGAGGGTTGCGTCGGCAAAGTCTATTTTGCAATGACGCTTCGCGTCAGCATAAGGCGCCCTGTCCCAATAGCGCGACATCAGCGTGTTAATCGCCGGGACTTCAGAATCCCCGATTGACATCAGCGTCACAGCTCCCGATCGAAGGAATTTCCACGCGGCCTCCGTCTCCCTTCGATTGCCGCCCGTGAGATGAAATAGTTCGGTCAGTACGGCTTCTGAAGTAATCAGAGGCAGGCGGAGCTGCTGGAATGCGTCCACACAGAGCTGGTGCCAGCGGTCCGTTCTGTCGAGCAGTGCAAGGATAGCGCCGGTGTCGACGAGGGAATTAACGCGCATGACAGACAGAAAGATCAGCGGCCATAGCGCTGCCGCAGACGCTGGCGTACTGCTTGTCCGGCATTTTGCGAGCGCAGAGGGTCGCCGCCGGCGAGCGATCCGAAGCATTCCCGGGCAGCCTGGTGAAGGCGGCGTTGCTCCTCTTCGTCGTCATCACCGGTGATACTCTTTTTCAGCCATGCTTCGGCCGCCAGATCGAGAACCGCGGAAAGCGAGATCTTCCGGCGGCGCGCCTCACGCTCCAATCCGGTCTTGACGTCTGTGGATACCCGCCAGATGTAGACTTCCGTCTTCATGTAATACGTGTAGCGCACCGGCAAGATCTAAGCTTGCGGATACTCGTTCCAGAGGCGAAATCCGCCCTTGAAGGCGTTGTTATTCGAACCCAGGCGCACGCCCTCCGGCAGTTCTTTGAGCAGCTTGGCATTGCCTCCGCCGAGCACCACATATTCCGCCTCGATGGCGTGCCGCAGTTGGTCGATGACCACTGCGACGTGGCGGCGCCACTTGTCTTTGCCCAACCGCTCGAGTCCACGCGCGCCCACGTAGTCTTCATAGGTCTTGCGCTTGCGGTACGGCAGGTGCGCCAATTCCATGGGGGCGAGAACGCCCTCGACGATCAGAGCAGAGCCGAGTCCGGTGCCGAGGCCGAGGAATAACATGCGGCCGCCTTCGTAGCTGCCGAGCGCCTGCATGGCGGCATCGTTCACGATGCGCACTTCGCAGCCGAACGCCTTCGCAAAATCGCATTTCATCCAGCCCCCGCCGAGGTTGCGCGGCTCGGCCATGGGTTTGCACCTGAGCACCGGGCCCGGATAACCCATCGAAACTCCGGTGTATTTCCAGCCGGCCGCGGCTTCCTTCACAGCAGTGATCATGAGCTGCGCCGTCATGTCAGGGCCGGACGGGATTTTGACCGGCGCCTCATGGTGTTCATCGATCACCTTCACGTTAGTCCCGCCGACATCGATCACGAGGATGTTCTGCGACTGCTTAGGCATGTTCCACAATATAACCCGCGACTGCGATGTCCTGCGCCGCCAGACCGTTCGATTTGAATATGGTGATCTGGGTGGAGGAGATTCGCCCGGGCCGGCGCCCCGCGATGATCTCGCAGAGGTCGCTGGCCGGGAAAGCCGCGCCCTTTCGCTCGCTTAAGGGGATCATCAGATCCCCCGATTCGAGGTGCGCATCCTCGACGGAATCCACCGTTACCAGGTCGGCGCGATCCATCACTAGATCGGTCGGCAGTTCGCGGCGCGTGAGCCAGTTGGAACCCATGGCGTTGATGTGAGTGCCGGGCGAGATCCACGCACTTTCGAGTACGGGTTCCTTCGAATTGGTCGCGGTGACTACGATGGCGGCGTTCTCCACGGCTTCGCGGGCCGTCTCGGTGGCTTTAACTTGCAGGCCGAATTTCTCTGCGCACCGGCGCGCGAACTGCAGGCGGCGCTCCGGTTGGCGGCTCCAGACGCGGACTTCCCGGAGCTTACGGACAGTAGCAATGGCCCCAATCTGCGTCTCGGCTTGAAAGCCGCTGCCGATAATTCCAAGAGTGTCGGCATCCTCACGCGCGAGATACTTAGTGGCGACTCCGCTCGCAGCTCCGGTGCGAATCTGGCCCAGTTGATTGGCCTCAATGTTAGCCACCTGTATGCCGTCCGAAGTTCTGTAGAGCAGGACCTGAAAATGCGCGCCCGTCTTCGGATTGCTCGAATAAATCTTGATTCCAAAGTAGTCGGGATTCCCCGCTGCCATGTAGTGCAGGAGAGAGCCGTTGGGCAGGATCAGGCGTCGGCGCGGGTGGTTGATAGCGCTTCCGTCGGCGAGTTGACGAAAGGACCGGTCCACCAGTTCGATGGCCTTCGTCATGGAAAGCCTGTCGATTACTTGCTGTTCGGTAATGTGGAGCATCAGCGGTTGGCCTCAATGGTTTGGGAAACTTCTTCCCATTCGGCGAGCAGGTTCTTCATGTCCTGGCGCCGCGATTCGAGAATGCCGGCGATGTCGATGCTCTCCTGAGCGCTGTGGAAGGCGGAGAGCGATTGTTCGAAATCGGCGATCTCGACTTCGAGCCGAGTGACTTCGTCTTCGATGGCGCGCTGCCGTTCCTTGATCTGGCGCAGCTTAATGGGATTCAGCCGGCGCTGCTTATCCGCGTCCTTCTCGGAAGGCTTGGGCGCCTGGTTTTGCACCGGGGGCGGCGCCGAATGGGCATGCTTAGCCGGTTTGGGCGCTGCGGGTTTCGGCGCTGTCTGATTCGGCGCTGTCTGCTTAGCCACAGGCGCGGGTGGGGCCGCGAGGACGCCCTTGCGAAACAGGTAATCCTCGTAATTTCCTGGAAACAGGTGCACCGCGCCATCCGCTACTTCGAAAACGCGCGTTGCCAGCTTGTCGATGAAATAGCGGTCGTGCGATACGAATACCACCGTCCCGGAAAATTCCTCGAGCGCCGTCAGCAATACGTCTTTAGCGCGCATGTCGAGGTGGTTGGTCGGTTCGTCGAGCAGCAGGAAATTACTCGGCATCATGAGCATGCGAGCCAGCGCATAGCGATTGCGCTCGCCGCCCGAGAGGACTCCAATGCGCTTAAAGACGTCGTCTTCGGAGAACAGGAAGCAGCCGAGGATGCTGCGCAGTTCTGTGTTACCGGAGCGCGGCGCCACCGTCGCGAGATCGTCGAGAATAGAGGATTCGGGGTCGAGAACCTTGTACTGATCCTGGGCGAAATAATCGGGCTCGGCGTTGTGCCCCAGGGTATATTCGCCGGACGAAACAGGCTCTTCGCCGGAGAGAATTTTGATGAGGGTGGATTTCCCCGCCCCGTTGACGCCGACCAGCGCGATGCGATCGCCGCGCTCGATGTTGAAAGTGGCGCCGGAGAATACGTGCTTCGATCCGTAGCTCTTCGAGACGTTCTTGAATTCCGCCACGATGCGGCCGCTGGGTTTGGGCTGGGGGAAGCGGAAGTGGATGGTCTTTTCGTCGGGCGGTATTTCGATGCGCTCGATCTTTTCCAACTCCTTGATGCGGCTTTGAACCTGCTTGGCTTTCGTCGCCTGATAGCGAAAGCGGTTGATGAAGGCTTCCAACTGCTCGATGCGCTCCCGCTGATTGCGATACGCGGCTTCAAGCTGGATGCGGCGCTCTTCTTTCTGCGATTCGTATTTCGAATAACCGCCGGTATAGAAGTAGACGCGCTTGTTCCAGATTTCGGCGATGCGGCTGACGGTGACGTCGAGGAAATAGCGGTCGTGCGAAATGAGAACGAAAGCGTTGGGATAGGTTTCGAGATACTGCTCGAGCCAGTTGCGCGCTTCGAGATCCAGATGGTTGGTGGGTTCGTCGAGCAGCAGCAGATTGGGCTCTTCGAGTAACAGCTTGGCAAGCGCTATGCGCATCTGCCAGCCGCCGGAGAACTCCTCCACGCGGCGCTGCCAATCCTCCTTGCTGAAGCCCAGGCCAGTGAGCACCGAACCCACGCGCGATTCGATGTTATAGCCGTCGCGGGCAGTGAATTCGGCTTGCACATGGTGGTAGCGCTCGACGATTTGCAGGTATTCGGGGCTCTCGTGATCGAGTTCGCCCATGCGGCGCTCGAGGGTCTGCTGTTCCCGTTCGAGGGCGCGGATTTCTTCAAAAACGGAAAGGCATTCGTGGAAGACGGTGCGGCCAGTGAGTGTGATGCCGTCCTGCGGCAGGTAGCCGGCGCGGATTCCTTTCATCACATTGATGGACCCGTAGTCGAGGCTCTCGATGCCTGCGAGGACTTTGAGGAGCGTGGATTTTCCGGTGCCGTTGGCGCCGACGATGCCGACCCGCTCCTTCGCCGTAATGAGCCAGTTGAGGTCCTGAAACAGGATTTTGGGGCCGAAGCGTTTGCCGGCTCCGGTGAGTTGAATCATGATTTGTAGTCGTATACGGCTCGATTAGAGCCAGTACTGCCATTGTCCCGCAAGCACCACGTAAGCCGCGAGTGCCCCGTTGGTGACCGCGTGGGCGAGGATGCAGTCCCACAGATTGCGCGTGCGCACCATCCACCAGTTATAAACGATTCCGGTGAGCAGCCCGACATCCCAGTATGAGCCGTGTTCCAAGGCGAAAAGGATCGCCACCAGCCAGAAGGCTGTAGGGGCAAACGCGCCGAGGGGGACGCGCTCGAAGTGGTCCGCGTCGATGAGCCAGCGCATCAGCCAGCCACGCCAGAACAATTCTTCGAGAATGGGGACGGCGACGACGCTGATGGCGATGCGGAAGAACAGGAAGACGGGATCGCTTTTCGACGCGGGCGCGGTGTTGCCGACAGGATGCCCGACGATCGGATTGTTGAAGAGAATCGAATGGCGCCAGGCGGGCGCGACGATGTCGGGGCCGACCCAGATGGCAAAGACGGCCAGGCCGAGCAGAATGCTGAGGAACGGCTTCGCAGGATGGCCGCGCAGGGCCTGGCGTGAGAAGACCAGGATGGCGGCTATCGAAACGATGAACCGGACCGGCGCCGGGATGGGCACGATTTGCTGCAGGGCCAGCAGCGCTATGAATACGGCAAACGGGGCGACCCAGGGTACGGACGGATGAAGGCGCAATTTGGAAATTGTAGCAGCTACGCGCGCTTGCGGCTGCGGAAACTGGAGCCGTCCAGCATCAGTTCGAATGCCTCCGCAGGCAGCGGGGCTGGTACCGGTTCGGCCGCAGCGGGTTCGAGCGCGCTCCCCGCTATCCGCCGCTTTTCCGCCCGCCCGATTTCGATTAACGATCGCACTGCCGTACTGCGCACACGTGGGCTTTCGTCCCTCAACAGCGCGGTAAGGCGACTGATAAATGCCGGATCTCCGATCCTCGCCATGACCCAGGCAGCCGTGGAGCGGAGCCCTGGCTCGGTCGATTCGGACAGTGCCAGTACCCGCGCTGGCACGCCTGGACACATCGCCAGATGCAGCCCGATCAGAGCATTGCCGGCCACGCGAGGATTGGGGTCGCCGACACACGCCTCGAGAATGCGAATCGCTGCTTCCGATTTTGTTCCCCAGGATGCCTCCAAAGCATTGGCGCGCAGCCGCTGATCTTCGCGTAATAACTGCCTCGCGGTCCACGCCGGATGATTCACGCGTCGGCCCAGGAACAACGCACCCTTCGACGAATGCCGCGGATCGGTACTGTTGGGCAGATGGGCAACCACCGACCTCAGACGAGGTCCCGGTGAAGTCTGGTCGAGGATCACCATGGCACGCTCCGCAGCCTTGCCGTTCAGGACTTCGCCGGGCCCCAGGTGGTTTCGACCCGGGAGCATTCTCGCCAGTCTCACATCGAGAGCCGGTTCGACTTTCAGAAGGCACCTGAAAAGATGAACCGCACTTTCGCACGAACATCGGGCTGGATCGGCAAAACGATGAAAAAAAGAGGCGTGCCGGATGAGCAGGCGGGCTAACAACCGGTACGCCGGTGAGTCCTCCACCGACTCCAGATGCTTCGCCGCTACCGCAAAGAACAGATCCGGGTGCTCTCTTGCAAGATTTCGCAATAAGCTCGGACTGCCGGGATTCGATTGAAATTCGGCGATAGCTTTTTCGACACATCCGGCTTCGGGTGGTTGATCCGCCACATTCAACTTATCGGCGACAGACGCAGAACTTTTAGCCGCCAAACTGCCCATCCGATGGCGAATAATGCGGCGGCCGACTCCCACATCGTTCCTGGTTCCGGCGTGTTCGCCTGATCGCTCTCGGGGCTGGCGGCAAGACTGGTAGATACGGGAGGCGAATCCGTCAGGACGAATAGAAGTTGTTCACTCCCCGTGGAGTCGAATTCCGTATTCGCGGTTACGAGGAATCGACCCGGTGCGTCCCCGAATGAGAGAAAGTCCGAGCCGTCGAGGATGGTACCGGCATCCGCGCCCCCGAGGTCCAGGTACTCTGACGCGGTGCAGTCGGGCGTGGCATCCAAAATCGCCCCTGCCCATGCAGTATTCCCCCAAAGGGCCACGCACAACAGCAGCTTCTTCGTCACGGTCGATTCCTACGCACTCTGGTACCTGAGGATAGTCTTTGTGCACGCCGATCACAATACCCCCGATTTCCGGGAGGTAGTACTATCAGGATTACGATGCGGCATTGGCTGATTCACTGGCTCCTGAGCGCTATTGCGCTTTTAATCGTTTCCAGCGTTTTGCCTGGGATCCAGGTGGAAGGCTTTGGCGCAGCCATGATTGCCGCCGCGGTGATCGGTCTGGTCAGTGCAACGGTGGGGCTGATCCTTAAGGTGCTGCTGCTGCCGTTCATCTTCCTGTCGCTCGGCATTGTTTACTTCCTGATCAATGGACTGATGCTCAAGCTGGCTTCGGAACTGGTTTCGGGCTTTCGCGTGTACGGATTCTGGACGGCGGTGATCGGTTCCATCCTGTTGACGCTTGTCGACTACCTGCTGAACATTGTCGCCGGGGTTTGAAGAGCGTCTACAAATTCCGTTTCAGGAACGAACAGATCTGATACCCGGCCACGAACTTAAACGGCGATTCGCCCAGCGTGTAATGGCCGCACGGCATTACGACAAGTTTGTGCGCCACGCCGCGCTGCCGAATATGGTCCACGATCTGGCGCGACAACTCCGGTGGAAACGTGGTGTCGTAGGTAGCGTAGAGGAAGAACGACCGCTTGGCCAGGTCGGCATAGCGATCCATATAGTGAACCGGGCTCACGCAATCCCACACCTTGCGCAGGCGCTCGATATCGATCTGGTCTTCAATACCCTGGCGGATGTGGCGCGTGGATAGTCCGCTCCAGACTACGTCGGCGAAGTAAGTGGAACAGTGGTTGAAGACGTTGACTTTGATGCGCTCGTCGTGGGCGCTGGCAAGGAAAGCGTAACAGGAGCCGAGGCTGGTGCCGACGATTCCCAGGTCCTTGTATCCGCGGCTCTCGAGCCA
>Ga0302320_10002290_pt1 | contig 45323 bp, 31 predicted proteins | sample Bog_T0_3_FD_202130 | JGI IMG/M metagenome (GOLD analysis project Ga0302320, IMG submission 202130) | Peat permafrost microbial communities from Stordalen Mire near Abisko, Sweden - Bog_T0_3 | ecosystem: Environmental > Terrestrial > Soil > Wetlands > Peat | place: Sweden: Abisko, Stordalen Mire...
CCGAAGGCGAGAAGCTGCTGCAGAAGAGGACCGCAAGGCGGCAAGATCTTCTTGCCGCGTTACGGCGCAGACGGCCGGCGCCGGCATCGAACAGCAGACGCAGCCAGCCCTGACAGGCGTATTGCAGGGTGGTATTTCCAAGGATATATTGCACCAAAAACAGTGCATCTGAGAACTGGTTTTGAGAGTGCCATCGGGAATTCCGGGGCAAATGACTACAGCTGAAGAAATTGGTAATGAAGCCCCGGTGCTACCCCGTAAAGCGTTCCGTAAGTCGTTGTGCTCTGGTGGAATGTTACTCGTTCCATTGTTTTCTCTGTATTTTCAAAATCATGGGATATGAAACAGCGGAAATACCGGGAGAACTGAACTGTAAAGAACAATTCAGACCCCTGTGATATTCCCGGAGACAAGTCGATCTTTCGGCACCGATTTCACAATCGACTAGGCAAGTCGTTTCCTAATGTCAGAAGTGCTTGCTACTCTACAGATGAAATCTGAAACGCGGGTGTTGCGGAAATCCTCATTTAAGGCATTGGAGCAATGCATCGTCTTCGGACTCAATGCTTTTTGAGCGGAAGATCGACGGATCCCATGCGGCCGGTGGCATTGTCGCGAACGATGAAGCGAAGTGTCGTTGCCTTTGGCAAAGGCAATGCGGTAAAGACGAAGTCGGCCACTTTGGCTGCGTCCTGCAGGTTCGCTCCGAGCTTTGCGATCGCGGTCATGCCATGCAGAGTGTGCCCGAGCATTGTGTTCTTCGAGCTGAGTGACACTGCCATGATGTACACCGAGGCCGTTGCGCTGCCGTCGTCCCTTAACTTCCAAGTGAGATCTGCCGCGCGGGTATGAACAACATACGCATTAGGCGGCGCGTCGGGCGACGAGTCCGGATCAACGGTGACGTGAATGCCGTTGAGCGGTATAGCTGTCTCGGCCGCGGTCGTAAGATCGTAGGCCGCGTTGGCGGAGGTCCTCTCTTCCTTTATCTGGCCGGAATAGTAACCGGCGCGAGTTGTCGCCGTCAGGTCCGGACGCAAGCAAACAACGCGGATTTTGCGATACTGAGCCGCGGCTTCGCTACTGGAACTGGGCGTGTAGGCGATGGTGTAGTAGTGTGCGCCGAGGTCGGCCGACAAAGCGATCTGCTGGCCGACATCATTTCTGCCGCGGACCACCCGGCCGCCGGTCACCGGACCGAGCCGGTCGAAGTCGTCGTTGGCGTCGAAGGGATCGAAATTGCCAGCGAGCGCATCGCCGGCGCTCAGAAGGAACTCCGCCTGCGAGCTGTCGGTAATCTCTGTCATGCCTGCGGCGGTGCTGGTGGGATCGACGGCGTAGAGTGTGACACGTGTGTCGAGAAGAACGTCTGTGACGTGCCTGAGAGCATCCTTCACCTCTTGGGCGTCGTCGCCGTCAATGGTGGTGGGATTGATTGTGGGAAAACCGCCGCCGACCCAGATGAGGTTCTTACGGCCCGGGATACGGGAATAGCTCTGAGCGATCTCTTCCAGCGCGCGGAGTGATTGGTCGAGACGCTCGATGGGTCCATATTCGGCCTTACCGTTCAGCTCGAGCTTCCAAGGGTACTCAGCAGGAGCAGTTGCGACCGCGTGCAAAAGTGCATCGCGGTCGCGCGTGAAAGCGTGCAGCAGCTTGAAGTGGTTGTCATAGACGGTCAGCAGAGTCGTTGGCTGCGCCAGAAGCGCGGGTTGACCGGCGAGGTAGTCGTGCAGGCAGCGCCGCGCAAACGAGCTATCGGCAAAATGCGTGTTGAGTTGGTCAAACACCAGGATTTCAACCGGTGAGTGGCCAAAGCTGTCCGGCAGCGCAGGGTCATAGACGGCGGCAATACCTGCGGCTACCGATGCCGCCGGCAATATGTGTGCTGAAGGCGGGTCGATGGAGCGGATGCGCTGCAGCTTGTTGTCTTCGAAGATCTGAAAGTCTTTGGCTGTAAGGCCTTCGACAGGCTTCCCGGTTTTGTCGGTCACTACAACATCGAGCACCACCAGACGCGCGTTGATGGTGAGTACAACTGGGTGCGTTGCCGAGGCGGGCTGTGTGCTGGGCGTTTGGACCGGAGTCTGATCCGATGTCTGCGCGCTAAGCTGCGGCGCGAGAACGAGAGGCGTCGCGGTGACCAGGACCGCAGCTATAAGTGGGGCCAAGGCGGAACAAAGGAAACGTGGAACGGCAGAAAATAGCGGCAAGTCTTACCTCTTTCTCACGACCGCCAAAACCGGCCCAGTGCAATTCCTTCCTAAAATTATAGACGGAGAACCTGTCTAAAAAGACCAGCCACTTTGTTCAATCACACTATCTAAATCGCGTAAACTCTCAATAGATTCGATTCTAACTAAGGCAGGCGGCGAATGAACAGACTAACTAAGGAGTTGGCTGAGCGGAGCAAGCGAATGATGCGCGGGGCGCTTATAAGTACGCTTCTGCTCTGCATGGGAGTCCAATTGGGTTGGGCCTGGGGCCACGAAGGCCATCGCTTGACTGCGCTCGTGGCTGAAGAGTATCTGACGCCGGCGGCAAAGGCGCAAGTGGCGCAACTGTTGGGCAAGGAAACTCTGGCTGATGCCGCGCCATGGGCGGACACGTATCGCAGAGACCATCCGGAGACAGGCCCGTGGCACTTCGTGGATATTCCCATGGCAGCGGCCACTTTCGACCGTCTTCGCGACTGTCCGGTTTCGAAAGCGGATCCAAAATCGCCGTGGCGCGACTGCGTTACCGATCGCATTCTCTACTTCGAGGGACGCCTGGGAGATGAATCGCTGAGCACTGAGGATCGCGCATTCGCTTTGAAGTTCCTGGTGCATCTGATCGGCGACGTTCATCAGCCTTTTCACGCTCTGGGCGATGATCGCGGAGGCAACGGTATCGCCGTCAGCTTCCTGGGTTCCAGCATCTGCGACTCATATAACTGCAATCTGCACGGCGTCTGGGACAGCATGATCATCGAAGAGCAGGGGCTGAGTGAGAAGCAATATACCGACAAGCTGCTGCAGGAGATTAAGGATAACGAGTGGGAACGGCTGGCGGGTGGTGAGCCGACCACATGGGCCAACATCTCCCACCACTATGCGGTGGAAGCCATTGTTCCCAGCGGAGCATTGATTACAAAAGAGTATGTTCAAGTGGAGTCCAAAGTCGTGGATGCACAGTTAGCGCTGGCTGGCCTGCGCATCGCGCATGTGCTCAACCGGATACTTGTGGCGCCAGAAGCGCCTGCATCTCAGGTTGCTCCCGCAGTTTCTCCCTTGGTAACTCCGCAGCCACTACCGCGATAAGAAACAATGCACTAACAACAGAGGGCGGCCGTTTCGGCCGCCCTCTGTTGTGGTTATGAACTGTGGTTAGAAGTGCAGCCGGGCGGCAATCTGAATCTGGCGCGAACTGTAGGCCCAGTTGCTGTTGGAGTTGGTGAATGTCCCGAAGTCGGAGGTCGGGGTCAGCGCAGTGCCATTGGTGGTGCTGAGCGTGTAGGCTTCATCCTCGATGCCGGTGATGTTCTGGTGGTTCATAATGTTGAAGACTTCGCCGAGAAGCTCGAGCCGCATGTGCTCGAAATGCGGGGTGTCGAAAAAGAAGTTCTTGCCCAGGCGCGCGTCGACGACCGCAGTTTTTGGATAGTGGTAAGTATTGCGCTCAATCCAAGGAAGCCGAGCCGCGCTTGATCCGGAACCGTTCAAGCCCTTATAAGCCGGATACACTGAACAATTTCCGTTTGGCAATTGCTCCGAAGCGGCAATCGCAGTAGTGCAGCCATCGGTTCCAACAGGGACGGAAAGCCCATTGGGATTTTTGGTGCTCCATATGGCTATGGAGCCGGCGACATAAGGCGTATAAGGCAGGCCAGTCTGTATCTGCACGATCGGAGCGATGCGCCAGCCGCCAAAAACCTTATCCGTCAGGCCGTGGAAGTGCGTCTGCGGCTGATAGACTGCGGCAAAGACGAAGCGCTGCCGAATGTCGAGCGAGCCGTTGCCGTGTTCCAGCTTCAGGTCGGTCGGATCCAATGCGTTAAAGGTGGGGATCACTGTGGACTGATATGGATTGTCGTCCAGCGAGTGCGACCACGTGTAGTTTGACATCAGGGAGAAACCATGTTCAAAAGGATGGTTAATCTGAACGGCCAGCGCATTGTAGCTGGAGTTTACATTGCTCTTGACGTCGAGAATCTCGCCATAAGCAGGGTTGGGCCGGACATTCTTAGACGTAGCTGTCGCCGGCGCGAGGAAGACCTTGGCGTTATATGTCGGGCCAACTGCCAGCGGAGCTGTGGCTCCTCCATGTGGCAGCGTAACGTAACCGTTTTGAGCCGGCTGGGGGGGGGCACCCGGGGCTGAGGCGCTGACGCCGATTGGATAGGATGTGCTTGCGGAGGTTGCCGTTGGCACGACTGCGGTGAACGGAAAAACGTAAGAATTTGTGAGGTTGAGGTTGGTGTCGATGGAACTGGGAAGTTCGCGGCCCATCGACATCATATACGTCACGGCAAGAACCGTCTTGTGCCCAAGATCCCGCTCAATGGCCAGATCGGCCTCATGCACCTGCGGGTTCTGCATATGAGAATCGAGATATGCAACGTTAGTGGTGGAACCGAGACAGCCGGCAGCTGTGGCGAATGATGCTTCAAGATTTGGGAAGGACGGGCCGCAGTTTCCCGCGTACAAACTGGACACGCTGACCTGTCCATTCGGGGAACCTGAGTCCACGTACGTCTGCAGGATGTTCGAATTGATGATTCGCCCGAAATACATTCCATAGCCACCGCGGACGGTTGTCTTGTTATTGCCAAGGAGGTTCCAGGCAAAGCCAATGCGCGGAGCTATATTGTTACGATCATCCGGACGATTCGCGGTTTGCGGCAGAGCAGTGTTGATTCCACCCAAAGCAGCGGAAAGAGCGGGGTTCCCGGTCGTATTCGCGACGGGATTTGGCGGAATGTATTCGTACTCGTAGCGCGCGCCAAGCGTCAATGTCAGATTGGGACGAATCCGCCAGTCATCGGTCGCATAGCCCGCATATTCGCGCGTGGCAATCTCGCCAACCGGATTGCCAAAGTCCTGACCATAGCCGTAGTAAAGCTGCGCGTGGCCCGCTCCTCCCAGACCCGTTACGGCATTCAAGTAGTCAGCGATGAAATCGTAGGAGTAGTCATAACTGTAGTTGCCGTTGCCATCGTAAAGGTTGTTCACATAGTCGACAACCCTGTTGAACTCCAGGCCGGCCTTCGAGACATGCTTTCCGTGGCTCCAGGTTGCGCTGTCTAGCAGTTGTAACCGGCGCTCGTCGGGGTCAGCGGCGCGGTCTAGATCCTTGTTCTTTCCGATATTGAAGCCCGAACTCCCTGAGAAGTAACTGCCAATGGTGATTTCCGCGGGCCTTCCAAAGGCATTGTTGGCCAGCGGCAGTTCGTTGGGCAGTGGCGGATTGGACATGGTGTACTCAAAGTCGCGGCCATACTGAACCAGCGCATCGTTCACGATGGAGTTGGAAACGATCGTGGTCAGACGTGCGATGCCGAAGTCTTCTTTGACGTAGTCGCTGCCGAAGGAGCCCCGGCCGTAGAAGACAGAAGCCTGCGTTTGGAATCCGTTCGGCGAGTCCTCACGCATGCGGTTGTACATCAACGAAAGGCGGTTGCGCTCGTTGATCTGGTAATCGAGCTTGGGCAGGTTGATCACCTGATCGAGCTTGCGAGGCACCGTTCCCAGGAAGCTGCTGATGATTCCAAGTCCCTGCTGATAGTACGCTGAACCCGCCTGGAAGCTGTTCAGACCGAGCGAAGCCGAGATGGCGCAGGCGTTGTAATCGCCTTCCGTATAGTAAGTGGGAGCGCCGGTCGCAGTGAAATTCGTCGCCGTACAGGTCTCTCCGGCGGGCAGAGTCGCATTGGATGGAGCGAATGTATCATCCGGATCGGGAGCTCGCCCGGTGCCGGGGAAGTTACGGCGGTTCTGATCGTAGGCATAGAACCAGAAGAGCTTGTCATGGCGCAGCGGCCCGCCCACCCCGAAGCCCCATTGCTTACGCCAGTCGGTGGGGTTGTACGGAACCTGGTTATAGCTTCCGTTCCCGTTGGAAACGGTGAGCAAGGTGTAGGGGTTGGTAGCGCCACCCAAGTCATTATCGCGGTCATAGAAGAATAGCTCACCGCGCAGTTGATTGGTGCCGCTCTTGGTCACGGTATTGATGACGCCGCCCGCCGAACGGCCGTACTGGGCGGAGTAGTTCGAGGAGTTCACCTGAAACTCCTGAATGGCGGCCTGCGTAATCGCGTAGGCCGCGCGTGTGCGACCTCGCGCTTCGGAGAAATAGGCTTGATTGTCGTCCGCGCCGTCCACCGTGTTGTTATTCAGCAAGAAGCTGATGCCGCGGAAGCTGAGCAGGCCGAAACCGTCGGCGTTGGAGACCACGCCCGGAGTCAGCAGCGCAAAGTTCGACCAGCGCCGGCCATTGATCGGCAAGTTATCGATCGCTGCCTGATCGAGGGTCGTCGAGATGTCGTTGGACTGCACGTGCAACAACGGCGTTTCATCGGTAACGGTGACGCTATTGGTCACCGAACCGGGCTTCAGAACCGGCGAGACCGTGGAAAGGCTGCCTACAGTCACAACGACGGCATTCTCCACATAGGTTTCGAAGCCATCTACCACGAAAGTTGCGATGTAATTACCCGGCTCCAACTCGGGAACACGGTACTCGCCTGACGCATTGGACCTTACGGTATGCGCCATGCCTGTATCGAGCGACTTCACGGTGATGGTGGCCGCGGGCAGAAGCGCACCGCCCGTATCGGAGACCGTGCCTCCGATGGCGCCCGTGGTCGCCGACTGCGCGTGAGCAAAGGACAGCGATTGAACGAACAGGCAAACAGCCAAAAGCGAAAACCGAAGCGGATGAGATAAGAGACGACGGCTGGCGATCAAGTTGGTTCTCCTAAAAAGCCAAATGAAAAGGCAAAACGGTTACTGCTTGCAACTTCGAATGAGAGGAGGAGAGAATGCCGGCTATGAATTCTTCCGCTCTCCATCCCCTCGCCCATGGATCATTGACGCTGACTATTGCACAGTCAGCGAAACGTTGAACTGATGCGTAACACTGGCGAAACTTCCGCCTGTTCCCGTGGCGACCACGGTGACGGTCTCATTTCCCGCGGGCGTTCCAGGGGTGCTGTTGATTCCTCCGCATCCGGTGAGGCTCAGGCCGTATATGCAGAGAGCGGCAAACAACAGAAAGCCATAGCCGCGCAGGAACTTGCGGCGCAGGCGGCTGACGCCAAATAGAAGCGCCAGACCGGGAATGGCGGCAAGGGTGAATGGAACTTTGCTTGCGCCATGGATCCCGGACGGCCCGCGATCGAACGGCTGCGAACTTGCAGATTGAGTGGTATTGAATGTGGCAGCGACGAGAATCGGAGTAGTCGAGCCATTCGGGGAGACGCTTGACGGTGAAAAACTACAACTGACCGTAGCCGAAGCCCCGGTGCAGGAAAACGTGATGGTTCCGTTGTAGCCATAGGCGGGACTCAGCGTGAACGACATCAGGCCGCTCTGACCAGGCGTAACCGTCAAGGACGAATTTGTGCCCGGAGTCAGGGTAAACGTTGGAGCCCCCGAAGTAATGACAAGGGGAGCCGAGGTCGAGGTCACAAAGTTCGTGTCTCCCGAGTAGACCGCGGTCACCGAGTTGTTTGTCGTCGACCCCACAACTGCGAAGGTGGTTGGGTAGGTAGCAATACCGGTCGCGGGGTTGATTTGGCCGGTCCCGATCTGCGTCGTGACCGTGCCAACCGTATTGAAGAAAGTGACGCTCCCGGTTGGGATAGAGACAATCGAGTACGCCGTCTGGTTGCTTACGGTTGCCGTCAGGGTAACCTGCGTTGTGCTGTTGACGCTGGTGGCCGATGCACCGAGCGAGGTCACAGTGGTGTCCGGGAGAATGGTGAGTGTACCTGGAATATTCGTCACCGCGTAGTTGATGATGGCGCCGCCTGACAACGCGGCCGTAATGGGATACCCTCCGGCAACAACTGGCGAACCTTGAGTTGCCGTCGTGCTATAGGTCACACCAATGCTGTCATTGTTCACCACTCCACTCATGCTCCCCGTAAGGAACCCCGCCTTAATCGGAGCGTCAAAAGGCTTGCTCAGACTATCGACCGTGACGATGAGAGGCTCTGGAGAGAGCGTCAGATTCAGGCTGCCCGTGGTTGACGCGAAGTTATCATCGCCGCCATAGCTAGCGGTGATAGCGTTCAGGCCTGCGATGAGATTTGGGATCTGGACGGATCCGGATCCAGAGGTAAGCGGCACGGTATAGGTCGCTGTACCGACAGTGACAATAACGTTCCCTGTCGGTGCCGGCAGACTCGCGGTGACCGACTCGGTAACGTTCAGCGTGACCGTCTGTCCGTAGATCCAGCTCGTCTGACCGACTGGCGGGGGCGCGGTGAGCGTCAGGGTGCTCGTGTCACTCCCGTGCAGCTGGCCGGAGCCGCTGAGCGAGAGCGTCGGCTGCGTGACATTGGTGGCGCCGAAGGTATACACGGCGCTCAGGCCGCTTTGAACTGTCAGGGGGGTAAAGGTGGCTGTCAGCGGCACTCCATACCCCGCGTCGGGGAAGGAGGAGGTGTCGGGAATTGAAGACGGCGAGAGGCTGAAGTCTGTGCTGTTGTTGCTGCTCGGAGTCCAGAAGGCTGACCCTGGGGTCACTGGCTCGTTGCCCATGCTGATGATGTCAGCAGGAATTGTTGGGGGAGGGGCATCTGTCGCCACGCCACCGAAATTGAAGCTCGCGGAGGTGCGGACAAAAGTGTAGATCGCGTTGTTCGAGCTGTCGGCGACGTAGACTGTGCCGTTGCCCGCGACGGCAACCCCCGAGGGTGTGCCGAGTGGCGTGACAAGTTGCGCATTAGTAATGATGGCGATTTGGTCGAGTGTATTCAGGTTGCTCGTATTCTGTGCGGTGCTCTCATTCGGAATGAAGACAATGCGGCTGTTCTTGCCGTCGGCAATGTACAGGCTTCCAGCCGGATCGACAGCTACACCGGTCGGCGCATCAAGGCCGGAGCCAAGCTGCACCGCCTCGCTACCGTTGAAAGGAATTTCGATGACGACATTGGCGACAGCGTCGGCTACGAAGACGTTGCCGTAACTGTCAACGGCCAGGCCAGCCGGGTGGCTGAGGCCAGCCGAGGCATTGGTGGCCAGAATCACCTGCACGCCCGTGCCGGCCACGATCTTCGTAACACTCTTTGCGGATGAATCCGACACGTAGATGTTGCCGTATGAATCCACAGCCACGCCCGCGGGATTGGTGAAGCCGCTGCCCACAGTGACCTGGCTGGTGCCGTTCGCGGGGATTTCCACAACGCTGCCGCTCGAGAGCGCTGCGTAGACATTGCCGGCTGCATCAACCGCGACGGCGTTGGCACCCGTAAGACCCGTGCCCAGGGTTGATGGCGTTCCCGCTGAGGTGAACGTGGCGATTGAACTGGAACCTGGAACCGAGGCGTAGACATTGCCTGCCGCATCGAGGGCAATGCTGTTTACGGACGCCACGCCGGTCGACGCCAGAGTATTTTGTGTGCCGGGATCAACGGCGAGTGCAGGCGCAAGGCCGATTCCGGTCAGCGAGAAGTTTGAGACCAATCCAGAGGGCGTGGCAGTCACATTCAATGGCGCTGTGCGCACACCAGCTTGGGCAGGTGTAAAGGTGACTGGCAGAACGCAATCGGTGGTTCCGTCCGAGTTAGCAACTCCGCAACTTGGAGCGCCGACGACGAACTCAGTGAATCCGTCGGGGACTGTATAGGAGGCAGCGGTGTCTCCCACGCCGAAGTGAACTTCGATCTTCTGGGTGACCGGCGTCCCGACGGCAGCAGTCGGGAACTGCGTGCCAACGGAGATTTTCCGGATCAGGTTGTCGCCTGTATCGGTCACGTAGAGATTGCCTGCTGCATCGACAAGCGGCTGGTAAGGCTTCCAAAAGGTCGCCTGTGTCCCGGGGCATCCGTCCCCAATCGCGTCAGTCTTAGCCGTGCAGTAAGTGGCGCCAGTCTGGGCCGTGCCTGCGGTCGGCACTGCTGTGGCATGTTGCCCGGCGACCGGATAAATCTCGCCAGTTGCAATGTCCACGCGAGCGATAAAGTTGGCCCAGTTGGGGCTGGAGGCAAGATACGTGGAGATGTAGACGTTCCCCAGGGAGTCAGTGGCGACACCGTAAGTACTCCCAAGAGTGGTCGTCAAAGCGACGCCTCGGGCCAGGTTGGTCATCCTCGTAAAGGTGTTGTTGGCAAAGCTGGTCAACATGCCTGTAGTGCCGTTGATCACGCGAATACTGTAGTTGTATTCGTCAGCGATATAGATATTGCCCGCGTTGTCAACTGCAATCTGATAAGGGCTATCGAGCATCGCTGATGTTGAAATGATCGAATTTCCCGCCGCTGGGGTTTTGCCATAATAGGAAGAGGCAATGCAGCCCGGCGTTGTTGTATAAGGACAGCCCGACCCCGCGATGGTAAAAATTTCACCTGCGCCAACCGTATAGCCCGCAATAGTTCTGGCAGTACTGCCCAGGTTCACCACATCAACAACAGAGTTGTAGTTGTCGGCAATATAGAGATTGCCATTGTTGTCGAAGGTCAGGCCGTAGGGGCGATAGAGCTTGCCATTCGCCGCCAAAATCCCGGTCTTGGTGTAGGCAACATTGTCGGCAGTGTACCCGGCAGTAAACGCCGTGTTGACAACGGTGCTGAGGATGCCAGTGCTCTTGTTGATCATTCGAACTGCGTCCAGCGCATAGTCGGTAAACCAGATGTTTCCGGCGGAGTCCAGCGCGATGTCCTGGGGGTTGTCCATCAGAACACTCGTAGCCAGGCAGCCGTCGCCCCATGCGTCGGAGGACGTCCCTCCCCCATATGGACACGCCGAACCTGACCCCGGGTTAGATGCGGGCGGTGTAATAGTCGCCGTCGTGGTCGCTCCAGCAACGGTCGAGATGATTCCGGTATGCGCATCTACCCGCCGAATTAGCCTGTTGGTTAAATCGACGATGAACACATTTCCCTCGCTGTCGAAGGCAGCGGTATTTGGCGAAGTAATGGCCACCTGGGTCGCCAAACAGCCGTCGCCTACCGTACTCAATGCTGTCGGCCAACTCGCGAGAGGAGACGGAGGCGTGCCCGAAGGCGGCGTGCTGGTATTCGTTCCGCAGTAATTGCCTACGGTGTACTTGTTGGCGGTGACACCGTAGCTTCCGCCTCCGGCCACGATGCTCACCGTATAAGGCAGAAGCTGTGGCGCAGCCGTAGTGCTTCCCGCGAAAAGAGCTTGCGGGGAGAGAAAAACGAAAGCGGCAACAAGAATCAGACCGGAAAAAATGCGGACGGAACGAACTGAGGCAGCGGTGATTCGAGACATAGAGACTCCAGTAAGACACAATGTCCACTGCGCCTGACTTGAGTCCAGCGCAGGGCTCAACAACATTTCGGGAAGGAGTGAAGATTAGCACACGAGGCCAATATGCACAATCAACCCTCGATGAATACTTCTGAATATTTTTCCGGCCGGATAATTTGACAGAATTCTCTCCGCGATTCGCTGGGATTTGTGTGAGCGGCGTGAAGGTGGATGGCACACTGGATGGCTCAAGCGTCTCCTGGCTTTAATCCGTCTCGTTGCTTCTGTTCATTGCGCAAGTTATTCTTGAATAACGGGTTATTGATCGTCGGAAGCGGGCTTAACGGCAGATTCCCGTTCAATGAATATGCTTTGGCTGGGGCATTTGTGGCGAACGGCAGAGCCCCTGGCCTGGTCCGAGAGAACCGCGCCACAAAAGCAGGATAGAAGGCGGTAGCCGGGCCAACGGCTCTATTCAAACGCAGCAGTGCTCCGCCACATGGCACGTCTCAGAGGGTTCACGGGAATTCAGGAACGATGCCACACCAAAAGCATGATTGAAGAAAGCCACGCTTGTCTCCGGGAATATCACAGGGGTCTGAATTGTTCTTTACAGTTCAGTTCTCCCGGTATTTCCGCTGTTTCATATCCTATGATTTTGAAAATACAGAGAAAACAATGGAATGAGTAACATTCCACCAGAGCACAAGCGGTTACGGAACACTTTGGCCTGTAGCACTGGGGCTTCATTACCAATTTCTTCAGCTGTAGTCATTTGCCCCGGAATTCCCGATGGCACTCTCAAAACCAGTTCTCAGATGCACTGTTTTTGGTGCAATATATCCTTGGAAATACCACTCTGCAATACGCCTGTCAGGGCTGGCTGCGTCTGCTGTTCGATGCCGGCGCCGGCCGTCTGCGCCGTAACGCGGCAAGAAGATCTTGCCGCGTTGTGCTCCTCTTCTGCAGCAGCTTCTCGCCTTCGGAGTTCACTTCAAGAGTCACGGCAAAGGGCTTCGTGTAAATGCACCTCATCTCACCCAGGAACCGGCCCCGCTGCTCCTTGCGCGTGTGACGGACTCGCTTCAGACATCCGAAGGGAAACTCCACCGCCTCGCCGCGGCTGAGAGCCGCGACCATCTCATCGAAAATCTGGTTGAAAATACGCACCGCATTCCGGCGAGACAAACCCCGCTCCCGCGGCTTCTTTACGATATCCTCCTTATTCATAGTCCCTGGTTTGACATCCTATCGACCATTACCTGAACAACTGGCTTCAACCTTCGTCGTCAATGCCATTTTCAGGCTGCGCCATCCATCACGCGGAAACCAAGCCGCTTGACACCAGACACTGCCCATTCCGCACCAGGTCACGGGTATCGAATTATGGATGTTTCCAGACAATCTGATACACATCGGCCGACCACAGATGCACTGCAACAATCGGCGACCCTTCCGGTGAAACGCCCTTGAAGGAGTAATCGGCGGCATCTGGAATCTGCAAATCTTTTAGTTGAAATATCTTTTCCTGCTTGTGTGTTTGTACGTCAAGCTTATAAATCGGCAGATCTGGTTCCATGAACGAGTGATAGTAAATCGAACGGCTGTCGCTCGACCAGACGGGATTGTCGATACTAGCTGTGAGCACTTCAGTCCATTGTTTATTACTTAGATTGCAGATTCGCAATTTACGCTGATCAAGCGTAATCGCCGCTAAATACTGGCCGTTCGGCGACCAACGCGGACTGAATAGCCCCTTTGATCCAGGCAGTTCCATGACGGCGCCGCTCTTGGTATCCACCACCGAGATAGTTTTGTCCGCAGTGACAACGCTCTGGACAACCGTCAGCGCTTTGTCGCCAACGGCATCTGGGCCCTGCCGATCGGCAAGGGCGGATGGGTGCTGAATGAACCCAGTCATCTGAGCAACATCCTCGGTGGATGGCAGGTTAACACGATCGTTACGCTGCAAACAGGCAATCCCTTCACTATTACTGCTAACGATATGAGTGAAACCGGAGGGCATAACGCATCGCGCGCGAATCGCATCGGTGATCCCTTCTCAGGAGCCACCAAAGATCCGAGCAAATACGTATCGGGAGGCACGGGCTTCTACATCAACCCAGCCTCTTACAGCAATCCTTCCGTCGGACAGTTCGGCAATACCCGTCCCTTCAGCGTTCATGGGCCAGGCTTCAAGAATATTGACTTGAGCTTGTTTAAAACATTCCCCATTACTGATCGGATGCGCACGGAATTCCGCGCGGAGTTTTTCAACGCCTTCAACCACGCCAACTTCAACCACCCAAACTCGAGCATCAGCGATCCGGGATCGTTCGGCAAAGTCTACAGTACGGTCAACGACCCGCGTGAGATTCAGTTAGCGCTGAAGCTCTACTTCTAGCTTCACCTCCTGGAGAGCCTTCATGGCTCTCCAGGATTCATACCGCCATCCATTCTGATAAGGAGAATGATGTCAACACGCGCTGCAATCAAGCAGGCTGCTGCCTCTACAGCTGCATTCATATTTCTTCTACTTGCTGCACGGGCCCAGCAGCCCGCCGCCGTTCTTGCCCTGGATGTAACAACAGACAAGGCACGATACGCACCACAAGAAACGGCCATCATCACACTTACAGCCGAAGGCGTCACGGCGCGGAAGAATATCGAGGCCTGCGTTTCTCTCGAATCATTGGGAAAGACCGTTGTTCGCCAGTGCAATCCGCATCTCACGCTCCAAGCTGGCGAGAATAAACTGAGCCTTCGTTTGCGGCCGCCTGCTAAAGACTTCCAGGGCTACCGTCTTCATGCGCAGTTGCGCCAGGCACATCAGGAGCTGTTGGCTGAGGGTTTCGGGGCGCTCGACGTCTCATCCAACTGGGCAAAGTTTCCCCGCTACGGCTATATCGCGAACTACGATGCCGGAACACCCACTGCTGAGTGGATTCGCGAACTGAATCGCTACCACATCAACGGACTTCTTTTTTACGACGTGCAGTATAAGCACCATATGCCGGCTCCTCCTGAAACTGCGGCACAGTGGCCCGATATTGCCGGTCGCACAATCAACCGCGACGTTGTGCTTTCGCTGCTCGCCCAGGCCAAAGAGCGCCACATGACAACGATGGTCTATAACGCCAGTTATGCAGCCTATCAAAACGCATTCACAGACGACAGCGGCGTGCAACTGCAGTGGGCCACCTGGCCTTCGGCTACGACAGAGCGAAGCGCGGCCAACGTAAAGTCACTCGTTCTGCCCACAGGCACAAGCTGGAGAGACTGGAGTACCCCGGCCCTGCTTTACATGAATCAGTCGGACCCCAGATGGCAGAGCTATCTCTTTGCGCAGATGAACCGGCTCTTTGCAGTGCTTCCCTTCGACGGCTGGCATATCGACAGTTTTGGTGACGCTGAGGCCTGGAACTACGAAGGCAAAAAGATCGACTTTGCAGCGACCTTTCCTGACTTCGTCAATGCTGCGCACCAGTCGCTGCAGCGACCCGTTGTGCTCAACACGGTCTCAGGAGCAGGCGAGGAGGGCATGGCCAACACTGCCGCCGAGTTTGTCTATAGCGAGCTGTGGCTGCCCGATCATCCCACCTACCGCAGCATTCTGCAGTCGGCCGACTCCATTCATCGGGCCAATCCGAACAAGGCCATCGTCTTTGCCGCCTATATGCAGAACGACATGGCAGAAAAGCTCACCCTCGAGGGTAAGCACGCAGTCTTCAATCTTCCGGGCCTGCTCATTGCCGACGCCGCGATCTTTGCTTCTGGCGCATCGCACATCGAGTTGGGCGATGGCGATCGTATGCTCTCGCGTCCTTACTTTCCTGGTGACCAGGTCCTGACCCTCACTCCGGAAGGCCGGGCCACTCTGCGCGACTACTACGACTTTCTCGTTGCCTACGAAAACACCCTTCGCGACAAAATCGAGCCCGCTGATATTCCGATAAAGATCGATCAAGCACGCACAAGCACCAACGCCGATCCGGGCGCCATCTGGACCATCGCACGCAAAAATGATGCCGAAATCATCCTGCATCTCATCAATCTCACCTCGGTTAAAGATCCCAGTTGGAGAAACGACCAGGGCAACATCGCCATGCCCTTAATCCAACATCAACTGCGGATTCGCGTGACCGCATCTGAGCTGGCCAGCGCTGGCTGGGCGTCGCCCGATGTGGATCATGGCGCATGGCATACGTTGCCACTGCGCAAAACCGGCACTAACACCTGGGAGATTGTTCTGCCCGAACTTCACGTGTGGTCCATGGTCATACTTAACCGGAACAATCATCAATAAGGAGATCCGCCGTGCGGGTTTATTTAAGAATCATCTTTCTTGTCTTTATTGCCGCCACGGCTTTGGGGCAGCAACCCATTCATCGAACCCAACGCTTTGTTGTTTACCGCGATCGCGTGGTTGAAGGCAACTATGAGGCCCGCGCACTCTCAAACGAGGCGCTGATCTCCAACTACGGGCGCGATGCCGCAGCACCTAAAACCTGGAAGTTGACCGGCGATCTTCAAGCATATCCGGCTCTGCACTCTTCATTGCCGATACTGGATAGCGTTTACAATCTCTCACTCGAAGAGCTGGCGAAGGATAGCCGCCCCGATCAGACCCTGATGGCCGGAGCCAAGTGGAATGGCGTCTGGACACGCGATGTTAGCTATAGCACGCTTCTCTCGTTGGCCATCATTACTCCAGAGCTGACAAAGAACAGCCTCATGGCCAAGGTCAACCACGGTGAGATTGTGCAAGACACCGGTACTGGCGGCTCGTGGCCTGTCTCTTCCGATCGCATGGTTTGGGCTCTTGCTGCCTGGGAGATTTATCAGGTCACGGGAGATCGAGCCTGGCTGCGGCAAAGCTATCTCATTGTTCAAAACTCGGCACGCCACGACGAGCCTTCGGTGCTGGCTGCAGCGAATGGGCTGGTGCACGGCGAATCAAGCTTCATGGATTGGCGCGAACAAACCTATCCGCGCTGGATGAATGCTGTCGACATCTACTCGTCGCAATCACTCAGCAATAATGCCGTCCACTACCAGACCTATCGCATCCTCGCCCAAATGGCGCGCACTCTGGGCGAAGACGGCTCTGCTTACGATCGCCGCGCCGAGCGCATTAAGCGCTCCATGAATCAGCTCTTGTGGATGCCCGACAGAGGAGACTATGGCGAATATCTATACGGTAGAGCGCACCTTGTGCTTTCTCCGCGCGTGGAGTCTCTTGGCGAGTCCCTTGCCATGCTCTTCGAGATTGCAGCGCCAGCGCAGCAAAAAGAGATGCTGAAGAATCTTCCGCTGCTTGACTACGGCATTCGAACGGTCTATCCGCAAGAGCCCGGCATTCCTCCTTATCACAACGAATCCGTCTGGCCGTTCGTACAAGCATTTTGGAACCTTGCCGCTGCCAAGAACCACGCAGATGCAACCGTCGCAGACGGCCTCAGCGTGCTGCTGCGGCATACATCTTTCTTTTTGACCAACAAGGAAAATCTCGTCGCCAACACTGGAAGCCCTTCAGGAACCGAGATCAACTCCGATCGCCAGCTCTGGAGCATCGCCGGCAATCTAGCAATGGTCTATCGCATTCTCTTCGGCATGAGCTTTCAGGACGACGGCATTCATCTCGCGCCATTCATCCCACGAGATTTTTCCGGCAGCTATCAACTCGACAACCTTCGCTATCGCCAGGCCACGCTCTCGCTTCATGTCAGCGGCAGTGGGGGAAAGGTCCGCTTGCAAAAACCCGATGGCGTCCCATTCAATGGCATCATTCCAGCTACCCTGCGAGGATCGCATCGCATTGAGATTGTGCTGGATCAAGAAGCTCGCGAGGCCGTATCTTCGCATCGCAATGACGATCGCACCGCACCCGGTACGCCTGAGCCGAAGTTGGATGCGGGGAATCTCTCGTGGCCGCCGGTCTCCGGAGCCGCATCCTATGAACTCTTTCGCGATAGCCTGCCGTCGCGACAAACCAAAGAACCCTTTTTGCTGTTGCATGAAGATAGCGGCAAGAGCACACACGAGTATCAGGTCGAGGCCATCGACAGCAACGGCATCTCCTCATTCCTGAGCGCCCCCGTCGTCGTCGAGTCGCCCGGCAATGTTCTGGTCGCTGCCTTCGATCCGGCTCTTCGCCCTATCGATCTGACTAGCGATTCCACAGCCTCCGCTGAAACAACACTCTCTGTTTCCGACGCAGGCACTTACGCAGTACAGATTCACTACGCCAACGGCGCCGGGCCCATCAACACAAGCAATCAGTGCGGAATGCGCAGCCTTTATATCGATGAGCAGTTCAGTGGTGTGGTCGTGATGCCGCAACGCGGCGAGGGCGCATGGGACAACTGGGGATGGAGCAACCGCATTCTCCATGGCTTCACGCCGGGAAAGCACACGATCGAGCTGCGCGTTGAAGAGATCGACAACAACATGAGCTTTACCCAGAACCACGTTCGTGTTGATCGCATCGAGGCGAGCAGAGTAGTCTCGACAGGCGCCATGGAGGAATAATCAGCCGGAACGCATAGATAGGCCAAGTCAGGGCCTTCGAGAAGTGTCAAGGGCACAAAAAAGGAGGCAACTGGGGCGGAGAAAAGTGGAGCCGGTAGTAGGAACGATGAAGCAAGCTTTTTCGGGGGAGAAGGTGTCTTGGAGCGTAGCGAAAGAGCTCTTTCGCCCCCGAAGCCCGTTCTGTGGAGAGGGTTCAGCGGTCTAGAGGGGAAGTCCGTTTACGGCGGCTTTGCTTGAGGCGCTAGCTGTCGCCATTTATCTCCAGACAGTGTTTGGCCCTTCACGTCTTTTCAAGTACTTGCAGGTGTTTGGCAGTTCTGGAACTTGCTGTAAGTTATTGATTTCATTCACGTATCCTCTATGGCATGGAAGAGGTCGTCGGTTCGATCCCGACCAGGTCCACCAAATTATCTTAATAACTTAGCGGATTCGCCGGATTTCCCAACTTCCCTCCCAACTCAAGGTTAAATCCGGGTCGTTATGCCGCCTTTCCGGTAAGCTTCACTGGGCCCTCTTGCGCAGTTCAGATTCGGTCGATAATTTTGCCCCTCTCGATAAGGCGGCCGAAAGAACAGCCTTGCCAGTCTCCTTTTCGGCTTTGATTGCAGTTTAGGTGATTGATTCAAGTCAAAACGATCAACCATGAGATGTCTGAGCAGGCGGTCGCGTGATCCCGCTTTGCATTGGAGATACCAGAGTGCCAGGGCTAGGTGGTCAACTCTATGAAAAATATGATTGTTAACGCGTGTAAATTTGAGTTGCACCTCTTGAATTTCCTCTTTACCCCACCGGTTTTGACCTCCTCTGGACATTGCAGCCTCCTTTTTTTGAAGGCCGCTTTCGGAGGTAAACCCCACTGTTTCCGGGTAAATGATCTATTTCCTCGCACCTTTTCATCTTCGCTTGTCTTCTGCGCCCAAACAGCTTTCCAGCCGGCATATGCTGGGCATCGACGGTGATTATGGTCACATGCGTGACCATTTTATTATTTTTCGGTCAGTTTTCTTCCTATAATGAGGGTCATTCGTACTACTATTCTTGTGTCCGTGCTGAGCGTGCCACAAGACAAAGGGATGAGTTGTTGCTGTTGAGTAGGTTGCCTGGGGCTGATGCATTCACGCCGCGGAGACCCATGTAGAGAGAAGGACATCCATGATCGCCAGCAGCATGTCCAACGAGGAGCGGTCTCCGCGCCGGCATCCCGCCGCGTGGGTGCCTACGCTCTATTTCGCCGAGGGCCTTCCTTTCTACGCCGTCAACTACATGGCGCTGTATTTTTATCAGAACATGGGCGTGAAGAACGCTGTGACCACCCTGGTTATCAGCCTTCTCGCTTTTCCCTGGACTCTGAAACCTATCTGGAGCCCGATGCTGGAGATGTACAAGACCAAGAAGTTTTTCGTGGTTCTTACTCAAATGGTAGGTGGATTAAGCCTGGTCCTGATAGCTCTATCCCTGAACATGCCGGGGTACTTCCGCTACTCGATTGCGATCTTCGCTGTGCTGGGCTTCTGCTCGGCCACGCACGACATAGCCGCGGACGGCATCTACATCGCCGCCCTCACGACGAAGGAACAGGCCGCTTATATCGGCTGGCAAGGCGGTTTCTACAACCTGGCGCGGATTTTTTCGACGGGTGGGTTGCTTTGGCTGATCGGTGTTCTCGGAGAGAAATTTGCGCTGGCGCACGTTGCGGCTCCGCTGGTGCGCGCGTGGATGGTGATTTTTGGCGCTGTCGGGCTGGTGCTGGTGGCGCTGAGTCTCTATCACGCGCGAATGTTGCCGACAGGCGGAGAAGAAAGAAAATCCGAAAGCGTCCGCCAGATGGCCGCGACCTTTTGGGATGTCGTGGTCAGTTTCTTTAAGAAGAAGAACATTTATCTGCTGCTGATTTTCATCTTTCTCTATCGTGCCGGAGAAGGTCAGGTCATCAAGGTTGGTCCGCTGTTTCTGCGGGCCGCACGCTCGACCGGCGGACTTGGTTTGAGCTTCCAGGAAGTGGGAGCTATCTATGGGGTTTTCGGCAGTGCGGCCTTCATTCTGGGCAGCGTTCTGGGTGGATATTTCATCGCCCATGTGAGTTTGAAGCGCGCGTTGCCCTGGCTGATTCTGGTTTTGAACTTGCCCATGATCGCCTACTGGTATTTGAGCGTCGCGCTGCCAGTGAATCCCGTCCTTGTCACTACGGCGATGAGCATCGAGATGTTTGGATACGGCTTCGGCTTTGTGGGGGTCATTCTGCTCATGATGCAGGAGATTGCGCCGGGAAAATACCAGACGGCGCACTACGCATTTGCAAATTCGCTGATGAATCTTGGCGTGATTCTGCCGGGAGCCGCGAGTGGATGGATCCAAACCAGGCTCGGCTACACGCATTTTTTCATCTGGGTAATCATCGCAGCGCTGCCCGCGCTGGTTCTTTCGCACTTCATTCCGATCCGCGGAGGAGCGCAGGCGCCCCCGCCGCAGATTGCCGACGCGCAGGCATAGTTCATCGCAAAGTTCATATGGAGGTGTCGCAATGGTCAAGGAGCCCGAAGCAGAAACGACTAATTCCAAATGTGTCGAGACCCATGCAGGGTTGAAGGCGGTTATTCTGGCGGCAGGCAAGGAGGCTATCACAGCCAACGGCGAGCCGCTGGTGCTGCAAACGCTGGGCGAGCGCAGCATTTTGCAGTGCGTAGTACAAAATGCGCTGCAGGTGGTTCGGGCTGAGGACATTTATGTGGTGGTCGGCTATCGCCAGGAAGATGTGCGAGCTCAGCTGGGACCAAAATTCAATTACGTCGTTCAGGAAGAGGCGCTGGGCACCGGAGATGCGATGTTGCAGGTCGCGCGAGTGCTCAAAGACTTTCCGGGCAATCTTTTGATCCTTTATGGGGATACGCCGTTGTTCCGGCCCGACTCGATTCGCGGGCTGCTCAACCGGCACAAATTGCAGAAAGCGGATCTCACTCTGCTCACCGCGAACGTGGATCGCACTCTCCCGTACGGGCACATCATTCGCGATGCCGCCGGCCAGATCATCGACATCATCGAAGACACGGAAGCCTCTGCGGAGGTGCGCCAGATTCACGAGTTGAACGTTGGCGTTTACGTGGTGAATGCCGGAGTCATCTCGGTCGCGCTGGAGAGCCTGACACCTTCCCCGCGCGATGGCGAATACCGGCTGACCGACTGCGTCCATCAATTGATCCGGTCAGGTCTTCGCGTGGTTAATTATCAACTTTACGATCAGGACGAGGTGCAGGGCATCAACACGCAGCAGGATCTGGAACACGCCGAATTCATTTTGCAAAAGAGGCTCTTTCGCCCGCACCGGCAAGAAGAGCAGAACGTGGTGGCTTTTGGGACTGGCGGATGGCGTGCCATCATCGGCGAGGGTTTCACCATGCACAACGTCCGGCGCCTGAGCCAGGCATTGTCGAATGAGATCACCCGGCGCAGAGACGAGAAGCATGGAGTTCTTATCGGCTACGATCGCCGCTTCCTGTCAAAGCAGGCGGCCGAAGCATCTGCCGAGGTTTTTGCGGGTAACAACATCCCGGCCATCTTGTTGAGTGAAGATGCGCCGACGCCACTTATCACATACGCTACCGCGCTCGAAGGCGCCGTCTACGGTCTGGTCTTCACCGCAAGCCACAACCCGCCGGAATGGAATGGGCTGAAGGTTTTTCGCAGCGACGGGTCGCTGCTGCTGGACGATGAGACGCGCCAGATCGAAACCGAGACCAACGCTTTGACTCCAGGAGACGTCATCAAGCTGGAACTCGATATCGCGCTTGAAGCTAGCGTTGTAAGGCGAAAGGACTATACAAACCAATACGTGAATGCCGTCGAGGCACTGATTGATCTGAAAGCGATTCGCGACGCCAGTCTCAAGGCAATTGTCGACCCCATGTACGGCGTGGGCCAGCTTACTCTTGGTATTGTGCTGACCGAAGCCCGATGCCGCGTTACCTTCATTCACGAGCGCCACAATCCTTTGTTTGGGGGTCGTTCGCCGGCTCCGAGTCTCGAAGGGCTGCGCACGCTGAGTTCGCAGATGCAAGAGGACGGCTATGATGTAGGCTTGGCGATGGACGGAGACGCTGATCGCATCGCGATTCTCGACGAGCAGGGCCGGTACATTTCGGTCAACGATCTCCTGTTGCTGCTTTATTGGTATCTTCACGAAGTGCGTGGTGAACGTGGCGGCGTGGTGCGTAACCTGGCCACCACTCATTTGCTCGACCGTCTCGCCCGAGCCATGGGCGAAGAGTGCTATGAAGTGCCGGTCGGCTTCAAACACATTGTCAATGTAATGCAGCAGCACAACGCCCTGCTGGGCGGCGAGTCGTCGGGCGGGCTTACGATTCGAGGACATATTCTGGGAAAAGACGGCATATTCGCATCGGCCCTTGTGGTGGAAATGCTGGCTAAAACCGGCCAGAAGATCTCCGAATTGCGTGACCGCGTTTATGCCATCACCGGGCCGCTGTACGACCTGGAAGAAGGCATTCCAGCTACGCCTGAGATGCGGATAGCGGTTCCGCGCCTCCTCAAAGAGGCGCCAACCAGCCACATTGGCCGCTATCCGGTCACAAGGATTTCGCACGCGGACGGCACCAAGCTCTTCCTGGAGAACGACAACTGGGCGCTGCTGCGCTTCTCCGGAACCGAGCCTGTGCTGCGGCTCTCCGTGCAGGCCGATACAGAGGAAAAGGCCACGGAACTGATTCAGTGGCTCCGGCAGTTTGTAACGGCGTAGAATGGGCAGTTCCGCGCAGAATGATCGAGGATCGCAGGATCAAATCAACTTGGACTCCCGAGCGTAGGGAATTTTCTGCTGCGCTCAGGGGGTCATGGCAATGTCTTCACCAGTCGCAGTCTTCTATGGAGGAGCTTCGTGCGCTACGGCCATTTTGATAACGAGAACCGCGAGTATGTGATCGACCGCGTCGATGTGCCTGTTTCTTGGACCAATTATCTCGGCGTAAAGGATTTGTGCGCCATCGTTTCGCAAAATGCGGGCGGCTATTCGTTCTACAAAAACGCCGAACATCATCGCATCACGCGATTTCGCGCCAATGGCGTTCCCCTCGATCGCCCTGGACACTATATTTACTTGCGTGACGACGATACCGGCGAATATTGGTCGGTGTCATGGCAGCCCGTGGGCAAGAGCCTGGACCAAGCCAAATATGAATGCCGCCACGGCCTCTCTTACTCGAAGTTTTCTTGCGACTATCAGGATATCCTTGCGGAGCAGACGTTATTTATTCCGCTCGAGGATGACGTAGAGCTGTGGGATTTGAAAATCAAAAATACTGGCGCGAAGCCGCGCCGGCTGAGTGTCTTTGCTTATGTTGAATTCTCATTCCATCACATCGAGATTGATAATCAGAACCTGCAGATGAGCTTGTACGCGAGTGGTGCTGACTGCCGCGACGGCGTGATCGAATACGACTTCTTCTATGAGCCATCGACTTTCCATTATTTTACCGGCAGTTTCAACCCTGACAGTTACGACACCATGCGCGACAGTTTTCTCGGCAGCTACCATACGGAAACGAACCCTTTAGCTGTCGAACAAGGAAAATGCAATGGCAGCGCTGAGTTGGGTGGAAACCACTGTGGAGCTTTGCAGAAGAAGATTGTAATCGCTCCGGGAGAAGAGTCTCGCCTGGTCTTCATGCTCGGTGTGGGTCCAAGGGGAAAAGGGCAGGAGATCAGAAGCAGATATTCCCTTTTGGCAAATGTCGACAGGGAGTTTGCCGCGCTGAAGAACTACTGGCAGAAGAAGCTTTCCGTTTTCCAGTGCAAGACCCCGCACCACGGGCTAGACACAATGGTCAACATCTGGACGCTCTATCAGGCAGAGACCTGCGTCGTCTGGTCTCGCTTTGCATCGTTTGTTGAAGTCGGCGGTCGCACAGGGCTGGGCTTCCGCGACACCTCGCAGGATGTGATGAGCGTGGTCCACACCAATCCTCTGAAATGCCGCCAGCGCATCGTGGAATTGCTAAAGGCGCAAGTCGCGCAGGGCTACGGGCTGCACTTGTTCGATCCCGACTGGTTTGACCTTGAGAAGCAGAAGGCTCCGGCATTCAAATCGCCCACCATCGCTCACGCGCCCGACGTCAAGAGCATGATTCACGGCATCGAGCACGCCTGCTCCGATGATGCGTTGTGGATCGTCGTCACCACCTGCGAATACGTCAAAGAGACTGGCGACGCGGCGCTCTTCGATCAGGTGTTGCCCTTTGCCGACGCGGGTGAGGCTACGGTCTACGAGCACCTCAAGCGCTCACTGGATTTTTCCGCCGAACAAGTGGGCCAAACCGGCATCTGCAAAGGCCTGAGAGCTGACTGGAACGATTGCCTGAATCTCGGCGGCGGAGAAAGCGCCATGGTCTCGTTCATGCACTACTGGGCTTTGCACGCCTTTGTCGAGGCCGCGCGCCACTTGGGCCGCCAGAATGACGCCGAGAAGTATAGCGCGCTGGCAGAAAAAGTCCGCGCTGCGTGTGAAAAAGAATTGTGGGACGGAGAATGGTATCTTCGCGGCCTCACGGCCAATGGCTTGAAGGTCGGCTCGCAGGAATGCGAAGAGGGCAAGATCTTTCTGGAGAGCAACTCCTGGGCGGTACTTTCCGGCGCCGCTGCCGGGCCGCGCGCCACATCCTGCATGAATGCCGTGGATAAGTATCTGTTTTCCGCGTATGGCATTCACCTGGTATGGCCGGCTTTTTCGAGGCCCAATGACGATGTCGGCTTTATTGGTCGCGTCTACAAAGGCGTCAAGGAGAACGCCGCAATCTTCAGTCATCCCAATCCGTGGGCTATCATTGCCGAGTGCAAACTGGGCCGGGGCGAGCAAGCCATGAAGTTCTATGACTCCATGCTTCCCTACAACCAGAATGACCTGATCGAGATTCGCGAGGCTGAGCCTTACTCCTATTGTCAGTTCGTCATGGGAAAGGATCACACGGCGTATGGCCGGGCACGGCATCCGTGGCTTACCGGCAGCGGCGGCTGGAACTACACAGCGGTAACGCGCTGGATTCTCGGAGTGCGCCTGAGCTTTGATGGAATGATTGTCGATCCCTGTATCCCCGCCGGCTGGAGGGAATTCAGTGTCATCCGGCAGTGGCGCGGGGCGACCTTTGAAATCACTGTGAAGAACCCGGATGGAGTACAAAATGGCGTGATTGCTACTACGTTCAACGGGGAGCCAGTGCAAGGCCCGATCAAGCCGCAGCCAGCCGGCTCGATGAATAAGGTTGTTGTGGTGATGGGATGATACTGCTTGGTGCAAAGTTTTTGTGTGAATTCCAACTGCTGAACCGATGCGCGATGGTTCCGCACTCTACCGGTGAAGAACAAACGAAATGTGGAGGAGCTTGCCATGCACGAATACTTGCTGCCGCACTCATGGAGAGTAGCTTTGATAACTACGTTGCTCCTAGCAGGCCTCTCTTTGCCTTGCCGTGCGCAGCAGCAGCCTCATGGCAGAGTTTTCGGCGCTTACTTCGAAGAGTGGAATATCCATTACTCCGGCCGCAACATTGCGGATCTGGAGAAGAATGGTGTAGCCGGTGAACTTACTCACCTCATCTACGCCTTTGGAAATGTGACCACGGCTTCAGCGCCCGTCTGCGCCATCGCCGATCCTCTCGACGCCTACCAGGATCCGGCAATTCCCAGCGTCGGCGGCAAGCCCTTCACCGCGCCACTTTATGGAAACTATGGCGCCCTCCAACAACTCAAGCAGCTTCATCCCCGTTTGAAAGTCTTGATCTCTTTGGGAGGGCAATTGGGTGACTCCGCCGGGTGGGTGACAGCATCTCGCACCGCGACCGGCCGCGCGGCGCTCGCCTCCTCATGCATCGATATGTTTGTCAAGGGCAACTTCGCCCCAGGCGTTCAGGCTCCCGGCTTGTTTGACGGCTTCAATATCGACTGGGAGTTTCCTGCCGCTGCGGACAAGCAGAATTTCACGGCCCTGCTCAGAGAGTTCCGCACGCAACTCAACGCTTTATCAAAGACCACGGGCAAGAAATATGTCTTGTCGTTCGATTCACCCGCAGGTCAAAAGAATTATGTAAACATCGACCTGAAGGCAGCCGCTGCTCAAGTGGATTTCCTCACCATCGACGGCTATGACTACGCCGGAACATGGGATACAAAAACCAATGAGCAATCTCCGCTGTACGAAACGGCCGAGAACCCATTGCGCGACCAGGCGTTCAGCATCGATGAGACCGTAAAGGCCTATCTCAAGGCCGGTGTGCCTGCGGCCAAGTACACCATGGGTCTTCCGTTGTATGCCGTCGGATGGACAGGCGTCCCCAATGTGAATCATGGCTTGTACCAGAACTCAACATCTCTTTCGCCGGTTCTCCTCGACGATGGCTCTGGCTTGTGCCCAAAACTAGACAAGGCCGCTCCGTCGCCAGGCTGCGACACGCTGTTGACACCGGGATTCCTGACTTACGCGACGGTCGAAAACCTCATCAACAAGAATGGCTACACCCTCTGGTACGATACGGAACGGGGCAGCGCGACGCTCTACAATCCGGTCACAGGAACCTTTTACAGCTTCGACGACCCCACTTCGATAGTTGCGAAGACAGCCTACATCAAGAAAAACAAACTGGGCGGCGCGTATGTGTGGGCGTTGAATCACGACGACGCCAACGGGTCTCTGACAAAGGTCATTGCGGCAAGCCTCAAGTGATCTTTGCAATGCGTCTCCCGCGCCAGCAGCACGCTTCAAATGACCCTGCCGAGACCGCCCCGGCCCTTCCCGGCTGCAATCCATCTTCCTCTGCCGCCGGGCATTCCCGCTAAGAACTTGTTGAAGTTCGATTGGATCTCCGCGTCATGAGGGGGGATTATTGATCAATCGAATCGGTATGTGTGAAGATGAGTGGGTTCAGGATGGGATGTTCAACTATGTCTCGTTGGAGCAGCGGGTACCTGTGGATCGTCCGCTGTGCGGAATTCGCAAGCTGATGGAATCAGTGTTGGCTTCTTTGAACGTTGAGATCGGCAAGCTGTACAAGGACGCCGGCTGTCTGTCGATAGCGCCGGAGTATATTCCGCGGGCGCCCGCGTCGCATCAGCACGGCACGAAGCTCCATTTCAAGCCGATTTTCACTCAACAATCGCTTGAAATGTCAATGAATGCGTGCGCGTCCGGCGAATTTCAACATGTCCTTAAATCCAGCCCCTGAGGGAATGTTCATCTGACAGAATGACTTAAACGAGAGCTTCCTTACAGGGCGGCAGCGAGCGCGGGATACCGGCAGATGTGGCTGGTTTCGTAGAGAGCAAGAAGGCGCTGGCGCATCAGGTAGTAGGACGATGATGCCTCTTGTGCGTTCAGGGGAAGCGTGATGCTGAAGCGCGGCAGTAACTGGCCTGGAAGCATACCCAGTTCCACACGACGGACGGCGCGGCGCAGAGAAGCTGCATCCATCCTCATGCGCTCGGTCACGATTACGGCCTCTTCAAAGTTCCACTGTTGCGCATACGCGGCCAGGGCCAGCATGATCTCCGCGTTCTGGCGCATTCTCTTCAAGCCCTCGAAACCACCGAGGGATTCCCAAATCTGCTTCGGCTCCATATCGATCTGACCGCGATGCGGGGTCAGATAATCGATGGCCACCACAGACACCTCAACCATATCGAGGCGCTGCAACGCGGCAACCAGCTCATGCCAATCTAGCTGAGCGAGCTTATGGGACGAGCGACGGTCTGCTATTACAACCAAGGCAAAGCCGCACAATAACGCCCCAAAAACGAAATATGGTAGCGCAAAGGTCATCGAGAGGATATTACCTTTGGACTCCCAGCGTGTCAAGGTCATTTTTCACGCGAAGGTGCAAATTCTGGATATAAGCGCTCAATTGAGGAGAAATCGGCTGCCGGGCCGGCTCCTGCAACCAGAACTGAACCGTCCAATACCCCAGAACAGCGAGGTAAACGACCATTCGGGCGTGCTCCAGCTCCGCGAAGTAGCGCTCCGCACCAAAGTAACTATGCAGTCCGTCCACCAGGATGGCAGCCACTGCCCAGGCCGTCCATCCGTTGCCCAGCGCCATCACATGGTTGCGCCAGCCCAGGCCCAGGTTTTTGGAGGTGCGCGTCACTACGGCGATCAGTTCGCAGATCACCAGGCTGGTGAAGAGGTCTCCCCGCACCTCGAGGCGATGAAGCAAAGTCGCGGCCGGAGGCGTGACCAGAAATGGAAGCGTCGCAGCGATGAGGATGCCCAGCGCGCCCCAGAAGATGAACTGCTTCCTGGCGTCATGCACCCAGGTTCCCGTGGGCCGCAGAACGATACGCGCGATCTCAGAGATGATCCCGAGTTCCAGAACAAACTCGATCAGAACAGAAGACCAGTAAACTTCCTTATACAGGCCGCTAGATCCATGTTGGAAGATCAGGTATAGGGTCGGATTTTGCACTGTCTCGAAGCCCATATATATGGTGAAGACAGGGAACTCCCTCCACCTGCGCCGGAATATAAGGATGGCAAACAAGGCGACTTCGCCAAATATACTAGCCGCCAATAAAACATAATCAAGGGCCGACAGGTTCGTTCACCTCTCGGCTTCTATTCTCGCTGTTTTCAAAGACCAGGAACAGTGGTAATTGCAAAAACTACCGCGCTCACGTAACTATTGTGGCATCGGCATCGGCGTGGTGGGAGCGGAAAAAGCCATCTGTGGCATCGGCATCGGCGTGGTGGGAGCGGAAAAAGCCATCTGTGGCATCGGCATCGGCGTGGTGGGAGCAGAAAAAGCAATCTGCGGCATCGGCATTGGTGTGGTGGGGGCGGCCATAAGGGCAGAAGCGGCGAAAATGAGCAGAATAGCGGTAAGGGCAAGACGCATGGATTCTTTCACGGGAGGGCCTTCTTTCTTGCGCATAATTACGCATGATTAGCGTAGACTCATTTCTCATTTTTGTGAAAGGGAGAAAATAGGGCGAAAGTTGATGGAGCGCCAAAAACAACAACTACAGTAGTGACGCCAACTCCAGCCCCGATCTGGACGCGAAGCTCGTATATTATTGATATAAAATAATTTAGATGATACAGCGACAGCTCGGCCCGGTAACGGAAGGAGGCAGGCCTATTTCCCTGCTCGCGGCAGTATTCACGCCCGATTTGCAGAGAATTGTTTTTCATCCGCGCTCAATGTCAATTGATCGCCCAAGCGGACAAACGTGCAAACAGAGGCCGAGTGCCAAAAAAAGGCGAGCGGAAACAGGATGTACCCGGTCCAATCTGTCACGATTCTGCCCGGTCCGCACCGTTTTGGATAAAAACAAGCCGTTTTGAACTGGGAAGGCCGCATTTTCATCGTCAGGCCAGGCCCATGTTAAAGTGAACGGCAGCCAGGGAGCATCAATGAAGCACGATCTTGCGGCCTCTATTTCCAGCATCATAGCGAAGCGGCGGCTCGCTTTGTTCTGCCTCTTTTCCATCGCAGGCGCAGCCCTCGCGCAAAACGGGTCGCCTATTGCGGCGAATCAGAACCAGCCGAAAGAGCCGCAGGCTCAAGCGGTCGTCCCCGTTCTCCTCGTCAGCGACATTCACTTCGAGCCGTTCCGAGATCCGGCTAAAGTCCCGCAACTGGCCGCCGCTCCGGTGAGCGAATGGAAGGTCATCCTCTCTGCGCCGTCATCGCCCGATCGGGAAGCACGGTTTGCGTCGTTGCAGCAGACCTGTCACGCCCGCGGAGTTGACACTTCCTATACGCTCTTCGACTCCAGCCTGAAGGCCATGCGCAGCCATGCCGCCGGCGTCCGATTCGTCGCTCTGAGCGGCGATTTAATCTCCCACGCTTTTCAATGCAAGTACAGCGCGCTAATTCCCAACTCGACACCTGAGGCTTACTCGGCTTTCGTTGAGAAAACGTTGGATTATGTCGTAGAGGAGTTAGAAAAATCCTTTCCAGGCGTGCCCGTTTTTGTAGCTTTGGGAAACAACGACTCCGACTGCGGCGACTATCGGCTGGATTCCCACAGCGAGTTTTTACGAGCTACCGGCAAGGATGTTACCAAGAGCTTTCCCGCTTCCGAGCGCGTGGCTGCTGAAGAGAGCTTCGCGGCCGGCGGCTATTACAGCGTCTCCATCCCCGCACCCATCGAAAAAACGAGGCTGCTAGTTTTGAACGATGTCTTCATGTCGAGCAATTATTCGACCTGCGCTGGAAAACCCGATCCGGGAGCGGCAGAGGCGCAACTCACATGGCTCCGTAAGCAGCTAGCCGAAGCCCGCGCCAATAAACAAAAAATCTGGGTCATGGGGCACATTCCGCCAGGCGTCGATCTATACTCAACAGCTTCTCACTTGGTGGATGTTTGCGGCGGACGGAATCCTGTGATGTTTCTTTCTTCGGAGAAGTTAGCCGACGTGTTAGCCGAGTTTGGCGATGTTGTCGAGTTAGCCATCTTCGCTCACACGCATATGGATGAGCTGCGCCTTCTGAAGCCGAAGACGGCAACAGCGAAGGGTGTCGCGGTCAAATTAATCCCGTCCATCTCGCCCGTCCACGGAAATCATCCGTCCATAACCCTCGCCCAGATCGATCCCTCAACGGCCGCACTGGTGAACTACAAGGTATTCACGGCGTCGAATCAGACCGGCGTCGATGCCAAATGGGACGAAGAGTACGATTTTGCGCGCAACTTTAACGAAAGGGGATTTACATCGTCTTCCGTAAGTCAGCTGATCGGCGAATTTGCAGCCGACCCCGGCGCGAAGACTGAGGCCAGTGGGAGTTATATTGAAGATTTCTCGGTAGGCCTAGCTTCGCCCCTGCTTCGCCTTGCGTGGCCGGAGTATGTTTGCACGCTGACGAATTACACCCCGGAATCATTTAGATCGTGCGCCTGTCCTGCGGCGCCGTGAAAGTTCTAACATGGCGATCAGTCGAATCCTCTTACTTCGTTGTTCCGCATAGCCCAAGAATGGCCTCGCCAAATCGTTCCACCTTGGCCGGGCCCATTCCGCTGATCTCTAATAGTTGCTTAGGATTGATCGGCCGCGCCTGCGCCACAGCCGCGAGAGTCCGGTCGTGCAGCACCATGAAGGCCGGTAAACCCAGCCGTTTTGCCTCAGTCGCGCGCCACTCCTTCAACTGATCCGCCAGAGCTTCTCCCGCCGCGGTCAGTCTGATCGGCTTAGGATCCTCAGCCTTCGGGCTCGCCGCCTTGGCTCGCTTCGCAGTCGTTGGCCGTCTTCCAAACTCCTCCACCACTCCATCGCTGATCAGCAACTCGACCAGCGAACTCGCTCGCAATTCCAGCCCGGACTCGGTCAGCCGCACCTTGCGATAGCGCTTTACCTCCCCGTCCTTCTCGTACTCAGCTTCTTCAATCTCGATCAGCCCGGCTCGCGTCATGGCGTTCAACAGCCCGTCAAACTCGCCCCGGCTCATTCTTCCTGCATGGTCGAGGCTGCGTTGCAGCGCACCGGCAGCTTTGTAATCCACCGTCCGCAACTCATCGGCAATCGCCTGCATCAGGTCGCGCTCTGCCCCTGTGGGACGCCGGAACTGCCTCAGCACCGCCCCCGCCGGATCGCACACATCGCAGATTCCGCATGACCGGCTCGCGTCTTCCACATCGCCAAAGTGCCGCACAAGCGCCGCCATACGGCACTCGGTCGAGGTGGTGAAGCGCAGCACCTTCTCGAACTGCTCCGCGCGGTATTGCGCTTGCACCGCGTAAGTTTTCTTCCATCCCGGGCCGCCCGCCGTCACATTGCCGCCAAAATCAGCCCGTGCCCCGCCGTGAATCTCCAGCTTCTCGAGAGCCTTGTCGAATTCTTCCTCCGCAAGTTTTGACGCCGCGCGCAGTTCTTCCGCAGGTTGAGGGTTTTCTCCAAGAGCGCGAAAAACCTGCTGCAAGTGGTCCACTGGCGGATAGTCGCGGTTCAGGAAGAAATCGCGCATTCGCTGGTCGGCATAGCTATGCATCAGATAGGTCCGGCTCTGCGCGCCATCGCGTCCGGCGCGGCCAATCTCCTGGTAATAGCCTTCCAACGTGGCCGGCAGCCCGGCGTGAATCACGGTGCGAATGTCGGCCTTGTCGATGCCCATGCCGAAGGCGATGGTCGCCACCACAACTTCGAGTTCGCCGGCCTGAAATGCGGTCTGCACGCGGTCTCGCGTCGCTGAGTCAAGTCCAGCGTGGTAAGCCGCTGCCGGAATCCGGTCTGCATTTTTCGTTTTGGTTGCCGACAACTCCGCGGCCAGCATCTCGGCGCCTTTCCGCGAGGTGGCATAGACGATGGCTGGGCGCCGCTCGGCGTTGGCCAGCAGGCCGCAGATCGCCCCCGGCCGCTCCGGCATGGAAAGCTCCACCACCTCAATTGCCAGATTGTCGCGCCGGAATCCGTGAATGAACTTGGCAGGCTTGACCATCTCCAGTTGGGTGAGAATGTCGGCCTGGACTGAAGGCGTGGCCGTGGCCGTAAGCGCCAGCACCGGCGCCGGACGCAGCGCAGGAAGGTATTGCCCTATCATCCGGTAATCGGGGCGGAAGTCATGGCCCCACTGCGAAATGCAGTGCGCCTCGTCAATGGCGATCAGCGCAGGTTTGCGCTTGGCCAGCATCTCGCCAAAGCCCGGCACACGGAGCCGCTCCGGCGCAATGAACAGGAACTGCAAGCTGCCATTCAGATAATCCACGCAAGCCTGCCGCGCGACGCTTCGATCGAGGCCAGAGTGAATCCTGCCTACGCGCAAGCCGAGCGCCGTGAGCTTGGCCGCCTGGTCTTCCATCAGCGCAATCAGGGGCGAAATCACCAGAGCTGTTCCGCCCAGCGCGAGCGCGGGCAACTGGTAGCAGAGCGACTTGCCAAAGCCAGTCGGCATCACCAGCAGCAGGTCGCGCCCGTCGATGGCGGCGCGGCAAACTGCCTCCTGATTCGCCCGGAACTTAGCGAAGCCGAAGACCGAGCGCAACAATTCCGCAAGCTCAAGCGGCTCGGCCAGCGCATTCGAATTATGAGGAGTCGTCAAACGGAAAAACGTCCAAGGCGCAAAGAAGCGGCGCGAGAAATGCGCAGCGCCTCATTCAACTTTACAGCAGCGGCTTCTGCTCACGCCTTTGCATCGCTCTCTGCCTGTTGCCGAATTAATTACCTGCAAGGTTTTGAAAATAAATATAGGGGGGTTAGTGCGGGGGGTACAAACCGGGAGGATAGTTGACACTGCGACGAGGCGCGATTGGGGTACCGATCTTCATTCATCCATTGTGCGCGCCGGGAGGGAAATGATCTGCAAACCCCTGCGCCACTTGCGGTGTGGACCTAGTCGCTTCGACTTCGGCAAGTGGACCCAAGCATCGATTCTAATAGGACAGTGATGAACAGGGCGCAGCTTGTCAGAGCTTATGGTGATTCTTCGGCATTGATGAGCGGGCCACCCGCCGATAACGAACAAGTCTCTCCGTCATGAACTTGAGCATACGCAGGCGGTCCCTCCCAGGTGCCCAAAAGCGAGGCACCTGGGGCACCCAGTTTCAGAGGTGGGGACCTGCGCCACCCGCCCCGCTGAGCCCGCCGCTGAGACAATCACCGGTAACAGCGATGATGCCTGCTCTCCGGCCTCCGCCAACTCCCCGATGCGATAGGCTCGCCGCCACTGGAACACCTGATGTGAGTTCACGCCCTCGGCCTGCGCTACTCGCGCCACGCTCTGCCCTGACTGAAACGTCAACTCCACAATCCGTCGCTTCTCTGCGACAGAACGCCGCACACGCACCTTGCTCGCTTCCATGTCTCCATCGTTACAATGCGGCGAACGCATGTCGAGGGTGGGAACACAAGACGCTTACGAACCGGGTCTCTGGGATGGATACCGGAGCAGTGGGCGTGGTCGAGCTTCCGGCGTTACGCAGCTGGGACCGAAGGGACGGTGATCGAGTCGGAGCGGACCGGTTGGCGGAGGGAACACGAGGACACACTCCCCGGTCCCCAAAAGCGAGGGACCGGGGGCACCCTCATCTTGGTTGGCAGAGATCACCGGGACCGGGGCCACCCGCCTGTCGTATCGATGCCCATCTCGGTGACCTGTTCACCGCCCAGACCGAGAACAAAGTCGTTGGTGGTCGTGAAGCCGTTGGTAGAAGGATCGCAGCTCCATTTGCTGATGGTCCCCTTGGCCACGCGCGTGCCATCGGCGTCATAGAGATAGCCGGTATAAGTAGTCATGCTGGCGACGGGAGCGCTGGCCATGGCGCAGATACGTCCCTCGGCGTCATAGAGATACCTTCCTCTGAATTGTACTGACATCCCCCGCCCCTAAAAGTGAGCGACCGGGGGTACCTCTCGTGACTGGTGTTGAACCTCAAGACCGAATCCACCCGCCTATTCTAAAGTAGGAACTTGGCATCCTGTTCGTACATCCGCAATATGATCCACCCGCATTAAATCTATGAATATCACCCTCAGATTTGGATTCAGCGGAACTCTGCCGCCAAGTCGAAGTCTGCCGTAAAATCTTGCGCTAAGTTTTCTTCTAATAGAATCTGGTGGACATGGATGTCTCATGATTTCATCGAATTTGTCAACACTTGGGTCTGCATTGTCTTGGGATACGCCTAATTGCAAGGCATTATGATCGCAGTTCTTGTCTATCAAAAGTGCACCGTGCAGAAGATCGGACATGACGGTAGCCTCAAGAACTACATCCAGTTTGTGTCTAGCCATTTTTACGCTATCCGCTCGACAGACACTGGTCCTTACGTAATGCGATTGCCTGCCCTGGGCACAAGCATTCTGGCTTACGGTGGGGATGACAAATATGCATAGCAAACAGAACCTCTTCATGGTTTACATCCTTTCTTGCAAGCCTCATTTGTAGAGGCAGTCGCCCCGGCCTCAATTGCTGCGCTTCGGTTCTTTTCAAAATCAGCTCCACTCCAATCACCTGACCATAACCCGCTAGGTGTGGGAATGCTAAATCCCTCATTAACGTAAGACTCGGTTCGATAGGCATGACGCTCACTTTTCATCTCCTCGTGACGATTCGAAATACCATGCCCCATTTTTCTTTCATCTGATCCGTGGGTTCCTTCGTGTATGGCTATACCAGCACGTTCTGTCAAGTATGTGCCAGCCATGAACCCTTTCGTCGAAGCATGGATTTGTGCAAGATCAAACTTGATTCTTATATTCCCTTTAGCGTCATATGACGTTATTCCTGCTGTGCCCTTAGATAATTTCCCGAACGAAACAAACACCTTGTTCTTCGTTGTATCGGACCCGTAAAAATCGAGCACCCCCTGTATTTCCCTCGCTTGATCGGATTCAGGCCCAAAGTGTTTCATAGCGACCCTCGCCATATTCAGTGCCGTTACAAATCCGGCGCAATCCTCGCTGCTTCCTCTGCAAGTGTAGTGGCCATCAAGGTCGAGTCTGGCAAGCGGGTTGTTCATAACATATGCGTACAGGTTGAGCGTCTGTGGATCATCCAGCTTGGCGTACGGCACCGGCTCTTCCTTGATGCTCCAATCGGGTGATATCCAGCGGCCCATCGAGCTGGAGTAGTATCGCGCTTCGAAGTAGTCGTTCCCCGACTCGGCATCTCGTTCTTTGCCGGTGAAGTGGTGTTCGGTGGGGGCGGTGAGGGAGGCGATGTAGGGGGAGAGGTTGCCGCCAGTGTCGGGCTGGGAGACGCAAGTGAGCGCGTCGCCGTAGGGCAGGCTCTGGCAGGTCTGCTCCAAAACTCCGGCAAAGTTGGTTTGGGCGCGGCGGGTGCCGAGCGGGTCGTCGAGGTAGAAGTGCAGGCCGTCGTTGTCGTAGGTGCCGAGCAGCTTGCCGCCGGACCAGATGTTGGCGTGCTGCCAGACGAGGCCGGTGGTGGTGGCGCCGCTGGGCACGGTGCCGCCCATGCCCATCTCGGTGAGCTGCTCGCCGCCCAGGCCGAGGATGTAGTCGTTGGTGGTTTGGAAGCCGTTTTGGGCTGGGTCGCAGGACCAGGCGGTGATGGAGCCTTTGGCGATGCGCGTGCCGTCGGCGTCATAGAGGTAGCCGGTCATGGTACTGATGCCGGCGACGGGGTTGGTGTAGACGGCGCAGGTGCGGCCCTCGGCGTCATAGAGATACTGGTGGGCGCCGTCGTTGAGTACGTCGCCCAATGCGTTCTGGGCCAGATCCATGCTCTTATCCTATATCCCGCTTTCGAGCTTCGTAAATTCCCAGGTGCCCAAAAGCGAGGCACCTGGGCACCCAACTTCAGTTCATTCCTCCGGATGGGAACCCGTGCCACTCACCTTCTCAAGCCATAGTGTTGCTATCAGGGTTGACGAGCGGGCCATCTGTCCGTCTGGATCGAGATAATCCCGGAAAATACAGCGTTACTGCTCGGGCTGTACGACCAAATCATGCGCCAGCCTGAAGTGCATGATCGACTCAGCGGGTATGTCGAGATCGCAGTTTCCCGTCAATCCCGCGGTGGCCGTACCAGCGCCACCACCCGCCAGGCCGCCAATCGCCATGCCTTTACCGCCCCCGGCCAAGCCGCCAATCAGCATACCGAGCCCCGTACCTCCGCCGATCATTGCCGCCGAACGCTTGCCCTTGCCCTTCTTGGTTTGCGTATGATCTCGCGTTGCCAGCGGATAGCGCTTCCCGTTCAGTGTGAGTGAGGTCAACCGCAACTCCAGCACCGAACTGCCTTTGAAGTGCCCACGCTCTTGGGATGCATCCACCACCCCACCAACCAAGGCGCCCTTCGGCACCAGCACGCTGTTGTCGCCGGCCAGAACAGGGTTTACGATCTCGCCAGTGAACCTGTCTCCAGCGCGGGTGGTCTTTACGCTGATGTGCTGGTCGATCCGGATTGCCAGGTTTGTGCCGGCCGGGATGATCACATTGACCGGAACTGGAGGTGGCAGCGGCACTGCGGAGACGGTTGGCTCCGATGGCGCTGGAACGGGCGTTCCGGCCGCTGGAGGCGTCGAGGTCGTTGCGATCTCCCCTGTCGCCTGTCCTTTTGCCGGCGGCTGCACAATCGTCGTAGTGGTGGTCCCGTTCTTATCCACGGAAACCACCTGTTGCGCCTGCCCTGTCGCGGCCGCCTGCTTTTTAGCCTGATCGAGCGCCTTGTCCTGCTTGGATTCGCATCCCGAAAGAATGCTTGCAACAAGGAGCAAGGTGAGCATTGCGATCCGCCCGGTGCGAGTCAATATGCCTGATTTGATCATGGTTGATCTTCTTTCGCTGAGTTTTCACCCTAACACAAATTTACTCAAAGCCTGTGCCTAACCGTCAACCAATTCTGTATCAATCAGCTCGGCGCAGGATGCAAAACATACAGCAGGGCAGACTGCGCTTGTGCGCCCTTAGTACTACAGTTGTAGATCCTTCAATTCTCGGGAAATCGGCGAAGATCCGGGCCTGAAGGCCCTTCAAATTCCTCCTCATTCAGAGGGCTGAAGCCCTCTGCTCCCTCCGAAATCTTCTATCTACAACCGTAGTAATAGGCTTGCGGACCCCCAGTTCCCGGAAGCGGGACATGGGGTGCCCGGCGATGTCATTTTTACATGATCTCTCGATTCGCCCATCTGTCCGGGACTGCCGACCGGTGATGCAGGTCACTGTTCGGCACTTGCGTAAACATCAATGATTGATCACGTACGGTTAGCGTCCGCGCACTTGGAGGCAATTCTATGAAACGGTCGAGATTGCCGCTGATGCGCAGGGCTTCACAGATATTTTTTCTGCTGCTCTTTTTCGCGCTGCTGCTGTTCACGTCTCTGACCCTCTTCCCCCGCGACGCCAGCGAAATTCAGTTGCGCGCACCGGTGCGGCTGTTTTTCGAGTGGGACCCGCTGGTGGCCGTGGTGAACGCGCTGGCCAGCCACGCGCTTTATCGCGGACTGCTGTGGAGTTTGCTGATCCTGGTACCCACGCTGTTTCTAGGCCGGTTCTTCTGCGGTTGGATTTGCCCCATGGGCACGCTGCAACACTTTGTGGGCAATATGCCTTCAGAGACGAAGCGCGGCAAACAGCGCATCGAGGCGAATCGCTATAAGCGGTGGCAGACGGGCAAATACGTGGTGCTAATTGCCGGATTGGTGGCCGCGTTTTTTGGTTCCGCGGTAATCGGCTGGCTTGATCCTTTCAGTTTGCTGGTGCGGTCATTTGGGTTATCTTTGTTGCCGGCCTTCAACTTTGGTGCGCAGGCCGTGCTGACGCCGCTCGAACACAGCCATGTAGCGGCCATCAAAGCTGCCGGCGAGACGCTGCATACGATTCTGCACTATACAGTGCTCTATCTCCGCCAGCCGCACTACGCACAGGGCGCCTTCCTGGGGATTCTGTTCATTGCTATTCTTGCAGCCAGCTTGCACGTGACGCGGCTGTGGTGCAGGGCAATTTGTCCGCTGGGCGCACTGCTGGGCGCGGTGTCGCGCTGGTCGTTGCTGGGACTGCACAAGGACCCTGCCGCGTGCGACCACTGCAACCGGTGCCTTTTGCATTGCCAAGGCGGCGACGACCCAATCGGCGGCGTGCCGTGGCGCAAGGCCGAGTGCCTGATGTGCATGAACTGCGTGGGCGCATGTCCGCACGACGGGCTTGCTTTTCGCTTCTTCCGCAAGGAGCATGAAGTTGCGTCGCCGGATTTGGGACGGCGCAGAACGCTGACAGGCATTGCTGCCGGCGCTGCTGTGGTTCCACTGATGCGCGCCAATACGGGCATGGGCAAGAGCCGCAGTGAACGGCTGCTGCGACCGCCAGGCTCGCTGGACGAGCCGGAGTTTCTATCGCGCTGCATTCGCTGCGGCGAGTGCATGAAGGTTTGCCCCAACACGGCGCTGCATCCCACGCTCGATCAAGCCGGCCTTGAGGGACTATGGACGCCAACGGTGGTGCCGCGCATCGGCTACTGCGAACCGAGCTGCGTGCTTTGTTCCGAAGTTTGCCCCACCGGCGCCATCTGGCAGATTACGCCGAAAGAAAAAGGCTGGGTGGTGGGTGTCGGCGGTCAGAGCCAACCGATTCGATTGGGAACCGCGTTTTATGACCGGGGCCGCTGTTTGCCGTGGGCCATGGCGACGGAGTGCATTGTCTGCGAAGAGTGGTGCCCGGTTTCGCCGAAGGCAATTTATGTGGAAGAAGCGCAGGTCATCGACTCGGCGGGCAACACGAAGACGCTGAAGCAGCCGCGCGTGGACCCCAGCCGCTGTGTGGGCTGCGGCGCGTGCGAATTTGCGTGTCCGTTGCAGGAGCGCCCGGCTGTGTATGTTACCAGCATCGGCGAAAGCCGCTCACCGGGAAGTCAGATTCTACTCAACAGGAAATAAGGGAGACAGTCGTCGTGAAATATTGTTTGAATTGGAAGTGGGCCGTTGCGGCTCTTGTCATGGTTGCCGCAGTTGCCGGTACAGGCTGCAAGAAGAAAGGCGCTGACCCGTTTCCGGCGTCGGGCGCGGTTGCGGATTGGCAGAAGAGCAGCGAGACGCGCGTCTTTGCGGCCAAGGATTTGTGGCAGTATATTGACGGCGATGCCGAGCAGTATATTTCGGCCGGCGTTGTTTCCACCTCGACCTCCGACTACAAATACAAAGGCGAGTTGGAAGCGACGGCCGATGTGTACACGATGGGCGATGCGACCGGCGCGCGCAAGATTCTGGAGAGCGGGCAAAGCTCTGACGCCAAGGCTGTTCAACTAGGCGATGCTGGTGTTGCGTATGCGCAGAGCGTGATCTTCCGCAAAGGCTCGCACCTGGTGCGCATCGTCGCTTATGAGTCCGAGCCAGACGCTCAGCAGGCATTGCTTGCGCTGGCGCATGGCGTGGAAGCGAAACTGTAACTGGATGTGGCTGTTGAATGACGCATGCACAGGAGGATTGCCATGGAAAGCCGCAGAGATTTTCTGAAAACCGCAGCGACGGGAGCTTTGGTATTGGGCTCGCAGAGGAAGTTGGGGTTGGCCGCAACGCTGGACCAGCACGCGCAGACTGGCAAGTCCAAAGTAGTGATGGCTCGCGATGCGTCGCTGCACGGAACTGGCGCGCAGCCGGACGAAAAGCGCGTGCTCGATTTGCTCGACCGCGCCATCGCTGCTTACACCGGCCATGATAATCCGGTCGAGGCGTGGAAGCACATTCTGCGAGCGGACAAGGTGATCGGTCTCAAGGTGAACGGCCTGGGCGGCAAAGGAGTCTCCACCCACCTGTCGCTCATACTGGCTATTTGTGAGCGGCTGCAACAGGCCGGCATAAAGCCCGGCAACATTGTGATATGGGACCGCAACGCGCGCGATCTTGTGAGTTGTGGGCTGACTATCTCGACTGATCCCAGCCGCATTCGCTGCTATGGCAACGATGTTGCGGGCTACGAGGAGCAGCCGGTCACATGGGGCGCAACCAGCGTCAAGCTCGCCAGGATTCTCTCTCGCGAATGCGACATGGTGATTGGCCTGCCCATTCTCAAGGACCACAGCATGTCTGGCGTTACGTTTGCGATGAAGAATATGTATGGAGTGGTGGAACGCCCGCAGGGATTGCATCCCGGCGGATGCAATCCCGGCGTGGCCGACCTGAATTGCATTCCGGCGGTGCGCGACAAGGTGCGCTTTACCATTGGCGACGCGATGACTTCTGTCTATGATGGAGGGCCGGGCTTCCATCCAGAGCGCCTCTGGCAGCCAAATGCGCTCATCGTGGGCGAGGATCGCGTTGCCGTCGATCACACTGCATGGCAGATGCTCGAGCGCAAACGCGCCGAAATGGGCTTGCCGACATTTGAAGCTGCGGGACGGCCGCCGCGCTACATTGCCACCGCCGCTGACGCGGCTCACCGTTTGGGCACGAACGATCCGCAGCGCATTCACTTGATGGAAGTTTGAGCGGGAGAAATATCATGGCCGGGGAAACCGAACGCAAGCCGGAAGAAGCAATGGGCGCGGCGCAGGGCATGACGCGGCGCGAAGCGATGCTGCAACTGCTGCGTGTGGGCGGAGTAGCAGCGGGTGCCGCGGGCGGGGCTGTCTGGCTCAGTGAGCACAGCTTCCGGCCTGTCCCGGCGAAGGCGAAACAGGCGCGGCGCGACCATCGCGCGGCTGCCGATTTGCAATGGCCGGCCATGACCGTTGTTCAGAATGGAGAGCCGCGCGCGCTGGTCGAGAAGGCTTTGGAAAATCTGGGCGGCATTAGCCGCTTCGTAAGCCGCCAGGATGTGGTGGTGATCAAGCCGAATATCGCATGGGACCGTACGCCGGAGCAGGCCGCCAACACGAATCCCGATGTGGTTGCCGAGATGGTGCGCCAATGCTGGAGCGCCGGAGCCAAGCGCGTCATCGTCACCGATGTGAGTTGTAACGAACCGCACCGCTGCTTTCAGCGTTCCGGCATTCAGGCCGCCGCGCGCGCCGAGGGCGCTGAAGTTATTCTGCCCGATCCTGAACTATTCCGCGAGGTGGAGTTGGGTGGCGTGGTGCTGAAAAGCTGGCCGGTCTTTACGCCGTTTCTTGAAGCGGACAAAATCTTCAACTTGCCCATCGCCAAGCACCACGGGCTCACCGGCGTCACGCTGGGCATGAAAAATTGGTATGGCATTCTCGGCGGCGAGCGCAACCGGCTGCATCAGCAGATTCACCAGAGCCTCGCAGACCTGGCTAATTTTATGCTGCCTACGCTGACGATGATTGACTGCTACCGCATCCTGCTGCGCAACGGGCCGACAGGCGGAAACCTGGAAGACGTGGCCACAAAGAAAACTATCGTCGCCGGAACCGATCCGGTGGCTCTCGACGCTTACGTTGCCAAAGCGTATTGGAATCTCGACGCCGAGAAATTGCCTTATCTGCAGATGGCCGCCAACCGAGGATTGGGCACCGTGGACTTCGATAAATTGCAGGTGAAGATTAGTCAGTCGAGATAGGAAAGTTTTGATTAAGTACATTCTTTCAGACAGACATTCCCGCAGGGGCTAAAGCCCGTGATTGTTTTGTTGCGCTTGCGGCACGGCTGAAGCCGTGCCCTTTCAAAACACCGGCTTATTCAGAGGTTCCTTAGATTGCGGCCTGCACCACATTGCGCAGCGGCTCACCGGCAATGTAGCGACGCAACTCATCCGCGGCCGCGCGCAGGGAACGGGGCGCGAACTGCGGGCTGGAGCCGGCCACGTGAGGCGTGAGCAGCAGGTTGGCGCAACTCCATAGTGGGTGGCTATCAGGAAGCGGCTCGGGATCTGTGACGTCGAGAGCGGCGCGAATACTGCCGGCATTGAGCGCGTTGACTAATGCGTCTGTATCCACGATAGGCCCGCGCGCCGCGTTGACCAGCAGCGCACCCTGCCGCATCAGCGAAAGCTGGCGCGTGGCGATCAGATGATACGATTCAGCAGTTGACGGAAGGATCAGAATCACGACCTCCGCTTGCGGCAACAGATCGTCGAGTTCGCTGATGGCATGGACCGGAGGATTGCTACGCACGGCGCGGGCGACGCGCACGAGCTCGACATTGAAGGGAGCAAGCATGCGCTCGATCTCCTTGCCGATGGCGCCGTAGCCCACCAGCAACACATTCTTGCCGGTAAGTTCTTCTAACATGACGGGCGGATAAAGCGGTCGCGCATCGCCGGTGATTTGCGCGTAGTGAGCGCTGGCCTCGAAGCGGCGGTTCCACTCCCCGGAGTGCTGCACGTCGAGATAAAGCGGGACATATTTCAACATGGTCAGAATGGCGCTGAGGGTCCACTCGGCGGTGGAGATGCTGTGCGCGCCGCGGGCGTTGCAGATGGTGACGTGCGGCCCGGCTACGTCCGGAATCCACTCCGTGCCGGTCATCAGGGCCAGGATCAACCGCACGCCTCGCAGGCGCGGCCAGACGCGCATGGCCCGCGTGGGATAAGGATTCGGAATCCAGACGTCAATTTCGACATCGTGATCGAGATCGTCAGGCAGGGGAATCAGTTCGATTTCTGTGGGGAAATCGTGCAACAGATCCGCGGATATTGTGGCTGGGTATCCTACACGCAGCATGGGCAATGTCTCTCTGGGGAAACGCAATTCTGTGCTAAATACCACATAAGATGTGATGTTCCGCGCGGCCTTTTGATTCGTCTTTCTGATGCAATATGACAAGAATCAGATCGCGAGCAAGTTGGTGTAGACGGCCATCCCGGCCACGGCATCGACGCCTAGAGCATCCAGCGCATCCACTTCTTGCTGGCTGCGAATGCCGCCAGCCACGATGAGTTGACGCTGAGTGAGTTTGCGCAAGCGCGATGCAGTTGCGATGGGAAAGCCCTGCATCAAGCCTTCACCGTCTATATGCGTGTAGAGAAATGCGCCAGCATTGGGTTCGAGTTGTGGAATTGCTTCATCGGGCGTGAGCGCAACCTGCGCCTTCCAACCCTTGACGGCGATGCGGCCATTCTTGGTGTCGATGCCGGCCACGATGCGTTCCGTGCCAACGGCAACGGCGAGCGCAGCGGCAAACTCGGTGTTGACAGCGCCCGCTTCCGAGAAAAGCGCAGATCCGATGATGACACGCTTCGCTCCCGCATCGAGCACCTGTTGCGCGCGCTCGATAGAGTGGATGCCGCCGCCTGCCTGAACGGGTAACCGCTTCGCAATCTGGGCGACCAATTTGGAGTTATCTCCCTGGCGCATCGCTGCGTCGAGATCGATCAATTGGACTAAAGGAAATTTGGAAAATTTGTCGATCCAATATTCGAAGTCGTCGAAGGCAAGGCGCAGTTTTTCTCCCTGCACAAGCTGGACGATTTGACCGCCCAATAAATCAATAGAAGGAATCAGCATGGAAGCCTCACGGAGACGCCTGCTCTGGCCAGCTCTTCTTTGAGCGAACGCGCGCTCGAAACCCCGAAGTGAAAGATGCTGGCTGCGAGCGCCGCATCGGCCTTGCCGCGTCCGAAGACATCAACAAAATGATCCACGGTTCCTGCGCCGCCCGAAGCGATGACGGGAATGTTGACGGCCTCGCTGACGGCAGCGGTCAACTCGCAATCGAAGCCGGTACGCATTCCGTCGGAGTCCATTGAAGTAAGCAGGATTTCGCCCGCGCCGCGCGCTTCTGCTTCCCGCGCCCACTCGACCACGCGGCGGCCAGTAAGTTTGCGCCCGCCTTGGACGAGCACCTGCGCATCGCGCACTGGATCAACAGCATCAGGGTCGCGGCGTGCGTCGATGGCAACAACAACGGCCTGCGCGCCGAAGCTGCGGCCTATGCCGTCGATCAACATAGGGTCGGCGAGCGCTGCGGAGTTGACGCTGACCTTATCAGCGCCAGCCTCGAAAACCTGCGCAGCATCGTCGGCGGAACGAATGCCGCCGCCGACGCAAAAGGGAACGAACAACTCACGCGCTGTGCGTCGCACTGTATCGAGCAGCGTGGCGCGGCCTTCATGCGTCGCGGTGATGTCTAGCAGGACAATCTCGTCGGCTCCTTCACGGGCGTGACGCGCCGCCTGTGTGGCAGGATCGCCGGCATCGATGATGTCAACAAACTTTACGCCCTTGACTACTCGGCCGTCACGCACATCGAGGCAGGCAATGATGCGCTTGGTAATCATTCAGTTCCTTCCCAATGGAGAAAGTTGCCAAGAATATTGAGTCCGGTTGCACCGGATTTTTCGGGGTGGAACTGCACGCCCATCACGTTGCCGCGTTCGACGGCAGATGCGAAAGGTTCTATGTAATGCGTAACGGCCGCGGTGTCTGCTGTAACGGGAGCCTTGTAGGAGTGAGTGAAGTAAACATACTCGCCCGGTTCAACGCCTGCGAGCAATCGCGAATCCGCGCGCACTTCAAGCGAATTCCATCCGACGTGTGGAACTTTTTCTTTGCTTTCCGAGAAACGCGTACACGATTCCGTGAAGTGCCCGAGCCCTGGCTGCTCGGGCGCTTCGCTCGATCCCGCAAAGAGCCACTGCATCCCGACGCAGATTCCAAGAAAAGGAACGCCGCGCGCAATCGCGGCGCGAATGGCGGCCGTCAGGCCGGTTGCGTCAAGCCGCTCGGTAGCCCCAAAATGGCCAACACCAGGAAGCACGATGCGCTCGGCTCTCTCGATGAGAGCGAGGTCCCCATCTGTTACGACTGTTTCCGCGCCCAAATGGTGCAGCGCCCTGAGCACCGAGGTGAGATTACCTGCCTTGTAGTCGATTACCGTTACGCGCATCTATTCATCTCCGAATTCGAGCATATGGCCAAATTCAAATTTCCTCAGGGGCTAAAGCCCAAGTTCTAGTTGGCTATCTGCGGCACGACTGAAGAGGCTGCGGAAAAACCTCTGATTCCAGCTCGATATCATCCCGGAGCCGTTTTTTTCGCCCTTTGCGGCCTGTTTTGCGGCCGTTTGCTCGTTTCGTTTTGCCCCTGGAAGCCC